>WNFJ01024721.1_pt1 | contig 39030 bp, 37 predicted proteins | sample 5400461 | NCBI WGS metagenome assembly WNFJ01 (sample SAMN13153349, study PRJNA577476) | soil metagenome | isolation source: 115 cm saprolite on Douglas fir-dominated hillslope | place: USA:California | collected 2013-09-17
CGCCTCCCGCTACCTACGAAACCTTGGTCAAATCGCCAAAGCCAGCCATCTACATATTGGGGCAAGCTGAGTCAAGGGGATACCCACTTCCTCGTATTCCTTGAATTCCAGTGTCTTCAGTTGTTACTGACTTGCACTTTGATCGACTTCGGCTTGGCGATCTCCTTCTTCGGGAGCGTCACCGTCAACACGCCGGTCTGATAGTCCGCCTGGACGTGCTCGGTATCCACTGTCTCCGGCACCGTAAAGCACCGGACGAACGAGCCATAGGAGCGTTCCAGCCGGTGGAACCCCTTGTTCTTCTCTTCCTTCTCGAACTTCCGCTCGCCCTTCACGGTAAGCGTCCCGTTCTCGATCTGGATATCGATGTCCTTCAGCTCCACGCCGGGGATGTCGGCTTTCATGACTAAGTCGTTCTCAGTCTCCAAGATATCGACCGAGGGAGCCCACGGGCGGGCAGTGCTCTGGTCGCTCAGGAGCCGGTTCACGGTGTCCTGGAACAGCCTCAATCCGGTCGGAAAGTCGTCTGTGTCGGCAAAAGGTGCGTACTTGACAATAGGCATAATGGTTTAAGTCTCCTTCAGTATTTGACTTCACTAATAGTATATAATCTTAGTGGTATATTGTCAAGCAATGATCCTCGAAAAATTATCTTGACGGATTCCGCATCTCGGACCAAAATGGTCGGGTATAATAAATTCAGGAGTTCGCGCCACCTGAACTGGGGGCCCTTGACGTGCTTAACTATGCCGACGGATACTGATTCCACGATGCAACTGAGTGTCAACAAGGAGTCCCTTGCGCCAAACGGCGCTTTGCAGCCGAAGACTCTTGCGCAACTCAGAGAAGGCGAACCCGGCACGCTCGATCGTCTGGATCTTCCGGAAGACATTGCGCGCCGGCTCATGGAACTCGGTTTCATCCCCGGCCACATTGTCATCCCTGCGCGGAGCGCGCCCGGTGGAGAGCCGCGCGTATATCGCGTGGATGGTTCGGAAGTTGCGCTTCGCCGCGAAACTGCGGCGCACTTGATCCTCAGAAACGCCGTCGAGCCGAGTGAGCCTCGATGCACCGACAATACCGCCGGGAGCGTCAAAGCTTCATGAGCGACTGCCACAGTTGCGGAGGCTGCGCTGTCGCAACCGCGCCACCACCTCAAAAGTCGGCGCGCCAGCATGTAGTGGCCATCATCGGTCCTCCGAACTCCGGCAAATCCACGCTCTTCAATCGGCTCACCGGGCTACGCCAGAAGGTTGCGAACTTTCCCGGCGTCACGGTGGAACAACGCGTCGGCCGCGCCAAGATGCGCAACGACCGCGATGTCGTGCTGGTCGATCTGCCCGGCGTCTATAGTCTCAATCCGCGTTCGGAAGACGAGCACGTGACGCACGACGTGCTCACCGGCGGCATGAAAAACGTGCCGAAACCGGATGCGGTGCTGCTGATCCTGGACAGCACCAATCTCGGCCGCCATCTGGTCTTAGCGGCGCCCATCCTCAATTTGAAACTGCCCACGCTGGTGATCCTCAACATGGCGGACGATCTCAGCAAGCGCGGCGGCCAGGTGGACACGGGCGAGCTCGCCAGCCAACTCGGTGCGCCGGTGGCGCTGATCAGCGCGGCTCGCGGCGATGGCATCGAAAAAGTGTTCCAGTTCATGGAAGGGACCGCCGCCGGAACCACTTCCCTCGCGCCGCCGAAAGTAGAGCTGCCGGTTTGGCAGGACATCCCGCGTTGCCGGCAATGGGCGCGCCAGGTCGGCATCGGCGCGGCCTATCAAGCGCCCGCGCCGCCGTTGTGGACGCGACGTCTGGATGCCGTTTTCCTGCATCCCGTCGCCGGTCCGCTAATCTTCCTGGCGGTCGTCGCGGGCGTATTTCAAACCATCTTTCGCGGCGCCAAGCCGCTGATGGACGGCCTGCAGGCCGGGATTGAACACGGCAGCGCGTGGCTGGGAAGCGCCTTGCCCGCCGGGATCTTCCGCTCGCTACTGGTGCAAGGCGTGGGACATGGAGTCGGCTCGGTGGTTGTGTTCCTCCCCCAGATCCTGCTGCTTTTTCTCTTCATCGGGATTCTCGAGGATTCCGGCTACCTGGCGCGGGCGGCCCTCATCGCAGACCGCACTATGGCGAAGTTCGGGCTCCAGGGAAAATCATTTATCCCGCTGCTTTCCGCTTACGCCTGCGCCGTACCGGCCATCATGGCTACGCGCACTATCGAAAGCAAGCGCGACCGCCTGGCCACCATCCTGATCGCTCCTTTGATGACCTGCTCGGCGCGTCTATTGCCGTACACGCTCATCATCGGCGCCTTTGTCCACGATCGCCCTCTGCTCGGGCCGCTGCTCGGCACACAAGCCGGCGCGCTGCTCGGCCTATACGTGCTGGGCTTCCTGGCCGCAATCGTGACCGCGCGAATTCTGAAGTCGTCCATCTTGAAAAGCGAGCGCACGCCCTTCATGCTCGAAATGCCGCCCTATCGCCTGCCCACTCTGCGATCGCTTGGGCTGCGGCTGGTGGACCGCTCGAAAGTCTTTCTGCGCCGCGCCGGAACGGTGATCCTGGCGGTCACGCTGGTGCTTTGGGTTCTGCTGCACCTGCCGCTGCATGATGGCAAACCGCCCGAAATCGAACACAGCTTCGCCGGCATGATCGGCCACGCCGTGGAACCGGCCATTCGGCCGCTCGGCTTCAATTGGAAGATCGGTATCGGCCTGATCAGTTCGCTGGCCGCGCGCGAAGTAATTGTAGGAACGCTCGGAACTATCTACGGCGTACAGGATGCAGATGAGAACTCCGTGGGCCTCCGGCAAAGACTGCAAAGCGAGCTGACACCGGGCGGCGCGTTCGCGCTGCTGATCTTTTTCGCCTTTGCCATGCAATGCATGTCCACCATAGCTGTAGTGCGCCGGGAAACCGGCGGCTGGAAGTGGCCGGCCATCCAGTTCGCCTACATGACTTCGCTGGCGTACCTGTGCGCCCTCGCGGCAAATCAGGTGGTCCGGGCGGGCTTGTTCACCTGACCAGTTCTTCGCTCAGAATCCGCGCGGTCTCCGCTAGAATGGCGGGATCGTCACCGAATCCTGCGAGCCAGTGCACTCCGGGTTCTTTTCGAAACCAGGTCATCTGGCGTTTCGCGTAGCGCCGCGTTTCGAGTTGCGTCGAGCTGATGGCTTGTTCCCGCGTCAGCGCGCCTTCGATCACTTGCAACGCCTGTCGATAGCCGAGCGACTCGAAAGGCTTTGCATCCTTAGGCACTCCATTGGCAAGCAACCGGCGCACTTCTTCAATCAATCCGCTCTCGAACATGGCGATGGCGCGGGCATCCAGCCGCTCGTGGAGCGATTTTCGAGGAGGGTTCAGCCCCAGCTTGATGGTCCGGAAGCCTGCGAGTGGATCGCGGCCCCGGGCGAACAGCGCCGAGATCGGTTGTCCCTCGAGCAGGCGAACCTCGAGCGCACGAATGAGCTTGTTCTTGTCGTTGGAATGGATGCGCGCTGCAGCGGCAGGATCGAGCTTGGAAAGAAGTCGATGGAGACTCCCTGGACGGCGTTGCTCGCGCCGCTCCAGCCTGGCGCGGATATCTTCATCGCGGCGCGGCCCCTGAAAGAGGCCTTCGAGCAGCGCCCGTAAGTAGAAGCCGGTCCCGCCCACCACGATGGGCACGCGCCGCCGATCGGCGATTTCGCGCAAAACGCGCCGGGCGGCCTGCGCATATTCGCCCGCCGTGAAGAGTTGCGTAGGTTCAATCAAGCCGATGAGATGATGCGGAATGCCGAGCCGCGCCGCCTCGGGAACCTTCGCGGTCCCGATATCCATGCCACGGTAAAGCTGCAACGAATCGCAGTTGACGATTTCGCCGCCCATGGTGAGAGCAATGCGAATGGCCAGTTCGCTCTTGCCCGATGCGGTAGGGCCCAATACGACGGGAAGCGGAATCTCCGGCGGTGCGATGCTCATCCTCTGCTGATGTTACCGCCGCGAGCGACCTCGCCCGCGATTCCGGGTTATACTGAAACTAGAACAACGTCCCCGCCCGATCCAGTAATCCGGGTAAGGAAAGAGAGCGCTTCTTGATGACCCCATCGTATCGGTTTGTCAGCCTTCCCTGTCTGCTCTTCCTGGTAGCGGCTGCATTCCCCCAAACCACGCCCTCAGCGGAGAAATCCACCGCGAAGGCCGATAAAGCTTCCGCATATTACAACTACGCGCTCGGTCATCTATACGCGGACATGGCGGGCGCTTCCGGCAATCGGGACTACTTCAACAAAGCCGTGGATAGCTATCACGCCGCCATGAAGGCCGATCCTGGGGCTGCGTTCATCGCCGAAGAACTTTCCGACCTGTACATCCAGTCCGGCCGGCTGCGTGAAGCGGTTCTGGAAGCCGAAGATGCGCTCAAGCAGAACCCAAACGATCTGAATGCGCGCCGCTTGCTGGCTCGCATTTACACTCGTCTGATCGGCGATTCGCAGGCCAACCGCATCGACGAGAACATGGTCAAGAAGGCCATCGAGCAGTACGAAAAGATCACCGAGGGCGATCCGAAAGATACCGAAAGCTGGCTCATGCTGGGCCGCCTGGATAAGATTGCGCAGAACTCCACCGAAGCAATCAAGGCGTACAAGAAAGCCCTGGAGTTGGACCCGGAGAACGAAGACGCCATGACCGGTCTGGCCATGGTCTACACCGACCTGGGCGACACCAAGGCCGCCGCCGACCTGCTGCGAAAAGTGGCTGACAAGGACCCCAGTCCGCGCAGCCTTACTAATCTCGCGGGTGTCTACGAGCAATTGAAGGATTATTCCCTGGCCGCCGAAACGCTGCGCCGCGCGCTGGAGCAGCAGCCCGGCAATGCGGATCTGAAACACGCTCTGGCGCAGGATCTGCTTCTTTCCGACCAGACCGACGATGCCTTGAAGATCTTCAAGGACATGGTGGACGAGGATCCCAAGGACGTTCAATCGCTGCTGCGAATCTCGCAGATTTACCGGCAGAAGCGCGATTACGCGAATGCCCGCCAGGCCGCCGAGAAGGCCAAGGAAATCGAGCCCAACAACATCGAGATTCAGTACAACGACGTTCTGCTGCTGGAGTCCGAAGGGAAGGTTCCGGAATCCATCAAGACTCTGAAGGGGATTCTCGACACCACCACGAAGAAGAGTTACACGGCCTCCGAGCGAAGCAATCGAACCATGCTGCTCGATCGGCTTGGGTTCCTGTATCGCTCCATCGAGCAGTACAACCCGGCCGTCGACGTGTACCGGCAGATAGCCGACCTGGACCCGGATTCGGCGCCGCGCGCCGCAGCCGAGGTGGTGGAGACCTATCGCCTGGCGAAAGAGTTTTCCAAGGCGGAAGCCGAATCTGACGCTGCCTTCAAAAAATACCCCACCGACCGCGTCGTGCGGTCCGTGCACGCGTCGTTGCTAGCGGATCTGGGCAAGACCGATCAGGCCATAGCCGAAACGCGCAAGCTGATGGACGGCAAGAACGACCGGGAGACATACATCAGCCTGGCTCAGATTTACGAGAAGGCCAAGAACTTCGGCGAAATGGCCAAGATGCTGGATTCCGCCGAGGGTCTGTCCAAAAGCAATGAGGAAAAGGAAGCCGTGATCTTCATGCGCGGCGCGATGCACGAGCGCATGAAGAACTACGACAACGCAGAAGCCGATTTTCGCAAGGTGCTGGCCATCAACCCGGAGAACGCGTCGGCGCTGAATTACCTGGGCTACATGCTGGCCGACCGCAACATTCGCCTGGACGAAGCGCACGAGCTGATCAAGAAAGCCGTGGGCCAGGAACCGAACAACGGCGCATACCTGGATAGCCTCGGCTGGGTGCTCTTTCGTTTGAACAAGCTGCCGGAGGCCGAGGAGCAGCTTCGGCGGGCTCTGGAGTTGATGTCGCGCGATCCCACGGTTCACGATCACATGGGCGATGTCTACTTCCGCGAGGGCAAAATCAAGGAAGCCATCGCGCAGTGGCAGAATTCGCTGAAAGCCTGGCAGGCTGGCGCGCCCAGCGAGCTGGACCACGCTGAAGTGGCGAAGGTGCAGAAGAAACTGGACGACGCCAAGGTCCGGCTGGCACGCGAGAACGGATCCGCAAAGCAGCAGCACTAGCCCGTGCACTTCCGCTCCCGTCTATCGAGTGCGCTTCTTCTTTTTGTCCTTGCACTCCCCGCCGCGGCGCAAAAGTTCTACACCTACGTCCGGGATCTCGGGCCGGATTATGCCGAGCTTGCCTGGGGCACCACGAACGGCCAGAACACCATCGGCCGATCTGCGCCATCGCCCGGTGAGGCCACGGTCCAGATAGCCGGCCGCACTCTGGTTACAAAGGCCAACCAAATCACGGTCGGCGAACTCGCGCCGGATCGTGAGTACGCCTACAAGGTTTCAATAGCAGGCGCCACCATAGGCCAGGGAGAAGTTCGAACCTGGGCGGTAAAAGCACAGAAGCTGGTGTTTTTTGCGATTGGCGATTATGGTACCGGTAAATCGCCCCAGTACCTGGTCGCGCGCGCCATGTGGGACGAGTTCCAACGCCGCGCTAAGACCGGTGATCCGGTTCGCTTCATCCTCAGCGTGGGCGACAACATTTACGGCGACGTCGCGGGCTTTGTGATCGGTGTGCTGCACACTGGCGCCGATGACCGGGATTGGGCGCCCAAGTTTTTCCAGCCCTACGAACCTCTGATCGGACGGATCCCCTTCTTCCCCACGCTTGGCAATCACGATGGCAACGAGACCGAGAAGCAAGGCGACCTGGCGGCTATTCTGGACAACTTCCCCTATCCGCAGGACAAGCCGGCGCGCTACTACAAATTCACCTACGGCGGCCTGGCGGAGTTCTTCGGACTCGACAGCACACGCAACACGGAATCCGGCCCGCCGGCCGCGTCATACCTGGAAGACAGCGCTCAGTTTCACTGGATGCAAACCGAATTTGCAAAGCCGCACCCCTTGTGGGTGATCCCGTATTTCCACCATCCTCCGTTCACTGCCGGACCGCTGCACGCCGCCAGCTACGAGCAGCTCCAGCATTGGGTGCGGCTGTTCGCCGCATCGGGCGTGAAGGTGGCATTCAACGGGCACGAGCACAATTTCCAGGTGAGTGAGGCCAATCAGTCGACCAGCGGCATCTCTTTCATCGTGAGCGGAGCGGGCGGCGAACAGCGCAAGGGCAACGTCCGTAAAAAGATGAAAAGCGCCAACATCCGCGCCTGGGCGCCGGAGAATCACTTCCTGGTGGTGGAGATCGACGGCAAGACCATGAAGGTGACGCCGCTAGGCTTCGAGCCGCTCCACGCAGTGGATGGCGACAACCGCCCAGTCGGGTTGCCGATCACGATCACGCTCCCCTAGCGGACGAACTCGTATCGCTCGAGCGTCGCCGCAATCTCGGCCTGTCTCGCGAATCGCACGATCTTGCCGACGCAATGCAGGCGCACCAGTTCCCCAGGGCTGGGAGACGTCGGCAGAGTGATCACGTACTCCACCGGCTCGCCGATTCGAAGACTGGCGTCGGATCGGAAAAGAACTCCGGAAGAACTTAGGTTTTTCGTCTCCCCATGCCGTGAATCGGAGCCATTGCGGACCAGTTCGAACGGTAACTTGAGGTCGAATCGTTGAGCTTTGCGCTGTTCCATCGTGTGGTTACGTATCGACTCTACTCTGAGCGGGTGTCGTAGGTCAATAGCGGATTGGCCGAGTAGTACTCGTTAAACTCCCAGTACTCGGTGGCGCTTCCGAAGACGGCATATGTGAAAATGGGTACGCACGCAGCTATGAAGGAGATTGGGCTGGAACAACAACTGCAGAAGATGCGCGAGGATTGGGACCAGCGCGCCCGCGAGAACGCCCGCCATTATGTGAACACGGCGAACGCACGCTGGACCGATGAGGAGTTCTTCGCGTCCGGTGAACTGACGGTGGCCGAAGAGGTCCTTACGGACATGGGGAACATCTGTCAGGGCAAGGCGCCAGGCGAGATGCGTGTGCTGGAGATCGGCTGCGGCGCCGGACGGGTCACGCGGGCGCTGGCCAAGCTGTTTGGCGAAGTCCACGCAGTAGATGTGAGCGGCGAAATGGTGCGGCTGGCGTCAGCGGCCCTGCGAGAGCATCCCAACGCCCGCATTTATCAGAACAACGGCAAGGACCTGACCGTGGTCCCGGACCTTCAATTCGATTTTGCCTTTTCGTCGATCGTTTTTCAGCACATACCCAGCCGCGAGATCATCGAAAACTACGTGCGCGAGGTACATCGCCTGCTCCGTCCCGGCGGGCTGTTCAAGTTCCAAGTGCAGGGCGACAACACGATTGAGACGCAGCCGGACGACACCTGGCTGGGCGTTCCGTTCTCCGAGCTCCAAGCGGTGAACATGGCGTTCCGTTGCGGCTTCGAGCCTCGCTACCGGCACGGAGCGGGCGAGCAGTACTTCTGGCTGTGGTTCTTTAAGCGGTAACTACACCGCCGGCGCTTCCGGACAGCAGCGGTACTCCTGCGACTTATCCAGCAGATCGATCTGGCGCTTCAGGAGCTGATTCCGCAGATCCTGCTCTTCGAGTTCGAGCTCGATCTTGCGGTGAAGCTCGGGCTCGCAGACATCGCAAGTGTCGATGCAACCCTTGACGATGATGCCGGGCGTCGGGAGACAGGATTCGGTCGTCACTTCGAAGTCTTTCTGGGCTTGCGGCGCAACCGTGCCGCCAACTTTCGTTAGCAGGCCCGACGCCACTAGATCCGTGTCCACCTGTTTCAGCGCCGCGAGGCGGACCGCCGCGGGCAGTGGCTCTTGAAAGAACGGACCCGTGGGTCTGTTGGCCCCAAATCCCTGCTGCTCCTGGGCGGCGACGCTGTCGCGGCCGATCTTTTCTATCGCCAAGCGGTCTTGTTGCGTCGCCAGCACGCTGGTTGGCACGACCGAGACTTGCCCGCGCGATACGGGCGGGTTCAGCGATACCTTGGTGGGCGCGGCAGGATCGTCGATGCGCCGTTCGATCGACTCAAGCGTCAGCGTGACAATCTGCTTCTTGTTGAGCCGATAGAAGAGGAACGTGACGGCATGGCAGCGATTCGCATTCGAAAACTCACGCGATGAAGATTCGAAGTGGTCTTCCGATTGCGTCTGTGTGTGCGTCCGGGTTGAGACTTCCCCGATGGATGTGGAGGCCGCCGCATGTGTGGCTTGCGCCGACTGGTTCGCCGAGGCCGAAGCGTGCGACGAGAGCTGTCGCAGGAAATCCGAGGTCGACGACCCGCTGTGCGAGCCGCTCGCGTTGGCGTCCGCGCTCGCCGATAGGAATCCGATCGAGCCGCTGGCGTCCCCGTGAAAGTCCCACTTACCGCTCTCCGAATTCGCGCTGTGGGTCGAATCCGTCACCGAGAGATCCGACATGGAATTCTGCATGGCGGCCATGAAGTAGCGCTCCTCGGAGAGCTGCTCGCTGCGGTAACTCACGTTGGTGGTGCTGTCGAGCGTGAAGCGCGTACGCCGATCGCTGGTAAACAGCTTCACCTTTTCGCCCGGCAGCAAGGTGATGGTATGCACCGGGTCTCCCAGGGAATACGGGCCCGGGCAACGGGTCAGGCGCACGTGCAATATCACTTCCACTTTAACCACGACTTGCCGACCCGCTTCGTTGACGGTCACGGGATGCGGCAGCCGGTAACGAAAATCGAGGATGTCGCAACAAGGATCTTTGGAGAGAGGCGGGCAGCATTCCGGATCCTGTACGATGGCCGCATCGGCCGTGGTGACAGCTTTGGTTGTGTCTTTCATAGGACTCCTTACGCGGGAAAACCCGCACTTTCCTAGTGAAGGATGGGAGTCCGGCGTTTCACGCCCGCGCGCATGCATTCCCGCTTCGAGCGTCATCCTGAATTGGGTAGTGGGCCAGTCTAGGGGGGTTGCCAACCCGCCGCAGGTTTTCAACCTGCCCTACATAACCAAACTGACCCGCTACACCGAATTGGTTGCAGCGGAACCGTTGTTTGGCTCGGTAGTATCAGCTTGGCTCGGCTGCGCTTGAGCTCTCCGTGCTTCCCAGTATTTCGACATTCTCCTGGAAACATCCAGCCGTTCTTGCGGGCTCATTTTCCTTCTTCCGCGCCGGACCGGACTAGCCATGACGCGGAGGCCGCGCAGATGCTCTTCCAAAGCGGCGATGGCTGTATCCAGGCGCCGCTTTTCTGCGTACAGGTCTTGAAGTGCTTTCGTGACGTCCATTTCCCCGCCAGGATCTCCTATGGTAAACCGATTTCCAACCGTAAATCCAGTATTTCTTAACTCGTGTTTTGAAGCATTTAGCGGATCACAAACGGCCAGTGCCGTACGAAGTGCAAGTGGAAATACAAGAAAGCGCTTACGGCCGCGGCCACAATCAGCAAGACGATCATGAACACTCCAAGCACCTTCATCCATGGAAACCGCTTACCTTCCCGTTTCAAGACCAGCAGATAGCTAAAGAAGATCCCCACGAAGTAGAGCGCGCACATGGGAATCGCAAAGAGCATCAGGTTGAAGGCATCCGGCGTGGGCGTGATGATCGCGGCGACGATCACGATGGCCAGGATGGCGTAGCGGGAATGCCGCAATAGGAACCTCGGCGAGGCGACCCGCAGCAGGGTCAACAGGAAGATCAGGACCGGCAACTCGAATACCAGCCCAACGCCCAACGTCACATTGACGAACAGATCGGAATACTCGCTGATCGAGACTACCGGCTGGACGTTGTTCATCATGCCGATGCCAAGCAGAAACTCCAGGCCGAAGCGGAACGCCAGGAAGTAGGCGAAGAGGCCGCCCGTGATGAACAGGCCCGCCGTGAGCAGCACGAAGGGCAACGCCCAGCGGCGCTCGCGCTTATAGAGACCCGGCGAAATGAAGGCCCAGAGCTGGTAGACGATCCAGGGCGACGCCAGGAAGACGGAGCATAGCAACGGCAGTTTCACCCAAATGACGGTGAAGCCTTCCATGGGAGTGAGCTGCGCCAGACGAGGCGGATTCACACCCAAGTGCTTCAGGGCCTCGACAGCCGGGGCGCTGATAATGTCCCAGAGTGTTCCAGCGAACACCAGACTGAGTACGAAAGCAACGCCGAGTCCCCACAAGGCTTTGATGATGCGGGAGCGCAGTTCCTCGAGGTGCTCCATGAAGGACATGCGCAGCATGCCGTCTTCTTCTTCGTCCCCCTCGTCTTCGACCTTGGCGGGCGGTGGGGGCGGTGGTGGCGGTGGTGGGGGAGGCGGCCCCGCAGCTTCCGCGGGTATAAGCGCCTTAGACGGATCTACCGTGCCAGCTTCGTCCGCGACTGTGGCGTCTACGGGCGCAGGCGGCGCTTCGTGGACCTCGGACGGTCCTTCTCCTTGGGGAGGAGGCCCTCCCTTAGTTTCGTCGTCCATGCTGTCTATGTCTTCTTTGCGCTAGCTGCTTACGGAATGCGATTCCGCCGCCGCCGGCCCGCCCTCGGAATGCCCGGGCGCCGCTTCCGCGGTAGTCGTCCGCGGGACGGTTCCATTGCCGGGTGCTTCAGGAGAAACGGGTGATTCGGCGCCCTGAGGTGCGGGTACGCTTACAGTGGATGGATTTGCTGCAGTGGATTCGTGCGAATCGGCGCCGTAGGCGCCCAACTCGCCATAGGAGGAGTCGTATTCCGAGTAGTGATTGTAGATCTCACTGGTGTAACTCTGCGTGACCTCTTTGATCGACTCGTTTTCCTTTTCCAACTCTCGCATGTGGCCTTCGAACGTGGATTTGAGTTCGCTTTGCGCTCTGCGAAACTCCGTGATCGCTTTTCCGATCGTCTTGCCCAACTCCGGCAATTTCTTGGGGCCGAACAGGACAAGGGCGACTAGGAAAATGATGATCAGCTCCTGCACACCCAAGGGGCCCATGTAACAACCTCCAATTCCATCATAGCAAGCCCAGGCCGACTCCCACCACCTACCACCCACCACCCGCTACAATGATCCCAATGACGATCATGCGTTATCTTGCTCTTCTCTTGACGCTTCCTTTAGCGGGTCAGGTTCGCTTCGCGCCCGATAAAATCGACATCGACGTGGACGGCAAGCCGTTCACCACACTGTTTTTCGGAGCGGACGCCGGCAAACCCTACCTGGCGCCCTTGCGATCCGCCTCGGGCAAAATCGTGACCCGCCGCTTTCCCATGGAAAAGGTGGAAGGTGAAAGCAAGGACCACGTCCACCATCGCGGCTTGTGGTTTTCCTACGACGACGTCAACGGGATCAAGTACTGGGAGAACGACCCCTCCTACAAACGGCCGAATGTAGGGCAGATCGTCCCGCGCAAGGTGGCCTGGAAGGCTGGAACCGGATCAGGTACTTTGGAAACCGTCTTCGATTGGAACGATCCTTCCGGCAAGACATTGCTGGTGGAGAACCGGCTGATGACGTTCTACTCGAATCCCACGCTGCGGATCATCGACTTCGATATCACGCTCACGGCGCCCGAAAAGGTCGTCTTCGGCGACACAAAGGAAGGCGCCTTCGCCATCCGGCTGGCGGACGCCCTGGCGGAGAAGAAGGGCACTGGAAAAATGATCAACGCCGAAGGCAAATCCGGCATGGACGCCGTCTGGGGCAGGCGTTCCAACTGGGTGGATTATTCGGGCGTTATCGATGGCGAGACACTCGGCGTGGCGATGTTCGATCATCCCTCGAATCCGGCGCACGCGGTGCGTTGGCATTCGCGGGACTACGGACTGTTCGCGCTGAATCCCTGGGGCCAGCACGCCTTCGATGCAAACGAGCCGGAGTCGCACGCCACCGTGCCGGCTGGCGGGTCGCTACGTTTCCGCTGGCGCGTGGTAATTCATCCGGGAGACACGGATAGCGCGCACGTGGCCGAGTTGTACCGCGAGTACGTGAAATAGGACGGCCGCGCGTCCCTCTCTAAGCCACGGATAAACACTGATGAACACCGATACCTGATTGGTATGAATCCGTGTGTATCTGTGTCCATCCGTGGCCAATAATCACCGCCCGTGGTGTAGCCGGACTGGCACTCGAACCGTAGGCCGTTCATTCCACAAGCTGGCAGGCTCATGCTCGCCTGCTAACCGTTACCCAATACCGTAGTCTAAAGGCTGGATGGAAGTGGAAGCCGGCGGCGCAGTCGAGCGCGCGCGGTCGGGCGATAGCGATGCGTTTCGACTGCTCGTCGAACAGCACAGCCGCGCCATCTTCCGTCTGGCTTATCGCATGACCGGAAATGAAGAGGATGCCGAAGACGTGGTGCAAGAGACTTTTTTGAGGGCTTACCGCCAGCTTGATCGTTATGAAGCGCGCTCCAGTTTCTCCACCTGGTTGTACCGCATCGCATCCAACTACTCGCTCGACTTGATTCGCATGCGCCGGCGCCACGAGGAGAAACGGGAACGCGGCTCGCCCGATGGGACCCGCGACATCCTGCAGTCGATTCCGGGAACGAGCCCTGGCCCGGACCGGATGGTCTTCAGCAACGAAGTGAAGGAACGAGTGGACGCGGCATTGAATGAATTGAGCGCGCAGGAAAGAACGGCGTTCGTCCTGCGCCATTTCGAGGGCCTGTCGATCGAAGAGATCGGCCAGGCGATCGGCGCGGGAGGGAACGCCACGAAGCATAGTATTTTTCGAGCGGTTCAGAAGCTCCGCAGGAGTCTGGAACCGGTGGTAGGTCCAGCAAGATGAATCATATTAGCGAGGAACAATTCGCGCTCTTCTACTACGGAGAGGCAACCGATGCAGCCGGGATCGAAACTCACATGGCCGAATGCGAAGCGTGCCGGCAGAGTTTCCGGGCATTGCAACTGGTGTTGAACACCGTGGATGCGGCGCCGGTTCCGGAGCGTGGCGCCGAATATGGCGCAGCGGTCTGGCAGCGCATTGAGAATCGGCTGGGCCGGCGCCGGCGGCGGCCGGTCTTCGCCCAATGGTGGATCTGGTCTCCCGCGATGGCGGCGCTCGTTCTGGCTGCATTTCTCGCAGGGCGATTGTGGAATCGCGCGCCAGGCCCGTCTGAGGCCAACAACGAGAAGATCCGGGAACGCATCCTTCTGGTGGCCGTCGGCGATCATCTGGAGCGCTCGCAAATGGTGCTGGCGGAGTTGAGTAACTCGCCGGAAAGCAAGGGCAAGCTGGATATTTCCGACGAGCGTCAGATCGCGCAAGAACTGTTGGATGACAACCGGCTGTACCGAGAGACCGCGCGGACCACGGGCGATACCGCCGTCGCAAGCGTGCTCGACGATCTGGAACGCGTGCTCATCGAGATCGCGCATAGCCCCACCGAGGTTTCCGGCAGTCAGCTTGAAGGTTTGCGCCAGGAGATCGAAAGCCGCGGCCTGCTGTTCAAAGTGCGCGTGCTCGGGTCGCGCGTGCGTCAGGAAGAAAGCCAGCCCTTATCGGAGAAAGAAAAAAAGAAGTTGTAAGGAGCGAGATACAAATGAGCAGATTTATCGTGATGACAGCAATGTTAGTTGCGCCGGCCATGCTGGTGCTTGCCCAGGAACCTCCAACCCCGCCGGCGCCACCGGTTCCGGCGAGGGCAGCCCGACCGTGGCGCGCGCCGCGGGCGTGGGATCCCGAGGCACCCATGCCTCCCCACTCCCCGATGCCTTTCGAGATGCCCATGCCGGCGTTGGCGCCTATGCCGCCGATGCCACCCATGACGCCCATGCCCCCCATGACGCCCAGGCCCGCACTGGCGCCCCTGGCCGCTCTGGCTCCGATGCCTCCTATGCCGGGCGAACTAGCTGATGTGGGATTCCTGGCCTTCCAGATCGCGCGTGGGCGAGACGACGCAAAGCGCGCCCAGGACGAGCTGCGCCGATCGCAAGATCGCGACGAGCGTACCTACCGCACGGGCAAGTCCTACCTGGATCGCAAAGAATACGACAAAGCCGTCGACGCATTCAATCGCGTGATCGAGAACAAGGGCAGCCGCGCCGACGGAGCGCTCTACTGGCGCGCCTACGCGCAGAACAAACTGGGCAAGCGCGAAGACGCGCTCGCCAGCCTGGCCGAATTGCAGAAGAGCTATCCCAGCAGCCGCTGGCTCGACGACGCCAAGGCGCTGCAAGTCGAGATTCGCAGTCAAAGCGGCCAGCCCGTGTCGCCCGAGTCCGCCACCGACGAGGATCTCAAGCTGCTCGCGGTTCAAGCCCTCATGAATAGCGATCCCGACCGCAGCGTGCCGATCCTGGAGAACCTGCTCAAGACCAGCAGTTCACCCAGGCTCAAGGAGCGCGCCCTGTTCGTTCTGGCCCAACTCCACTCGCAGAAGTCGCGCGACGTGCTGGCGGGCGTGGCCAAAGGCGGCTCGAATCCGGACCTTCAGATCAAAGCCATCGAGTACCTCGGCGTCTACGGCGGGCGCGACAATCTCCAAACCCTGGTGGATGTTTACAAGAGCGCCAACGATGTCCATGTCAAACGATCCATCTTGAATAGCTTCATGGTCTCCGGCAGCCGCGACAATCTGCTCGCGGTTGCAAAGTCGGAATCGAATCCGGAGCTGAAGGTGCACGCCATCCAGTTGCTGGGGAACGTCGGAGGATCGGCCGACCTGGCCCAGCTTTACGCCGGCGAATCCTCGCCCGAAGTGAAGCGGGCGATCATTCAGGGACTGTTTGTCTCCGGCAATGCCGACAAGCTTTTCGAGTTGGCCAAGAGCGAGAAGGATGACAACCTGCGCCACCAGGCGATCAATCAACTGGGCGTGATGGGCCGCAGCAAGACCGGCTCGATGCTCACGAGCATGTACGCGCAGGAGACCAATGCGGATAACAAGAAGGCCATCATCAACGCGCTGTTCATTCAAGGCAACGCGACCGGTCTGGTAGAGATCGCGCGCAAGGAATCCGACATGAACCTGAAGAAGACGATAGTCAATCAGCTCTCGCTCATGCACTCCAAGGAAGCGACCGACTACTTGATGGAGATTTTGAGCAAATGAAAACCGCTGCCTCGCTCGTTGTTTTGTTCGCCATTCCAGGCGCCGCGCTGGCGCAGCAGCCCCGCGTTTCGAACGCGCGGATGGAAACGCGGGCGGTGGCGGGCGGTCTCGAATCGACGTTCCGCGCCATCCTGAGCTCGCAAGCAACGCCGGCCTGGGCCGGGTACGCCGTGCCGATCGTTGCAGGCGACCGGCAGACGTGCTGCTGGAACAACAATGTCATGGGCTGCTTCCTGGAGCCGCGCACTAACGATCAAGCTGTCGTCGTTTCCGCCAACCAACAGGTCAAGCTCGAAGGCCCCACTCACTTGGTCGTGCTGTTCCGGATCGACAACCACGCGGTCGGCAAGGTTCGCACTTTCACGCCGGAATGCGAACTCGATGCGGGCGGCCTGCCGTTCCTTTGGCTGACCGGCGTTAGCGCGCCCGAGAGCATCCGCTTGCTGCTCGCGATCGCCAAGGACACCACCGCCGGCACGCGCGAGCAAGTGCGCAAGGCGGATAGTGCGGTGGGGGCCATCGCCATGCACGCCGATCCCGGCGCCGATCAGGCGCTCGAAGAAATGACGGCGCAGAATCAGCCGGACCAGGTGCGGCGTCAGGCGATTTTCTGGCTGGGTAACGCGCGCGGCCAGCGTGGATTCGAGATTGTCAGCCGCGTGGTCCGGGAAGATCCGAGCGATAAGATCCGCGAGCACGCCGTATTCGCATTGACGCAAAACAAAGATCCGCAGGCCCTGAATGTTGTCCTCGGTGTCGCCCACAACGACAAGAGCCCGCGCGTCCGCGGCCAGGCCCTGTTCTGGCTGGCCCAGCGCGCCCAGCGCAAGATAGCCGAATCCGCCATCAGCGACGCCATCGCCAACGACCCCGAGACCGAAGTGAAGAAGAAAGCCGTTTTCGCGCTCACGCAGATGCCCGCCGGCGAAGGCGTGCCGCTGCTGATTCAAGTTGCGCGCACCAACCGCAATCCGGAAGTCCGCAAGCAAGCCGTTTTCTGGCTGGGCCAAAGCAAAGACCAGCGGGCGCTGGCGTTCATCGAAGAAGTCTTGAAATAACAACAGAGGATGCGGGCTCTTTCCATCATGGCGGCGCTCGCAATGGCTGCCCTTGCGCAAGGGACGCGGCCGAACTCCATCGACGCTTTCATTGCCCGCGAGATGCAGGCGCGGCGAATTCCCGGAGTGGCGGTTGCGGTGGTGCAGCGCGGCGCGATCACGTTCCAAAAAGGGTATGGCGTTGCAAATCTGGAAACAGATACGCCCGTGCGGACCAACAGCGCCTTTCAACTGGCCTCTCTGACGAAGCAATTCACGGCTGCGGCCATCATGCTACTGGTCGAAGAGGGCAAGGTGCGGCTCGACGCCCCGATTTCCACGTACATCGAGAACACCCCGGCATCGTGGTCCGATGTCACTGTAAGGCATTTGCTGACTCATACCAGCGGCATCACTCCTGGAGCCATTGTCCGAGTTGACGGGACACCGCTGCTGGATATCACCGCAGCGCGCGCGTTGGATTTTGTATCCAAGCCGCCCTTGATGTTTCGACCGGGTGAAGGCGCCTTCTATAGCGACACTGGATACTTCCTCCTCGGCCTGATTATCCAGAAGGCTTCAGGGCAGCCGTACCACGATTTCGTGCAGAAGCGTATCTTTGATGCGCTGCGTATGACCGACTCCACCATGTTGAATAAATGGAAGGTCGTCAGGAACAGCGTCCCCGTTTACACGATCCACAATGGACAGATCTCACACTGGCGCCGCGATTGGCAGTACGAGGTCAATGCGTTCGCCGGCGTGTGCTCGACCGTGGAGGACCTCTCGAAATGGATCGCGGCGTTCCGCGGCGAAACCCTGCTGAAAAAGACGGGCATCGACCAAATGTGGACCCCTGCGCGCCTCAACAATGGCCAGGACGCGCTGGTAACGGGCGATGCTTACGGTTTTGGCTGGATGCTGAGCGATTATCGCGGGCGCCGCGTCGTGCAGCATGCCGGCGCGTCGGGCACATTCCTTCTGCACTTTCCGGACGACGACCTGAGTGTGATCGTTCTGACCAATCTCGACGGCCCATCGGGTTCCCGCGCGGCATCGTTGGCGCGGGGTGTCGCCGGCTACGTGATGGAGGATCTCCGGCCGCCGGAAACGCTCGAACCCCAGCCCGATCCCAGTCCGGAGACCACGAGTAAGCTGCGCGCTTTGCTATCGGATCTGGGGCAAGGTAAGGAATCGTCCATCTTGACGGCGGAGCATGAGGCTTTCTTCAAACGGGTGCCGCTCGAGGAGCGCGGGGATGTCGTCGGCCTGTTCAAATCGGTGGGATCGCTGACCTTCATTGCCGCCGATGTTCCCTCGGGGAGTGTGCGCAGGCTCAGCCAGCCGGTCCGGCGGATCGGCTATTATCGCGCCGATGTCGAAGGGAAGAGGTTCTACTTCACCTTCTGGCTGACTGGGGAAGGCAAGGTAGCTTACCTCACTTTTTATCCCGCGTGAGACCAACCACTCACCACCCGACTCTCGCCACCAAGTAAAATCAAGGCGTGCGACTTACGCTTCTTTTCTCCTTGATTCCCGCCATCGCGTCCGCCCAAAGCCTTCCGGGCTTCAGCTTCGCCAACATGGACAAGTCCGCCGACCCTTGCGTCGACTTCTACCAATACGCCTGCGGAGGCTGGATGGCCAAGAATCCTGTTCCCGCCGATCAGTCCCGCTGGGGAACCTTCGACCAGTTGGCCGAGCACAATCGCGCGGTCCTCCAAGGCATTCTTGAAAAGGCGGCTGTCGACAAGCCCAACCGGACGCCCGTGGAACAGAAGATCGGCGATTTCTACGCCTCCTGCATGGACGAACAGGCCATCGAAAAACTGGGGACGCAGCCGCTCAAAGCAGAACTCGATCGCATCAACGCAATAGCCGCCAAATCCGGCATCCTCGGCGAACTCGTGCGCCTGCACTTGATGGGCGTGCCCGCGCTGTTCAATTTTTATTCCGCGCCGGACGCGAAAAACTCGATGCTCATGCTCGGTCAAGCCGACCAGGGCGGCCTGGGCCTTCCGGATCGCGATTATTACTTGAAGGACGACGCCAAGTCGGTCGAATTGCGCAAGCAGTACGTCGCCCACGTTGCCCGGATGCTGGAGCTTCTCGGGGAATCGGCCGGCAAGGCCGCCTCGGACGCCGCTGCGATCATGCGCATCGAAACCGATCTCGCCAAAGGATCCATGGATCGCGTATCGCGGCGCGATCCCAACCAGACCTATCACAAACTGACCGTGCACGAGCTGGTTTCGCTTGACCCGGGCATCGACTGGCCGAAATACTTCGCCGGCGTGGGCGCGCCCGCGATGGCCGACCTCAACGTCGTTGTGCCTAGTTTCTTCCGCACTGTCGAATCCGTGATCGTGCAGAGCGGCCTGGACGACATCAAGACCTACCTGCGCTGGCACCTGGTGCATGCGGAAGCGGCGCTCCTTCCCAAGGCCTTCGTGGATGAGAATTTCCATTTCTTCCGCCAGATCCTGACCGGCGCCAAGGAAATCCAGCCGCGCTGGAAGCGCTGCGTTGAGGCAACCGACGGCGATCTGGGTTTCGCCCTGGGTCAAAAATACGTCGAGGACACCTTCGGCCCGGAAGGCAAGGCGCGCACGTTGCAGATGGTTCAGGAAATCGAGAAGGCCTTGCAGCAGGATATTGGGACCCTGACGTGGATGACGCCCGCCACCAAGGAGCAGGCGCTCATCAAGCTCCGCGCGGTCGCCAACAAGATCGGATATCCGGACAAGTGGCGCGATTATTCCAGCGTGAAAATCGCGCGCGGCGACGCGCTGGGCAACGATGAGCGCGCCACTGAATTTGAAGTCCACCGGGTTTTGAATCGCATCGGGAAGCCCGTGGATCGCGGCGAATGGCTGATGACGCCGCCCACGGTCAACGCCTACTACTATCCTCCGGAAAACAACATCAACTTCCCCGCCGGAATCCTGCAGCCGCCTTTTTACGATCAGCGTCTGGACGCGGCGCCCAATTACGGCGGCGTGGGCGCCGTGGTCGGCCATGAACTAACCCACGGCTTCGACGATAGCGGCCGCAAGTTCGATCTGCAGGGCAACGTGCGCGACTGGTGGACCGCCGAAGATGCCAAGGAGTTCGAAAAGCGCGCGGAGTGTTTCATCCAGGAATATTCTTCGTTCACTCCCGTCGAAAACGTGCACCTGAACGGCAAGCTGACGCTCGGCGAGAACACGGCGGACAACGGCGGCCTCCGCCTGGCGTTCATGGCGCTGATGGATGCATTGAAAGGCAAGCCGAAGCCCAAGGTCGATGGATTCACCCCCGAACAGCGCTTCTTCCTGGGCTGGGGCCAAGTCTGGTGTCAGAATGTGACGCCCGAAGCCGCCCGCCTGCGCGCCCAGATCGACCCGCATTCCCCCGGCCACGACCGCGTGAACGGCGTAGTATCCAACATGCCGGAGTTCCAGAAAGCCTACGCGTGCAAGGCCGGACAACCAATGGTTCGCGAGCCGGCATGCCGGGTTTGGTAAGCCGTCCATTCGTTCGCTCGCCTGAGATCGACAACGTTTACGGCTTCATTTACGCGAGCGTATACAACGGCAGCCAGATCCAAATGGCGAGCCAGAAGAAAATCGAAGCGGAATAGAAGGAGCGGTTGGAAGCAGCCAAGCGGGAAGCGTAGCTGGATTCGGAGCAATCCGGTGATATGCTCACGTTTCGCTGCTATTGCTATGACAACTGAGTACTTGACCGAGGCCCAGCCGTCTGCCGACGAAGCCAGCAGATCCCCGTTTATATCGTCGTACTGTCTAGGGATACTCGGCCCATCATCATTTCACCTGGAACGGCGCTGCATAGACGAAAGAATCGCCGGTCACCGTGAAATTGAGGTTGTAGGTGCCCGTAGTGAGCCCTTTTGTGCTCAGGTTGAAGATGTAACCGCCCGTGCTACCGAGCGTCGAGTCGAAGCGGAAATCATTGTCCGGGTTGGCATCGCCGGAGTCTTGGACCGCCCCAGAAATCGAACTGGAGGCTTGAGTGATGCTGACAGCGTGGACGGTGATGCTTGCGGAAGACAAGTCGTTACCGCTGCCATCGCAGAGTTGCAATTTGATGGGCACGGTAGCTCCACTGCGGACCGCCTTGCTCGGATCGTAAAGCAGGCACAAACTGTAGCGCGGCGAATTGATACTGACCTTGACAATTTTGTTTGCCGCGTACTCTGTGAACCACAGATTGCCGTCAGGCCCTGTGGTGATCTCGTTCGGAAGGCTGCTGCCATTAGGGACCGGGAACTCCGTGACCGTTCCGGTTGTGGTTATCCTTCCGATGTTTCCAGTGGACTCCGTGAACCACAGATTGCCATCGGGCCCAGACGTGATCCCGTCCGTTACACTGGCAGTAGGAATCGGGAACTCCGTGATGACGCCGCTAGTCGTAATTCTCCCGATCTTATTTTGATAATACTCTTCAAACCACAGATTTCCATCTGGCCCCGCAGTGATCGCTAACGCGCCTGCTGTACTGGGAGTGGGGATTGGGAAATACGTGATCACTCCACTGGTCGTGATTCTCCCAATCCGGTCCCCTTGGTTATCTGCAAACCAGAGATTGCCGTCCGAGCCCACTGTGATCTGCGAAGGCGCGCTGCCGCTACCACCGCCAGTCGCGAACTCCGTGATCGCTCCACTGGTAGTGATCCTCCCGATATAACTCGCAGGTTGGATGTGCCCATTGTTCTCTGTAAACCAGAGATTGCCGTCCGGGCCCACTGTGATGCCATAGGGAAGGCTGTTGCCTGAGGGGATCGGGAACTCGGTAATCGCCCCGGCGGTGGTGATTCTTCCTATTTTCTGACCATAGTACTCCGTAAACCACAGATTGCCGTCCGGCCCAGCCGTTATATCGGCTGGGGAGCCATTGCCGGTCGGAATCGAGAACTCAGTGATTACCCCGTTAGTGGTGATTTTGCCGACCTTGTTCCCTGAGAATTCTGTGAACCACAGATTGCCGTCCGGCCCCCTTGTGATCCCGTACGGCTGGCTGCCGCTCGTAGGGACAGCGTATTCGGTAAACGTGACCTGGGCTGGGCAGACGACCGCTCCCGCCAGCAGCAACCCTATTGTCCACGAGCGTACGTTAACCATTCTTGTTCCTCCTCAACTCTTCGGATCTTCGGTTGAGTTCTTGTTATAACCGCCCTGGCTCAGCGTTTCAAGCGACACGGTATGACATCCGTCGTCAGGAAGCGACAAAGCAATGCATTTTTTCACGTTCGTTGACGGCAATTCCCGTCAAAAGCAGCTCTGGCGCATTTCAAACTGATAGACTGTTCGTCTGAGTCATGTCAGTCGACTCCAAAGACGATGTCTCGCCAGTCGGAAGGCGCCGTCTTGATAGCTGGAAAGAAATCGCCGCCCACCTGGGAAAGAATTGGAGCTTGAGAACTGTCCAGCGCTGGGAGGCTGACGGCCTGCCCGTTTACCGCGAGGGCGTCAAGGTCTTTGCCTACACGGATGAGCTCGATAGATGGCGGAAGGACCGGATTGTCGGACCGTCTAAGACCTCGCTCGGTAGTACTCCGAGCCCAGAATCACGCCCGTCCTTGCCGACGATCAGGATGCTCGTCGCCTTACTGGCGGTTGCTGCCATAGTGGGTGCGATCGTGTGGGCGATGCGAAGACCTCGTGAGGCAGCGGTGCCGGCTGCAGGTGATTGGGGTAGGTTGCTCGTAAGGGCGACCTCCGAAGGCAAGAGCCCAACGAGGATCAGGCTCAATCAGCCCGCCGACTGGATTGCTGTCACTACCGACGGATTGAAGATCTACGCTTGCCGAGTTCAATCTCGGCTTCTGTCCGTCCTTCATACCAGAGACGGAAGTCTCACCACGCTGACGCTGCAGCGGGATCCTGGTCCGCTCGCAATGAGCCCCGATGGAGACAGGCTCTACATCGGATCGACGGCGGGCGCCATCGCCATCATCGACACGAGAACCGACCAGCTCCTCCCCGAGGCCATTACGGTTCCTGGCCCGGTCCACGACTTAGTTGTGACGCCCGATGGCAAGAAACTCTTCATGGCCATGAATCGGAACGGCGTTTGGCGCGCGCTCACTTACGAATGGGGACTGAAGCAAATCACGGATCGAATTTGTCCCGTGAACCTGGGGATCGACCCTCAGGGACGGACCCTTTACGTCCCCTACCAATGCGGAGGGCCGACCGGACGCACCGGCCATGACGCGGTGGAAATCTTTGACGCGCGGACCGAAGAGAGCCTGGGTATCGTCTCCGGCCCACCTCTGGTGGGCGGAAAGCCTTCTGGTTCGCCAGACCATCGGCTGGTCCTTTTGGATGGCCGGGACGCCTGCCAGAGTCCTGACTATGATCACCAGGGGTGCCCTTCGGTACCCAGCCATGTTTTCCATTTTCTGCGGATGCCCGATCGCCAGATCGTCAAAACGATTGGGATGCCGGATGGATCCGGGCCATCTCAATTCGTCGATCCGACTAAGCTGCTTTTCACGGGCACCTCGATCAAGGTGATGGACACCGCCCAGTACGTGGTGACGGAAAGCTGGGAGGACAAGCCTGAAACTTTCACTAGCCTTGCGCTGCTGCCAGCTTTTCGCCAAGCCTTTATCGGTATTGCAGGACGGGCGGAGATTCTGGCTCTGACTGCGGAAAGCCCGGAATGTTCTCCTCCCAAGAACGGTCTCGCTCTGGCTTATCCCGGCGACGGGACGGCGGAGGACGCCGTCGGCGGAGCCACCCTTACGCCGGTCGGCGGCGTGGGATTCGGGCCGGGCCGCGTAGGGCAAGCCTTCGTCCTCGACGGACAGTCAGGTCATCTGGTGGCCCCTTGGCCGGGTTTTTACCGCTTCTGCTTCCGAGACTCTTCCTTCGCGGCGTATGTAAAGTTCTCCAGCGTTGGCGGAGAGATGACGATTTTGGATCGGAAAGCGGTCGCCAAGCTTACGAAAACTTCGGAACGACTTTTCCACTTCGAGTTCGCGACCGCGCGCGCGGGATCACTCGATCTTTTGAGCCAGACGTCGGTCGTCGCGGATCGGTGGTATCACCTGTGTGTCACCAAGAACGACCAAGAAGTCGTACTCTACGTCGACGGGAACCCGGAGGTTCGGAAATCCTTGAAAGCCAACCAAGCTGCGGCCGCGAGCAGCGAGCCGTCCGAATTCTATCTTGGCGCTACAGAAGGCCGCCAGCAGTTCGTTCATGGAAAACTGGACGAGATCCTATTTTACGATCGTGCTTTGAGCCCAAACGAGGTCCGCCGCCTTTATGAAATGCGTGAATCAGGTCCCTGCCGAATTTGACAATCTCCTTCTGGCAGCCCTCTGCTCGGGGGTCGCGTGATTACGCGTTTCCCCCGCTACGGGCGTCAGCGAAGTCGGCGCGGTAGTCGGCATTAGCTAACGCACGGCTTCGACGATAGCGGGCGCAAGTTCGATCTGCAGGGCAACGTGCGCGACTGGTGGACCGCGGAAGATGCCAAAGAGTTCGAAAAACGCGCGGAGTGCTTCATCCAGGAATATTCTTCGTTCACTCCCGTTGAAAACGTGCACCTGAACGGCAAGCTGACGCTCGGCGAGAACACGGCGGACAACGGCGGCCTGCGCCTCGCGTTCATGGCGCTGATGGATGCATTGAAGGGCAAGCCGCAGCCCAAGATCGACGGATTCACGCCCGAACAGCGTTTCTTCCTCGGATGGGGCCAGATTTGGTGCCAAAACGTAACGCCGGAAGCCGCGCGATTGCGCGCACAGATCGACCCGCACTCCCCCGGCCACGACCGCGTGAACGGCGTAGTCTCCAACATGCCCGAATTCCAGAAAGCCTACGCCTGCAAGGTCGGGCAGCCCATGATCCGGGAACCGGCGTGTAGGGTTTGGTAACCCGTTCCTTAGTTCATTAGTTCCCAGGTTCATTAGTTCCTCGCCACCCCCGCCCAACGAGAAACGAGAAACTAGAAACCAGAAACGCGTGTATGTAACCTTTTCTTCCCCAGTTAGTATTGAATTACGTGTACGAAGCATCCGACAACAGCCTGATGCAGTCCGTGCGCGATGGCGACCTGGGCGGGCTGGCCATCCTGTTTGAGCGGCACCACCGGCCGCTGTTCAACTACTTCGTCCACGTGAACGGGAATCGCGACCTGAGCGAAGACCTGGTGCAGGACGTCTTTTTCCGGATGCTCAAGTACAAGCGCAGCTATCAGCCGGAACGGTCGTTTACCGCCTGGATGTACCAGATCGCGCGCAATGCGCATGTCGACTCCATCGGGAAGCGCCGCTTCGAGGTCGATCTGGGCGAGAGGGAATTTGCGAGCGTGAACGTCATGGATGAGAATTTGAAGCGCAAACAGGAAATCGCGTTGCTCAAAAGAGCGATGGCTCGTTTGCCGCTCGAAAAAAGGGAACTGCTGGTGCTTAGCCGTTACCAGAACCTGAAGTACGAAGAGATCGCCAGCATCCTGGGATGCGATATCGGCGCCGTGAAGGTACGGGTCTACCGGGCCGTGCGTGCGCTGGGGCAGATCTACTTCGAGCTGGCGGGAGAAAAGGCATCATGAATTGCGAACAAGCTAGAACACAATTCGTCGATTATTGGAGAGGCACCCTGGAGGACGCAGCCGGTGAGTTTGAAGCTCACCTCGGCTCCTGCGAGCGCTGCCGCGCCGAAGCCGAAGAGCTGAAGGATCTGTGGGGCTCGCTCGCCTCGATGCCCGAGGAAGATCCAAGCCTCGGCCTGCGAGTGCGCTTCTACGACGCGCTGCGCTCCTGGCGACAGCAGGAAGCCGAGCGACACAAAGGATTCTGGTGGCTGCGCCATCCCGCCTTCCAGGCCGCCGGCGCGGTGGCGATTCTCGTGATCGGCGTCGCTGCCGGATACCTGGCCCGAGGGCGTGACACGAGCGAAGTCTCGCAGTTGCGAGGAGAGGTATATAACATGCGCCAACTGGTTGCCCTTTCTCTCTTGCAGCAGCAATCCGCCAGCGACCGGCTGCGCGGCGTAAATTTCGCATATCGCGTGGAACCGGCCGATCCGCAAGTGCTCGCGGCGTTGTTGACCACTCTCAATCACGATCCCAATACCAATGTTCGCCTGGCCGCCGTCGACGCGCTGCGGAATTTTACCGACAGTCCCGTCGGCAGAAAAGGGCTGGTGCAGGCGCTCGCCAAGCAGGATTCGCCGCTCGTGCAGATTGCGGTGCTCGACCAGATCGTCGAGATACGCGAGCGGTCGGCCGCTTCCACCATTCAATTTCTTCTCTCCAGCCAGAACGTGAACCCCGATGTGAGGCAGCGCGCGCAATGGGCGCTGAAGCAACTGCAATGAAAACTATATTGATTCTGATCGGCGCACTCTCGGCCGCCTACGGCTTCGACGAGGAAGCCAGGGAAACCATCCGCAAGAATTTTCCGGCGGCCGCGCGCCTGGAGATCGACAACGTGCACGGCTTCATCCACGTCAGCGGCTACAACGGCAGCGACATCCAAATGGTGGCCGAGGAGCGGATTGAAGCCGATTCGCAGGAGCGCTTGGAAGCGGCCAAACGCGAGGTGAAGCTGGACACCACGCAATCCGGCGACACGCTCACCCTTTATGTCGACGGCCCCTTTCGGTGCCATTGCGACGACAACCGGCGAGGCATCAACGAAAACCGGCGCCGCGGCTATCGCGTGATCTTCGATTTCGAACTGAAAGTGCCGGCCGCGACCATCTTGCTGCTGGCCACCGTGAACGGCGGCGACATCCGCGTGGAAAACACCACCGGCGATTTCGATCTGAGCAATGTCAACCGCGGCATCGACCTGAAGGAAGTTTCCGGCTCCGGCCAGGTCCACACCGTGAACGGCCCTATTTCTGCACTGTTCGCGAAGAATCCGGCGAAAGACTGCTCGTTCCGCACCGTCAATGGCGGCATCGAAACGTCCTTCTTGCCGAACCTGAGCGCCGACGTGCGCGTCAAGACATTCAACGGCCATGCCTACACCGACTACGATGTTACGGCGCTGCCGCCGCTGGCTCCCGTGTCGGAGCGGCGCGACGGCAAGTTCATCTATAAAAGCGACCGATCCACGGGCATGCGCATTGGCGGCGGCGGTCCCCAATTCAAGTTCGACACACTCAACGGCAGCATACGAATCATCAAGCGAGGACAGTAATCATGAAAAACTTAGGAATTATCTTCTTGTTCGCGGCGGGCGCGGCGTTCAGCCAGGAAGCGCAACCGGACCGCGTCACCGTTCCCTTCAGCGACCCGGCGCGGCCGAAAATCCTGAAGGCGAATCTACTCAACGGCGGCATGACCGTCCGCGGCTACGACGGCAAAGACGCCATTGTGGAAGCCCGGCCGGAGTCCGGATCGTCCAGACACCGCCGCGGCGAGCGCCCCGATCGCTCCGACGGCCTGCGCCGCATCGACATGGGCGGTACCGGCCTCTCGGTGGAAGAATCCGACAACGTCGTCACGGTCGGATCCAGGTCCTTCGACGACAATATCGCGCTGACGATTCAGGTGCCGCGCAACACCTCGCTCAAGCTCAGCACCGTCAACGGCGGCAACATCGTCGTGGAGAACATCGTCGGCGACGTGGAAGTGAACAACACCAACGGTAACGCCACGCTGACGCACGTTTCCGGCTCCGCGATCGTACACGCCTTGAATGGCAAAGTGCTGGTGACGCTCGACAGGATCACCGCCGACAAGCCGATGTCTTTTAGTTCGCTCAACGGCGACATCGACGTCACTCTGCCGGCCGACGTCAAGGCGAAGATCAAGCTGAAGAGCGATAACGGCGCGGTCTACAGCGATTTCGATATCCAGATGGACGCTGCCGCCCGCAAGCCGGTGGTCCAGGATTCCAGCTCCGGCCGCGGAAAATATCGTGTACAGTTCGATCGCGCCATGTACGGCCTCGTCAATGGGGGCGGCCCCGAAATGCAATTCACTACTTTCAACGGCAACATCTATATACGCAAGGCGAAGTAGCACGATCCCGTCACGGTTACATGCCGCAGGGCGGTAAATATTCCTCCCGGCGCTAGCGCATGAGCTTCTCTAAGTCATAGGCGCTGCGAGCCGATTTCCATTGGCATCGGGTTTGCACCGCCCATGCAGGACAGGGCCATGCCCTGTCAAAAACAACCTGACGCTGGGAGGAATCATGAATGGAAAGAACACGGCCGTCTTCGGAATTTATCGCGACACCGTCTCTTTGGGCGGCGGATTGGAAAGACTGCGATCATCCGGTTTCCGCAGCACCGACGTTTCGGTGCTGATGCCTGAGAATATCGGCACCAAGGACTTTGCTCATAAGCGGGACACCAAAGCCCCCGAAGGCGCGACTGCCGGAGCGGCGTCCGGGGCCGTGATCGGCGGCGCTCTGGGCTGGCTCGTCGGCGTCGGAGCACTGGCGATTCCAGGGTTCGGACCATTCATTGCCGCCGGGCCGCTGATGGGTCTGCTCGCTGGAGTAGGGGCCGGTGGAACGGTCGGCGGGATCGCCGGCGCGCTCATCGGCATGGGCATTCCCGAATACGAAGCCAAACGCTACGAAGGACGCGTCAAATCCGGCGGCATCCTTCTTTCGGTGCACTGCGACAACTCGGATTGGGTCGACAAAGCCAAGAGGGTTCTCGAACAGTCCGGCGCCGAAGAAGTTGCTTCGGCTGGAGAAGCCGCCGCCGACTACGCCATGAGCGAGCGGCCGGCCTCTCGCATTTGATCAGGTAGCACAGGCTTCAGCCTGTGAGGAAAAAAAGGAGGCCAATCACATGCCTGGAAGAAAACATGTGCGAGGCGTGGGTGACAAGGAACAGCGCATGTACGAGCACATTAAGGAAAGCGCGCAGCGCGAAGGCCGCTATGGCAAGCGCGCCGAGGAGGTCGCGGCCCGTACGGTGCTCAAACACCACCGCGGGCAAGGGCATTCTAGAGGCACATAAGAAAGGAGGACCGCCATGCTCTATTGGGCGCTGATGTTCTTGATGATTGCGCTGATTGCGGCACTGTTCGGTTTCACTGGTATCGAAATCGCCGCAGCCGGCATCGCAAAGATCTTGTTCTTGATTTTCCTCGTGCTCTTCGTGGTCTCGATTATCAGCCACGTCATGAGACGAGCCTGACCGGCTTCTGGCAGCGCACCTCGCGGCTTTCTTCGACGCTCGTCTGGCTTCGGCGACGAGCCGCATCCGAAGAGCCGCGGGCGCTACCAGATCGCGGCGTAGCATCCCCACTCCTTGCCAGAGTCCTTTATTGATTGGGACTAACCTTAGATCGGCAGCCCTTTCCCGTGGGACTCCTCAGGAGATTATGTACAAGGCCAGCCGCGCTTCAGCAAGGGACTCCGCAGAGCTATTTCTTCGGCTCCAGCTTGAAATTGATGACCACTTCTTTGCGCGTGTCGTAGAGACTCACTTTTTTCACCGGCGTCGCGATGTCACCGCGCTTTGCCAACAGCTCGTAATCGGCGTCGAGCGGCAGCTCGCGAAAAGCGAATTTGCCGTCGTCTTTGGTGGCGAAGTCCACTACCTTGGAGCTCTTGGTGTTCTTGAGCTGCACGATCGCGCCGGCCACGGGATTGTCGGCCGCGTCCTTTACGATGCCCTGAATGATCTTCGAGTTGGACGGCTTCAGCGGCTTGGGCCGGTTATTCTCCAGGACCACGCTCGGCTTGCTGGCATTCGGGTCGGTCGACTGGGCGAAAGCGCCCATGGAAGCCAGAAATACAAGAGACAGAGAATTCAGTGTTGCGTGCTTCATTGCGGATCTTCTCTTAGGATAGATCAGCGCGCGGCGAGCGTGCTCGCCGCAGCAAACGCGGAAGGGCGACCAGCGTGCCGCCGTAGCCGAGCAGCGACAAGGCCCGAGCCGCTGGCCGCTTCTGACGGAAATCCTCCGTCATGCTCTGGGCCATGCCCTGTCAATGCTAAACTGCCATCAGGTGGCTTGTGGCGTCCCATCCGATCACTAAACTCACCGAACAGCAATACCTGACCATCGAGCGCGCGGCTGAGTTCAAGAGCGAGTTTCTGAATGGCGAGATGTTCGCCATGTCCGGCGTGACAATGGAGCATTCCGATCTCCAGACCAATATCATCATCGAGCTTGGCGCTGCGCTCCGTGGCCGCGATTGTCGAATCTCCGGCTCCGACATGCGTGTGCGTATTTCCGCGACGGGGATGTATGCGTACCCGGATGTCTCGGTGGTTTGCGGCAAGCGCCTTCTGGCCGACGAACACCAGGACATCCTTCTCAACCCCGTCGTGATTTTCGAGATTTTATCGCCATCCACCGAGCAGTATGATCGCGGCCTGAAATTCCAGCACCACCGGACCATTGAATCTCTCAAAGAGTACATCCTGGTGGATCAGAACAAGGTTCGGATAGAGCAATACATCCGCCAAGACACGACCACCTGGACGCTACGCGATCATCAACGCCTGGAGGATGAACTGAGGATGGATTCGATCGGCGTGACGCTTCCGTTGGCGCGCATTTATGAACGCGTCGAGTTCCCCGCTACGTAGAGCGCTCAGCGTTCCAGCTTGTAGATCGTCAGCCCGCTCAAAAGCTTGGGATAAAAATCGGTTGACTTTTGCGGCATCACGCCCCCGTTGAACGCGACATCGGCCACCTGCTCGACGGTGGTCGGCTCCAACAGGAACGCCGCATCCGCGCCCTCGTCCCGGACCTTGGCATAAGCAGCGTCAAGCCCGCGCACGTATTCGATGTGCTTCTGCTCGCGCACCGCTTCTTCGCTGATCCCGAGCAACTCGCCGAGCAGATGCTTGTGCAGGACCAGCACATCCAGTTCGCCAGGTTCGCGCTCGCGCTCGTACAGGCAAATCTCGCCGGACCTTAGCGCGATCCCAATCCGGATTTTGCCGGGCGCGCCGACTCGAAACACCTCCCGAAGCTCATCCAGCGAACCCAGACGGCGGCCGCCAACGCGGCTCAAAAACGCCGCGGCGTCGAAACCGGCGAGGTCCCGGACAACACGATGCGTCGCCAGGATCTCCAGGCCCGGCGAATGCATGTTGACGAAAGTCATCACCACCTTGGCCGCGTCCGCCGACGCCGGATTCTCGTCGCGAAACGCCAGCGCGGTCTCATAGCGATGATGCCCATCGGCAATCAACAGCTTCTTGTCCGCCATCAACTGCTGGATGCGACCGATGATCGCGGCGTCCGAGATCCTCCAAATCCGGTGAATCGCGGCATACTCATCCGTCACCGACACCGCGGGTGGCAATGCGGCCGTTTCATCCAGCAACTTATCGATAGCCACCTCCGGGTCCGGATATAAGAAGAAGAGCTGCTCCAAATGCGCGCGCGTGTGCCGCAGCAGTTCCAGGCGATCCTTCTTGGGGCCCGACAGCGTTTGCTCGTGCCGATAGACCACGCCCGCCGAATAGTCTTCGAGTGCGCCGAGCCCGATGAAACCCTTGCGCTCCAGCTTCTCGCCGGTATCCGGCACCGTGAATTGCTGATAGTACACGTACAGGCTCGGTGCGCTCTCGCGCTCGAGAATGCCGCGCGCGATCCATTCGTCGAGGAGCTTCGACGCGCGCGTGTAAACGTTGTCCTGATCCGAATCGGTCGGAAATCTTTCGCCCAGGACGATGCGAACCAGATTGTAGGGGCTCAACGAAAGATAGCGCGCTTGCATGTCCGGCGAGATTTTGTCGTAGGGCTGTGTGACGAGGTTCTGGGGTGGGCCTGCCTCCGCGCTGTAACGATGAGGTTGGAAGGGAAAAATGCGTGCCAATGGAACAGCATAGCAAACACTGCACGCCATGCTCTGAACGGTGGTAGCATGATCCATGACCCTGATTTCTTGCGGGGAATGTTTCCTGAGCGGATAGTTTTGCCCGGGAATGTAGTGGTATGCACACACGGCTAATAGAACCTGACCTGAAGTCGCGACGCCGCGTGTCGGGTAAATCCGCCTGGTTTTCAGGCGGAATCCTCACGATCCTGGTGGTATTTATTCTATTCGGGTCTGATTCCGCGGGCCAAGACTTGGTTACGCCGCGCCTGGAAACACTAAGAGGAACCGTCCAGGCAGTGGTCGCGGATCACTTCGATAGCCGCTCGTCGAAGCTTTCCTACTCCCTTCAGCTCGACGGCCTGTGCGTGCCGATCTCATCTCCGACGGCAAGCATTCGCGCGGCAGCGCAGACCGGAGAACCAATCACGGTGACCGGATCTCGCATCAACGGTGTAATCTATCCGCTGCCGGAGGCTGTGGGGGAGGAAACTGCATTGGCGCAGACGGTTCCCCAAGCAGCTGCGCTGGGCGTATGGAACGTCATCATCATTCCAGTGAGTTTCACGAATGCTCCCACACTACTCATCAATCAGACGAACGCAAACCAGATAATTACCGATCGTCTGAAGCGTTCTACCAGGAGGTGTCTTACGGAGCTTTTTCAGTGCAAACGGACGTAGTTGATCCCTTGACATTGAACATCTCCGAGAATTGCACAGACGAGAACTATTTCGACACTATGACCAATGCTGGCATTCAAGCTGCGAAGGCCGCCGGTATCGGTTTATCGAGATACCGGACCTACATGTTCGTGGCAACGGATGCTCTCCACCTCACCGACCCGAAGCAGTTTTGTCCCAGCAGAGCAACGATTGGGGGCACTCCTGGAAGAATCATGATCTACCTCGCAGGAACCGGAACCGGGATTGGCAATCTGGGTGAGATACCGGAGCATGAACTTGGGTCACAATCTTGGTCTAAATCATGCGCACTCCTACAATTGTGGGGGCGTGATCTACAACCCCAATGTCAAATGCCCGATTGTTGAATACGGAGATTTGTTCGATACCATGGGGCTAAACTTGGGGCCTACTCCGCACTTCAATTCTTCGTACAAAGAGTTGTTGGGGTGGCTGCCATCGCATGGCGTGACAACGTCCGGAGTTTTTGAAGTCTTCCCCATGGAGACCACATCATCGGCGGTAAGGTCTCTTCTAATCCAACCTCCTTTGGCGTCGGACTTTTTTTATGTCGAGTACAGACAGCCGCTGGGGTTCGACCATGATATTGGGCATCCCCTTGTCTTCAGTGGACCGCTAATACACTTGGCGGGTAACCCGACCTTTGTTCTGAATATGCACCCAATGGCCGGAATGTCGCTCGGCCCCACCGAGCCGGAGCAGGACCCGGGCGAGACATACATCGATTACGCAAACCGGTTTTCCATCACCACTTTGAGCGCGACACCATCTTCGGTTAGAGTTCAGATTCTCGTGCCGGGTCTCAATACCCCGGCAGCTATGTTCACCAGTCCGGCAAATTCTTCGGTTGTTGGCGGCGTAGTAAAGGTGCTCGTGAACGCGCTGGACCGCACCGGAATCTCTAGAGTCACGCTATCTCGCGATGGTTCTGCGCCGCTAGGTACGTTGACCGTGTCGCCATACCAGCTCTTTTGGGATACCACCAAGGAAACAAGCGGGCCTCACGGCCTGACTGCTACGGCCTACAGTGCCACTGGTATGACGACCACTCAGACGATTTCTGTTACGGTGCGCCGGCCTCCGGCCGTAACCCTATCGGCTCCGGGGAGCGCGGCAGTCGGCGATACAGTCACTCTGTCGGCGCAGTGCGCGGCGGACAACGCTACGATTGTCTCCGTCGGATTTCTCGACGTCACAACCTCTCTTGGATTGGGTAGTCCCACTAGCACCGGCATGTACACGCTGAATTGGGCCCCGCAGACAACGGGCGCGCACAACCTCTCCGCGCGAGTTACCGATAGTAACGGCTTCTCCAGCATCAGCTCAACCGTTATCGTGACAATTACTCCACGCGCTCCGCACATCTCGGCCGGGGGCGTCGTCGGAGCTTGGCCTTAGCACGCCTGTCATTAGGAGCCTTTCGCCAAATGCTATTGCCACAGTGTTCGGCGACACTTTCGGGCTGGACTTTTCGGGGAAGGCAACGGTGCTTGTGAACGGCCGGCTGCCGACAACGCTGGATGGTCTTTGCCTCTACGTCAACAACGTACGCGCGCCGCTCTTCTTTCTGAGCTCAACACAGATCAATTTTCAGGTTCCGGAGGTTCCATCCAGTGGGACCGTTGGCGTGCAGGTAGCGCAGTTCTGCGGTGCTCCAAACGAGCTCCGCAGCTCCATTGAATCCGTCACCGTCTCGCTAGCCACTCCCGAATTTTTCTATTTCAAACGGAATCCGGATGGCAAGAACCCAATTGCGGCGATCAACGCAGTCAACGGTAATCGAATCGGTTCACCAGGACTCATTCCGGGTGCGAACTTCGTGCCCGCTGCTCCTGGCGACATCCTGACGCTGTTCTTCACCGGTGGCGGAAGCACGAATCCAATGTTTGCACCGGGTGAACTATCGGGCACGGCCGCGAGCGTTACTGGCTTGGTTGCGATCACCATCGGGGGAACTCAGCTCGACCCCGTCGATGTGCTCTACATCGGCGTGGCCCCTGGCTTTGCGGGCCTCTACCAGTTGAACCTCCGCGTACCGGCTGGTACACAAGCAGGCAATCAACCTGTTGTGCTCAATATCGGAAACTCCGCGTCTCCGGCCGGCTACTTGTTCGTCGGGACAGGGAATTAGTTGTCTGCTATTTCGCCGGAGCCGGGGCTCGAAATCTTCCAGTGACGCCATTGATGGTGAGACTCGCGTCCACATACGCTGAACTCGTCGATATACCGGACGGATACACGAAGTTCAACTGGTCGATGATCTCGCCCGGAGCCGCGCCGCAGTAATCGACTCGGGCGGCCTGGCCCCCGATAATCAACTGGCAACCGTCCGGCGCGCCGGGCACCTCGAGTGGCGTTAACGATCCGGTGAAGGCGGCGGGCATGCCATCCTGCTGCGGCGAGTTCTTGGGTCCGAATCCATTGCCCCAGAGTACATATTCGACGCCGGCTTGGACGGCGCATTCCGTGGTCTCGCAGCCGATCCCGGTCACCCACGCAACGCCGTTCGTGAACTCGCTCAGGAACATCGAAGGCGCTGTCGTCGCAGCGATCGTGATCGGCTCCACTTCGCTATCGATCCCGTTCCGCGTTACCTTCACGTTCACTGCCGTCCCGGACGCCGTTTCCCACGGAATCTGCAAATTGATCTGCGTCGGAGACACGTAGATGAGCGGTGCGTTGACGCCGTCCACTGTTACGGTCACATCGGCGACTGACGTGGGGAAGCTGGGCGCCGGTGAGACCTGATGCGCCGCGTCCGCAAAATTGATCCCGTACAAAGTCGCCAGACTGCCCGGCGCGATGCCTCCCAAGTAAGACGCCGCATTCACCACGCGCCCCGGCGTGATAACCGGCGTTTCCGAAGAGATTTGGGTTCTCTGATAAACCCGCACATAATCCACGAGCAGATCCTGCGCAGGGAAAGGCGCATTCGGATCGGGTGTTCCTAAGAAAGTCGTTGGACCGCCGATGGCCAGATTCAGGAGAATGAAAAACGGATTGTTGAAGGCCCACTGGCGGCCTGCGGGAAGCGATGCCGGCGTCACCTTATGATAGGAAGCGCCGTCTACGAACCACTCGATCGAGTCCTGCGACCACTCGATGGCATACAAATGATAGTCGTCCGCGACTCTCTCGCCAAACGGCAGCTTGTAAGACTTCCCGATGCCGTTCCCGCCCGAATAACCCGGCCCATGCACAGTCCCATTATTAGTGGAGACATTGTTATTGAAAGTCCCGAAGTTCTCCATGATGTCGATCTCGCCACAGTTGGGCCAGCCGACTGAACTGATGTTCTCGCCCAGCATCCAAAAAGCAGGCCAGACGGCCTGACCGAAGGGAAGCTTGATCCGCGCCGTGATCCTGCCGTATTGCCAACTGAGGTCGGCCGTGTGCGTCGAAGCGCCGGGGCTGCCCGTCTGGAGTCGTGCCGACGTATACTTGCCGGAAGCATCGCGAATGGCGCGAATGACGAGATTGCCCTTGCCATCCTGAAAGACATTGGCCGGCGAGTTGGTGTAAACTTCGGCCTCGCCATTACCCCAACCGCCACCGCCGAGATCGTAGTTCCACTTCGCCGGATCGGGAGGCGTGCCGGCCGGAGCGTTGAACTCGTCGCTCCACACCAGCTTCCAGCCGCTGGTGGTCTGCGCCGGCGCAATAACCGCCGCAACCAACCCAAATAGGAATGCAACTCGCACGACGTGCCCCGCCGCCTCAATCATCCCGCACCCGGCACCGAGTTGCAACGACTGAGGCGCGACCGGCAGGAAGCGCTACCACCAATTCCGAACTGACTACACGCTATGATGCTAATTCATTCCTCTCGTGAAACCGCGCCTGCTATTTCTCGCCGAACGATACCCGCCCGACATGGGAGGCGTCGCCACCAGCGCTGGGCGCATCTCGCGTTCCATCGCCGCCCTCGGAGCCGATGTGGACGTGCTCGCCTGGACGCGCGCGCTCGAGCCCGGAATCGTCGCCCAGGAAGAAGGTAATCCCACGGTTTTTCGCATGGGCCGTTTCCGCGAGTGGGATTCCACCATGCCGCACACGCTCAATCTGTTCGACTGGCTCGTCGACAAACACGCGTACGACGCCATCTGGGGCCACTACGTCGCGCCCGCCGGTTTCCTGGCCACCTGGTTCGGGCGCTTGAAGAATATCCCCACCACCGTCAGCGTCCGCGGCAACGATCTGGATCGCGACATGTATCCGCCCGGCGACTTCGCGCGCCTGCTCTGGACGCTTCAGAATACCGATTGCATTAGCGCAGTCACCGAAGACCTTGCCGCCAAAGTTTCCGCGCTCTGCGGCCCCAAGGACGTCTTATGCCTGAAGAACGTTGTGGATTCCGAAGTCTTCGCGCCGGCGCCGGAATGCGGTGGACTGCGCGAGAAGCTCGGCATCCAGCCCGGCGAAATCGTGCTCGGGTTCGCGGGAGAATTGCGCGAGAAAAAGGGACAGCAATTTCTTCTGGCGGCGCTGCGCAAGATTCGCGAGAGCCGTCCGGCTTGCCTTCTCGTGATCGGCGAAGTGCGTCCCTCGGAGATGTCCAGGCTGATGCAATGGACCGGTCCGGGCGCACTCGAAGAGCATCGCATCCTGGTGACCGGCCAGTTGGCGACGCCCGCCGAAGTCAACCGGCATCTGCAGCTCTCGGACGTCTACCTGCAACCTTCGCTGTGGGACGGGATGCCGAATGCGCTGCTGGAAGCGATGGCGGCAGGCTGCGGCTGCATTGCGAGCGACGCCGGCGGCATTCCCGAGGTCATCACGAGCGGAGTGAATGGAATCATTCTTCCGCGCTGGCAACTTCATCGCCTGGGTGACGCCGTACTCGATTGGCTTGCGAAAAATCCCGCGGAGAGCGCGCGAGTCCGTCAGGCGGCGCGAGAACGTATCGTCGCGGATTTCGACGCGGATCAGGAAAAGCGTCAGCTTCAGGCGATAGTGGCCCGGCTGATGCCTAATTCTTCATAGGCCCGGCTCAAAGCCTCGCCGGCACGCTCCCAGGTGTAATGCGGCAAGACATGTGCCTGCGCCTGCTGCACGATCTTGGATGCAAATTCGGGATCTCGAGCCAGCCGCAGCGCGGCGTGCGCGATCTGATCCACCGACCCGGGTTTCACCAGCAGGAAGTGCACGCCGTCACACCCCAGTTCGCGAACGACGGGCAGATCGGACGCGATCACGGGCACGCCGGCCGTCATGCCCTCCAGAATCTTCAGGGGGCAGCAGCCTTGCACCAGATTCCGGTCATTCAACGCGAGCGGCGCAAGAACCGCACTCGATGCGCGCACGTGCGCGGCCAGCTCCGCTTGCGGCATCGGCGCCAACACGCTCACAGAAGAGCTCAGCTCGAGTTTCGCGGCGAGGCCGAGAAGCGCACCGCTCTCGCGGCTGCTCGCCGCACCGATAATGGTCAGCGTCGCGGCGGGCAACTCCTGGCGCACTTGCGCGAGCGCGCGGATCCCGAGTTCCACGCCTTGCCAGGACGAAAGCGTCCCGAAATAGAGCAGCCGGAACACGCCATCCCGCGCAGCCCGAGATCCGCGCCACAAATCCACATCGACGCCGTTGGGAATGACACGAATTTTCTCGGCCGCCACTCCTCGATTCGAACTCAGATACTGCCGCGTGACGCCGCTCGGCGTGACGACAAGATCGGCGGCCGCAAGACACTCTTGTTCTTGCACAATGATCTTGCGCATTACGTCACGGTCGTCCTCGACTCCCGGATAGCGGTATTTCAGCTCGATGGATGGCAGTCCGTTCACCTCGAAGATCAGTCGCGAGCGCCCCGCCAGCTCAACCAGCGGCAGACCTTCGAAGATCGACCGAAACTGAATTGCTTCGAAGCGGCGGCTCGCGAGCCAATGCGCGAGAAACCGCCGGAAACAAAGCACGCGGTCGATCAGAGTCTCGCCCAGCGCGGGTAGTTCTGTGTGGAACACCCCGGGCCACCGCTCTGTCCGCGTAGTCGATTCCGCGCCGCTCGCCACGGTCACCAACTCCACGCCGCCAAAAGCTCCGCCCAGCGCCCGCGCGAACGCGAGGATGTGCGTCGACGCTCCTTTCGGAGCCGGTACGGTATCGAACGACACGTAGGCGATCCGGGCGTGCGTCATAGATTGCGACCGAGCCGGTAGAGTAGGAGAGAGGGCGATGCGAGGCACGACCCACTCTCCCCTCGTCGAACCGGAGGTGCAGATTTCCCGCGTCCGGCTCTCCTAGCTCCGACAATCGGATCAGCCCCAAACGCGCCAGGTGCCGCAACCAGGATGCTCCTTGCGGAGGACGGTACGGCCGCTGGCTGCGGCGCTGTAGATGCTGGATCAGACGGCCCTGAACATAGCGCTCGATCTCGCAGTAGGCGCTCATGGGGTACCCAAAGGAAAAGTAGTTCGTCCATCCCTTCAAGTGTCGATTCAGCTCTCCAATCAAGATAGGGATCGGCTTGAAGCACTGATGACTATCGGTCATCTCGTGCAGCTTCTCCCGCTCTCGTTGGACCGCCTTCTTCGACGGAAACACATTCAGGTAGTGC
>WNFJ01542587.1_pt1 | contig 38967 bp, 37 predicted proteins | sample 5400461 | NCBI WGS metagenome assembly WNFJ01 (sample SAMN13153349, study PRJNA577476) | soil metagenome | isolation source: 115 cm saprolite on Douglas fir-dominated hillslope | place: USA:California | collected 2013-09-17
CCGGCAGTCGCATTGGATTCGATGATGGCCTGCCGCAGACTGCACTGATTCGCTAGCGCCACTTTACACGCGTTCGGGTTGGCTGACACAAGATCAGTGGTCGTGTTGACGGTGAAGGTCGGGTCCGGCAGGGGCATCAGGACAGCCGGGGCCAAGTCGTCTTGAGTCAGCACAATGACGCCCGCCCGCCCATCCACATTGACGCGCTCTATTAGAGCTGCGGCTGGCCCAACGTACGGTTCCGCCTGGCTCAAAATCACGCCCGCGGCAAACGCCGCATCGCTATCGTCCTGCTTGCTGTCCGGGTGCGCGATCACCAATAACCGCCCGCCGTCCAGCAGCAGCACATCGTCGGCTCGATGGTCGGAAATGCGCGTCCGGAACAACAGCGGGTTTACCGACAGGGCCACGGCCGTAAAACTCTCGATCTCTTTCCAGTTTTCCCTGGTGGCCGGGGTGTCTGTGAGGGAAATCGCACTACCACGCTTTGCGGATTCCGCCCGCTCGAGGTTCCGCCGTTTTCGCGCCCTCATTTCCGTCAGCGAAACCGGCCTGGGATCAAAGGTTTCGTGCGCCAGAATGTGCACGCTTCCGTCCTCGCCCAGCAACGCCATCTGCAGCAGTGGATTCCGATCGACCACGAAGGTGCCGAGGACAGCCGACTTAACGACGAAAGATACAGGAACCGGCTCCAACGAATCGCTTCCAGCGTAAAGGATCGACAAGGCGCCGCCAGCCACCACCAGCACATCCGCTTGGCCGTCTTTGTCCAGATCGCCGAAGGCGAACGCAGTGGCGTCGTCTGTTAGGGCGAGGCTTTGCGTCAGCGCGAGACCGTCATTCGCACCGGTATAAACCAGGAGGGCGGCGCCGGCTTGGTTTCGAAGGCCCAACACAAGCTGGGCGTACGTGCCGGCATTGCCGCGAACCGCGCCCAGTGCCGTAACGGCGCCCGGCAACGTGATCGTTTGCTGCACCTGAAACTTGCCCGAATCGTCGCGCGCCAGCACGTAAATCGTGTTGCTTCCGCGCGCGGCCACAACCAGCCCCGGCCCGTCGTGGCCGATGAACATCCCCGCGGCCAGAAAATCCGGCTGAGTTGGCACGGCGATAACTTGCACATCGGACAGAAAGGGCAAAGGGAATTCAGTCCGGGCAATCGCCCAGAAGCTTCCTTCGCTTTGCGGCGCGAAAGCGTCCAGGTTGCCACGGAAAATGGCCACGCGACCGCCGTCGGCCGTGGCGTAACCGGCTGCCAGATCCCCGATACCATCCATGTCAAAATCGCCTGTCGCCAGCGACAGCGGCGTAGCGTGGGCGGAGGCGAGCGCGCGAACTACGGCGTCTTCGCCCTGGAAACGGACCTGCACCGAACGGGGACTGGTTAACGGAATCGTGTTGCTATCGCCCGCGTGAGCTTGCCACCCGCAGGACAGCGCCAGCAGTAAGAGAATGACTGAGTAATGAATTGACTGGCGCTTTGCCGTCAGACCAGCGAAATCCCGCAGCACAAGCTTCATAAGAAATTTCAACCTCCCTGGGGGGAAGAGGCAACGAACTCTGCGTATTGCGGCGAGAAGTACGCCCCTCCTCCGATTCACTCCAAACAACGCTGCACGCCTACGCGGAGCGCTTCTAAACACACTTGCCCCTGCCAACAGTCGTTAAGGCAAAATATATCATAGATTACGATCAGACGCAATATCTAGGGCATCGAATTGTCCCTCCCCCAGAAGGGCGACCAGTGCCCGTGGGCGTGCCCGGCTCGGCCGCGAAAAAAGCCGGGACATGCCCCTACTATTGCTTCGACCCGATGATGGGACCGTCCCCGATCACAAAGTAGCCGGCCGGTGGGGCGCCCTGGTTGTTTTGGCTGCCGCTCTTGGGCACAACCACGGTGACGGCGCCGAATCCTACGGCGCCTCCGGAGTCCGTGGCGGAGACGACGATCAGATACACGCGCCCATTGCCGCCGTCCACACGTTCTCCTCGCCGCCGCAAGGTACCGATGCCGATATAAGCCGGGAGAGCTTATCCGAACAGTTGCGCGAAGTGGTGCAGCGGGGTCAGCGGACTCGGTGGATCCTATCGAACCGAACCTAGTGCACTGCGTCCAAAATCCTGCGGGTTTTCGGGCCCGCCGCGGCTCTGGCAGAGCGCGTCAATGTGGACGGGCGTCCCGGAGTCATTGTGCTGGCCCAAGGTGAATTGGCGCGGTTGCGCACGACGACAATCCATACAAAGACCGAATATCATCGGCAGTCAGCACCGATATGGATTGGTATGTTACAAAGGTCGGTGCAGACCGAACCGAATATCATGCTGAACGGACCGCGACGAGCCGATCTCGATGAGCTTAGCTGACCAAATCTGTGTATCCTGTGGTCTATGCTGCACGACCTTGTCCATCGTCCGCATTACCGCCGATGACGTTGAACGGCTGATGCAGGGCTACCACCTGACACGAGAACAGGCATTCGGGATGGTGCGGCGCGATCCGGGCGAATTCAGGATTCTGATGGAGAAGACAGCGGCATGCCCGGCGCTCTCTTCGAAGGGAGGACGCTACATTTGCCACGCTTATGAGCACCGTCCCGGCATCTGCAGGGAATACGAGTGTCACATCCTCGCATTTGCGAAAGATTGGTTAAAAAGAAGAAGTGATAACGAGAAAGTCGACGAAGGAACCCCATTCCAATCGGCGACTGATGAAGCGGAGCTGGCCCGGCAGGTGCAGGACGCGATCCAACGTATGCGGACGGATTCCTTAAACCTGTGCCTCAGACACGCGAACGATCCGGACTTTCGCAAGCCCGATTACATGCCTGAATTGGTGAGAGCGCTTTCGGGCGCGGAGTTTGACCATACTTTCCCCCCGGTCAAAGGGTGAACCGCTACTCTGCCGCGTCAACAGGCTTGCCTATTGCCACCCGGCTCAAGAACGGTGAGCGACGCCTAGGGGCGCGCTGGGAATACGCCCTGCAGGGCGATGATGAACGTGAGGCCAAGGAACGGATGCATATTGTTATGTGGCTGGTTGCCTCCCGCAATGCTCAAAGCAAAAGGGTTCATCTGTACGTTGTTGGCGCCGGTTGGCGCAAATGCGGGCGCGCCGCCTTTGAGTCCCCCTGACCACGTGTTAGCCGGGCCAGGACTACTCAAACCACCTGTCGCGTTACATTGGACGCCGTGTGCGTGCGCCGGCATTTCAGTCTGCAGGAGAGTAACAGTTTGTTCGCCCGCGCTCTCGCCCAAGAAGCGCGGGCTCAACCCGGGCCCTTGTCCCTCCTGCATCGGTGCGGAACCCTCGAGATTGGGCAACCCAAAGGTGCTTTTCCCGTCGCCACCGTACGTGGTGCCGAGCAGTGAGAACAGCGCCGTGTTCTGGCTGATCGACATGAGCTGGCCGTTACAAAGAGCCCATCCCTTAGGAGCAAAGTTCCCTGCGAAGATTCTGATCTCTGCTAAAAACGGATTTGACATAGGTTCCTCCTGACTAGTTCTGCGATGGGAAAATGCCCTGGAGAGAGATGATGAAGTTCAGCACCAGGTAGGGCGACATGTTCTCATGCGGCTGGCTGCCACCGGTGGGCAATATAGACGCTGGATTCATCGTGGTGTTGGCGGGCCCCGGGTTGAAAGGATTCGAACCGTCCTTTGCCCATAAGTTGTTCACAGGAGTGGCCGAAGTGGCCTGGTCGGAACTCCCTACGGGTGTATGGGTGTGCGCCGGCAACTCGGAAATATTGAGAGTGTGCGCCTGCTCACCACCAAGCTCCCCCAAGCTAATTCCGCTGCCCACGTGAAAGGGACTTCGGCCCTGGAGATTGGGCAGCCCAAAGTTCACTCTCCCGTCACCACCGTAGGTAGTTCCGAGTATGGAAAAAAGCGCCTGATTCTGATTGATGGGCAACAACTGGCCGTTGCAGAACGTCCATCCTTTCGGCGGGAAGTTCCAACTGATTATCTTAATTTCTCCCAAAAACGGTTCAGACATCGTTTGCTCCTTAGAAGTAGAGATGGCTCACGTTTGTGAGGGGAAGATCCCGAACAGCGAGAGGATGAAGTTGATCACCAGGAACGGGACCATGTTGTCGTGCGGCTGCGACCCGCCTGACGAGCCGCATGCGGCTGGGTTCATGCTTGCACTCGGGGCGCTTGAACTATAAGGGTTTAGTGTCGAATCCGCCGCCCATACGTTCCCGGCCGGACTGGGCTGGTTATTAGTTGCAGCGTTGAACGCTTGAGGCACGTGACTATGCGCTGGAATCTGACTGGTCGTCAACGTAACCGTCTCCGCGCCTCCCGTCTGCGCCAGCGCGAATCCTGGTCCGACGTGGACGGGCAAGCGGCTCTGGAGATTGGGAAGAGCGAAGGTCGTCTGGCCGTCTCCCCCATATGTAGTGCCGATGAGATTGAATAGAGCGTCGTTTTCAGAGATCGGCAGAAGCTGGCCTTGACACAACATCCATCCGCTAGGCGCAAAATTTCCTGCAAACATCCGAATCTCACCGATAAACGGACTTGACATAAGAAATCTCTCCTCGCGAGGTCCTTTGTCTTCGTGCTCCTGAGGAAACTCGCTTGATGATCGTTGACTTTGGGCATCTTATCACGTCTTGGGTCTCGACTCAAGAGGCATCTTGTCAAAATTTGCAGAGTTCTCCGAATCTGTGAACGCAGATGTACTCCCGGCGCTTCCGTAGTATCCTGGGCTCTTAGGACGTCTGCCTTTCACCGTTTTGGTCATGTCGACTCTCGCCGTCCGCCCCGCCTTGCCTCAGGACGAGATTTTCCTGTATGAGCTGTATGTGGCGATACGTGGCCCGCAGTTCGAGTTCGCTCCGATTTCGGCAGCACAAAAGCAAGATCTGCTGCGTATGCAGCTCCGGGCGCAGATCTCGTCCTACACCCAGCAATTCCCTAACTCCTGCTACCACGTAGTGTTGCTTGACAGTAAGCCGGTAGGCCGGCTGTGGGTGGCGCCGTCCGACACCGGATTCATCCTCGTCGATATCGGGATTCACCCCAGTTTGCAAAGCAAAGGGCTGGGAACGGTGCTGGTCCAGCGCTTGCAGCAGGAGGCACAGAGATTGAAGCTGCCCATCCACTCGACAGTGGACCGCTTGAATCCCGGATCCCTGCGCTTTCACCAACGGCTGGGATTCTCCATCCTGCGGGAGGACGAGCTGAATTACCACTTGGAGTGGCGTCCGGCTCCATTGCTGTAAGATATGAAGCCTCTCGACTGTTGGGTTGTCGCCGGGTTCCTGGGTGGCCAGCGCGAGCCGCTACTCGATTTCGTAATCAACAAAGAACTGAATTTTCATCCTGCGACGGTTTCTCTAGGCGCGACCCGGTCCGTCATTGAAGGAGTTCGCCGCGCCAAAATACTGGACAGTCTGTGCGACTGGGAGGGCCTCTTCCTCGGCCGGCTGCGTCAGCTATTGCATCCGGCCATCGATCGCTTGGGATACAAACGATTCACACCCGGCCGCATCGAGTTACAGGCCACCGCGAGCAACGACGGCGACTATTTCCGCCTGCATCAGGACGGCGGTCCCGACGACACGCGCGAGATTACGTTCGTGTATTTCCTCCACGGCGAACCACGCCCGTTCTCCGGAGGCGAACTGCGCATCCGGTCGAGCACCGTCGAGCCGCATGGGGACACAATCGTGCTGTTCCCGAGCAGCTACGTACATGAGGTAATGCCGGTCCGCGTGCCATCGGGAGCCTTCGTTGACAGCCGCTTTACAGTGAACGGGTGGATCCACGGAATTCGCTGACTGACGCCACTTCAGGCTCCGACGCCTCCGCCCGCCGCCGCGATCTCCTGCACCCACCGTCTGCAGACTTCGCGCAGCTGCTCCGACAGGGTGTACGGCTTGTCAAAGTGGAACACGCGAGCATCCTGGCGCTCTTCCAGTTCCTTGCGGAAGGCGAGTATATCCGGATCGGTTTCGCGCGGCGCGTCCTTCAGGAACACGATCACTTCCCGCATGGGCAGGCTGTTATCGTCGCGGCATTCCGCGGCGAGGTAAAACATTTTCCGGAACAGGCTCCTGGGGCCCCAATCGTCCTGGAAAACCTGAATGAAGTACGTGCACTGGCGGACGTTATCCGCGACGGCCGCACGGAACCCCTCGATCTGCGTGTCCTGCTGCAAGCCTACGGTGACCAGCAGGATCTTCAGCGGCATAGCTTCTTTTTCATTCGCCTCGCTGATTGCCGCGCGGCAGGTTTGCTGCTCCCGCGCCAGATCCCCGGGCGTCGAGAGAAACACCCGGTACATATCGAACCCATGCACGATCATGCTGGAACCATCAGGATACTACTATGCCCGTGGCGCAGACTCTCAGTCTGCCGCGCCGGCACTCAGGTCGGTGACACTGAGTGTTAGTACTCAAGCACCACGTCGAAAAAATCATTGAAATCCGAGACTGTGGCGGATGTCTCCGCGCTCAAGACCAGCTGGTGTGGGCCGAAGGTGAGGTTGAGCGGGATATAGGTTGGAACCACGGCACGATGGGTTGTCGGGGCGTTGGAGAAGATGGAAGCCGAGCCAATGGGCTTGCCGTCGAGCGATACCTGGATTCCGAGCTTCTGGTTAGCGGTTTGCGTCCATACCGAGCCGGAGACTACCAGGCAACTCGGACCATCGGTAGGCGCTTTAAATGATGCCGTCAGCGGAAGCGGGCCTTTTTGCTGATTCAGGATAACTTGAATGGGCACGGGGAATCCTCCTGTCGGTGGAGAGTCTGGCCTCCAGGGGCTAGGAGCAATCATAGCATGGCGGTTTGGGGAGTCAACTTACCTAAAATGCAAGATTCTGCGTTAAATCCAGCTGTGTCAGAGAATCGCCGACCTTTTCAGTGGAAATGCTCCGATTGAGGAAGCGCGTGGCAGCGATGTCCCAGGGACAGGCCGCTAATGACTGGCTCCGCGGTCCCCAGCCAACCCTGCGCCCTATTGGAAATTCGTCCACGCCGATCCGCCCGACGCAGCGCAAGCGGTAACACAGTGGCCCTACCGGTTAGGATGCGCATTCTGGCCGTCCGATCGGGCTTTGAGGATACCATCCGGTAGGGCGGACTGCTCGCTGCCAGCGCCATCAGTCTCTCGACCAGGAGCGGCCCGCACTGGTGATTACAAGCGCTCTGTGGAACTGATCTAACCTCCGCCGGCTGGAAGACAAACTCCCGGCAGGTTTGCCGGGTTCGACAACCAGCACATTAGTCACGCTTGCATGCGGCGCGCGCGTGCAAAATAATAAATGTGTGCCCGGCCCCACGGGAAGTTCGATCCGCGTCTCCTCTCTCACCCGCAGGCGTGTGGGATCCCTGACACGGCGGCTGAAGGCCTCGAATCAGGAAGAGGTGATCAGCCGCGCGCTGGATGCTTTGGAGCGGGCGGTTTTTTGGGCAGGGTTTGACTCCGAAGCCCACAGCTACTTGAGCAAATATTCGCGCGAACTGGCCGAGCGGCAGACATTTGGACAGATATCCGCCGACGGTATGGCTCAGCGCTGGTTGTATCCAGCGACTACTTGAACGACAGTCCCTTTGGCATCCTTAGCGTAATCCCTGTTTCGAGTTCCAGTCCACCATTGAGAATCCATGTGGACGTGCCGGCGGGAGAAGGCGGCTTGCGAAAAGCTTGCCGGATCGAACCCGTGCACGCAACGGCATTGAACGCCCGCTTCCCTGAGAGATTTTTGCGCACGGCAGCACTACCTGTTAGGATGGAAACAGCTTGAACCCTACGCAGTTCTACATTTCGGTGGGCGTCATGCCGGTGACCACGATCATCATCGTGTTGATTGGGGTTTTGCTGAACAATACCACAATGAATGCGGGGTTCGCCGACATCAAGGATTTGATCCAGGCCCATTCGGACCGGCAGGATGCGAATCTCCGGCGGGTCGAAGAAATGCTGCTGGGCAAGTTTGCCGAGCTCGACAACCGGCTCAGCCGCATCGAACACCACCTGAACCTGGGCTGACGGTAGCCGCTACGTCAATTTCCCCTTGGGTCACAACAGTTCAAAATACCCATCTCATTCAGACGAATAGCCTTCCCCGCCCAGCGCCCGACCTGCGCGACGACCGCATGCTATACCTGGACTCAAATGACAGCAATTTCAACCCAGTCCGTCACCCCGGGTGACGGCGATTTTCGAGAATCCGCGTCTCCAAAGCCCGTATTTCGCGTTCAAGCGACTTGCATTCAACAACTTGCACACAGACACACGCCCCCCCAAATCGCCGTCACCCGCGTCACCCGGGCCGCTTCAGGATTCCCGAATTCTCCCTACGGCCCGGCGTCTTCATCGTCGATGCCTGTCTTTCGGGCAGCCTGCGCTGGTGCAGGATGCGGGAAACCAGAATGCCTCCGGCGTCCTCGCGGTAAAACAGAACGTGCCGGCCGCGCTCCATCCGGCGAAGGCCGGGGCGCACATCGTCACACGCCCGGCCCAGCCTGGGATTATCGGCCAGCATCTGGCAACCCGCCTCGAGATCGTCGATGTAACGGATGGTCTGGTCTTCGCCCCAGGTGCGAAGGGTATAAGCGCCGATGCTGAGCAAATCGGCTACGGCGCGACGAGAGAAACGAAACGTGGCCACGGCTCAGCGTGACTTTGTTGGGAGCGTGAGTGTTTTCCGCACGCGCGCAAATACGTCGCCCTCGGCAACACCACTGGCGTCGCCGTCATCGATGGCGGCCCGGAGCGCGGCAAGTTTCGCTTCGTATTGCCGTTCTTCACGCTCCAAGGTCCGCAACGCCGCGCGCACTACCTCGCTGGCGTTTTCGTAGCGTCCAGTCTTGATCTTCTTCAGCACGAAGCGGTCAAGCTCGTCGGTCAGATTGACGTTGCGCGTAGGCATTGAGGTGTTCCGTCGAACGGTCCGGCCTGATACCGATCTTAACATGGTTAGCAATGTTTGCCAATACCCTCACATCCATTGGGCAAAGCAAGCATGTATGAAAATGCTTGCGCAGCCGGGAACGCCACATTGCGCTACCCTGAAGGAACAGCCAAAGGATCATCATGAACAAGCTTGCGCTCGCTCTCGTACTGACGCCGGTCGCGTTCTTCGCCGCCGACGAGACGCTTCCCAAAGCGGAAACCGTCCTGGACCGCTTTGTCGAAGCCACCGGCGGGAAGGCTGTGTTCGAGAAACATCGCAACGAAGTGATGCACGCCACTATCGAGCTTGCCGCGCAGGGTTTGAAGGGTAACATGACCGTGTATCATGCGGCGCCCGACAAGATCCGCGCTGTGATCGAACTCGAGGGTATCGGAAAGATCGAGTCCGGCAGCAACGGCGAGGTGGCCTGGGAGAATTCCGCGCTGCAGGGGCCGCGGGTCAAGCAGGGCGAGGAAAAAGCGGATGCCCTGCGTGACGGCACGTTTAACGGAGCACTGTACTGGCGCAAGCTCTTTCCCAAGGTGGAGACCACGGGCGTCGATACCGTGGACGGTCACGAATGCTACAAGGTGGTGATGACTCCCAAAGAGGGGAAGCCGACAACTCACTACTACGACAAGAAATCCGGCCTGCTGTTGAAGACCATGGCTACCCGCACCACGCCAATGGGGGACATCTCCGCCGAAGGTACCGCGGATGACTACCGGAAGGAAGGCGACGTTATCGCGCCCCATAAGTTGACGAACAAAATTGCCAGCCAAGTGATTCAGATCACCGTACAGAGCCTGGAGTTCAACGCCGATCTGCCGAAAGACCAGTTCGATCTGCCTGAAGAGATCCAAGCTCTGTTGAAGAAAGCGCCGCAGCCGGCGGCGAAGGCCGCGCCCGCACCTGCGCCGGCGGCAAAAGGCGATAGCGGAAAACTGACCATCTACATGGCCGGTAATCCGATCGCGTCCGAGACATATACGGTTCAGAAATCCGATGGCAAGATCGAGGTGAGCGGTTCCGGGAACGCCGCCATGGGCCCGATGAAAATCGATATCGATCAATTCAAAGTCGTCACCGACGACAAGTATCACCTGCTGGAAGCAGCCGCGAAAGCCAAGCTCGGCCAGGTCCAGATGAATGTGAAAACCACTTTTGCCGACGGGAAGGCCAAGAATGAAATCGACGGCGGACAAGGGCCGACGACAAAAGAGGACAGCGTGCATCCCGATGCCATCGTCGTCAACGCGAACCTGCCGCTCTATCCCTGGAGCTTTCTCACCATGCGCGCGGAGTTGAAGAATCAGGATCCGCAACAATTTCCGGTGTACGTGCTGGGGCAAGCCGAAGTTACAGCGACGGTGGTCTTCAAGGGGCGCGAGCCGGTGGAATTTGCCGGCAAGACGGTTGAGTTGAACCACCTCAATGTGAATGGGACGACGCCGCAAGGACAGAAGATCACGCTGGATTTCTGGGTGGACGACAATCGCAAGGTGATCAAGCTCGCGGTGCCGTCGCAAGGCGTGGAAGGATACCAGGAAGGCTTCGAGCGAAAAGCGCCGCCCCCCGTTGCGAAACCGGACGCTGCCAAGGGTGAAGCGAAGAACGGCGAGAAGCGCTGAGGATGCCCCCGCCGGAAGCTCTCGAGCAACCTGAAACCGGCCGCGATGCCTCTTTCGCGGCCGCCCTGGATTGTTATCTTTCCTCGATCCAGGACATCGCCGAAGCGATCGAGTCCATCTCCCCCGAGGTCGGCCCCGCTTGCCACGAGCAATTGATGCGGTTGCGCAGGCGGCTCGCATTTGAATCGAGCGTCAAGACTCTCGAAGAGAGTCGCACTACGCTGCATCGGGAACTCCAGGCGTTTTCAGAAAAGGCGCGCCGATTCAGCCAGGCGCTCGCCGACGACGTCAAGGGAAACCTCGCAATCCTGGCCAAGAACGAAGACACTCTCTTCGCCCGGAACAACAGGTACATCGAGCAACTCTCCCAGTTCGCGGACCAGATGGAGCAGCTCGCCAAATCCGCCGACAAAGCGCGGTTAACTGCACAGGCCACGGAGTTCCGGAGCTTTGTGCAATCCATGCAGCGGGACAGCAGCGAGGCGTTCGCCCGCTTGCAGCAGAAGATGCTCGAATTCCAGAACAACTTGCGGGAAGCTGAATTGCAGGGCTTGATGGATCCTTTGACGGGCGTCGGAAATCGGCGCGAATTCGATCGCGAGCTGGCCCTGCGGATCGATGGGAAGCGCGGCTTTTGCATGCTGCTGTTCGACCTCAATCATTTCAAAATGGTCAACGACCGTTACGGCCACTTGTGCGGAGACGCAGTCCTGAAACAGGTGGGTGCACGGCTGCGCCGGCAAATCCGCCCGCGCGACTTCGTGTGCCGCTGGGGAGGCGACGAATTTGTCGTGATCCTGGAGTGCAGCTTAGCGGACGCAGAGATGCGTTCCCGCCAGATTGCCCAATGGCTCAGCGGACCTTACAAGGTAACCGTTGACGGTCAGGAAATTGTGGTCGACATTGGCGTTTCGTTCGGCTTGGCGGAGCATGTGCCGAAAGAAACTCCGGAGCAGCTTTTTCGCCGAGTAGACGATTCGTTGTATAGCCGGAAAAACGCGGAACCGTAAGTTCCTACCTCCTACCACCCACCGCCCACCACCCTTTTGTACTACCGTTAATTGGAAGGATTCTCGCATTTGCGTACTCTAACCGACGTAGGTGTGCTCGTTACCGGCGCGGGGCGCGGCATCGGAAAGCGGCTGGCGATCGGGTTCGCGGCGGCCGGTAGCCGGGTCGGCCTGCTGGCGCGCAGCAAGGCTGAGCTCGATCTGGCGCACCTGGAAATCGAGCATGCCGGCGGGCACGCACTCCGCATTCGCGCCGACGTTACCGACTTCGAGCAGGTGAATGCGGCCGTCGACAGGATGCACCGGGACTATGGGGGCGTGCACGTCCTGGTGTGCTCGGCGGCCATTCAAGGGCCCATCGGACCGCTGGCGGAGAACTCGCCCAAGGCGTGGGCCGAAGCGATTCAAACCAATCTGATCGGCGTGGTGAACACATGCCGGGCCGTTCTGCCGCAAATGATCGAACGCCGCTCCGGGAAGATCATCGTGCTGAGCGGCAACGGCGCTACCGGCGCCCGGCCAAATTTCTCCGCCTATGCCGCGTCGAAGGCCGCGGTGGTGCGCCTGGTGGAAACTGCCGCCGAAGAAGTGCGCGATCACAATATCCAGATCAATTGCATGGGACCGGGCGGCGCCTACACGCACATGACGGACGAGATCCTGCGGGCCGGTGAAAAAGCGGGCTGGAAGGAGAACGAAGATGCGCTGGAAGTCCGTCAGACCGGCGGCGTGGCGCCGGAAAAGCAGATCCAGCTCGCGTTATTCCTGGCTTCCGAAGAATCCAATCATATCAGCGGCAAGTTGATCCACGTCACCGACGATTGGAAGAAACTGAAGGACGAGAATATTCATCCGGAAATCTATACGCTTCGACGCGTCCAAAGGATGTAGGCTAATGTTATGAAGATTGTTCGTCTCTCTATTGCGCTACTCCTCGGGCTGGCGGTGACGGTCTCCGCTCCCGCGCAGCCGAAAAAGAAAAAGCTGCTCGCTATCGGCGCGGTGAAGGGCTTCCAGCACAGCTCGGTTTCGCATGCGCTGGCAACCATCGAAAGGCTGGGACAAGACTCGGGCATCTATGACACTTACATCCGCACCGACACCGAGCTTGTCACCAAGCAAAAGCTCACGGCCGGCAATGCCAAGAACCTGACGTTTTTCGATGCGGTGCTGTTCTACACCACCGGCGAGCTGGACATGGATCAGCAGCAGAAGCAGGACCTGCTTTCCTTCATCCACGACGACGGCAAGGGATTCATCGGCGTCCACAGCGCGACGGATACGTTTTACAAGTGGCCCGAGTACGGCGAGATGATCGGCGGCTGGTTCAAGCAACATCCCTGGGGCGTTTTTGACGCGCCGATGATTGTCGAAGATCAGAACTTTCCGGGAATGCAGCCGTTTCCGCACGCGTTCACGTTCAAAGACGAGATTTACCAGATCATGAACTTCTCACGGGACAAAGTCCACGTGATTGCGCGCCTGGATGCCGCGAAGCTCGACCTGACGAATCCGAGGGTGTCGCCGGAGCGGCTTGCCGACAAGGACTTCGCGATCGCGTGGGCGAAGATGTACGGAAAAGGGCGCGTCTACTACAACACCATCGGGCATCGGGAAGAGAGCTGGGACCGCAAAGACGTCCAGACGATGTACCTGGAAGCCATCAAGTGGGCCATGGGGCTGACGCAAGCCGATGTGAGCCCGCGCGGCCTCCCAACGACGGCGCCCTAAGACCTATCCGACTTTCACGCTGAGAACTTCCTTGACTTTGTCCAGCAGCGAGCCGAGCGTGAAGGGCTTCTGCAGGAATGCGGTTCCGGGAGGAAAGTTGCCGGAATAGATGGCCGAGTCGTCCGTGTAGCCGGAGACGTAGAGAACGCGCACGTCGCGGCTCTGCTCGCGCAGCCTGTCCGCCAGTTCGCGGCCGCCCATTTGCGGCATCATGACGTCGGTGATTAGCAGGTCGATGGCTCCCGCATGCTCCGCGCAGACCGCCAGCGCCTCATCGCCGTTTGCCGCTTCGAGCACTTCATAGCCCTGCCTGCGGAGGATCTTGCGTACCAACGCTCGAATGCCGGCTTCGTCCTCCACAACCAGGATTGTCTCCAGATGGGGTTTTGCCCCGGGCGGCGCGGGTTCTGGCGCGGCGCTCACTGGTTCCGGCTGTTTCAAGACCGGCGCTTCCGCGCATTCGAGGAATAACCGAAAGATGGAACCTTCCTCCGGGCCGCTGGAAACGGAAATGTCTCCACCCCACTGGCGCACGATTCCATATGAGCGCGAGACCGCCGCCGCGGCTTCATCGGCGCCGTCTTTACCTGGCAGGATGGTTTCGAACAAACTCGCGCGCGCTTCGCCTTCGAGTGCGCGGCCGGTGTGAGCGACTGTAATCACAGCGTAAGATCCAGGCCGCAGCGGCGCGCCCGCGCGTCTGAGGTCTTCGACGATTTCCAGACGCGATGTTTCAATGCTGATTCTTCCGGTTCCGTGCATGCTCCAGCGCGCACGCTCAACTATGGAGGTCAAGACCTGCTCGAGTTGTCCCGGGTCCGCTTTCACGCTGTTCGGCTCCGCCGACAGGCGGAACTCGATCTGAGACGGCCCTCCAAGCAAGGAGCGCAAGGGCGCTTCCATTGCGTTCAGGACTGCTTCCAATTCGACCGTGTTCACGGCTACGGGTGGACGCCGCGAAAAGGCGAGCAATTGAGCGGTCAAGCCGCTCATGCGCTCGGTCGCGTTGAGAATCTCCTGGACATCGCCGCGCAGCGAACTGCCCGGCGGGATCGCGTTCAGCAGCTCTTCGCTGTAGCCGGTGAGAATCATGAGCATATTGTTCAGATCGTGAGCCATGCGGCTGGCGAGCTTGGAAACAGCTTCGACGCGCTCCGATTGCACCAGTTGATCTTCGAGTTCTCGCCGCTCGGTAACGTCGATGGTGACGCCGATGTAGTAGCTCGGGCGCCCTTCGTTGTCAGTGATGAGCCGCGCGCTTTCGCGCAGCCAACGGATGCGCCCGTCGGCGGCGACCGCGCGGAATTCGCAGGCATGCCCTTCCCTGCCCTCGACGGCCCGGCTGCAAGTTTGCATTACCGAGTCGCGATCCGCCGGCGATATCCGATCCGCCCAAAAGGTTGGATTGCCGGTCCAATGTTCCGCGGAGAAGCCGAGCACCGTTTCCGCGTGCGGGCTGACAAACAGAAAATTCATGCCCGGCAGTTCCGCGACCCAGACGATGGCATCGAGATTGTCGATCAGTTCGGAAGCTGGAATTGCTGGAGCCTCAGCGGTTGGTACTGGTACCTCGGCCGCGACGGGCGTGGAAGCTTGCTCAATGCCTGCCACGCTCGTAAGATCTTCGATGCTGAGCAGCGCTTCCTGCGCAGCCTCGTCGTCCCAATTGCGAATGGCCAGAATCGCGACGCGCAAACGCCGTTTCCGCTCGTCGTGCTCGGACTCGACCAGAATGCCGGTTTGGGCGACGCCGGTTTTCAGCACTTCCTGGACGCGGTCGAGCACCCATGCGGGCAGCAGCGCATCCAACCTGCCGCGCACGGAATCGGCGCTACGCAGTCCAAAGATGGTGCGGATGGCCCGGTTTGCCGAAATGATGGCTAGATCGGTTGAGAGTACCAGTAAGCCGACGGGAATGGAGGCGACGATTTCCTGGTAGTAGCGGCGCTCCGTTTCCACCAGCGCAAGCAGGCGCGCGACTTCCCTGGCCTTCCATTGCTCGAGGTCGGCTCGTTCCATGGTGATCCTAGTAACCAGTTTTCACTGTACCGGACACCTGGGACAACGGTACTTTCAGGTTGAACCGTACTTGGTACCAGTTAGGCGGCGGGCGGCGAGAGTCACTGTTTCGCGGCTTCCGGTCCGGTGATTTTTTCAACCTCGGCGAGCTGCTTCTTCACTTTTTCAACGTCGGTGGCCTGTGGGGCAAACTTCAGATAGTCACGCCAATACTGGGCGGCGCCGGCATAGTCCTGCTTCTGCGCGAGAATCGCGCCGAGGATCTCACTCATCATCGGATAATGATGCGCGGCGTCGCGCGAAAGGCCTTCGCGCGCGCTCTTCTCGGCGGCATCCATGTTGCGGAGATTGTAGTTGGCCAGCGAATTGAAGAGCCAGGCTTGCGGGAAATCCAGAGGGTTGAGATGCAGCAGGCGGTTGGTATCATCCACGACGTCCTGCCACTTCTGCTCGCGCGCCGCCAGCAAGGCAAGCTGCTGGTAGGGGCTTACAAACTTGCCATCGGCCGCCAATGCTTGCGCGTAGGACTTGCGCGCACCCTCCACGTCCTTGCGCGCTTCCTGAATTTGCCCCAGTGTGAACCAGGCGGCGGCGTACTTCGGATAAATCGTGACAGCCTTCTCGAGCTCGCGCTGCGCGTCCTCGAACTTTCCTTTCTTGGCGTCGTTGCGGCCTTTCTCGAGCGCTTTCTGAGCATCTTTTGGCGCCATGGTGCTGGTCGCGCTGATGGTGAGCCCTTCCACGTTGGCGAGGCGGTGCAAAAAGATGATGCCGACATCGGGATTATCCATCGACCGGTGCGTGCCCAGATGGACCGCATCCGAGCGGAAGCCCGGCAAAGAGGCCTGCAGGTCGCAACCCATGAGGTCGCGCTCGCTCATCGGGCCGCCGGTCCGCATGCCGCCACCGGAGCCTTGGGGAGCTCTGGAATTGTTGGAGCCGGACATGTTGCCGAAGACGGAGTCGCTATCCTGCGTCTGGCTGGCGTCGCCATACAGCGAATTGTTCATGCGGTTATTGAGGTCGACGCTGAATCCGCCTTTCCGATCCGTAAAGCCGACGTTGCGCGGGAGTGCATTACACGCGAGTTGGATGACTACTGAGTCGGGCGGAGGTGTTCCGTCGTCCATCATCACCTTCCCCGCCAAGAACAAGGGACGAGGCATATCCGGATAGGGTGTGGTGGTGGTCGGACTGGGGAACGGCGACGTTGTGCCGGGTCTGCCGGGGACGGTGGGTGTTGGCGTTCCCCCCGTTCCTCCCGGCCCGCCAGTACCGGGGCTGGGCGGCCTGGGAGTTTGTGCGAACATGCTCAGGCCGAGCGCCATCGAAAGCGAGCAGCGAAGAAGAGACTGAGGTGTCATGGGAACCTCCCGCGTATGGTCATTATAGCCCGCGCGCAGGTGTCAGGGGCAAGCCTCGTTTCTCGTTTCTAGTTTCTCGCTTCTAGTTTCTGGTTTACTGCTCAGTGGAGAACGAGAAACGAGGCAGGAAACGAAAAACGGATTTGCCTACAATGAAGTGATGCCGAACTCCAAGCTCACACCGTTACTGCTGCCGCTGCTGTTGCTCTGCGCGTGTTCCTCTGAAGCGCCCAAGACGGAAAAAGCCAAAGCGCCCGAGAAGGTCCCCGAAGTGCTGACCGGCCGCCAAGCCTTCCAGAGGATGTTTCCCGCGGCCAGGAGTTGGGCGCTGGATGCGCAGCCATTGCAGTTGCGCAGCATTCAACTGACCGAGGTCAAGGCGGAGAACGGCAAGTCCGGCGCATGGCAGGCCATCTTTGTCTCGCCGTCGCAGGGGAAGTCGCGCACTTACACTTACTCAGCCGTGGAAGCGCCGGGCAACCTGCACGAGGGAGTCTTCGCCGGGCCCGACGAATCCTATTCGCCTGGGCGCGGTCCGGCATACCCGTTTGAAATTGCGGCCATCAAGGTGGATTCGGACCAGGCGCTCGAGGCGGCCGCCAAAGAGAGCGCCGCCTACGTGAAGAAGAATCCCGACAAGCCGATGTCATTCATACTCGAGCGAACCCGGCAGTTTCCAGACGTCGCCTGGCGCGTGATCTGGGGTCAGTCGGTAGCAAGCAGCGACTACTCGGTTTTTGTGGATGCGTCTACCGGAAAGTTCCTGGAGAAGATGCACTAAGAACAGTTCCTTGGTTCTTTGGTTCGTTAGTTCTTTGGTTTGGAACCAAACGAACGAAGAAACGAGAGAACCAAAGAACGAAGTTACCTTTCGCTTCTTCCGCGCTTCGGCTTCACGGTTGGCTGTGAAGTCATCTGAATCACCGGAATGAGCGAGCGCTTGGGTTCTTCCGCGGATCGGCGGGCGCGTTCCTGGTTCAGCGTCGTAACGAACTCTTCGATCTGGCGCTGCATGGCCGACATTTTTTCGCGCATGTTCAAGATGATCTCGACGCCGGCCAGGTTCACGCCCAGGTCGCGCGTCAGCTTGAGGATCACTTCCAGCCGCTCCAGATCTTCCTGCGTATAAAGGCGCGTGTTGCCTTCGCTGCGCGACGGAGCCAGCAGTCCTTCGCGCTCGTAAAGACGCAGCGTTTGCGGGTGGATCTGGAACTGTTCGGCCACCGCCGAGATCATGTAGGCCGCTTTGGATCGTGCTTTGGCCATGACTTACACCTTACTCCAGATGTCTTTCCGCGGGTCTTCGGCGTTCACTTGCGACAAGTCGCGCAGCAGCTCCTTGGTGCGTTCGTCGCGCACATCCGGCGCCTGGATGACCACTTCCACAATTTCGTCGCCGCGCTTATCCTTGCGCGCATTCAACACGCCCTTCTCGCGCAGGCGGAATTTCTGGCTGTTCTGCGTGCCTTGCGGCACCTTGAGCAGCGCTCTGCCGTCGATGGTGGGAACTTCGATTTTCGCTCCGAGCCCCGCCTCCCAAACCGTCACCGGAACCTGGATATGAATGTCGTCGCCCTCGCGGCGGAAGTAAGGATGCGGCTCGACGCGCACGGTGATGTACAGGTCGCCCGCCGCGCCTCCGTTCCGGCCGGCATTGCCCTTTCCCGCGACGCGCAGCCGCGAACCCGACTGTGCGCCCGGCGGAATGCGCACCTCTACGGTTTCCGGCTTCGAAAGACGCCCGTCGCCTTGACAGGTGGGGCAAACGTTACGCAGCCTTCCCTTGCCGTCGCAACGTGGACACGTGAGGCTGAACCGCATTGCGCCCGCCATCTGCGTGACGTTACCGGTTCCATCGCACTCCGGACAAACCGTGGAAGCGCCGCCCGACGCGCCGCTGCCGCCGCACGTAGCGCAAGTTTCCTGGCGGACGACATTGAGCCGCACCTGCGTTCCACGAATGGACTCCCAGAAGGCGATGTTCATCCCGTACTCGAGATCGGAGCCTTTCTCGGGACCAGATGCGCGCTCGGCGTCACGCCCGCCAAAAAACTGGCTGAAGATGTTGTGAAACCCGCCGGCTCCGGCCTGCTGGCGCGCGCCTCCGGACTGATTCATGAAGTCCGAAAAATCGAAGCCGCCGAATCCCATGCCCGGATCTTGCGGCCCCGCTCCCGGACGGCCTCCGCCCGGCGGGATGTTGTCCGAATAGAAGCCGTATTGGTCGTAAACCTGACGCTTTTTGGGATCGCTCAAGACATCGTAGGCTTCCTGGACTTTTTTGAAACGCTCCTCGGCTGCCTTGTCGCCAGGATTCAGATCGGGATGATGCTTGCGAGCCAGTTTTTTGTAGGCTTTCCGAACGTCCTCGTCTTTCGCGCCGCGCGATATGCCGAGAACCTCGTAGTAGTCTTGCTTGCCTGTGGCTGGCATAAAAACCGTTCACTGGTTCCTTGGTTCAGTAGTTCCTTGGTTCCGAGGCCCCGGGCGTCCGAGAACGAAGGAACCAAAGAACCATCGAACCGAGGAACGAAATAACGAAACGACTCGTCGTTTCGTTACTTCTTGTCTTCTACATCTACAAACTCTGCATCGACGACGTTATCCTTGCCTTCTTTGGGCTTTGACTCGCCGCCTGCCGCCTGGCCGTCGCCGCCGGGCCCGCCTGGTTGGCCTCCGGTTTGGCTGGCGGTTTTGTACATGGCTTCGGCCAGTTTGTGGCTGGCAGTTTCGAGCTTGGACGTGGCCTGATTGATGCGGTCTACGCCGCCTTCGGCCATCGCCTTCTTGGTCTCTTCGAGCGCTTCCTCCACGGCCTTCGCATCGGCTTCGCCGACCTTGTCGCGATGCTCCTTCAACATCTTCTCGATGTTGTAAACCATGGCGTCGGCGCGATTGCGCGACTCGATCTCTTCCTTCTTCTTGCGGTCGTCGGAAACGTGCGACTCGGCGTCCTTGGCCATCTTCTCCACTTCGTCCTTGCTGAGGCCCGAAGAGGAAGTGATGGTGATCTTCTGCTCGTTGTTGGTGGCCTTGTCCTTCGCGGTGACATTCAGAATTCCGTTGGCGTCGATGTCGAAGGTTACTTCCACCTGTGGAATGCCGCGCGGGGCCGGAGGAATGCCCACCAGTTGGAAAACGCCCAGCAGCTTGTTGTCCGATGCCATGGCGCGCTCGCCCTGGTAGACCTTGATCTCCACCGAAGTCTGGCTGTCCGACGCAGTGGAGAAGATCTCGCTCTTGCGCGTGGGAATGGTGGTATTGCGCTCGATCAAACGGGTGAACACTCCGCCCAGCGTCTCAATTCCAAGCGAAAGCGGAGTGACGTCGAGCAGCAGCACGTCCTTCACTTCGCCGCCCAGCACGCCGCCCTGCACGGCCGCGCCCACCGCCACCACCTCGTCCGGATTCACGCTCTTGTTCGGCTCCTTGCCGAAGAGATCGCGCACCTGTTGCTGAACTTTAGGGATGCGCGTGGAACCGCCCACCAGGACTACTTCGTCGATCTGCGCGGGCGTTAAGCCGGCGTCCGCCAATGCCTGCTTGCAGGGCCCGATGGCGCGATCCAGAATATCGGCCGTCATTTGCTCCAGCCGCGCGCGTGTCAGGTTCTTACTCATGTGCTTCGGACCGCTCGCGTCGGCCGTCAGGAACGGCAGGTTGATCTCGGTTTCGAGGACGGCGGACAGCTCAATCTTGGCCTTCTCGGCCGCTTCCTTCAGACGCTGCAGCGCCATCTGATCCTTGGACACGTCCACGCCTGTATCTTTCTTGAACTCCTGCACCAGCCAGTCGATGATCCGCTGGTCGATGTTGTCGCCGCCCAGGTGCGTGTCGCCGTTGGTGGATTTCACCTCCACAACGCCGTCGCCAACTTCGAGGATGGAGATGTCGAACGTGCCGCCGCCAAAATCGTACACAGCGATGGTTTCGTTTTTCTTCTTGTCGAGCCCGTAGGCCAGCGCGGCCGCAGTCGGCTCGTTGATGATGCGCATCACCTCCAGGCCGGCGATCTGGCCCGCGTCCTTAGTGGCCTGGCGCTGCGAATCGTTGAAATAGGCCGGCACGGTGATCACGGCCTTGGTGACCTTCTCGCCCAGATAAGCTTCGGCCGCTTCCTTCAGCTTGTTCAGGATCATGGCCGAGATTTCCGGCGGCGAATATTTCTTGCCGGTGATTTCCACGCGCGCGTCACTGTTTTCGCCCGCGACCACCTTGTACGGCACCAGCTTCATCTCTTCGGACACTTCATTGAAACGGCGTCCCATGAAGCGCTTGATTGAATAAACGGTGTTTTCCGGGTTGGTGACCGATTGCCGCTTGGCAATCTGGCCCACCAGCCGCTCGCCGGTCTTTGTGAATGCCACGACTGACGGCGTAGTCCGGCCGCCCTCCTGATTGGGGATAACAACGGCCTGCCCCCCCTCCATAACTGACACCACCGAATAGGTCGTACCCAAGTCTATTCCTATGATTTTGCTCATGTTACCTCAATGCTCCGGATTTAGGATTCCGGGTAGATGTTTTAGCCTAAGACCATTATCAAACTTTAGTGTGTTATTGTCAAGGCTGGCAGGCGCGTATCGGAAGCTCTGGCAGCCGCCACTCGTCCGGCCGCAACGGTGTACGCTGGAAGGGCGTGGAAAAGTCCTACGCGGGCCGGGCCCGACCTCACATTTGTTCCAGGTCCAGTGTCAATTTGACGTCTGTTGGCTTTGCATCCGGGGTTGCTAGTGTTCCTGTCGCCGAGCCGACGAACTGGCTGGGCCTAGGCCAGCCAATGAACTTGATCTGCGGTGTCGCGGCGATATATTCTTCCGCGGCGGCTACAAACTGTTCCACGGGCACCACGGGCGCCATCCCGTTGGCGGCCGCTGGTTTCTTCTCCCAGATCTGCTCGACGATATGTGCGCCCAGCCGACGGTAACTCTCAAACTGTGACTCGTCAAACCAGAGCTCCTCGGTACCCTGCTGTGGGAATTCCAAATCGGCGGAGGCATAGTGCAGGACATCGGTGGGCTCCGACCCGTTCAGGCAGGCCTTGATGTAGATGATGGTCCCGTCTTGGTCTTCGGGTGCGCCTCCGTCCACGCAGTGGTAAAGAATCTTGCCCATCACGCAGTACCGGTTGCGGACATCCCGGGCTCCGTACATCGGCAGCCCGGACCCGAAATCGATCGGGACTCCCATGTCCACCCGCGCCTTGCGCACCGCGTTGCCGAGATCCTCAAACGTGTAGGTATTGTCCTGGCTTCCGTCCACCACGACGATGGTCTTGCACCGGCGCAGGATCATTTCGTAAATGCCGAGATTTTCGAAGTGACCGCCATCGGAGAGGTAGACCCAGGTGCTCTCATCGTTCGTTCGTCCAAGAGCTTCGTTGATGATCGGCAGGAACGAAATTGTCGGACCGTCTTTGTTCCATTGGCCTTTGCCCTGCGGCCCCGGGTTCGCGAGCCACCAACCCAGGCGCGCGTTGAACAAGGTCATCACGAAGCTCAGTATCGGGGAAGAGTGATAGCCCATGTTCGGGCTGGCCGCGGCCCCGGAAATGGTGATGGCCGATCCGAGCGTCAACCCTTTGCCCGCTCCACCGTGCTTCGCATATTTGCCGGAATCCTGATAACCAATCCGCACGCTCCCGGTCCTCAGCCGCGAGGCGGTAAAGCTTTCCGCTTTGCGTTGCTGCCATGCCAGATTCTTCCCGCCTACCAGGTTCAGCGCTATGTTGACTATGTGCAGCGGCTTGTTCTTACTCAGACAGATCAGCGGCAGATTGTCCCCTTCATCCAGGTCCGTAAATCGATTCACCGTATCCTTGCGGTTTGGCCGGGAAGCTCCGAGATAAGTCCGCACCAGCCTGGCCCGGTACATGGCATGCAATGAAAAGCGGTTGATGTTGATGGGCAACGAGAATGCCAGGACCGCCAAACCAAATAGGAACAACACGTAGACCGCGCGGACCAATGGTTCCGTTACACCCGGCAACCATGGCGCCCACTCCTGCAAGGAGTCGATGAAGTTTCGGTTCAGAATTCCAAGCACGCCAACCAACATCAACAGGAATAGTGGCCCAGCGAACTTCGCGATGAGATCCTTCGCGCCGCCGGTGTTCTTCTGGCGGCCCTTCTCCTCTTCACGGCCACCGGCCGCGGTACCTCCGCTGAAGCCCAGCCGGCTGGCAATTCCGCCTATTCCCAGCGTGGAGATAGCAGTGGCAAGCCGAGCCACTGCCCGCTGTAACAAGAACGGCATAAAGAGCACGCTGGCACTGAATACCAGCCACACTACCGTCAGAATCAGGAGCCAGCCACCGGCGCGCGACCACCACTCGCGATCCTCATCGTCCGTCACCTGGCTCGCAATTCCCACGGTAAGCAGCGCGGCCGCAGAGAACGCCAGCAGCACAAATGGGACCGCCAGAGATGCAAAACGCTCATAATCATACTGGCTTGGAGTCAGGAGTAACTGCGCAGCAAGATAGGCCAGCCATCCCGCAACCGCACCGCTTGCCGCCGCGACAAGCAGCACGAAAAGCGTTTTCCAAGGCGCCTTTATTGCTCGTGACCGTAACTTGATGGCACCGAACAGCCCTCCCAGAGAATGGATGACTGCGCCGATCGCCATGAATTGATAAAACGCGTAATCATTGTAGGGCGGCAGGTGCACGCGCCACACCCAATGCAGCGAAAGGCCGATGGCTGAAATGCCGAGAGGCGCCAGAGCCCACTTGAGGAAATCCGTTTCTCCACCCTTTTTTGTTCCACTGAGCGTGGGTAGATGACAGGCGATGTAAGCAGTCGCCACGACGCCTGAGAGCATGCCCACAACAAGCGCGATCCAAACACCATTCCAGTCCACGTTGATCTTGCTTGTATCCTTGAACAACTCCGGGATCATCAGCACCGCCATGAGCAGTGGTATCAGGATGAGCCAATTTAGAATCATGTTCCGGGCCACCGTTGCCACAAGAGTCCAGGTGTCCGCGGAGAGCAGACCCATTTGAGGATTCAAAAAACGGCAGTACCGCCGAATGTGCAGCAGCGGTGCAGGCTCGGGATCGAGCGTCGACGGTAGGGGCGGCGCCGTAGCCAGTTCCCCCGTGACGGTCTCTGCGCCCGCCACTCCCGGAACTTCCTTTTCTTTGCGCGCTGCCCAGGCGCTGAACCAACCTCCCAAGTAGCCGCCACCGGAAACAGTAGAGAGATAATCGAACTTCGGCAGAGGCGAAGGCTCTAGTTTTGCGAGCCCGTGCAGGACGCCGAGTCCGAAAGTCGCGCTTCGCACGCCCCCGCCGGAAAAGCACAGAGCGGTCCGAGGGTGAGCGTGGAATTCTGTGAACAGTTTCTTCTCGACTTCCCTTGATGCTTGCTCGAACTCCGCTTGCGCGTTGGCAAGGCACTTATTGCACTTGCCCTCTCGAAACTTCTCCTTCTCTGCTGCAAGCTCCACTTTTGCGGCGGAATATTTTTCCTCAAGATCGTCCAGCGTATTGCCCAGCGAGTTTCCCGCGGCTTCAAATTCCTCGGCGAGAACTTCCCAAGTATCGAGTGGCTCATCACCTTGTCTGCGAGCCCGCCAGTCAGTAGGCATGCCGTTCTCCTATCGCGTCACTGTATCTTAATGTCGCGCACGGTGCCTGGAGCGGTGCCCGACTTGAGAATAATCTGCCAGTCGCCGGCTGTTACGGCCCCGGGCAACCTGATGGTCACTTTCGTCTGCGAGGCCCAAACCAGGTGGTCGTCCGGAACACTCACCTCGGCGCCGCTTGCACCATTTTGGCGCAGAACTGCACTCAAGTGCTTCGCCGGATCCTTGGAATCGAAGATATTCTTGCCGGTTAATTCGATGCTGTCGCCGACCTTAGCGGTAGCGGGACCGTCGGTGATGGTTGGCGCACCCTGGAATGGGTAATGGATCATGTACGTCACCGGGTTGCTCACCAGGTCGGCAGCCCCCTGCTTTTGCTTCTTGACCGTAAAAAACAAGCGCTGCTCGGGAACTGGCTTGGTCGCTGTCAGCTTGATCTGCAGCATCTTTTCGTCCGACCCGTCATCAACCTTCGCCACGGTGATCCCCAGCTTGTCGCTATCCTGAAGAACAGGAGCGGCTCCGGTCATCAACCGGCCATTAATGCGTCCAGTGACCGTGACGTCGCCAGCCCCGGCGAAATTGTCTTCGTCCTTTCCATCGAAAACGACACTGGACGCATCAGCCGCGACATCCTCTACGTTCACAACGTAAACGCCCTCGGCGATCACCGTCATGTGATTTAGCGTGACTTCCGCGAGTATTCTCTTCAACTCGGGGTTCTGATGGAGATTCAGCCGAGCGTCTATCGTTCCGTCTTGCTTGGGTTTGGCATAGTGAGTGACCAACGCCTGGAAGAAACGCTCATAGTGCGGGTCCATGAGAAAGGACATCGGCGAAAAGAAGAGTGCCGTGTCCTTGATGAAGTATTTCATCAGAAAGGAACCAAGGAATCTCTCGATCGGGAAAAAGGCAAAGACCATCGCCGAAGACTGTTTGGGAACAACGGTGTTCACGGCGAACGCCGTGTCATTGATCAAGTTGATTTGGTTGATGGTCTTGTCGGGGAACGCGAACTCGAATGCGGTGACACCTCCAGTGGTGTAGCCCGAGACCGCCTTCGGAAGAACCGGTCCCAGGCCAGCGGCAATGGTCAGACCGCCGCCGATGTCCCCTATGCCCTTCAGATAACGCAAGACCTGATTCCGCCAGGACGATAGCTGACCATCCTGAGCGATCTGTCGGACGGCCCTCACTTCGACCGTGGAGACTTCGCAAGGCCGCGACGCTACCTGATGCGAATCCAGCGGGTTGCCCTTGCCGCTTCTCCTGGTTGGAGGGCAGGCGCCTAGGACCCAGCGCGAGTAATCGATCGATAATCCATGAAGTACCAGCGAAGCCTCGTCACTGCGATTAGAAACGATAACCTGAACAACCGCAAAGCTGTTGGACACGGCCTTTCCAAACAGATTGCGCGCCACGTGCGGAGGAATGATACCCGCGGTAATGTAAGCGTTGCCCTGTACAGTGATCTCGGCGGGCAGGGGAAGGGGCTGTGTGTCCGCCTGTTGAGCTGCCGCCAGCGCCGCTCCAGCCAGAAGGCCCAAACAGATTCGAATCACGTAGCTCTTGTTTATCCCAGATTCAACAGGCTGCATAAACTGTGAGTATCTTGAAATCATGATCTAAGTCCCGGTAAATGTCAAGGAGTCTTTCGTCTTCCGCTTGCGATCCGAGAATTGTAGGTTACTCCGGCACTCTTGTCGAGTCTATAACGAAGGTCGTCTACCCATATCCGTCTGGGCGACCGCCGAAAAACTCCGCTATTTGCTCGCGGGTGTCGACACGAACCTGAGGCTGCGCCGCACACATGGGCGAGCCGGCGCGGGCGCACTAGCGCGACTGGGCGTCGATCAAGGCGGTGAAGGAGCAAATTGGGAGGAATGGTTACCTTGAGACGAGTCCAGGATATTGAGCGACCCGGGCGAGCTCATTCTACCGAGAATCCGGCGGCGCGCCAAAACGTTGCGGAGTCGTAGATCTGGCCTCTGGCTATCACAGTCTTCACGGTGCGGATGTTCTCGATGGCATCCAACGGGTTGGAGCCGAGAATTATCAAATCCTCTGCGCGCTTCCAACGCCGCGCTTCCCATGGCTGACCATCTTATCGATCTCAGTAATCGGCTAGCGTTGATTGGACGGGCCGGACTGGATTTCCAGCTTCGGATAATACGGATGGTCGAGTTTCTGGAATTTCTCCAGCCATTTCTTGCCGGCTTCCTGCGGCGTGAAGCTCCAGTCCTGGCGATAGTAGTTCCAGTCTTCGGGATTGAGCTGCTGCGCTCGCGCCCAATATTTTTCCGCCAGTTCTTTGTTATGGTTTTCGTGGAACCAGACCGCCAGCTTGAAACTCGCGTCGGCCTCCATCTCCGCCGCCGAGCGCGGTTTTGCGCGGCGCGCGAATTCGTCGTCGGATAGCGCATAAACGCTGCGCTCGCCGTTCTTCGCCCAGTCGCGCAGGGCGGTGACGTAAGCTTCTCCCTCGGTGACGATGCTTTTGTCGCCGATCTTCAGCGTCTGATTGGCCGTCCAGGCCGGCTCAGCCGGGCGCACCACACGTCCGCGCTCGTCGATCCAAATGCCCATCGGCACATTGATGAATTGATACGCGGTGCTGACGGCGTGCAGGACGTCGATCAATGTGGTGTAGGTGGCCTTGGCCTTGTCGTACCACTGGCCGGCTGCCGTTTCGCCACCCGTGTCCTCGGCCGCGGCGACGATTTCGAAATTCTGATCGTTCAATTCCGCGTACAGTTTCTGCCAGCCTGGCAGATCGAGGCGGCAGCCTCACCACGATGCCCAGGTGATAACCAGCACTTTCTTGCCGCGAAAATCGGAAAGACGGACGGTGCGGCCGGTGCGGTCCGGAACGGCAAAGTCGGGGGCGATCCGCGAATTGTAATAGCTTCCGCGTACCACCGGAACTTCGCCGAAGCTCCATACGCCGGAATCCGCGACGAACGCCTGGCCAACCTTGCGCGCAAAGCCGGTGAGATTGAACCACTCGCCGTTTTTCAGATTTTTGGACAGCGGGATGCAGATATCGGCGCGGCAGGCGCCTTGCGGTTTCACCTCGAATTCATTGATGCGCGGAAGATCGGCGGAGCGAACCCAAAGGTCGTTCGCATCCGCCCTGGTTTTGTCGAGCTTGGTTGTGCGATCGGCGTACAGGACGGTCGCTGGGGTTGTGGTTGGAGCGCCAAGTGCGATCGCGGTGCTCGTGGAAGCCAGGAGAAATTTTCGGCGGTTCATCGGTAGGGCTATTTTACCAAACGCGGACGCTCCTTTCGCTCAGTCTCGCCGTGATATCCTAACCCAGGCTCCCGCCACTCCCGCCTATGGAGGTCAGATGAGTCCCAAGGAAGTCCTGGAGTTCGCGAAGAAAAAAGAGATCCGGCAAGTGGATCTGCGCTTCACCGATCTGCCGGGCCTGTCGCAGCACGTCTCGTATCCCATCAGTCAGCTCACCGAAGCGTCCTTTGAAGAGGGCTTCGGCATCGATGGATCCAGCATTCGCGGGTGGGCTGCCATCAACGAGAGCGACATGCTGCTCATTCCCGACGCGAGCACGGCATACCAGGACCCATTCGGCGAGATTCGCACGCTGGTGATGACCAGCGACGTGATCGATCCCATCACGCGCCAGCATTACGAGCGCGATCCGCGCTGGATCGCCCGCAAGGCGGAGATGTACCTGAAGAACAGCGGCATTGCCGACACCGCCTATTTCGGCGCTGAGGCGGAGTTTTTCATCTTCGACCACGTGCGCTTCGATCAGGACCAGCACTCCGGCTACTACTTCATCGACGCGGAAGAGGGCCGCTGGAACTCCGGGCGCGAGAAGAACAATCTCGGTTACCGGCCGCGCTACAAGGAAGGCTATTTTCCGGTTCCGCCGACGGATCACCATCAGGACCTGCGCGCTGAGATGGTGGAGACCATGATCCGCTGCGGGCTGGAGCTCGAGTGCCATCACCATGAAGTCGCCACCGGCGGCCAATGCGAGATCGATCAGCGCTTCGACACGCTGGTGAAGTCGGCGGACAACATGATGCTGTACAAATATGTGATCCGCAACGTCGCGTATCAATACGGCCAGACCGTGACGTTCATGCCTAAGCCGCTGTACGGCGATAACGGCAGTGGAATGCACACGCATCAGAGTTTGTGGAAGCAGGGCAATCCGCTGTTCGCGGGCGATCTGTACGCGGGCCTGAGCCAGCTTGCGTTGTGGTACATCGGAGGTCTGCTGAAGCACGCGCGGGCGCTTTCGGCGATCATCGCGCCCACCACAAACAGCTACAAGCGTCTGGTTCCCGGCTATGAAGCGCCGGTGAATCTTGCCTATTCGCGGCGCAATCGCTCGGCCGCGGTGCGTATTCCGATGTATTCGGCGAGTCCCAAAGCGAAGCGCGTGGAATTCCGGCCGCCGGATCCGTCGTCGAATCCGTACATGGCGTTTGCGGCGATGCTGATGGCCGGCCTCGACGGCATCCTGAACAAAACCGACCCCGGCGATCCGCTCGATAAGGACATCTACGACTTGTCGCCCGAGGAGATGAAGAAAGTTCCGTCGATGCCTGCGTCGCTCGAAGAGGCGCTGGGCTGCCTGGAGGACGATCACGGATTTTTGCTGAAGGGCGACGTGTTCACCGAGGAGTTGATCGAGACATTCATCAACTACAAGCGAAGAAGTGAAGCGGATGCGATCCGCCTGCGTCCGCATCCGTACGAATTCGCGCTGTATTACGACATTTAATACAAGTATCCTGACATTTGGCCCCAGTCGAATTCTCCGCCCGCGTCGCCTTCCGTTATGCGAACTTCCGCTACTTCATGACCGCCCGGCTGCTGATCACCTTCGCGTCGGAAATGCAAGCACTGGCGGTGGCCTGGCAAATCTACGGGATGACGCATCGTCCGTTGGATCTCGGCCTGGTGGGGCTGGCTCAGTTCGGGCCGGGCATTCTGCTCTTCCTCATCGCCGGCCATACTGCCGACCGCGTTCCGCGGCAATATATTCTGCGCTGGTGCTATGCGGCGTTCTCGCTGTGCTCTTTGCTGCTGCTCGCGCTCAGCCTGCATGGGCTTCAATCGGTGTGGCCAATTTACGCCGTCCTGTTGTTTAACGGAACCGTGCGCGCATTCAACGGACCCGCCGGCCAGGCGTTCCTGCCGCTGCTGGTGCCCGCGGAGCATTTTCCGAACTCGGTGGCCTGGAGCTCGTCCATCTTCCAGGCCGCGACGATTCTTGGACCGCTTGCGGGCGGAGTGGTCTACGGCCTTGCCGCTAGCCCGGTGCCGGTTTATTTGAGCGCCGCGGCCGCCTGTCTCAGCGCGATGCTGCTGCTGTTCGGCGTGCATATACAAAGGTCCGCAGGCGCGCGTCCCGCGGCTTCGCTCGCTGTGGTGCTGGAAGGATTTCGCTACATCCGCTGCCACAAGCTGATTCTCGGCGCCATCTCGCTCGATCTGTTCGCCGTACTGTTGGGCGGCGCAGTGGCGCTGCTGCCGGTGTACGCGCGCGAGATTCTGAACACCGGTGCATACGGGCTGGGGCTTCTGCGCAGCGCACCGGGAGCCGGAGCGGTGATCATGGCGATCGCCATGGCGCACTGGCCCTTGCGCCGCCGCGCGGGCGTCACACTATTCGCATGCGTATGTGCATTCGGCGTCTTCACCGTGGTCTTCGGAGTTTCACGCAACCTGGCGCTCTCGCTCGCGGCGCTGATGCTGGTCGGCGCCAGCGATATGGTGAGCGTCATGGTACGCCACACGCTGGTACAGCTCCGCACGCCGGACGACATGCGCGGCCGCGTCAGCGCCGTAAACATGCTGTTCATCGGAGCTTCTAACGAAGTCGGGCAGTTCGAATCCGGCGTGACAGCGCAATGGTTCGGCACGGTGCCGGCGGTGATTCTTGGCGGCGCCGGCGCCATCGCAGTCGTGATTCTGTGGGCGTGGATCTTCCCGCAACTGCGCGAGGTAGACGAACTGCTACCCGGAGAGAGTTAAGCTAACTCTATGCCCGAAATCACTCGCCGTGGATTTGCTCTTACTGTCGCCGGCGCGCTTGCCGTGCGCGGTCAAACCTCAGAAGACCTGGCCGCGATGAGCCTCGCGGAGGCCGCCGCGCGAATCCGTGCGCGCACGCTATCGCCGGTGCAACTGACCGAAGCCTGCCTCGCGCGCATCGAGATCTACAATCCCAAGTTGAACGCATTCATCACGGTGCTGCGCGAGCGCGCGTTGGCCCAGGCGCGCGAGCTCGAGGCGGAGCAGCGCGCCGGAAAATTGCGCGGCCCGCTCCACGGGATCCCGATCGGACTCAAGGACAACATCGACACCGCCGGCATCCGTACCACCGCCGCCAGCGCAGTCTTCGACGACCGCATTCCCGATGAAGACGCGGAGGTAGCGCGCCGCCTGAAAGCCGCGGGCGCGGTCGTGATCGGCAAGACCAACCTGCACGAATTCGCCATGGGTGGCACGTCGGCCACCAGCTATTACGGGCCGGTGCGCAATCCATGGGCGCTGGATCGAAATCCCGGAGGATCGTCGGGCGGATCGGCTGCGGCGGTCGCCACAGACCTATGCTACGGCGCGCTAGGCACCGATACCGGCGGATCCATTCGCACGCCTGCCTCGTTTTGCGGAACCGTCGGATTGAAACCGACCTATGGATTAGTTTCGATCCGCGGCATCATTCCCTTGACGCTGTCGTTGGACCATTGCGGGCCGATTACGCGGACCGTGGAAGACGCCGCGATGATTCTGAACGCGCTCGCCGGATACGACAAATTGGACATCGCCAGCGTCGAGCATCCGAAGGAAGACTACGTTGCCGGAATGAAGCAGCCGGTGTCCGGTTTGCGCCTGGGCATCCCGCGCGCTCCGTTTTTCGATCTGCTGGATGCCGACGTGGGCAAAGCCGTCGAAGACGGCATCGGCGTGCTCGCCAAGATGACCCGGAGCGTGAAGGACGTCACGCTGCCCTCGGTTCGAAATATCGCTCTGGGAGGCGAGAGCTACGCCTACCACGAGGAATTCTACACGCGGAACGCGGGACGATATCAGATTCCCACGCGCCGCGCGCTACAAAACGGCGCAAATCTGAAAGCGGCCGACTACATTCGCGCTCGTTGGAAACTGGACCTGTTGCGCCGCACCATCGACGATGCGTTTGCCGACTTCGATCTGGTCGTGCTTCCGACGCGACGCCACACGCCGCGTACGATCGATGTTTCCATTAAGCGCGAAGAGAGCGACAAGCCGCGCAACCCGGAGTTGGAGAACACCGGCCAATTCAATGTTTACGGCATCCCGGCGATCTCGGTCCCGTGCGGTTTCACATCCGGCGGCTTGCCGGTCGGGCTGATGATTGCGGGCCCGCGCTTTTCGGAAGGCAAAGTGCTGGCGCTGGCCGCCGCATATGAGCGCGCCACCGAGTGGCATAAGCGCAAGCCGCCGCTGCGGCCCGATACACCTGTGCCCGCGCTAAAACCCACCGACGAAGATAAGTAGCGCATGTGCTATCTGGTTTCCGGCGCAAAATCCGGGTTTCGATTCTGCGGCGGAAACCAGCTATGCTGTGCGGAGCCTTTTGGCGGGCAGGAAACGAATTTCCACGCGCTTGTCAAGCGCCCGTGCGATGCGCTTCAGCAGCGAGAGGGAGTGCCCCTCGTAATCGGCGTCCTCGAGACGGCAAATGGCCGAAGCCGACGTTCCGACGCGCTGAGCAAGTTCGCGCTGTGAGAGTCCTGCTTCGGTTCGTAGGTTGTAGATCTTTCGCGCGATCTCCGCGTTGAGGACCTCCTCCTCATACGCTTCCATCTGCTCGGGGTCGTCGCCAACGTACCGATCGTAGAGGAATTGAACGGTGCTGGATTCGAACTTCCTCTTTTTGCTTTTGGGGGCACTACTCCGGTTTGAAAGCGTAGCGCGTGAAATCAGCCGCGACTTGCTTTTTGCTCTTGATGGCACGGTCTATCTCCTTGTCCGGAACCTCACGTTCCTTCGTGATGCCGTGTGACAGCACCACAACTGCCTTCCCCGCGAAGAAATAGAGCAGGCGGTAGTGAACGCCCTGGTAGCTCGCCCGGAGTTCATAGATTGCATCTCTCAAGTAGTCTGCCTCCGGCCGGCGAAGTTCGTTTCCGAGTTCTGCGAGCCGGGCGATTCTCTCCAAGCATTTGAGCCTTACCTTCTTTGGCATCGCATCCAGCCACCGCAGGATGGGAAGTTCTCCGTCATCGTCTCTGTAAACGTAGACTTCAACCTGAGCCAAGTTCCGCCGCCTCTATGTTCTCATTTTTGATGATATCAGGTCAATGGACGGAAATTTGAGGGCGGGCTCCTTTTCGTGGGGACAGCGCTTGACGCGTGGCGCCAGCCATCCTGGTCAAGAGGCGCAGCTATGACCGGCTCAATCATCCAAATCAACATTTCACCAGGCGGCGTCCCCAAGCGGCCAATCGAAGAAGCGATCGTCACCGCCGACGGCATTCGCGGGGATGCATGGGCGCACCCGGATATACACGGCGGACTCAGGCAGGCGTTGCTGCTGATCACTTCGGAGGGCATAGCAGAACTGATCGCGCAAGGCTATCCGCTATTCCACGGAGCGCTCGGCGAGAACCTGACCATTCGCGGCATCGATCGCCGCCAGATGCGCGTCGGCCAGCGTTATCGTGCCGGCGAGATTTTTCTCGAGCTGACCAAGCTGCGCGGCCCTTGCGAAACGCTCAATGTGTATGGGCCCGGCATCCAAAAAGCAGTTTACGATCCGCAAGTGAAGGCCGGTGATCCCACTACGCCGCGCTGGGGACTCGGCGGCTTTTACGCCAGAGTATTGCAGCCGGGTGTTATCCGGCAACACGATATAATCGCGCTAGTAGACCAAGTTGTCTAGCGCTCGATGTCCAGTGTGCTCGAAACAGTCGCGTTCCGCCAGCCTCGGCGCGCTCAAGGCGAGATCGCCGCAGTAGCGAAGGACCTACCTGCCGCAGTCCAGCATCAGATCGAAGTGCTGCTGGTCTCCGCCGCCGATCCGGATGCAGCCGTTCACTATCTCGCCAGCCTGAAGCAACAAAAGCCGGACGCGTTCCAGGGCCTGGTGCAATCTCCCCCGGCTCTGCGACAACTGATTGCGGTTTTTTCTCATAGTCGCTTCCTTTCCGATGAAATTCTTCAGAATCCGCAGTGGATCGAGCAGCTCGGCGACGTGAATCGCGCGCTGACGCCCGAAGAATACAAAAAGCGGCTGAATGAATTCCTGGGGCGCCAGCCCACGGGAACCGCCATGGCCCTGTCGCTCGCGCTATTCCGGCGCCAACACATCTTGCGGAGTCTGCTCCGCGATCTTTCAGGCTTCCAAGGGCTGCCGGAGGTCACGGAAGAGTTATCGAATCTTGCCGACGCGATTCTAGACGTGAGCTACGGGCGCATTCGCGCGGAACTGGTGGCGCGGCACGGCGTGCCTCGATATACGAATGCCACGGGAGAGCTGCGCGTGTGCGGCATGTCGGTGATCGCGCTCGGAAAGCTAGGCGGCCGCGAGCTGAACTACAGCTCGGACATCGATCTGATGTTCGTCTACACGGCGAACGGCGAGACGGATGGGCCAAATTCGATTTCGAACAAGGAGTTTTATAAGAAGGTCGCGAACCAGTACACCGAACTGCTTTCCACTTACACGGCAGAGGGCTTGTGTTACCGGGTCGATCTGCGCCTCCGCCCGGACGGCAGTTTGGGCGAAGTCTGCGCTTCTCTCGGAGGCGCGAAGAAATACTATCAGGTGCGCGCGCGCGATTGGGAACTGCAGATGTTGATCAAAGCGCGCGTTGCGGCGGGCGATCCGGAAACCGGGCGCGAATTGCTGGATGCCGCGGAGCCGCTCATCTACTCCACCACGCTCGATTTCTCGGCCGTCGAGGCCGTGTCGGCCACGCGCGAGCGCATCAGCGAGAAGCTGAATCGGCGGCGTCTCGGGAAACCGGCATTCGATGTGAAGCTCGCGCCGGGAGGCATTCGCGACATCGAGTTTCTGGTGCAGTGCCTGCAGCGCTTGCATGGCGGCCGCGTGCCCTGGGTGCGGCACGGCGGAACCATGCTGGCGCTGGCGCGCCTGAGCGACAAGGATCTGCTCTCGGCCGCCGAATATGGCCGCCTCGTTTCGGCGTACCGGTTCCTGCGCAACCTGGAACACCGCCTTCAGTTCGCCGACGACCGCCAGACGCACTCGTTGCCCACCGGTCCTCGCGACCTCGATCTGCTCGCCAGAAAGATGCCCGTCGCGCAACTCGGCAGTGCGCCCTCGGGCGAGAAGCTGCTGCACGAATTGAACGCACATCTGGAAGCGGTGCAGGAGATCTATCAGCGTGTGATTCACGCACAGCGGCCGAGTTACTACGAGCTGCCTCCGCCCGCGCCGGCCGAGGTCGAGAGGCCGGAAGCCGCCGAGCCGGCCTCGAGCAACCTGATTCGCTTCCTGGATCAGCAGGCGCCCGAACTGGCAAAAAGCATCGCACGCTCGGGATTGCGGCGCGGCGCCGGGGCCTTCGAGCATTTCCTCGAAAAGCTCGCGCCGAATCCGAAGTGGATGTCGTTGCTCGATTCCGACGGCGTCGTGCCGCGATATACACTCGACATCTTCGAGCACAGCCCGTATTTTGCCGAGGAACTGATCCGCATACCGGAACTGCTCGAAGAGCTTGGCCGGTTGCCCGCCAAAGCTGACGGTTCCTATGCGGAAGGCGCCTCGCACTTCGATGACATCTCCGGACTGCGCCGCTTCTTTCGCCGCGAGATGTTTCGTATTCAGGCGGCCGGCATGTGCCTTCCCGTGCCGGTGTTCGAGACTTTGGAGAGCACTTCGGATCTTGCCGACGTCGCCATCGCCGCCAGCTACCGCATGGCTCTTGAGGAAGTAGCCGCCGCGCATCCTCCGCTGGCCCCGAAATACGAGCCGCGTAATCAATTGCTGGTGATCGCGCTGGGACGTCTCGGCATGCGGGAGTTCGACCTCGCCTCGGACGCCGATCTGGTGTTCGTACTGCCGGACGAGGATCACGACGAACACATCTTCTGGACTCGAGTGGCCAGCCGCGCGATCGACCTTATCACGGCCTATACCGGCGCAGGCTTGATGTTTAGCGTGGACACGCGCCTGCGTCCCAACGGAAGCGCCGGCGCTTTGGTGCAATCCGAAGCGTCATATAAGGATTACTTCGACAAGAACGCCGAAGCGTGGGAAGGCATTGCCTACATGAAATCGCGCGCCGTGGCGGGCGACATCGAGCGTGCTACGAAATTCCTCAACGATCTGCAAAAGGTGGATTGGCGCAGGTACGGGCAGAGCGGCCGATCAAAGAAGGATTTGCGCCAGATGCGCATGCGCCTGGAAAAGGAGCAGGGTGCGGGCCATCCGCTCAAGGCCGGCCTCGGCGGTTTCTACGATATCGACTTCTCGCTGCTGTACCTGCGGCTCAAGAGCGCCGGCATTTTCTACAAGGTGCTGAATACGCCGGCACGGATCGACGCCGTCGAAGCCATGGGCCACCTGGAACGCGCGGATGCCGAATTCCTGCGCGACGCCGCGACGTTTTATCGCGCCATGGATCATGGGCTGCGCGTCTACTCCGGACACGCCGAGGGAAGTCTTCCCAATTCCGAAGCGCAGATTGAGGTGCTGACGGAGCTGGTGCATCGCTGGACGCCGGAACATCTGAATCGCCAGCCGCTCAAGGCTGAGCTATCGATCATTCGCAATCGCACGCGCGAGATTTTCGACCGGCTGTTTGCTTGAAACTGAGCCGCGTGCGTAAGCAAGCGTTAAAATAGGCAAATGCCCACTTCAAAATTGACCGTCTGGATCGGCACCCGCAAGGGTGCATTCGCTTTTTCTACGAGCAATCGCAAATCATGGAGCACGGATGGGCCGCACTTCCGAGGCAGCGAGGTGAATCATGTCTCGCAGGACCCGCGCGAACCCAAGCGTATGTACGCGGCCGTCAATAGCTTTTGGTTCGGCCCGCATATCCACGCCAGCACCAACGGCGGAAAAACCTGGAAGGTTTCCGATGAAGGGCTCCAACTGAAGTGCGTTCCGAATGAATCGCTGAAGCGTATCTGGCACATTTGTCCCGGCCACGCCGACGAGCCCGGTGTGGTCTATGGTGGCGCCGATCCTGGTGCGCTCTTCCGCAGCGGCGATTGGGGCAAGAGCTGGGAAGAAGTGACGTCGCTGACCGCTCATCCGACGCGCGCGCAATGGACGCCCGGCGCGGGCGGCATGTGCCTGCATTCGATCCAAAGCCTGGGCAAGGGCCGCATGGTCATCGCCATCTCCGCCGCAGGCGCGTTTCGAACACTGGATGGCCGCAAGACGTGGACGCCATTCAATGGCAACGTTCGTGCCGATTTTCGCCCGGACAAATTTCCCGAAGTCGGCCAGTGCGTCCACAAACTGCTCGCTCATCCCAACGACCCCGAGTCGCTCTACCAGCAGAACCACTGCGGCATCTATCGCGGCAAGTTGAATGCCGAGCGCTGGACCGATATTTCGCGCGGGGTGCCCAGCCGCTTCGGTTTCGGCTTGGCTGTTCCAGCGGCGGAACCGCAGACGTTGTTCACCGTGCCGATCGAATCGGCGGAATACCGTTGCAACCTGGAGGGCAAGTTCCGGGTAGCGCGCAGCCGCGATGGCGGCAAGAACTGGAAGTTGCTCACGCGCGGCCTGCCGCAGCGCGATGCGCATCTCTTGGTGCTTCGCGAAGCCATGACATCGGACGCCATGGACCCGGCTGGCGTCTATGTCGGCACCACTTCCGGCCAACTTTTCTATTCGCGTGATGCCGGCGAAAACTGGGGGATGCTGGCCGACAACCTTCCGTCGATCTACTCGGTGTCAGTGGCGTCGGCCTAACCGAGCCGAGACAAACCGAGCCGGTAGAGTTGTCCCCGCGCTAACGCTTGGGGTTGCCATCCGTTCCCATCCCTCGTAACCCCGAACGTAAGAGAGGGGACATGGCCGTGGTTAAACCCGAGCGTAACTTACTGGACGGGAATGCTCACCGCCGGTCCGGCAATCCAGGCAGCGCTCACTTGAATAGTGGCCGTTCCCTTTGCGGTATCTGGCGGAACGCGGAAGTTCACCTGATAGCCGTCCACCGTGCCCGGGAAGCCAACAGCCACCAGCATGTCGGCGGATTTCCCATTCACGGTCACGTCGACCGGCGAGTTGACAGAGACCAACGTGGAGGGAAAGGGCTGGCCGGGATCAACACCAGGACGCGTCGGCCCAAGCCCCGTAGCAAAGAGCGACAAGAGCTCGCCCGGTGCGGCCGGCTTGGATGCACTGACAAGTGAGAAGTCGGGGTGTTGCCACAATCTGCGGCACGGACAGCGGGATTATGGTCAGCAGGAACCGGCTGCGGCCTCCCCTGTTTTGACGCCGATTCGCGGGATCCTCAGCGATAGACGCCTGACGAAGGGGAATTGCATTCGGCAGCGCTGACTGACCTTTCCAGCCATGCGCTCCGAGAAACGCTCCCGTGCCGTTTACAATCGCGTTGTTGCCCTGCGTCTGCGCAAGAGGAGATCCGGGCGGAGGGGTGCCAGCGCCCCCGAGTCCAATGGACATGAGACTCCCGACTGGGATGCCTTCGTTGGTCTGGATTTCAATGACCGCGACCTCGATTGAACCGCGCCCAATGTCAGCGACGGCATCTCCCGGATTGGGAGTCGCCGTCAGGGTAAGCTTCCGTAAATTGAAAACGATAGTACCCTTAGCGGGCTGGCCATTGACCGCTACAATGTCGCCGATGAGCACGCTGTTGTAAAGGTTTTTTGGGAGTGCGGCAGGTGTCGCGTTTGGAAGAGTTGCAAACTTGGTTACATCGGTAATGTCTTCCACGTAATTCACCTGGTTTTCAACGTCGATTTGCAGGATCGCCGGTTGCGTCACTTGCGCCGACGCAGCGTTCCAGGAAGCCAGGGCGCAGAACGCCGTGGCGAGAAGTATGTGTTGTGCAGTGGCTCTCATAACTCTCTCTCCTTCGGTGAACGAATTCCAGAGGCCGGTCCGCTCTCGACCGGTCCGGTGCGGGGACTGTCGCCAGGCAGCTGACCGCCGGTCCTGCGGACAAGCACCCTGCGGTATGTCTCCACGGTGATTTCAGTTCTCTTGGTTTTTCGCATCGCAGCAACAGTATAAGGGAAACCGGCTCAGAAATCATAACAACGTTTTGACAAAATTTGGATAAAATTCTTACAGCGCCTATGCCATTGGAGGGGAGCCACTTTTACGGGTTCGGACCCTACCGCATCGACACCGTCGAACGGCGGCTGCTGCGCGGGAACGAGCAGATTCCGCTGACGCCCAAGGCGTATGAACGCTTCTGGCCCTGGTGGAAAACGCAGGACACGGGCTGGATAAGGATGAGTTGATGCGACGTGTCTGGCCGGACACGTTCGTGGAGGAGAGCAGCCTTGCCGGACTATCCGATGTTCGCCCGCGACCCCAACCTAGCGCGCGTTCGCGCCAGCGGGGAGTTCGTGCAGTTCATGGCCGAATTGAAACCGCGCTACGAAGCGATGGACAACAAACCGAGCCGCGACCGGGAGGGAGTCTGGGATGGCGCTGCGCGCCACCAAAGGTGATGAAAACTGGCGCGGGTTGCGAGTATGATCGAACCGGCGGAGAGTGTGGC
>WNFJ01324347.1_pt4 | contig 38933 bp, 28 predicted proteins | sample 5400461 | NCBI WGS metagenome assembly WNFJ01 (sample SAMN13153349, study PRJNA577476) | soil metagenome | isolation source: 115 cm saprolite on Douglas fir-dominated hillslope | place: USA:California | collected 2013-09-17
TCGCACTCGTTGAACTCTTCCAGTGCCATCATGTTGACCGGGCCCATGGATTCGATGCGCTGCTTCATTTCACGGTAGTTCGTTTCGGCGATAGCCAGTTCTTCGCCGGACATAAAAGCGGCTTCGGTGGCGATCAGGTCCTCCGGCTGTGCATTCACTTCGCTCATGCACGTTTCGCGCAGGTGCTGGCGGTCGGAATCATTCTTGGCGCGATCGACTTCCGCGTGGCTGCGCTGCTCGCGGAGTTCTTGTAGCGACTGACGGTCCATGCGCAGATGATCTTCGGCCTGCGTGACGCGGGTGCGGGCAGCGTCCCATTCCTGTTCGAGTTCCCGCTGGCAAATTTCCAGGCGGAGCTTTTCGCCGCGCAGACCTTCGAGTTGAAGGGCGAGGTCTTCGCTTTGCTTCGCGAGGGCACTAGTCTCGTCGAGAATAGATGTTACTTGCTGCTGAAGCGCGGCTTCGCGGCGTTCGAGCTCGGCGCGCTCCTCGTTCAGCCGCCTGGACAGAGCTTCGGCGGCCATGAGCCGCTCGTGCATTGCCGCGAATTGGGCACGGCCGGCGGCAAGCTCATTCTGTTCCGATTGGATGGAGCCGCGAAGCACGACGAGTTCTTCCGCGAGTCGCGTGCTTTCGGCCTCGGCTTCGGCGCGGCTCAGGGCGGCGGCAGCATGCTGGTGCTTCGCATGTTCCGCCCGCTGCCGGGCGTTTTGCACGTCCTGGCGGGTGCGTGCCAGTTCGCCCTGGCACATGCCGAGTTCCACACCGAGGCGGGCCAGTTCGCTCTGCATCTGGCCATGGCGATGCATGGCGGAGATGGCTTCGCGTTCGGCTGCGCGCTGCTTCTCGTCGATTTCTGCTAGCGCCTGTTCCGTCGAAATCAACTCGGCAGCGGCAGCTTCGAGCGCAGCCTGTTTTTCGCTCATTTGATGCTCGAGCTGCATTACTTCGGCGTCCAGAGCGCGCAATTCGCGCTTCATGCCCAGCGGGCCAACTTCATCGGGGCGGCCACCAGTTACCATGCGGCCCTGGTAGCAAGTGCCGTCGGGCGTGACAAAGGCATACTGAGAATTCTCACGCGCCAATTTTTCCGCCGCCGCCGTGCTGTCTGTCAAATACGCGGAGCGCAACCGCGGCAGAAACTGTTTCGCCGCCGCACCAAGCGGATCTCGGAACTCCACAAGCTTGTCGAGCCGCGAGATGACGCCGTCTTCCACGCGGAAATTAACAATGGGATCGTACTCGGAGGAAAGACGCAAGTTGTGGAGCGAATCCACAAAGAAAGTGGCTCGTCCGCCCACTTCATCGCGGAGCATGGAAACGCCGGCGCGCGCGTGGTCGTAGGTTTCGACGACGACGTATTCCAATTCGTCGCGCAGGTATTGTTCGACGGCGGCTTCGTGCCGCTCCTCGACTTCAGCGTAATCAGCCAGCACGCCGACGGCGCGAAAATCCTGCCCGCCGCCGCGCTCGTTGGCGGCAAAAAGCTTCTGCACAGCGTCCGCCGTGTAGGAGCGGTCGTTGAGTATTTGCGTGAGCGTCGAGTGCCGCGCGCGGACTCCCGCCAGTGAATCACGCAAGGCTCCAGCCGCGTTCGACATGGCATTGCGCTGCTCACGCAGCCCGTTGATCCTGGTCTGGAGCTCGGCTGCATTTTGTTTCAGGGCATTGAGCCGGCCGGTCGCGGATTCATGATCGAACGCGGCGCGTTCGGCATCATCGCGCGCGCGCATGGAAGTTTCCAGCAAGTCGTGCTCGGTCACTTCGAGCTTCTGGAGCGCCTCTGTCCGGTGCACGAGCGCCTCTTCCGCTTGCTTCTGTTCGCCATGCAGACGCAGCAGGCTTTCGCCGGCTTCTGACGAAGTCCGGCGCAGAGCCTCAATCCGCGCTTCGGATTCGGAAATCTGGGCCGCGCGGGACTCGGCGTGCTTCGCAAGCTCTTCCACGCGAGCGGTTAACGCGCCTGATTCTTCCCGCAGTAATGTAACTGCTTGAATCTGCGAAGCGCTCCGCGATTCCCATTCGGCAGCCTGGGCAGTTGCTTGCGTCAATTCCGCGTTAGCTTGCGCGTGGCGCCCCGCAAGCTCCTCGGCGCGCTGACGATTAAAGGCGATGCGATTCTCGCTGCGGTCCACTTCGAGCGCCGTGAGATTCAAAACGTTTTGATTCTGCCGGATCCCAGCATCAAGTTCGTAAATCCGCTGGTTCAGCCGGTCCTGCTCGCCTTCCTGCAGTTGAATGGCGGTTGCGCGCTGCAATTCAGCGGCGGTCAGTTCTTCGAGTTGTTTAGACATGCGCGCGGCTTCGGCATCCAGTTCGCGCGCTTTGCCCGCCAGCATCTGACGCACAATGCCGCGCATCTGGTCGCGGATTTCGGAATAGCGACGAGCTTTGGCCGCCTGGCGTTTCAGCGAACCTAGCTGCTTTTCGACTTCCACCACGATGTCGTTGACGCGCGAAAGATTAACCTTGGAGGATTCCAGCTTGGCTTCTGCGAGCCGCTTCTTGGTTTTGAATTTCGTGACGCCGGCAGCTTCTTCGATGATGGCGCGGCGTTCCATGGGCTTGGTGGAGAGGATCAAACCGATGCGGCCCTGCTCGATGATGGCGTAGGAGTCCGGGCCGAGGCCGACGCCCATGAACATTTCCTGGATGTCGCGGAGCCTTCCGACGCGGCCGTTGATCAGGTATTCGCTCTGGCCGGAGCGATAGAGCCGCCGGCTGACGACAACTTCGCCCGGCTTCGCGGCCAAAACTGGTTTGTCCGCCTGTTTTTTCTTTCGTTTGAACTTGGCACCGGGTTCAGCTGGGGATAGAGCCGAACCGTCAGCGGCAGCTTCTTGAGTCTCAGGGGACTGCGCGGGGCCGAGCGAGAGAATTTCGGGCGTAGTACGTGTCAAGCCGAATTGTTCGCTGTTCTCCGCGTCAGGGGCCACGGAATCTATTGCAGGGTCAGAAGCCGCGCTTTCCATTACAAAGCGGGCGGCTTCCGCGAGCTCGGGATCTTCCATGGTGATGGTGACTTCGGCGAGTCCCAGCGGGGGGCGCTTGGTGGTGCCGTTGAAAATACAATCGGCCATACGCTCAGCGCGCAGCGATTTGTGGCTCTGCTCGCCGAGCACCCAGGAAATGGCATCCACGACGTTAGATTTGCCGCAACCGTTTGGCCCAACGATGCAGGTCGCGCCGGACCCGCTGAAGGTGACCACGGTGCGCTCGCAAAACGACTTAAAGCCAACGATTTCAACTTTTCGCAGCTTCAGCAAGATGTCCCCTTTTGGTCGTCAACTCCGGCACGGCTGCCAGCATGAAGCCCGGCTACCACCCGATAACCGCGAAAGCCAGCCTTCCCATAGGGCTGGGGCGGAAACACGTGAGAGAGACGACGTTTCGTTCCTCGAGGGGAGGGTCTTTGGAGCGACAGGTCAACCCATAGCAGGTCGCCTGCTAGAACGTTTGGCAGGTTCTCAGTCAGAGGCCCAGCCGCCTGGCGCAAGGATGGCGGTACGGGAAAAAACAGTAACACGACGTGCACCACGTGTAAAGCCCTCCGCCACAACTTGTGGCTGCTTTGCCAGGGCCACAAACGTCGCTTCGACATTGCTACGCTTCAAACGGCTCGGATACAATCGGACGCTTATTCGATGGCGGAAAGAGACCATCTGGACCTCCATGGCCGAAATTCAACTACACAACACGCTCAGCGGAAAAATCGAGAATTTCGTTCCACAAAACGCGGGCGAAGTGCGTATGTACACGTGTGGGCCGACGGTTTACGACTACGCGCACATCGGGAATTACCGCACGTTTGTGTTCCAGGATATTTTGCGGCGATTCCTGAAGCTGCGGAGATTCAAGCTGAACCATGTGATGAACCTGACGGACGTGGACGACCGGATCATCGCGAACGCCGCCGCCGCCGGCGTAAGCCTCCGCGACTACACCGCAAAATTCGTGCAGGCGTTTTTCGACGATTGCAAAACGCTCAGCATCGAGAATCCCGAGCACTGGATCCGCGCGACCGAGCATATCGACGACATGGTGAAGCTCATCCAGCGGCTCCAGGAAAAATCATTCACGTATCCGGGCGACGGCTCGATTTATTACCGCATCGCGAAATTCCCCGAGTATGGAAAGCTCTCGAGAATTGATTTGACCGGCATTCAAACGGGCGCACGCGTCGACAACGATCGCTACGAAAAACAGAGTCCTCGGGATTTTGCATTATGGAAAGCGCCGAAACCGGGAGAGCACTTTTGGGAGACACCGCTCGGCCCTGGGCGTCCCGGCTGGCACATTGAGTGTTCTGCAATGGCCATGAAGTACCTGGGCGAGACGCTGGACATTCACACCGGCGGAATCGACCTGGCATTTCCGCATCACGAGAACGAAATCGCGCAGAGCGAGGGCGCGACCGGAAAGCCTTTCGCGCGGTACTGGCTGCACGCCGAGCATTTGCTGGTCGAAGGCGAGAAGATGTCCAAGTCGCAGGGAAATTTCTTCACGCTCCGCGACTTGTTTGCGAAAGGTTACAAGCCTTCGGCGCTGCGGTTTGCCCTGGCCAGTGTTCCTTATCGCAAGCAGCTCAATTTCACGTTCGATGGCCTCCAACAGGCGGCCAGCTCCGTGGAACGGCTGCGAAACTTCGCCGACAGGCTGAAGCGGGGAAAATTTCCCGCGGGCAAACAAGAAGGAATGGCCGCGCGCGTGGCGAAGGCGGCGGAAGAGTTTGACGCCGGGCTTTCGGACGACTTGAATACAGCGCGAGCTCTGGCGGCGGCGTTTGACTTGGTGCGTGAAGCCAATATCGCCGTCGATAAAGGCGAATTCCGCCAGGGCGACGTGGCCGCTGTGCTGGACTTTCTGGATATGTTCGACAAAGTCTTCGCCGTCGTGGAAGACCATGATGGCGAAAAACTGCGCGCGCTGGGTTACGGCGGCACGGATGGCGGACCTGGTGACGAGGAGATCGATAAGTTGGTCGCGGAGCGCAACGCCGCCAAGAAAAGACGCGACTTCGCCACTGCCGATCGCATCCGCAAAGAACTCGCGGATCGTGGTATACTTATCGAGGACGCCAAAGATGGCAGCGTCCGCTGGAAACGCAAGTGAGCCTTAACCTTCAAATTCGGGCCTCGTACATCCCGGGTTTCCTCCCGCCGGCCGCCCAGCGCCCAGAACTCTACGGCGTAGACTTACACTAATTTTTCTTTCTCCTGCAGGCCGCTGGCGGATACGTCCGCTTACAGGCCTGCGTCTTCCGCGGTTCCCGATTAACTCCAACCTTTTGTTTCTTCTACGGAGGAAGAGATGCCAACGACTTTAGAAGTGAAAACACCCCGGATCGTGACGGCGCTGCCTGGGCCGAACGCCAAGCGGGTGCTCGAGCGAGACGCGAAATTCATGTCGCCCTCGTATACGCGCGACTATCCCCTGGTGGCCAAGCGAGGGCACGGTGCCATCGTCGAAGACGTGGACGGCAACGCGTTTCTCGACTTCGCGGCCGGCATTGCCGTGTGCTCGACCGGACATTGCCATCCGAAGGTTGTCGCCGCGATTCAGAAGCAGGCTGCCGAGCTGATTCACATGTCCGGCACCGATTTTTACTACGAGAGCATGCCGCAACTCGCGGAGCAGTTGGGCCGGACCATGCCGGGCGCAGAAGGTAAGAAGGTCTTTTTCACCAATTCGGGCACCGAGGCAATCGAAGGCGCCATTAAGCTGGCGAGATACGCCACCAAGCGCGACAAGTTCATCGCGTTTTACGGCTGCTTCCACGGTCGCTCGATGGGGGCTCTTTCGCTTACCGCGTCGAAATCGACGCAGCGCAAGGGATTCGGCGCGCTGCTCAGTGGCATCGAGCACATCCCGTATCCTTATGCTTATCGCTGCGCGCACGGCCACACCGCGGAGACCTGTGGCGCGGAAATCCTCGAACAGCTCGAAGGGCAGATTTTCAAGCGGTTGTTCGATCCCGAGGACGTTGCGGGCATCATCATCGAACCGATTCAGGGCGAGGGCGGCTACGTGCCGGCGCCAAAGTTCTTCCTGCAAGAATTGCAGCGCATCTGCCAGCAACACGGCATCATGTTTATCGTGGACGAAGTGCAGTCGGGCATCGGCCGCACGGGCAAATGGTGGGCCTCCGAACACGCCGGGATCGAGCCGGACATTCTTTGTTCGGCGAAGGGCATTGCGAGCGGCATGCCGCTCGGCGCGATCATCGCCAGGGAAAGCGTGATGCGCTGGAAACCCGGCGCGCACGGCACGACGTTCGGCGGGAACCCCGTGTGCATAGCGGCGGCGCTCGCCACCATGGAGCTCATCGAGAGCGAGTACAAGGAAAACGCCCGTCGCATGGGCGACTACCTCTTCGGACGCATGGCGGACTGGACCAAGAACTTCAAGATCATCGGCGATGTACGGGGACGCGGATTGATGATTGGCATTGAAATCGTACGGGATCAGCGGACGAAAGAACAAGCCGCCGACTTGCGCAACGCCATCGTCGATCTGGCGTTTCACAAGGGCTTGCTGGTGCTCGGCGCCGGCGAGAACACCATTCGCGTTTCACCGCCGCTTCTGATCGATCAGGAACAAGCTGACTTTGCAGTGCGGACATTGGAAGACTGCTTCCGTGAGCTCGAGAAAAAGATTTAACGCAGAGTCCAAGGACAGCAGAGAGTTCACTAGAGAAGAACCGGAAGAAGCCCCGTGCCTGCCGCCGAAGAAGCGTGGCAGGCACGGGATTTTTGTTTATACTGCGCGGAAGGCTTGGAGAACGGGTGCCGGGACCATGCCGATTTTTTCACAACTGATGTTTCGGGCGGTACACTGGGCGGCGCGGCGCGGCCTGCGCGAAGAGGAGAGCTTTTCCAGCGAAGCAAAAAAGCTGGAAGCCCGGCGCACCGGCATCCGGGGTGAGACCTATGCCTACTGGTATTTGCGTAGACAGGGGTACGTCTTCGTCGCCCGGAATTACACTCCCCGCGGGATTAAAGGCGAAATCGATCTCGTCGGTTACGATGGCAAGACTCTGGCATTTGTGGAAGTTAGAACGCGGACCATTCGGGACGACTTGCCGGCCTTACCGGAACTTAGCGTCACCAGAGAAAAACAACACCTCGTGGTTCGCACGGCCCAGCGGTTTCTCGCGGAACGTCATGTGGGCGAATGTGCTTGCCGGTTTGATGTCATGGCCATTGATAACTGCCCCGGGCAGGCGCCCGTGGTGCGGTTGCACAAGGATGCTTTCAGCCCTCAAATGTGAGGGGCATACCCGGAACATCTTCACGTGGACGCTAGACGCGGTACAATTCAAAGTCTCTGGGCTGCGCACCCCCGCGCGCGTGGCCGTCAACATATTCGAGGAGGATTGCTTTGCCGGAGTTGCGTAAAGACCCGATCACGGGAAGATGGGTGATCATTTCGACGGAACGAGGCAAGCGGCCCAACGACTTCCTTCGAGAGAGCGTGATCCCCAGAGAGGAAAAGAACTGTCCCTTCTGCGTGGGGAATGAAGCGCGGACTCCACCCGAAATTCTCGTTTATGGACGGAACGGCGGAGGCCCAAACTCGCCCGGCTGGAGCATCCGCGTTGTGCCAAACAAGTTTCCTGCGTTAGGCATCGAGGGCGATCTGGACCGTGAAGGAGAAGGTCTCTTTGACAAGATGAATGGAATCGGCGCACACGAAGTCGTGATTGAGTCGCCAAACCATCTGGCAACGCTCGCCACCCTTCCCGAGCGTGCCGTCGAGGACGTGCTGTGGGGCTATCGGGACCGCATGCTGGACCTGAAGAATGACAAGCGCTTCCGGTACATTCTCATTTTCAAAAATCATGGGGAAGCCGCTGGGGCAACCATCGATCACCCCCACTCGCAGTTAATCGCTCTTCCGATCGTCCCGCGCCGCGTGCGCGAAGAAGTTGACAACTGCTGGCACTACTACGATGAGAAAGAGCGCTGCATTTTTTGTGACATCATTCGCCAGGAACGTGACACTGGCGAACGCGTGATCGGTGAAAACGAACACTTCATCACGCTGGCGCCTTATGCGCCTCGTTTCCCATTCGAAATGTGGCTATTGCCAAAGGTGCATGGATCGTCCTACGAGAATAACCAGAGCTCTGTATATGCAAGTCTGGCGAGGATGCTGAAGGAGACGCTGATGCGGCTGGACGCGGTGCTGGATCGGCCCGCGCTGAATTTCATGATCCACACATCTCCGATCGGCGAAGAGATCAACGACCACTATCACTGGCACATCGAGATCATTCCGAAGCTAACGAAAGTGGCCGGCTTTGAATGGGGCACCGGTTTTTACATCAATCCCACACCTCCCGAAGAATCTGCGCGTTTCTTGCGCGAAGCAAAGATATCCGCAGTCGCGGAGAAAAAGTAGAAGTGTGTAGAAAGCGCGCTCTCCGGCATATCCGAAGAGTTTAAGCAGATTTGCTATACTTGGAGATTCGGCGCGGTACCCAAGTGGCCCAAGGGAGAGGTCTGCAAAACCTCCATTCGTGGGTTCGAATCCCACCCGCGCCTCCAAGCTTCTACGGCTCTCATTCGGTACACTCCGAGATTCGGCTGTTAGTTTCAATTTGAAACTTTTCTCCAATTTTGTTCCACCCCGGATGACCCCCACTAAATTGAACAAGTGAACTCCACTCGAACTCAAATCTTATCAATCACCTAGCGGAAGCTAGGTCTTTGCGGGTGGACTCAGGCGTGCCCATAGTCCCCGGAGGGGTTTCTGTGCTTTGCCGAAAATCAGAAGTCGAAGTCAACTTGCCCCGAGCGGAGATCGGCCCCTTGGCGAAAGGGACTGTCTATAAGGGGAAAAAAGCCGTGAAAGAAAAAGTTCCGACTAGCTTGGATTTTGATCAGGGAGAATTGCTCGCGCGTGTGGACCATGACCGGGAACTCCTGCACGACCTTCTCAGGATATTCAAGGAGGAATTCCCCCGGCAGCTGCAAGTCTTGCGAGAAGCGGTGAGCTCGGGCGACGGACAACGTGTCGCAGCCGTGGCCCACACCATGAAGGGCATGCTTTCGAACCTGGCCGCCAGCCAGTCTGCGGCGTCGGCAGAACGGCTGGAACATCTGGGCCGGAGCGGAGAAAAGTCGGGCTTTCGAGACGCCCTTGCCGCGTTCGAGAGAGACGCTACCAAGTTATTGCCTCACCTCGACGCCTGCATGGCAGAGGTATGCCCATGAGGATTCTGATTGCCGACGACGAGGCGATGTCTCGGCGGCTGCTTCAAAAAACTTTGGAACGCGCCGGCTATGTTGTGACTGCCGTCGAAAACGGACGCCAGGCAGTCGAACAATTATGCCAATCAGGCGGACCGCGGCTCGCTTTGCTGGACTGGATGATGCCCGAGCTGGATGGACCCGGAGTCTGCAGCGAAATTCGGAAGAGCAAAAATCAATCATACGTATACACAGTGCTGCTTACGTCTAGGGGCGAGAAAGAAGACATCGTCACAGGTCTTGGGGCCGGCGCGGACGATTACCTCACCAAACCATTCAACGCGGAAGAACTGAAAGCGCGCCTGCGCAGCGGACTGCGGATTCTCGATCTTGAGGATCGTCTCGTCGAGGCCCGCGAGCAGATGCGATTCCAGGCAACGCATGACGGCCTGACCGCTCTCTGGAATCGGAGCGTGATTCTTGATCAACTCGGACGCGAACTTGCTCGTTCCAGGCGCGAACAAGTCTCCACTGCAATTCTGATGTGCGACCTGGATCACTTTAAGAGTGTGAATGATACCTATGGCCACCTGGCCGGCGACGAAGTCTTGAAGGAAACGGCCAAACGGCTGCTCGCTTCCGTTCGCTCGTATGATTTTGTGGGACGTTACGGCGGAGAAGAGTTTCTCGTGGTCCTGATCAATTGCCAACCTGCCTATGGATTCGCCCGCGCTGAGCAGATTCGCAAAGCCATAGCTTTGAAGCCGGTGCAAACCTCCAACGGTGCCGTTCCAATTACGATGAGCCTCGGGCTTTTGCTGAGCCACGAGTGGGGCAACCGGCCTGTCGAAGTGCTTCTCCAGGAAGCGGACGCGGCGCTTTATGTTGCCAAGGCGGCGGGACGAAACTGCGTGAAAATTGCCACTCCGGCAATCACCTCTGTTTATCAAGACTCCAGGGCCCCTCAGCCTGCCAGAAGGTCGTAACCTTCAACCCGTCTCACACCCAGTAATATCTCCCCCGCAAGGCCTACAGTCCCTTCGCTTTTGGTTTTGCTTGTCCCATCATTTGCCGCATCGCTGCACTGGATCCAGGTGCGCGCTTTTCCCGCCAGGCTTCCAGCCGTTTGCAAGTTTCCTCTATATTGTGGAAAAGATGCGGATTCTTGAAGGCCGCGCGCCAGGTTGGAACGATCGACCGCATTCGGTCCCATACCACCCAAATCTCGCCATTACTATCGAAAAACAATTCGTCGTTGATCAGCCCGCGATTGACGATGCCCGCCACCATGTCCCAATAACTGATGACCATGCGGATGTAAGTGTTTTCCTCTCCGCCCTGCGGATACTTCTGCACCATCTCTTCCGGAGATTCGGGATGAAAGTGCTCGACGAACCACGCGCGCGCCTGGCGCAGCCGCGGCTCGCGCCTCATGTCGTACAAACGCAGCATCAGGTTTACTTCGTCGTAGGTAATCTGGGCCATTGCTGATTCTCCTTGCTCTAGCGCGCCGCGTCTGGCTGGATTGCTTCCTGCGCGGAATGGGAGACGCCCGCCAGTTCGATGCGTTGCACGATCGATATGGGTATACCTTGCTTTTGCAATTCGATCTGGATACGGCGTCGGAGCTCGCGCGCCACCTCATCCTGCCGCGTTGGCGCGGTCCGCACTTGTAACCGAACCGTGGAGGAAGTACGGTCAAAGCTTTGCACGCCAAGAATGCGCGGTCCGTCAACCAGGGTTTGCGACCAGGCAGGATCGCCCCGCAGAGCTGCCGCGGCCGTCTCCAGCGCCTGCAGCGTCCTTTCGATCGGGCTTTCCGGCGCGAGCGAGACGTCCACGAACGCCTGGGACCAGTCCCGGCTGAGATTGCTAACCGTGCGGATCTCTCCATTCGCTATGGTTACCAGGGCACCGCGTGGATCTCTTATCACCGTGCGTCGCAACGTCAGGTGTTCGACCCGGCCGACGTTGTCGGCAATTTGAATGGTATCGCCAACAACGTATTGATCCTCGAGCACTATATAGAAGCCCATGATCACATCTCGAACGAGCGTTTGCGCTCCGAACCCCACGGCCAGGCTGGCGAGACCCGCAAGAGTTACCGCAGGCGTGATGTTGATATGGAATTCGCTCACGGCAGTCAGCAGAGCCACGACCCAGACAATCTTGCTCCCCGTGCTATAGAGGATTCCCGCCAGCGTCCCGCCAGCGGGCGCGTCTGCTGTTCTCGCAGTTGCGCCGTGCGGTTCGGTGCGGATGCCCGTTTGATGACTAGATTAGTTACCGCATGGAGCAGCCGGTTCAGCACCACCGCGATGACGAAAATCCCCAGTAGATGAAGCGCGTAGGGAAGCGCCAAATCCAGCCAATGATTAAAGGAACTAGGCATGATTTTGATTAGCGGGGGGAGTATAACATTGGAAGAGACTCAAGGAAGTCTCGTCCGATGCGGCCTGGGATTGGGCAGGCAGGGGGTTACCGACCATGGATTCAAGACGCAAGTTTCTAGCAACCTTTACCAGATTAACGGTACCCGCAGGGATTCTCGCCCTCGCATCAGGAGTCCAGGCTCGTACCAAACGGCCGCAGAATCCCACACAACCGCCGCAGCAGAAGGAAGACGACTCGAATGCCCCAAAGGTCGATCCCAAGTTGATCCTTGAAGCGAACCAAAAAGAGATCAAGAAAAATGTAGAGCGGCTCTACGATCTGGCGAGTGAACTGAAGGCCGAAGTGGAAAAAACGGATTCGGTCCACGTCCTCTCTGTTGTCATGCTCAAGAAAACAGACGAAATCGAGAAACTGGCCAAGGAAATCAGGTCTCGCGCGAAAGGCTGACCCGGCGCACCAACAGGGCGGTTGAGAATGCGCCCTAGCGCCGGCCAGTCATACCCGATAGAATGGGAATGTTAGAAGAAGTTCCCGCGTCTCGCGCTCTCAGGAGAAATCGAGGAGCGCTCACTGCGCGCCAGTAGCTCAGATGGATAGAGCATTAGCCTCCGGAGCTAAGGGTCGGGGGTTCGAATCCCTCCTGGCGCGCCACAGGATTCTTTCTTTACCTTATTCACAGCGGCCATCATAGCTGCATCCGACACGGGTTGCTGGTTGCCTTCTTGAAATTAGAGCAGGCGTCTGCCCCTGCCCGCGACTATTGCAAAGAAGCGATGGCCTCTGGCAGCTCCTCATACGTGTTGAACAGATTTAGGAGACCCACCATCTTTAAGGTTTGCACGGTGAACTTGGACGGTTTGTGCAACCGGATGGCCCCGCCACTCTGCTTGGCGCTCGTGAGGTGGCGCACCAGCATGCCAATCCCGCTCGAATCGATGGTGGGTACCTCTTCGAGGTCCAGAATAATTTTGTTCTGACCTTGTCCGAGCAATTCCGTCATGGTCGAATTGAATCGGTCCAGCGGCGGGCCCATGCACAGCCGTCCCTTCAATTTCACCACTTTTACTCCGTCCTGCGTTTTTACTTCGATGTCCAAGTTCTAGCCTCTCCGCTGGCGGTTTGTCCCGGCCTGCCTGTCGTTGACACCCAAGTATCCCTTTGTTAGAGTGCGCGCACAACTTAGTGAATCTGCTTTAAAAAAGCAAGGCACCAAGTCCACTGGTGGTTCTCCCCGCAATGGGATCACCGGACGGAAAGTCGACCGTTGCCCAGTTCTGAACAAGACTCGATTCTCGATATTTCCGCACTTTCTACCAGCCTGCTCGCGGAGCAAGAAGTAGCGCCCCGCGCTCGTGCCATGGCGCGATTCGTTGCCGACCTTCTCCCTGAGTCCGCCGTCAGTGTTTACACTCTGGCTTCAGACAGCTCGGAGACCTACTGGATTCCGAAAGCCACTATTGGTGACGCCACCATTCACGATCAGTCCATCCTCGGAAGTGCCGGCATCCTAGGTTCTTTGCTCCAGGAGTCCGCGCCGGTACTGCGCACCTCGGCGCAGCTCAAACGCGAGGATTACTCCCACATTGACACCCGCAGGACGCTGCTCTCCCTGTGCTACGTTCCCCTGCTTCATAACGATAGCTTGTTTGGAGCACTGGAAATCCTTTCGTTCGAAGAGGAGCTCACTGACGAGGCCGTTGAGGCGCTGCTTCCTGCCGCCGGCGTTGCCGCCGTATCCATTGCTTCGGCACAAACCTACGAAAACGAACGGCACGGCACTCTAAGCTCGATTACTCGGTTGACGCAACTCTACGATTTGGAAAAGGTCTTTTCCTCCACTCTCGAAATGGAAGAACTCCTTCCCCTGATTGCTTCCAAATTCTCCGAGATTCTTGCTTGTCAGGCCGTCAATATCTGGCTGTTGCATCCCGACGAGTCGTTGGAACTCATGCATCAGTCCGGCCAGGATTACACTGCATTCAAAGGGCAGATTCTCAAACCGGGAGAAGGCATCGCCGGAGTTCTTTCCGACAGCGGCGAAAGCGTCTGCATCTCCGATGCTGCGGACCTTCGGCTCGTTCAACGCAACGAAAAAGCCGGCGAAGAAGGCGTTCACTCCCTGGTTGCCGTCCCCATCATGGACCGCCAATTTCTGGTCGGTATCGTCGAGGCCGTCAACAAACTGGATGGCACTGCCTTTGACGATGACGATCTTTTTACCCTTACCAGTCTAAATAACACCGCTTCGACTGCTCTTCACAACGCCAGCCTGCTCATGGCCGAGCGTAAAGTCGAAATTCTCGAAACCCTCAACACCGTCAGCCACGAGATCACCTCCACCCTGAATCTCGAGCGCATGCTCCAGACCATCGTCAACGCCCCGCAGGCGGTGATCCCTTACGAACGCGCTGCGATTGCTCTCGAACAGCGCGGCCGCTTCAAACTCAGCGCCGTCACCGGTCTCACTCAGGTCAATGCCGACGCGCCGGACATCGCCCCGCTCAACGAAATCCTCCAGTGGGCGGCCCTCGCCGAGGAGGTCATCCACGTCCGCCAGCATGACGAGGTTATTAACAGCGACCGCGAGGAAACGCGTGCCAAATTCAAGAAATACTTCGCTGACTCGGGCATGCGCGGCTTTTACGCCCGGCCCCTGAATGACGACACCGGCCGTGTCGGCATGCTCACTATGGAGAGCAGTGACCCCGATTTTCTCGCGCCCGCGCACATCGAAATTCTGGAAGTTCTCGCCGGCCAGGCCACCGTCGCATTGCGTAACGCCCAGATGTACAAAGAAGTCCCATTTATTTCCGTCCTAGAGCCGGTGCTGGTGCGCAAGCGGAAGTTCATGGCTATGGAAAAGCGCCGCCGCACCCTTTTCCTTGCACTCGGAGCCGCCGCCTTGTTTTTCCTGGTTGCTTGCCCTCTCCCGCTGCGCGTTGACGGTGATGCCGTGGTTGCGCCCGGCCGGCGTGCCCTTGTCCAGCCCGAAGTCGAAGGAGTAATCGGCAAGGTTTTCGTGCACGAAGGTCAGAATGTGCAGCGCGGCCAGGTGCTGGCGGAAATGGAGGCCTGGAATCTTCGCTCGGCCCTGGCGGAAGCGCAGTCGAAATACGAATCCGCAATGCTGCAGATGAGCCGTGCATTGGCGGTCAATGATGGAACCGAGGCGGGCGTGCATCGCGTCCAGGTGGACTTTTGGAAGGCAGAGGTTGACGCAGCTGCGCTCTCCGATTGACGGAATAGTGGCCACCTCGCATGTGGAGAATCTCGCCGGCCGCAAACTTCAGCAGGGCGATTCCTTTGCGGAAATTGTCGACACCACCCAGGCTGTTATAGACGTAGCTATCGACGATGCGGACGCCGGCCAGTTGAAAGTGGGGCAGAAAGCTGTGGTCAAACTGAACAGCTACCCTACACGCACCTTTCGCGGCGACGTCCTAATCGTCAGTCCCAAGGCGGAGATCGTTCGCGAAACACCCGTTTTTTATGCCCGCGTCGGAGTGCGCAATGACGATGGGGCCATTCGAGCGGGCATGGAAGGCCGCGGAAAAGTTCGCATCGGATGGTACCCCGCAGCCTATGTGTTTTTTCGGCCAGCGTTCCTGTGGCTCTATTCCAAGGTGTGGTATTGGCTGGGGTGGTGAGCGATGTGGCGGAGGGAAGTATGAAAAGTCTGATCGTTACAATCATTTTGGATGGTGCTCTCCTCGCGGCGGGTTGCGGCGAAACCAGGACGAACACCCCTGCCGTCACCAATGCTGCGTCAATTCCAACCGTTCCGAAGGCCGCAGCACCTGTGGAAGCCGCCGATACGGGACTTATTGTCTCAGGCCCGATTATTGTCGAGCATCAGGTTGAAATCACCGCCCAGCGCGACGGCGTGCTCGCCAAAATCTCTTATGACGCGCCAGCGCGGGTTAAGGCGGGGACTATCCTCGCCCGCATGGATGACCGCCAGATTGCCGCGAACCTCGAGGCCGGTCGCGCCAAGTCACGCAGTATCGCCGCCGACCTGAAGAACTGGGAATCCGAGGCGGAAGTGCTGAAAGCGGACCATGCGCGCGCTCAACGCCTTTCGGATTTGGGCCTAATCTCCGAAGAGCAGTTGCAGCATGCCAAGTACAAGGCCGAGTCCGACCAGTGGGATATCAAGCGCGTTGCAGAAACGTTGACTACTGCGCACGAAGAGGAGCGCTCGCTGGAACTGGAGCTGGATAAGACAAAGATCACCGCGCCCTTCGACGGACTGATTGCGCGACGCTACGTTCGTGAGGGCCAGTCGGTTTCGAAGGGCGACCGGCTATTCTGGGTCACCGCGGAGTCCCCGCTTCTTATGCGCTTCACGCTTCCCGAGAAGTACTTTGGGCACGTGCGCTCCGTACAGCAATTCGAAATTACTTCGCCCGATGTCCCGGGAGAAAAGCATGCCGCGCGGGTCAAGCAAATCAGTCCTGTGGTAGATCCGTCCAGCGGCACGTTCGAAGTTCTTGTCGAGTTAATCGGCGAACGCGGCTCCCTCCGCCCGGGCATGACGGCGAACCTAAGGGTCGAGAGCTCCCGCTAAACGTGCCATGAACCTCACTCGTGCCCTCGACGTCGCTCTGCCAGACATTCCGGCACGCACTATCGCGGAGCGCTACCCCCGCCTCGATCCGGGGACGACCTTTCGCGAACACAGCGAAGACGGCAAACCCGTCGTGCGCGTTTACGTCCCGAGCTCCAACTGTATGTTCAAGTTTCCGCCTCTGAACTGGAAACTCACGCAATTTTTTGACGGGCAGCGTTCCTTCGAAGAAATCGCGGGGCTCTACTCCCGGCAAAACGGGGTTGAATACGATGCCCAGGATGTCCGTGAATTCGCATCTGATCTTGAGGCCATTGAGTTCTGGTACAAGACTCCTCAGGAAAAAAACATTTTGCTCATGCAGCAGGCTACCGAGGAACGTCGAAAAAAATTGCAACAGCGCAGCAGGTGGGCCGATCTCTCCATGGTTATGTTCCCCGCTTTTAATCCCGACAAGGTTCTCACCAGGATCTACAATCACACCAAGTTTGTTTACACCACGTGGTTCACTGCTATCACTCTCGCGGCCTTCGCGGTGACCGCGGCAATTACCGTTATTCATTGGAGGGAAATCGGCCGCGACACCGCAGCGTTCTACAACTTCTCCAACAAGACTTGGGGCGACATTTTCGTTCTCTACGCTCTGATTCTGGCCGTTGTCGTCGTCCACGAATTTGCTCACGCCTACGTGTCCAAGCACTTTGGGGGGCGCGTTACGGCCATGGGCTTCGCTCTTATTTACCTCACTCCCGCTCTTTACACCGACACAACGGAAGCCGTGGTTATGAGCTCCCGCTACGAGCGTTTCGTCGTCACCGTTGCCGGCGTCTGGTCGGAGCTTATGATTTGCGCCGTGGCCACAATCATCTGGTGGGGCACTCCGCCCGCCACGCCCATCCACAACGGCGCCTATTTCATGATGATGATCACCGGCTTCGTATCAGTTCTTCTGAATTGGAATCCCCTCATGAAGCTCGACGGGTATCACATGCTGTGCGACCTGATCGATATCTCGGACCTCAAGGAGAAGTCCACGGCTTTTGTCTCCGCTTGGGTAAAGAAGTTTATCTGGCGCCTTCCCGTCGATGTCCCCTACGTTCCACGGCGGCGGCGGCTTGGTTTTGCCGTTTATGCCTTACTCTCCGGTGCGTATAGCTACACCATCCTGTACGTGGTGGCGCGTTTTGTTGGCAATGTCGTTCGCAATTTCAGTCCGGAGTGGGGTTTCGTTCCGGAATTGGCTGTCGCTGGGTTGATTTTTCGTTCGCGAATCCGTCTGTTGGTGAACTTTATGAAATTCGTTTATCTGGACAAGAAAGACCGCATCCTCGCTTGGTTCACACCCCGGCATTCCCTGGGACTTGCCGCCCTCCTTGTTGCCTTTCTTGCTCTGCCTTTATGGCACGACTCGGTCTCAGGAAGATTCATGCTGGAACCCCAGCAGACAGCGGTGGTCCGGGCCAGAGTCCCGGGCACGGTCACTCAGTTGTTTGTCGAGGAAGGGCAGCGCGTTGCTGTTGGTCAACCTCTCGCTGTGCTCCGCAACTTACCACTGCAATCGGAATATGAAGATACCCGTGCCCGCCTGAGCATCGCCACCGCGCGGTCCAATGCAGCCTCTCTTCATTATGCGGAATATGGCTCGGCCTTGAAGCTTCGGGATCAGCTTGCTGCCCAGGCCCTGCAACTCTCCAATAGGACTGCCGAGCTTCAGCTTATTAGTCCCATCTCCGGGTTCGTCACTACCCCCCGCGTCCAGGATTTGGCCGGCATCTACGTCACTGAAGGTAGCCAGCTCCTTCAAGTGGCAGACCTCTCAGAACTCCGTGCGCGGATTTATGTTTCCGAATACGACCTGTACAAGATTCAGAAAAATGCCCAGGCCAAGCTCCAGGTGCAAGGCATCCTCAAGAAGTGGCATGCCCGGATTGCTTCCATTGCCCCCGAGCCTACGGAGATGGATCCCAAACTCCTGGGAAAAGTCGAGTTAAAGGGAATGAATCCGCCACACTTCTACTTTGTGGATCTCTTTGTGCAAGACCCGGGCCTAACGCTCAAACCGGGCATGATTGGAGTTGCCCGTGTGTACGGTCAGCGGCGAAGCCTTTTAGGTCTGGCGCAGGAAACGGTGTCTGACTTCTGGGGGCGCAAGCTTTGGTAGGGGGAGTCTCAAGCGCACGGTCTTCGAGACGTCGGAGACGTGGTCTCCTTCCATGACTTCATTCCAAAAGAGAGAAGGCCGCCATTTGGCGGCCTTCTCTCCTGCTTTCAGATACCCCGAGAGTCTTTCCGAGCAGCTACTTCTTCTTCAAGCTGCCAAACCGATGCGCGGCGCCTGCACGAGTCGCAGCGCCCGCACGGGTCGCGGCCCCTGCACGGGAGGCAGCGCCTGCACGCATCGCAGCTCCCGCCCTAGCCGCAGAGCCTGCACGAGCAGCAGAGCCCGCGCGGTTCGCGACGCCTGTTCGAATCGCACTTCCTTCTTCCTTGGCCGCTCCACTTGCTACATTGGCCTTCTTGGTGGTCTTCAAGGTGCTGATCAGGCTCTTTTTTTCGATGGGCATGGGTTTCACTCACTCCTAATTTTGAATTTTGTTTCCCGCAGACACTTGGCATTATTGCAGGCGCGATGCCAAACTGGCCGCGGCGGTGTGGAAAATCCCTTGCGCTGAAAACAAACCATTTAGTACCAAAGTACCACTCGCCTGCCCAACCCGTCCGGCGAGAATTTCCCCTCGCGGTTAAAAATTAACCCTTCATGGGTTAAATGTTAACCTGTTTTCCGCCTCCACCTCTTACCCCTCCCTCTGCTCAATGTGGTGCTTCCGGCAAAGGTACTTCATCCGTTGTGCGTCGATCTGCAGCAGTGCCGCTGCGGCGCTTTTCTTTCCCCCCGTTCGCCGCAGCGCGGCATTCAGGTAAGCCATCTCAATTCGTTTCAGCTCCTCGTCAAAATCCACTCCTTCCTCCGGGATCAAAATCGACTCCTGCCCCGTCGCGCTCGAGTGCAGCAATTGCTGCGGCAGGTGCTCCAGGGTGATCACCGGGCTGTTGACCATCACCACCAGCCGCTGGATCACGTTTTCCAGCTCCCGCACGTTCCCCGGCCAGTCGTAATCCTCCAGGATTTCCAGGACGTCCGGTTTCATCGCTTTCAAAGGCTTCTTCGAGGAAGCACAATAAATCCTCAGGAAGTGGTCCACCAGCAGCGTGATGTCTCCCTCCCTCTCCCGCAGCGGGGGAACCACGATAGGAACTACATTGATCCGGAAATAAAGGTCTTCGCGGAACCGTCCCTTTCGAACGCAGTCCTCCAGGTCTTCATTCGTCGCCGCGATCAGCCGGAAGTCGATCTTGCGCGCGCTACGTCCGCCCAACCTTTGCACCGATCGTTCCTGCAGCACGCGCAGCAGCTTGCTCTGCAATCCCGGATTCAGCGTCGTGATCTCATCCAGGAACAGCGTTCCCCCTTGCGCCAATTCGATCAAGCCAGGTTTGGCCTCGTCGGCCCCCGTGAACGCGCCCTTTTCGTACCCAAACAGTTCGGACTCCATCAAGCTTTCCGGCAGCGCCGAGCAGTTCAGGCAGATGTACGGCTTGTCCGCGCGATTCCCGCATTGCACTACGGCCCTCGCGACCAGTTCCTTGCCGACTCCACTTTCTCCGCGCAATACCACAGAGGCATTCGTCCCCGCCACCGCTTCCACCGATTGATACACCTTCTGCATTGCAGCGCTGCTGCCCACTAGGCCGCAGAACGCCGCCTTGCTCTCCGCCTGCAGAATTACCCGGCGGCCCTCCAACTCCAGGGCACGCTTTTCGATCGCCCGCGTAAGAACGATCTTCAATTCTTCGTAATTGAGTGGGAACAGAAAGAACTCATCGGCCCCTGCCTGGCTGGCTTTCAGCGGAATCGTGCGCTGGATGGACCGCGTAAACACTGCAAGCACCACGTCATCGCGAATCCGTCGCATCTCTTCGAGAACATCCAGTCCGTCTGCTGCCCCGTCTCCGATACAATCCAGGTTGAACAGAATCGCGTGCAGCTCCGGCTCTTCCAGCATCTTTTTGATTTCATCTTCGTTTCTCGCCAGGTTTGTCCTGAATTCGCTCCCCAGGTGTTTGCGCACCTCGGGATAAAACTCGCCGTCATCGGTAATCACTGCCAGCGAATAACGCTCCGGGCTATCTGGGGTTTCGGGCAAGCCGACGCTCCACAAAGAGTGCCGGGATTATAGGGGAGACGCCTCCCTCGGCGAAAGTGCCAACTCGTCAGGTCGGCGACCCGGCTTGGGACCACAACTCGCGGTTTCTTTCGCGGGCGACTCAGAGGTCCAGTCCCCAGAGCGAAGCTGTATTCTCCTCCTAGGACCATGTAAAAAGTGCGCGAGATAGAGCCCATTCCCACTTTGACAAAATGTGTCTCTTTCTTTCTATCATTCTGCGTACCAGGCACTTACAGCGGGCAGCAGGCTGCTGGCTGCTTGGCAACCAGGTTGCGCCTATCTAAGAGGGTTATGCTGTGCCACAGAGGTTGACGTCCCTCGTGCCCAATAAACGTCATATTCTCAATGGAATAGAACAAAATGCGAGGCTACTGGTGATGCCTAGTTCGATGAGAAGTCAGGCCAACTCTCACAACGGAGCGACAAGGCTGTTCGGTTCATTGCTTACCGCATTGGCGGTTCTACTCTTAGTCCCGCAAGTGCACGCACAGGCAAGCAGCGGTACGTCAAGCAATAATTCGAGTGCGCCAAGTACTAATTCCTCGTCGTCCGCGATGCCAGCAATGCGCTCTGAAGACCATTTCACGTGGATCGAGCAATTTGACGGAAGCTCCAACACGGAAGGCCAAGTGATGCTGCTTGACTCGTCGGTGGGCTACCTGTTCGGTCGCCACCTCTTGGTCGACGCTGGCGTTCCCGTTTATTTTGTTCGCGCCAATACCACAACCGCTTCCGGAGCCTCGACGACCAGCTCGTTTACGGAGCTGGGCGATGCCTACGGACAGTTTCGGTTCTCGTTTCCCAATCCTACGTTGAATTTCAAGACGCAGCTTACAGGGAGAGCGCCCACCGGCAGCACGTCCGATGGAATCTCCACCGGGCACGTTACCTACGACTGGACGAATCGAATCGATCGTGACTTTGGCCATTGGACCCCGTTCCTTGAGGTGGGCTTAGCGAACTCTATACCCGATTCGTTCGTCTATCGGCGGCCTTTTGCTTCCTACGGAGAACTCGCCCACTTCCAGGCCGGAGCCGCGTATCACGTTGTTAACTGGCTTAGCGTCGCGGCGTCGGCCTTCGACGTCGCGCCATGGGGATCGCAGACGATAGACAGCCGACTTGTCAAAAGCGGATCTGGTACGTCCACCGGTCACGGCCCTCCGTTTACGCAAGGCCACCAGACAATAGGCGGTTCGAGCTTGGCTGCGGACAACGGATTTAGCGCGGGCTTGGGTCTTTCACCGGCGAAAGCCATTGACTTCACGGTCGGCTACAGCCGAAGCACGCACTACGCTCTCAATACCTTTTCTTTTGGCATTGCGGTGAACATGCGCGCGCTCTTGCGTCGTTCGAGTTTGTAGGTTTTGCAAATGATGTGCTAATTCGGTGTGATTCTCTTAAGGAGGCAAGACATGAAACGTATATTTGTGACCATCACGTTAGCGGTCGCGGCAGCTTGGATCCTGGCGATTCCGGCTGCTGGGCAGGGGCACAGTCAAAGCCATCCTGCCGGTGGGTCGGCTGCCGGCTCTATGGGCGGAGGCCATGCAATGGACGCCTCCAGTAAGTCCAGCTTGCACACGCCTGGCCAGTTGCTCACGCAGAACACACAGCTTTCCTCGAAACTGAGCTCGCTCCTGCCGGCTGGCACGGACCTTCAAGCTGCCGCCGCCGGCTTCCGCAACCTCGGACAATTCGTGGCGGCGGTGCACGTCTCACACAATCTGGACATTCCGTTTGATCAGCTGAAGTGCACCGAGTTGGCGACGACAGCCGCTTGTCCGGGCATGGCCGTGCCCTCGAAGGGTTCGCACCTCGGACAGGCCATTCAGACGCTCAAGCCCGCCATGAGTTCGGCGGACACCAAGTCGGCCGCGAAGCAGGCGGAAAAGGAAGCCTCAGCCGACACTCACTCATAATCACCAGGCTCCAACCGCGTGGCGTGGCCGGCTGAACCGGCCTCGCCACGCATTAATTGCAACCCGCTCCCGCCGCTCTCCTCCCTACGATGCAACGCCCGAAGGCTCCTTTCCCACCACTGATCCGCATCTCTGAACGCCTCTTCTTATAGCGCTGGCGCCACCAAGCTTGGGCATTCCTAGTTCTCCTCAAGATATGTCTTGACGGCCTCCGAGGAAGAGCGTACTGCTTGTAGTCAGACCAGCATCCCGCTTCACTGGTAGCCGCCGGAGGGCTTAGGGGGCCCTTCTAACAAGGCTGGCCATTCCCACCTACCTCTTCCGGGCTTTCGACTAAGGCTAGGCGGAAAATCCTAGGTACCAGACAGGCGCCGTTCCTCGGGCTGCTGCCGTTCGACTTCTTGCCTCAACGGAAGTCCGGGAGGGAGACTGCCTCGTGGCCTATCAATTTGTCGCCAAGTGCGCTAATTGCGCCAGGCAATTTGGGATTCTCTGGATCATGGAATCGACTCCACGAGTTGGTTCTAAGACTGTCGCGAGGATCGCTTGCCCACTCTGCGGAAAGAGATTCTACCAGGATGCCAGAGACCTTCTTCAAATCGGGCCTCAGATCCACCACCTTGTCGTTGGTCCTCCTGTGCGCAGCGTTGAACTTGACTATGATTGCCCCCACTGCAGCAAGCGTGGAATCCTGGTATCGCTTGTGCACACGGACTTGTCTTGGGATGAATTGTCTCAAGAAAGCGTGCAGACCGGTGTCTGCAACAATGGCCTTTGTCCCCAAAGGGGATTACTTCAGACACTGAAGCCCAGCCGCGTCGTACGCGGGTCACTTAATCCAGTGTAGCCACGGGTTTCCCCCTGAATCTCCTTTCCCGCCATCGGGATTCCGTGGCTCATTGCGACGCCCCTAGCCCCTTTGGTAACAACATTGCGCCGGTGCTAATCTTCCCCTATACCCATAAATATCTCCTGTCGAGGCAGCGCCCTCTGCAAATACTGCAACTAATCCTTCGAGGGCACCTATTTTAGTTGTGGAATAATCGGCCAAGATAGAACCACTGGCCATGACTGTCTCCATCAAGCATTCACGCCTTGATGTGCCCCGGTGCACCATTTTCCGGCTCCCCACTATAGCCTTAGCAATCCTTCTCTCTTGGGCCATCTCCCCCGGTTTCGCGAAGGCGCAATTCACGCAGGGCAATGCTGATAATGCCCACGCCCTGTCTTCCGTTCATGGCACGGTTATGAATCGAATTACCCATGAACCTATCAGCCGTGCCCTCGTCTTTTCGCCCGACCAGCAATACGCCACGCTGACCGACGGTCGTGGCCATTTCGAATTTAAGTTCCCGCCGCCGGAGCCGGAGCCCACGGAAAGTTTGGCCTCCACGCCTGACGTCGGCGCGCTCCGCGTTCGTCGGGTTCGAATTCTCGGAAATTCGCAGCCCAGGGTCTTTCAGGCGCGCAAGCCTGGTTTTCTGGAAAGTGCAGGTAATCTCTCTTACGGCCGCGCCACCACAAACCAATCGGAGGTCACCATCTATCTCGATCCGGAGTCATTGATCGTCGGGTATGTGAACCTTCCGGACTCGGTAGGGGATTTGCGAATCCATCTGCAGTTGTACCGCAAGGGGAACGAACACTGGGAGTCGGCTGGCACATTTACAACCTGGGCCGATGGCGAGTTTCGTTTTTCCGAACTTGCACCTGGAACCTACAAACTGGTCACTCTCGAGCAACTCGACCGGGATCCATTTACGTTTACTCCTGGCGGACAGCTCTTTGGTTTTGCGCCCACGTTTTATCCGGGCGCCTCTGATTTCTCGACGGCCAGTACCATCCAACTCGCTGCGGGCCAAACGTTTCAAGCCAACATTTCCCTGACTCGCCGTGAGTATTACTCCGTCAAAATTCCAGTCGCGAATGCCGCCGCTGGGCAGCCCATCAATGTGCGTATCTATCCGCTGGGGCATCCCGGTCCCGGCTATTCTCTAGGTTTCAACCCCTCTGAACAATTGATTCAGGGAGTGCTCCCTGACGGTAATTACGCGCTTCAAGCGGATACACGTGGCGAGCCTGGTTCGACGGGCATGCTCAATTTCTCCGTGCACGGCGCAGCGTTTGAAGGGCCCGCGCTCAATCTCACACCCAACCCTTCATTGACAGTGAACGTCAAAGAGGAATTCAAGTCCGGGCAAAGCGTCTTCGACGAAGGTCCCGCGGAACCAGCCGATGAGCCGTCGAACTCCGCCACCGCCCAGCAGATTAATGTCCAGGTCATGCTGACGCCCATCGAGGAGTTCGGCTCGGCAGAAGTCGGAGTATCACGGCCAGTGGAAGGCAGTACGGAGCACGCCTTGGTAATCCAGAATGTTCACCCGGGCCGTTACAGAGTGCGTGTCGAATCTGCCGTCGGGTTTGCCGCTTCCGTTCTGTACGGGGGCACCGACCTTTTGCACGAACCCCTCGTCGTCGGCTCGGGCGGCTTGAGTTCCCCGATTGAGGTTACCTTGCGCGACGATGGAGCTGCAACCGATGGCAAGGTCGAGGGTGGCGCCCAGTCTTATGTTTATTTCTTGCCCGTAGATGGGAGTTCTGGGCAATTCCGCGCAACTTACAGCACTCCCGATGGCTCGTTTTCTCAAGAGCAATTACCGCCGGGCACTTACCTTGTACTGGCCTTTGATAGTCTGCAGGAAGACTTGGCATACGCCAACCAGGAAGGGCTGCGTAATTTTGAGTCCCAGGGACAAATCATTCGTGTCGCTGCCGGCCAGAAAGAACATCTGCGCCTGAAGATCATCTCGAGGGGTGATTCACAATGACTTTCACCTCGCGCCTCCGCTGCAAGGTCTTTTCCATGTCCGGACTGATCCTGTTGCTGCCCGGTGCCCCGGTTGCAGCGCCCCATCAAGCCACTGCGCCACAAGACGCTTCGCCAGCCGCCCAATCGTTTAGGATTTCGGGAACAGCCGTAAATGCGATGACCGGTGCGCCTTTGTCCCAGGCCCGTATCTCTATCGCGGAAATTGTAGACCGCGGGAAGATTACTTCGATGATCACCTCGGAGGACGGCCATTTTGTGTTCTCCCAGCGTAAGGCAGGAAAATACTCCTTGCAGGGAGCCAAACGCGGCTTCATCTCCGCCGCCTACGACCAACATGAACAGTTCTCCACCGCCATTGTGACCGGGCCGGAATTCTCAACCGAAAATCTGGTTCTTCGGCTTACGCCGATGGCCTTTATCACCGGCCATGTGTTTGATGAATTCGGCGATCCCATTCGCCACTCGCAGGTCGTTCTCTTTTTCGAGAACCATGCTGCAGGGATGAGCCGTATTACCCGCCTCTATTCTTCGACCACCGATGATCGTGGTTTTTACGACTTCTCCTTGCTGCGCCCCGGCAAATATTATATTTCTGTCAGCGCCAAGCCCTGGTATGCCATGCATCCGTCGAGACGGTCAAATCCGGCGCCCAATCCGGCGCAACAGATTTCTCCTGCCCTTGACGTCGCTTACCCCACCACCTACTACAACGGCGCCACTGAAGCCGACCGTTCCACTCCTATCGAAGTGAAAGGCGGCGATCGGCTCCAAATCGATATGCATCTCAATCCCGCGCCTGCATTGCACCTCGTCTTCCGAATCCCCGAGGACCAGCCAGACCAGACAAATAATTTCCGCATGCCGATATTGCAAAAGCACGCCTTCGACTCCGTCGAATTTGCTCAGACGGAAAACATGCGCCGGGTGGGGCCCGGCATGTACGAGGTGTCCGGTGTTCCACCCGGCCGCTATAACGTACGAATAAAGAACTCCAGCTCCGGACAGCTTGAGCAATCTACAGACCTCGACCTTATTCATGACGGGCAGGAGCTGAACGATTCTCGTGCCGAACCCCTTGGTAGCCTTAAGCTGTCCCTCAAGAATCTAGGCGAGGAAGCACTCCCCAAGCAATATTCTGTCGGCTTGCAGGATTCCCGGCGGCGCATGGTGGCGTTCAAGCAAGGAGATCCTTCAGGCCAGGTTTCTTTTGAAGATCTGGCTCCCGGCAAATATGCAATTCTCGTTTACTCTCCAACCAAGCCTTATTCCGTTGTGCGCCTTTCTTCTCAAGCGGGCGTTTCCCAGGGCCACGACATCAACGTCACGCCTGGAGCCGCGCTGGATCTGACAGCTACTCTTTCTGCTGGCGTCGTCAACATCGAAGGAGTTGTTCATAAGAAGGACAAACCAGTTGCTGGGGTCATGGTTGCGCTGGTGCCGAAGGACCCGGAGACCCATATTGAATTGTTCCGCAGAGACCAAAGCGATTTCGACGGCACATTCCTTTTGCGTGGCGTGATTCCAGGTTCTTACACCATCGTTGCCATCGAGGATGCCTGGGGTTTTGAATGGCTGCAGCCGGGTGTCCTCGCTCGATATGTCCAGCGTGGACAGAACCTGACTATCGGTGAACTCATGCGAAGAACTGTGCACCTGCCCGATCCAGTCGAAGTGCAACCACGTTGACCTTTACTTGTCGACCGTCGACTTCCCCGGAATTGACTGCGCCCAAGTCGGGCCATAAAATGCTCGCAACATGGTTGCCCATTCCGCAGGTTTCTCGCGATGGTTGCGATCGCACGCATTTTTCTCGCTGCTTCTCCTCTTTTCCGCGGCTCTTTTTTCTGCCGAGAAGAAAGCTGCGTTTCTCACTTTCGATGAAGTTGCAGAAACACTTCGCCTCTTCGCGGACTCCGGTCTGCCGGGTAGCGACATCTCCGATTCCGTTGCCTGGTACCATTGGATTCGCGATCAGGACGCGCAAGTCCGCGCGCGCATCGACCGCGGCGTGGAAGACTCCATCAGCAATTTGGTTTTGTACGGCACCTCCTACACAAGCTTGCCGCGCATGGAGAGTTCGGAGAGTGCCGTCACCGAAGCAGGAAAGGTCTCTGAGCCGGCGCGTGCCCGGGTTCACGCACTCTTTGTGGCGCTAGGTGCCGCGACACCCAACGAACGCGTGCGAATTGTGCGCGATTTTCTAGCGCGAAAGGGCATCGCCCGAGATGGAGTCCAGAAATTCTTAACCGAAAACCTGGAGCGCTTCGCCATCGAGCAGCGCGACTATCAGAAAAAACTGGAGGAAGCGGGCAAGTCCGGCGATCCCGGCCAGGTGATGTTCACGCGCGGAACTCTTTACCAGACGCGCGGCCTCTCGGCTGACACTTCGCTGCTGCCGAATTACGCGCTGGAAGATTCGCTGCGCGCGCTCGTCAGCAAGGGAGTGCTGGCACCGGGAAAGATTCGCCGCATCGCGGTCATCGGCCCGGGTTTGGACTTCACCGACAAGCGCGACGGCTACGATTTCTATCCGTTGCAAACCATCCAGCCCTTCGCGGTGGTGGAAGCAGTGCTGAGGCAGAAGCTCGGCAAAGCCGAGGAGATAGAAGTCGTCACGCTCGATCTGAATCCCGGGGTAAACGCGCACGTCGCCAAACTCGCCAGGGATGCGCGCGCCGGCCACGCCTACACCGTGCAATTGCCCCGGGATACCGCGGCGAATTGGGCCCCGGCTGCGGTCGCTTATTGGGAGCACTTCGGAGAAATCCTGGGGATGCAAGCAAAACCGCTTCCCGTCCCGCAGGCTCTGGGAGGCGTATCGCTTCGCGCTGTGGCGATTGCCCCGCGCTCTGCTTCGCGCGTCACCCCGCTGGATTTGAATATCGTGGCCCAGCGAATGGATATCGAGGAAGGGCAGGGATTCGACTTGGTCGTTGCAACGAACATTCTCGTTTATTACGACCGCTTCCAGCAGGCGCTGGCCATGGCGAGCATCGCGCGCATGATGAATCCCGGCGGGATTTTTCTTGCGAACAACGTTCTGCCGGCCCAGCACGTCGAGTCTCTCGAGTATCTAGGACGCCGCACCGTTGCTTACGCTACTGATGGTTCCTACGGCGACGACGTCGTGGTTTACCGTCGCCGATAAGCTGACCCTATGTAATGCTTCACATTTGCCTTGACGTTCGCTTTCTTTTCGCCTAAAGTGCCTATGGCGAAGATCACAAACGGAGGCGCTCCCATGGCCCTGACCAAACGGCAAAAAGAAGTTCTCGACTACCTCGTTGCCTTTGAGACCAAGCACGGCTACGCGCCGAGCTTCGAGGAAATTGGCAAGGGCCTCAAGCTGACTTCGCTGGCCACCGTGCACAAGCACATCACCACGCTCGAGAAAAAAGGATTTATCCGCCGCGGATACAATCAGAGCCGCTCGATCGAGATCATCCAATTGCCCAAGTCGGTCAAGGAACAAGTAAGCGATCGCAAGTTGCAGGAACTTCCGCTGGTGGGAAGAATCGCAGCGGGCCGTCCGCTGGAAGCCGTGGAAGAACGCGAAACGATTTCGCTGGGCGATTTTGCGCGAGGCGGCAATTCCTTTGTTCTCCAGGTAAAAGGCACTTCCATGATTGAGGATCACATCATGGACGGAGACTATGTAGTGTGCGAACAAACGCAGGTCGCCAATGCCGGCGATATTGTTGTTGCACTGGTGGGCGGCGAAGAAGCCACGCTCAAGCGTTTTTATCGCGACGGTCCCGGCAAGATTCGCTTGCAGCCGGCAAATTCCGAAATGGCCCCGATTATGGTTGCAGCCAACGACGTAAAGATTCAGGGCCGGGTCATCGGCGTCCTTCGCAAATACTGATTTGAATCATCGATTTTTTCTTCCTCGCCGCCCGTCGGCGATTTGTTTCTGGCCTCGTTTTTCGAATGCCCGGCCGGTTCTCCTCAGGCGTGATTCCGCCAATGATATTGTTTGTGTCAGAATTCAGTTGCGTGCATCAGATTAGTGTTCACGCTATTCTCTTGAAGACTTGCCACGCGTCGCAAAGGGGAAACTAAAGCGGCACGAAGACTTGGAAACAGGTCCCCATCTTCTGAGGTCATGAATTTGCCTTTGAAAAGCCAAAGCATTCTGATTATCGATCTTGACGCGGCCTCGCGCAGCGCGCTCGAAGAGTTGGTTCGTTCGGCCGGCTACGAGGTGGCCGTTTCGTCTTCCCAGGCTGAAGGCTTCAAGTTTGTGCACGACGTTGGCGTCGATCTGCTCCTTCTCTCCGCCGACCTGGCCGATATTCAGTGCTGCGATGCCCTTACCGAAATCAAAGGCAATGCAGCCACCGCCGCGACGCGCGTGATTCTGATAACGAAAGGGGGAGCACCCGAGCGGGCCCGCGGCCTCGATCTTGGCGCGGACGAGGTGCTGACTTTGCCTTGGGAGGGCGCTGAATTACTCGCGCGTGTTCGCGTGCAGTTCCGCGAAAAACATGCTTTCTACGAACTCCAGGAAAAAACCCGAATCGCTGACGAGGGCCGCGAGATGGCGCAGACCGCTTTCCAGGCGCTCGCGGTCACGGAGAAAATGACTCGCGACGCGTTTTCGCTGGGACGCGCTTTGAAAATCGGCGTCTCCGCCCTCTTTGCAATCGCTATCGTGATCGCTGGAATCTTTCTTCTCTATTCCCGGCGCGCCGACAAGGAAGCGAACCGCGCTTACGCCGTGATCGCCCAGCTCGAGCGCGGCGCTCACCGCCAGCAGCAATTGATGGCGGAAGCCCGCAGCGCGCGCGCCGATCTGCGGCAATCGGATGCTCTCGATCAGAAACAGCTCCTCAAGCAACAATCGGATGAGCTGCGCCAGAAAATCTCGGGCGCCGAACCCGGCGACGTAGCTTCTCTCCGGCGGCAGCTCGAGGAAACAACCGCCCGGCTCAAACGCGTGGAGAGCGAGTCGCAGTCCGCCGAAGAAGTGATCCGTGCCTATGCGCCTAGCGTGTGTCTCCTCCATGTATCTGTTTCATTCGTCGACCGGACATCCGGCCGCCCGCTGCGTTACGGCGGGATCAATCCGGACGGCCAGCCGCTGCATGACAGTGATGGCAACCCCGTTTACACGCTGGAGGGACGGGCACCCGAGGTTCGCGCCGATTTCTTCGGCACCGGATTCATCGCCGGCGAAGGCCGCATCCTTACAAATCACCACGTGGCACAGCCCTGGTGGAAAAATGACGAGCTGGCCACCATTTCCAGCCAGGGGTTGAATCCCTCGATTGCAGAGCTGACGGCGTATTTTCCGGATGCGGCTGCAGGTATTCCCGTCAGCATTGCGGAGATTTCCGAGCAAGCGGACCTGGCGGCGCTGAAAGGTAACTTTTCCGGTTTGAAAAAACCGATTCTGAAAATCGACGCGAGGAAGGAAGCCGCGATCAGCGGACAGCCGCTGCTCTCGCTCGGCTACGCTACCGGCATCAGCGCCATTCTCGCCCGTGCGGGAGAGGATGCCGTGAACGAAATCGCCAAGGCTACGGACGGAAAACCGGACGCGGTTCTTAACGAACTCGTGCGCCGCAAACTCATCCGCCCTCTGGTTACCCAGGGGCATATCGGCGACGTTCTTCCGGACAAAATTGTCTACGATGCGCAGACCACTTCAGGTGGTTCGGGCGGACCGCTCATCAATCGCGATGGAGAAGTGATTGGGGTGACATTCGCGGTGGTGAAAGGCTTTGGCGGTTCGAATTTTGGTGTCCCGATTCGTTTTGCGCAGCCGCTCCTCAAGCCATGAAGTATCGTTTTTCTTTATCAGACGCGGAGCCGAAGCGAGGCATTCCGCCGTCAACTCCAGTCACCCATCAGGTGCTTGCGCACATTCGAATGATTGGCGTTTGCCTGCTCGCTGTCACGCTGATGCTACCGATGCCCATTCACGCTTATGCTGTCCTTTCTCACGAGGCCATCATCGATGCGGCCTGGGAGACGCACATCAAGCCCCTGCTGCTGAAGAAATTTCCGCAGGCAACCGAGGAGGACTTGAACCAGGCACAAGCCTATGCCTACGGCGGGTCCATTATTCAAGACATGGGATACTACCCTTACGGCAGCCCATTTTTCAGCGACCTCACGCATTACATTCGCAGCGGCGATTTCATCCTGGCTCTGCTGCACGACGCCAAAGATCTAAACGAATACGCCTTCGCCGTCGGAGCGCTCGCCCATTACGCCGCGGACAACGACGGCCACCGCATCGGCACCAACAGAGCCGTTCCCATTCTGTACCCGAGCCTTCGAAAGAAATATGGCGACAGCGTCTCGTATGGAGACAACCGGCTCGCACATGTAAAAACAGAATTTGGGTTCGATGTGTTGCAAATTGCGCGCGAGCGCTACGCTCCTGACAGCTATCACGACTTCATCGGATTCGAAGTTTCCCGCCCGGTTTTGGATCAAGCCTTCCGCGAAACCTATGGCCTGGAATTGAAAGATGTCCTGCTGAACGAAGAGAAAGCTCTCAATTCTTATCGCCGCGACGTGAGCAAACTCATTCCCAAAGCCACTCGGATCGCCTGGCACCTCAAGCAGGACGAGATCAAAAACGACATTCCGGACGCCACGAAGAAAAAGTTTTTGTTCAACCTGTCGCGTGCAGACTACGAGCAGGAATGGGGCAAGGACTATCGCAAGCCGAGCCCCGGCGAGCGTTTTCTCGCGTTTCTCTTCAAGCTGATCCCCAAATTCGGCCCTCTCAAGATCCTGCAGTTCAGGACGCCTACGCCTGAGACCGAGAAGATGTTTGAAGCCAGCTTTAACGCCACGCTCGACCGCTATCGCGAACTATTGACGGAGGTGCGCGAAGGAAGGCTGAACTTGCCCAATAATAATTTTGACCTGGGCGAGAATTCTGGTCCCGGAATGTACCGGTTGAACGACGACGCTCATGCGGAATGGCTGGACAAGCTTGCGGAAAGCAAATTTGCTGGGGCCAGCCCGGAAGTGAAGGCGGAGCTGCTGCACTTCTTCGCAGAGCCGGATGCACCGTACGCGACAAAGCGCAACGCCAAAGCCTGGACAAGAGTGCAAACTCAGTTGCAACAATTAAAATCGGCGTCCAGTGCGCCGGCCGTTGTGCAGTCTTCACCCGCTGCATCGGCTGCCCCTGTTCCTTAACTCACCGGCAATCAGCCAGACTGGACTCTCGCGCCCTATCCAATTTGTTGCTTCGTGGCAGCAAATAAACTGTTCCTGAGTCGCGCCGCCGGCGTGAAACAATGTAGAATTTCGCGCGACGCAATGGCCACCTCTGAGATGAAGAAAGCCAAACCGATCCGCAAGCTTCTCGCCGCCAATCGCAGCGAAATCGCCATACGCATCTTCCGCGCTGCCAACGAGCTGGGCCTCCGCACCGTGGCCATTTACTCGCAGGAAGACCGACTGGCGCTCCATCGCTTCAAGGCGGATGAAGCGTATCAAGTGGGCACCGGCAAGGGCCCGGTGGAAGCCTATCTGGACATCGCGGGAATCGTGGCCCTCGCGAAGGAGAAGGGTGTCGACGCCATCCACCCCGGCTACGGTTTTCTTTCCGAAAATCCCGCGTTTGCCCGCGCTTGCCAAAAGGCCGGCATCACTTTCGTTGGTCCTCCGCCGGATCTTCTCGAATTGCTTGGAGACAAAACGGCCGCGCGGCGACTCGCCATTTCAGCGGGAGTTCCCGTGCTGCCGGGAACGGAGAGTGCTGTCAAGTCCGCCGAAGAGGCCCAAAAGATTGCCAAGGAGATCGGCTATCCCATCATCGTGAAAGCAGCAATGGGCGGCGGAGGCCGCGGCATGCGCGTCGTTCATGATGCCGCGCAGCTTGATGCGCTTGTGGAGGAAGCCCAGGGCGAGGCGCGCTCCGCCTTTGGCGATGCGTCCGTCTTCCTGGAAAAATACCTACCGCGCGCGCGCCACCTGGAAGTGCAGATTCTAGCGGACCATCACGGCAACTTGCTGCATCTTTACGAGCGCGATTGTTCCGTGCAGCGCCGCCATCAAAAAGTAGTGGAAGTCGCTCCTGCCGCGAATCTTGCCGCGAGCATTCGCAGCGAGCTCTGCGATGCCGCGGTACAACTCGCGCGCAAAGCGGCATACCGCAATGCGGGAACCGTCGAGTTTCTTTACGATGTCGATTCGCGGAAGTGGTATTTCATCGAGGTCAACCCGCGAATTCAGGTCGAGCACACAGTCACGGAAATGGTTACCGGCATCGACCTGGTGCGTTCGCAGATTCTCATTGCGCAGGGTCATAACCTTCACGAAGTGCCGCTGGCTTTGCCGGAGCAGGAAAGCGTTCTCCTCAATGGAGCCGCGTTGCAATGCCGCGTCACCACGGAAGACCCGCAACAAAACTTCGCGCCGGATTACGGGAAGATTTCCACGTATCGTTCACCCGCGGGATTTGGCATTCGTCTCGATGGCGGCACCGCCTATGCAGGCGCCATGCTGGCTGCTTATTACGACTCGCTGCTCGTGAAAGTCACTGCCTGGGGTGCGAATCTTCCCGAAGCCTGCCAGCGAATGGACCGTGCGCTGCGAGAATTCCGCATTCGCGGCGTGAAAACGAATATCCCGTTCGTCGAAAACGTCGTGAATCATCCCAAATTTCGCGCGGGCGAAGTCACGACTTCATTTCTGGAAGAGTCGCCGGAGCTTTTTCGCTTCCCCAGCCGCGGTGATCGCGCCACCAAGCTGCTCTCCTATCTCGGCGATGTCATTCTGAATGGGAACCCGGAAGTAAAAGGGAAGCAACTCCCGAAGGAGATCGAAGCAGCGGTGGTCCCCACAGGGCCCTCCGGCAAACCGCCGGCCGGCACCCGCCAACTTCTGCAAAGGCTGGGCCCGAAGAAATTCGCGGCGTGGGCGAGAAAAGAAAAACGCCTGCTCATCACGGATACTACGTTTCGCGACGCGCATCAGTCGCTCATGGCCACGCGAGTGCGCACGTTTGATCTGCTCGCTACCGCTGGCGCCGTCGCGCATCGCCTGCCAAATCTCTTCAGTCTCGAAATGTGGGGTGGCGCAACGTTTGATACCGCGATGCGCTTCTTGCACGAAGATCCCTGGCAACGATTGCGCGAACTGCGCGAGCGCGTTCCCAATATTTGTTTCCAGATGCTGCTCCGCGGCGCCAACGCCGTCGGTTACGCGTCTTATCCCGACAACGTCATCATTGAATTTGTCCGCGAAGCGCACGCGCAAGGCATCGACATTTTCCGCATTTTCGATTCGCTCAATTCCATAGAGAACATGCGCGTTGCGATTGACGCGGCGCTCGAAACCGGCGCGGTCTGCGAAGCGGCCATTTGCTACACCGGCGACATTCTCGATAAAGGCCGCCCGAAATATTCGCTGAAATACTATGTGGCGATGGCCAAGCAGCTAGAAAAACTTGGCACACACTTCCTCGCCATAAAAGATATGGCTGGACTCTGCAAACCTTACGCGGCATTCGAATTGGTAAAAACGCTGCGTGAAGAAGCCGGTGTTCCGATCCACTTTCACACGCACGATACCAACGGCATCAACGCCGCCTCCGTGCTGAAAGCCTCCGACGCTGGAGTCGACGTGGCCGATGCGGCCATCGCCGCCATGAGCGGCGGCACAAGCCAGCCCAATCTCAATTCTATCGTCGAAGCGCTCCGGCACACGCCGCGCGACACCCAACTCGATGTTGAGGCGCTCAACGAATGCTCCGACTATTGGGAAAACGTTCGCACTTACTATCTTCCCTTCGACTCCGGTCCCAAGGCCGGCTCGGCGCGTCTTTATCAGCATGAAATTCCCGGTGGCCAGTTCACCAACCTGCGTGAACAAGCCGCCGCCATGGGCCTCGGCCATCGTTGGCGCGAAGCCGAAAAAATGTACGCCGAGGTGAACCAACTCTTCGGCGACATCGTGAAGGTCACGCCCTCCAGCAAAGTCGTCGGTGACATGACTCTTTTCTTGATGGCCAAGGAGATGTGGCCTGCAGACGTTCTCAAGCTGGATGAAAAGCACGACGTGTCTTTTCCCAATTCTGTGGTCGAAATGTTTTCCGGCGTACTGGGCGTGCCTCCCGGCGGCTGGCCGAAGAAATTGCAAAAAGTTATTCTTCGCGGACAGCGTCCTCTCCGCGGCCGCCCCGGTGCAAACCTGGAAGCAGTGAAGTGGGAAGAGGAGCAGAAATCGCTGGAGAAAAAAGTCGGCCATGCCGTCCGTCGCGACGACTTGCTGAGCTCTTTGCTTTATCCCGAAGTTTTCGCTAAGTACGACAAGTTTCGCCAGTCCTACTCCGATGTTAGCGTTTTGCCCACGCTCGCATTTTTCTACGGCCTGAAGTCCGGCGAGGAAATCACCGTCGAGATCGAATCCGGCAAGTCTATCATCATCAAGTTCCTGACCATCAGCGAGCCGCATCCCGATGGCACGCGCACGCTCTTTTTCGAATTGAACGGCCAGCCCCGCGAAGTCAGCGTTCGCGATCGCGCGCTTCGCGTGGTGGAGCGCGCTCATCCGAAGGCCGATCCTGCCGATCCAGGACAGGTCGCGGCGCCGACGGCGGGCGTGATCAGCGGCATCGCCGTGCAAGTGAACCATGTCGTGGAACGCGGCGCAAAACTTCTCACTCTCGAAGCCATGAAAATGCAGTCCAATATCTATGCGCCCATTTCCGGCCGCATCGCGAAAATTCTCGTGACCTCCGGCCAGCATGTCGAAGCCAAAGATCTCCTGGTGACCATCACGCCGTGAGTTCCGGACAGCTTCGCAAACACGAACAATTTCGCTCACGCTTTCTCCGCAATCAGCGCGACCTCATTGTTTACACTCCACCCGAATACGCCAGCCAGCCCGCGCGCCGTTTTCCCGTCCTCTATCTTCATGACGGCCAGAATCTTTTCGACGGCTCCACTTCCTTCATCCCCGGGCAGGACTGGCATGTCGGCCAGACCGCGGATGAGTGCATCCGCATCGGCACAGTCGCACCACTGATCATCGTGGGGATGTACAACACCAAAGCGCGCATTCGCGAGTACACTCCGACGCACGTCCCCAAACTCGGCGGCGGCCGCGCCGACCGCTACGCGAAATTCTTGATCGAGGAAGTGAAGCCCTTTATCGATCGCGAATACCGCACGCTCTCCGGCTCGCAACACACTGGCATCGGAGGTTCGTCGCTTGGTGGCTTGGTCTCGCTCTATGTCGGGCTAAAGTATTCGCGCATTTTTGGGAAGATTGCTGCGCTTTCGCCATCGGTCTGGTGGAATCAACAAGTGATTCACCGCTTTGCCAAGGCCGCGGTGATCGAACCCCGCCCGCGGATCTGGCTGGACATCGGCACGCGCGAAGGGCCGCGCATTGTGCCGCAAGTTGAAAAGTTTCGCGACGTGCTCCTCGAAAAGGGTTGGAAGCTCGAAAAGGATTTGCATTATGAGGTCGTTGAGGGCGCGGAGCACAACGAAGCGGCCTGGGCGCAGCGTGTGCGGCCGTTCCTGGAATTTTTATATCCCGCGCGCGAGGTCGCTGTATAATCCGCGCTCTGTCCCGCTGTTCCCAGGAGGCGTCGCATGCCGGAGGGCCGGCCTCTCACCATTCTCTGCGTCAGTTCCTACGAAAAGGGCCAGGAATTTATCCGCACCTGCAAAGCGATTGGCTGCGTCGTCCTGCTCCTGACCGTCGAAAAACTTCGCCACGCCGATTGGCCGTTCGAATGCATCGATGAAGTCTTCACCATGCCGGAAGAGCTTCCGCTGCAGAAGCTGATCTACGCCGTGAGCTACGCCGCGAGATCGCAGCCCATCGATCGCATCGTGGCGCTCGATGAATTCGACATGGAAAATGTCTCGGCGCTGCGCGAGCATCTGCGCATTCCCGGCATGGGCCTCACGACTGTGCGTTATTTTCGCGACAAGCTGGCTATGCGCGCTCGCGCCCGCGAGGCCGGCATCCTGGTCCCCGAATTCGTCCACGTCCTCAATTACGACCAGCTTCGCGAATTCATGTCCCGCGTTCCTAACCCCTGGTTGCTCAAGCCTCGTTCGCAAGCCTCCGGCATCGGCATGAAGAAGATTCATTACCCCGACCAGTTATGGCACTGGCTCGACCAGCTCGGCGACCAGCAATCCTTTTACTTGCTCGAGCAATTTGTTCCCGGGGCAGTTTTTCACGTCGACAGCGTTGTTTCCGATCGCAGCGTCGCGTTCGCCGAAGCTCACGCCTATGGCACGCCGCCTCTGGACACCTCTCATCAAGGCGGCGTGTTCACCACGCGCACTCTTCCTCGCGAAGCGGAAGAAACGAAAGAGCTCCTCGAGACCAATCGCCACTTACTCGAGGGCCTCGGCCTGGTGCGCGGCGTGACGCATGCCGAATTCCTGAAGGCGCATGCCGACGGCAAATTTTATTTCATTGAAGTCGCCGCTCGCGTTGGCGGCGCGTATATCTCCAATGTGATCGAGACTGCAACGGGCATCAACCTGTGGCGCGAATGGGCGCGCCTGGAAGTCGGGGCAGGGAAGCAGCCTTACCAGCTTCCCCCGTTACGCCGCGACTACGCCGGAGTCATTCTTTCTCTCGCCCGCCAGGAACATCCCGATACCTCCGGCTACTCCGATCCCGAAATCACCTACCGCGTCACGAAATACCACCACGTCGGCTTCATACTGAAGTCTCAGAGCCCCGAACGCATCCAGCACTTGCTCGATTCCTACGCCATCCGCTTTCAAGCCGATTTCGTCGCCACTCAGCCGGTTCCCGACAAGCCCAGCTCCTAGCTCGGTGTCTTACGCCCCAGTGGTTGTCATTTCCTGATTACCGAGTTTGTCAGGCACTGGTCAAACTAACTCGCCGCCCACTATTTCTATGGAGCCCAAATTCTGCGCTTTGCGGTTGGCAGGATGACCGTGGGCTTTAGTGAGTGAAACCGTCAGTTTACGATATTCATAAAGACTCGGCTCACTTCGGCGTAGAATCATGCTCGTGATGAACGACGGGATCATGTTCACCTCTAGATGGTCATCAGCGAAGTTACGCAAACTGTTGTTGGGCGCCGCGCTTGTCCTCGTACTCATGCTCACTGTGCCGCATTTCATTGCGACGACTAGCGGCGCCTACAAGCTGGCCGTAGCGACGGCACACCAGACGCCGCAGTTCAGGGAGGCGCTCGGTTCCCCGGTTACAGAAGCTTGGTTCTGCGATGGCAAAGAGGTCTGGGGAAATCCGGCAACAGCAGAATTCATGATTCCTGTGCGAGGCCGAATGCGAAGAGGGAACCTTCGAGCCCTGGCCATCCAAGATGGTGGACGCTGGCGATTGACCGAATTGACGTTGGAACTTTCAAAACCAGACGAACACATCGACCTTTTGTCGAATGCTGGACGGCCATCTGGTGATAGTCGCCTGTGAATATCGAGGCTGGAGACCATTCGTTCGCCGAATGGGTATCCCCATTTCACCAAAAATACTCAGTGGTGTCGCGTTATCGGGACTGACCAACCACGGCTACCACCCTCCGCTTTACATTTTCCCCCGATTCCTTCAGTATCTCCGTGCACCGCCCACCAGCCTTGGCGTCGGCCTGTCCCAAAGTCCAGTTACTGTCTGGAACGGCAGCTTCACACTTTGTTTGCGGCGCACTCTTTCGGGGAATACAGTTTGCAGTACCCCAGCCGGAAAACTGCGTGGGGTGCTGATGTGCCTTTGGGAGGTCCGATGTGGGGCAATAAGAAACCGGATGCACCGCAAGCAGGGCAACCGGAGTACAAAAATTTAGCAACGAATCAGCCGTCGAAG
>WNFJ01021759.1_pt2 | contig 38924 bp, 35 predicted proteins | sample 5400461 | NCBI WGS metagenome assembly WNFJ01 (sample SAMN13153349, study PRJNA577476) | soil metagenome | isolation source: 115 cm saprolite on Douglas fir-dominated hillslope | place: USA:California | collected 2013-09-17
GGTTCCCGCCGCAGCTCCCCGAACTCGGGGCTGGCGAGCATCGAGCTCACGACCTGATGGTTGGCCAGCCGGGACGGGTCCATGCCGGCGCGGTCGCGCAGCTGCGGCGCGGCCTTATAGGCGGCCAGGAACACGTCGGCCAGCAGGTCGACGGCGTAGCCGTGCCGCTCGCCGAGATCCTCGGCGAGCTCCCGCAGCGCCGCCGCCTAGGCGTAGGTGTCGCGCCAGGTCATCTGGTCGAACCGGTCACCGGCGATGGCCGCGGTGTGCGCGGCCGGGGGGCCAGGCCGAGCCACCGCCCGGCGCGGGCGGCCAGGTCCTTCAGCTTCGCCATCGTGGGAATATCCTTCCGTTACAGGCTGGCGTTGACCATGGAGGCGTCCACGCCCAGGGCCGACCGGGGTGTAGGTGGTCGTGGTCGACGTCTTATCGCAGATGTGCCACGCCCAGGCCCAGCCGAAGTCGTGAGTGTAGGTCTCGGCGGCGGTCCACGGGCCGGCCAGGATCACCGGCCGGTTGGCCCGCACGCTCTCCCGGGCCCGGTGACGCGAGGTGCTGCCCGCGAAATGTTCGGTCATCTCGGCGCGGAATCTGGCCAGCGCATGGCGGGCCGTGGCGGCTTGCACGAGATGGCCGCCGGGGACGTCGTCATCGGCCAGGGCTGCGAGCCATCAGGACACGGGCCGCAGCGGCAGGCCGTACTGGATCCGCACGGCGGGCCGGGCGTGCTGCAGCGCGGTCTCCCAGTCTTCCAGGTCCCACGCCTGGCGTGCTGCGACCGCCTGATCGTGGCTGAGCGGCCCGGCGATCACGCACACGTGGTAGGAGTAGGTGGCCTGCTGGCATGCACTCGGCGACAGGCCCTCGCCCGCGTACGGCTCCGCGATAATGCGCCGTACCTCGGCGCGCGCCTCAGCTGGCGTGCGGCCCTGGCCGACGTGCGCGCCGCCGTAGGAGTTGCCCACCAGCCACCAGCCGCAGGTCGCGCTGACCGGGTCGGCAGTCACGGTTGATCCGTCCCGGTCGTTCGGCTGGGCTGGCGGGCGTCGGCCATGGTTCTGCTGCGTGCCTGGATCGCGGTGGTCCGGGTCGCCTTCAAGAGGGCCTGGATCTGCACCGCGGGCACGCGCAGGTAGGCGGTACGTCCGGCCATCGACGGCGGCTCCGTGACCGCGCATTCGATGAACAGTTCGTCAGGCCAGTCGCTGGGCACGATCTTGATGGTTTCCGGGGGCGCGCGGAAATAGGCCGTCTTGGGCTGGACGATCATCCGCTGCTCCTCTCATCCTTTCGTCTTGGCGGGTGCAGTCGGCGCACGAGCGTGCCGTTCACGGTGTGGCCGCGCAGGAACTCCGCCAAGGTGGCGAGTTGGCGGCCGGGAAACTCCGGGCTGGGGGGTGCCAGGGAGGGGTAGCGGCTGCGGCGCTTGGGTGCGGGCCCGCGTCGGGGCAGGGGGGTGCCTACGGCCGCTGCGTGCAGTTTCCTGGCCTCAGCGTCGATGGAGTGGATCCCGGTTTCGGGCGGCGGGGTCAGGCGCTGTTCGTCCCAGGCGTCGGCTTGGTCCGGCGGCTGGAGCCCGTCCAGCGGATCGGAGCGGAAGACGGCTGCGCGGAAGGCGGTCAGGGCCGCGGCGGCGTAGGCCCGGGCCGCCCGGGCGGCCCGGGCGTGGAGGTCCCCGGCGTGGGAAGCGGCGAGTTCGGCCCGCTGCCGGGCGGTGTCGCGCCACAGCCGGTGCCGGGCCGCGGCCTGCTCGGCCACCGCGGCGGGCAGGACCTCCGCCACCTCCGCCGGGGCAGCCGCGGCCTCCGTCTCGGCCGCCTGGTGAGCGTTGCGGGCGTCCTGCCAGGCGGAGCACAGGGCGTGGTAGTACTGCCGGTGCTGGGTTAGGATCTCGTCGGCCCGGCGTGGCCAGGGCTCGGCGTTCACGCCGTCCGGATGCGGGGCGTTCACGCCTGGGTGGGCGGCGGTGTGAGCGGCGTAGTGCTCGCGGTAGAAGCCACGGCCGCGTTCGGTGATTTCGTAGCCGCCGGGCGTGCGGCGGGCCAGCGGCGGCACGTGCTTGTCTATGAGCACGTGCTCGATGGTTGCCGAGTAGCCCCACTTCAGCGGTGTGCCGCGGACGTCGGCCGCCCACAGCAGTGCCAGCACCTCCCAGGAGCGGTGGCCCAGGGCCGCTCGCGGTGCCCCGCCAGGCAGCATGGCCGAGGTGCCGGCGCGGGCGGCAGCTCGGCCTTCTCGGGTGAGTGTGACGGTCAGCATCCGGCCGAAGGCGGTGGGCCGCGAGTGCCGTGTGATCAGCCCTCGGTCGGCCAGGGCGGCCAGCGTCGACCCGTTGCCCTGGTTGTCCCAGCCGCGGCTGGCCAGGCGCAACTGCATCTCGGTCATGCGGAACAGATCGCGGTCGGCCGGCTCGTGAGCGAAGTCGACGGCCCTCCAGACCGCCGCGGAGGCGCGGTCGAAATCGCCGCGGGCCCCGGCCCGCCTGTGACCGGACTCGGCCTCCTGGTCCAGGTCGTAGATGACCGCCAGCGTTCCCTGCTGGCGGTCGTTGAGCTCCGTCCACGCCGCCAGCGCCTTCGATGTGCGCGCGGTCATCAGCCTGCCTGCGCCTGGGCGGCGGGGAAGCCGGCGAGTTGCCCGAGCCGGGCGGCGAGCCCGGCGGCGGTTAGGGCGGTTCCTGCGCTCCGCGCTAGGGCGTCGTCAGGGGCCGAGACGCCGCGCGCCGGTTCTATTGCCGGCCGCTCCGTCACGCGGACAAAGGCGCCCGGGCCATCGTGAGCCCAGAAGTGCCACTGGCGCTCTTGCCCGCACAGGCAGTTGCCGGTCCCAGTGGGCGTGAATACCGAGCCGGGGCAGATCCGGGAGTCCTCGGGGATCACCGGGCGCGGGATGCCTTCGGCATGGGTGGCGCCCATGGCTACTTCTCCTCGCTGAGTACCGGGCTCACGTGCTGGCCCGATGCGGCGCAGTCAGAGTCGAAGCACATGTCGGCGGGGATCAGGCGGTGGAAGCCGCCGTAGGTGCCGTCGCGCAGGTCAAAGCACCTCACAGTCCGGGGAGAGCGCCTCGCCCTCGGCCGCGCCGCTGATGCCGTCGACGGCGATGAGGCGGGCGGCAGGGTCGATGCGGATGGCGGTCAGGCCGGGCAGCTCGATCACGAGGACGTCGTCGCCCTTGAGCTTGATGGTGGCCATCAGTCCTCCGTCCCGCCCGGGGCAAGCTGGCCGACCAGGGCGAGCATGCCGCGCAGCGCGTCAGCGAGGGTCTGCTCGGCTCCGTAGACGGCCGGGTCGTGGCCCGGTCAAAGCGGCGCACCAGGTCGCGGCCTTCGTCCACCTGCCAGCGCTCAGTCTCCGACAGGCGTGGTGATGCTGCCCGCTCGACGGCCTCGACGCACAGCGCCACGTCGGCCTCATCGCCGTCGCGGACGTCCAGGTGCGCGATGACGGCGTCGGCGAGCAGACGGTAGCCGCACCTGTCGGAGCTTGCGGGCTCGCACGCGCACCAGTCGGTCCGCGGGTCGTGGATCACATCGACCAGCGCCGACTCCTCCTGAGTTGGCTGGCGCAGGCGCCCTCGCTGCTCTGCGACAGCGGCCTCATGGAGCCGCTTGGCGGCTGCGGTCACGGACTCCAGGTAGGGGTCGTCGAGCCAGCCCAGCGCGGCGCGCATATCGTTGTCCAGCCAGCTCAGCGCAGCGTTGATCGCCTTGCTGATCCACTGCCTGTTTGCTCCCTCGCTGAGCGCTGCCATTTTGGATTCTTCCTCTCCAGTTCGGTGTTCGCCAGGCGACGATGCGGTCGCGATCAGGATCCCGGCGAGGTAGGTGCTGTACCGCCCTGCGAGCAGCTCCCGGTACCAGCCGGCGCGGTCCTCGTCGGCCTGGTGCTCGGCGCAACGGCCGTCACGGGCGCTGGCGCAGGCCTCGCACCAGGCGGAGGCGCGCAGGTCGCGATACCCGGCGCCGTCGTCGAGCGCGGCGGCGATCAGAGCCAGCTCTGTCTCGCACCGGGAGCACAGGTCCCCGCCTCGCCGGTAGGCGGGACGGTGAGCTGGTCCGGATCCACGTAGGGAATGCCGGTCTGCAGCAGCACCTTGCGGGAGCGCCCGGCCAGGTGTCGTGCGGTCTCCAGCGCGACCGCCGGGTCGTGGTCGACGAACACGGCACGGAGCAGCGCGGCGACCTGCCGGGATTCGGTGACGTTCATGGCTTGGGTTTCCTCGGTAGCGGTGGCCGGCCGGTGCCGGGCATGGGCGGGGTTTGCTGCTCAGCCGAGCTGGCCGGTGAGCCAGGCCCGGATTTCCGCGCGGGAAATGAGGAACTCCTCACCCACCGGGCTACGTATCGCCACTTGAAGTCCTGGTACGGCAGCCGGGTGCGCAGGTAGCCGCCTTCGCAGTCCCACTGCCAGCACGTGCTGACTTCCATGCCAGCGGCCGCGTAGCCGTCCGGGCTCCGGCCCGGGTCATAGGGCGCCGGGGACGGCTCCTCGCCCGCGGTCGGGTTGTAGGCGACTTTGCCGGTTCCGGCGCACATCCGCTCGAGATGCTCCAGGCGCCGGCGATCCACGATGACCCGCAGGCGAACAACCGATCGAGCATCGGACTTCACCCCGAACCAGCGCTGGACCCGGTTGGCAGTCCGCACGGCGCTGTGTCCGATTCTGGGAGCAGCGTGGGAGCCGCGGTCCGCAGGCAGGTGGGGCCAGACGCGGTGAGCGTGGCCTTGCCAGTGCCTCCGAGCTGGAAAGACGTCCATCGGCAGCAGTGCGTAACGCTGTAGCGCCCTGTTGTGGTCCTGGGTGTCGGGGGTTCGAGTCCCCTCGCTCACCCCACCCACTGAAACCGCAGGTCAGAGGGCCCGGCCCGGGAGACGGCCGGGCCGATGGCCAGGCGGGGGTCGGTGAGCAGGCCAGCTCGACCCGGTCCAGGCTCGCTATCTGTCCTGATCCGCTCCAGCGATGAGCTGATCCAGTTGCCGCAGCGCGTGGTCGGCTGCCGCACCGATCGTGACGTCGTCCGGGTTCGCCGCGCAGGCACCGAACAGCTCGAAGACCCGCTGTCCCGCCGACGCGAGGTTGTCCGACATTTGCCTCTCCTCACGCACGTCCGCGAGCGCATCACGGACAGACTGATGGCTGGCCGGCTGCCTCCCAGCCGACCGCCTCCTGGCCGGCTGCCTATACGGCGTTGCACGCCCGGAAGATGTGTACGAGGGCGGGAATGCTCGCCCCGTGCTGGAACGCGATGTACTCCGGCAGGATGGCGTCCTGCTTCCACTTCTCCTTGTAGGCGTACTGGGTCTGGGCTGGGTAGATGTCTTTGCCGTTGGCCCAGAGCTCTGCCATGAACCAGTGGAAGGCGCGGCTGTAACCGGGGAACTGCCGCTCGGCGGACAAGGCGGTGAACGGCGTGAACCCGAAGTGCTCCCACTCCACGCCCTCGCCCTGGAACTTTTCAATCGCAACCTTGTTGATGGCTTCCATGACTCCTGGCGGGGAGTCCGGCTGGCGGCGGCTCAGATCGTGCATCCAGCCAGGCCTGGATCCGTAAACCGGCGAGTAGGAGATGTAGCCGATCAGCCGGCCGTTGTTCTGGCCAATGAAGAGCCGCCGCATGTGCTGGTACCGCCCGCTGTACTGACCGACCAGGAACTCGAGCGGCTTGGCCCCGCCCTTGGTGGTCAGCCACGCCGCGTCCAGCTCCTTCATGGCCTGGTGCCACGGGTCGAGCGGCACCTCGCTGATCTCCAGCCCGCTGCGAAGCGCTCGGGCGATCTTGTTCCGCAGCTGCATGAACGCGGTTCCGCGCAGGCTGAACGTGTCGAGCCGGAGCGCGTACGACGCGCCCATCTGATTGATCGTGAAGCCCGCGTCCAGATACTCAGCCGTGTCGGGAGCCTGGAGCTGCACAGAAACGATCTCGCGTTGCTGCTCCGCGGCAAGATCGAGGAACGCCCCGAGCAGGCGAGGCCGCGTTTCCTTCGGCGCGAAGGGGCCGCCGAATTGCACCAGGTAGCGTCCGGTAGGCCGGTACACAATCACGCCAGGAACGCCCGGGAGGTGCAGATAGCTGTTGCCCTCGTTGACCGCGAGGAACGAGCTGGGATTGTCCGCGTACGGATACTTCTGGATAGCGTCGAGGACGATATCTGACGTCGTGAGTGTCTCCGTCATGGTTGACGCCCCGTTCATGACTGCCCTCCTGTAATCAAGCTTCTTGTGATCGAGCGGCGCCATGGAGCGCTGCGCGATGCGCCGCACTCTGCGTCTGTCGGCCGGTGCGGCAGGTTGGCCGTCCAATGTCCTTTATGGCACGCCAGCCAGCAAATCTCAAGGCTTCGGAATAGTCAGGGATTCGTCAGCTTGCGGTCAGTGCAGTCGTGCATGATTGGCTTATCGCACCAGGCGGGAACCGGAAATAGACGGTACCAACTGGTGAGTGACGGCCAGGAGAGGTCCCCACAGCGGCCTAATGGGATCCGGCACAGGCTGGATGGGCATTGCCCACGCAGGTTCGAATCCTGCCCTCTCCGCCATTTACCGCCGCCTAGCTATGTGCAGAACGGGAAGCCCGCCGGGAGGAGGGCTTCCCGTTCTGGCGATACCGAGCCGGTCAGGTACGGGTCAGTTCGAAGTCAGTTATAGCTGCCAGACTGAGCACAGTTGGGCCAGACGTATGTCACCTGGCGGACGGTATTGGATGGGAGTGTGCAGGCTTCCAGCTTGGATTGTAATTTCGGTGGTTGCCGCTGCGCTATCAAAATCGTTCGCCACCGTTTGACCCGAAGAGCGGGAGGCGTGCTGAACGCCTTCCGGCCGCTGCCTTACAGAATGAGGGAGACCCGTGAGCCGGACAACCACACGTAGCGGCGCTGCGTCCCTTCGCCGCACACTCACCACGCCGAGGATTGTGTTCCTCGTAGTAGCCGGGGCGGCGCCGCTGGCCGCGATGGTAGGAACGCTGCCGCTCGCCTTCGCGATCGGCAACGGCGTGGGCGTGCCAGTCACCTTCGCCTTCGCCGGGCTGACGCTGCTGTGCTTCTCCGTCGGCTACGCCGCGATGAGCCGTCACGTTGTCAACACGGGCGGTTTCTATACCTACATGGCGCGCGGGCTCGGCAAGCCCCCCGCGGTCGCGGGCGGGCTGATCGCGGTGATCGCCTATAACACCACAACGATCGGGCTGGTCGGGGCCACAGGGTACTTTGCCCAGCTCATCGCGGCGTTTCACGGCGTTCATCTGCCCTGGGAACTGTGGGCTGCAGCCTGCATCGCGCTGATGTCCTTCATGGGTTACCGGGAGATCGAGATGAGCGCGCGGCTGCTCCGGGTGCTCATGATCGGCGAGATCGTGGTCCTGACCGCTCTCAACATATCTATCCTGGTCCACCATGGTCTGGCTGGCGGCCTGCCGGCTGCCTCCTTCACCCCGCATGCGGCTCTCGGCGCCGGTGTGGGAGTCGCCCTGATGTTCGCCTTCATGTCCTTCGTCGGCTTCGAGGCGGCGGCCTTGTATGGCGAGGAGACGCCGAATCCGCGCCGCAGCGTGCCGCTCGCGACCTATGCCTCCGTAGTGCTCATCGCGATCATCTACACGTTCACGAGCTGGGCGGTCGTCGGCGGGGTTGGCGTCAGCAAGATCGTGCCAACGGCAGGAAAGGAACTCGGGGACCTCTTCTTCGGCCTTAGCGGGGAGTACCTCAACGGTTTCGCCACGACGGTCATGCAAATCCTGCTGTGCACGAGCCTCTTCGGTGCCGTGCTTGCCCTGCACAACGCCTCCAACCGGTACATGTACGTGCTGGGCCGCGAACGCGTCCTGCCGTCCTGGCTGGGCGGCGTGCACCGTCGTCACGGCGCACCGCACCGCGCGAGCGTCGTCCAGACGGTGATCACCGTCGCTGTGGTCGTCGGCTTCGCCGCCGCCGGCCTTGATCCCTACGTCAACCTGGCCACCAGCATGCTGGGGATCGGGACACTGGGCATCGTCATCCTGCAGGCCGCGGCGGCAGCCTCGGTACTGGGATTCTTCCGCAGCCGTCAGGACCGGCACTGGTGGCGCACGGGCCTGGCGCCGCTGCTGGGCCTGGCCGGGCTCGTTACGGCGGGCGTTCTCCTGGTGACGAACTTCTCCCTGGTCACGGGTACCACGTCGGCAGTGGTGAATCTGCTGCCGTGGCTGATGGTCGCGGCCACGGTGGGCGGGGTCGGATACGCGCTGTGGATGCGGGCCGCCCGCCCGTCGAGGTACGAGGGCCTGGCGGCCGAGCCAGCCGCAGAGGCCGCGGCTACCGCCGTCGAGCCGGCGCAATCCGCCCAGCTGGACGTCGCCCAGTAACGCGCCGAGGATTGGGGCGATCATGCATGACGCCAAGGCGTTGCTCGACAACCACGCCGCAGCCCGGCTCGCGCGCCGAGGACATGTGCTTGACGCCGCGACGCTTGCCGAACTGGTCGAGCGGCGGTCTCGCCTGATCCGCACCGCTGACGCCCTGCGGGCCGAGCTGAGGCGCTCGGCCCGCTCGGCGGGACGCGACGGCACCGGTCCCGCTGACCAGCGCTCCGGGCGGGCAGCCAAGGAACAGCTGCGCGGGCTGGAGGAGCAGTCGCGGGCCTGCGAGACGGACCTGCGGGCACTGCTGCTGTCGGCGCCGAACCTGCCCGACGATCACGCCCCCGACGGCCGGCCTTCAGATCCAATGGTGGAGGTCCGCCGCTGGGGCCGCGAGCCGCATTTCGGCTTCGAGCCGCGCGACCATCTCGATCTCGGAACCGCGCTCGGCATCCTGGACCCGGCCCGGGCGGCGAAACTGTCCGGCGCACGGTTCTCGGTCACCCGTGGCGCCGGTGCGAGGCTAGAACGGGCACTTGTTGACTTCCTGCTCGACCTGCACACGGTGGAGCACGGCTATACCGAACATGGTGTGCCGCATCTCGTCAATGTCGAGACCATGACCGGCACTGGCCAGCTGCCGAAGTTCGCCGAAGACCTGTTCAGCACCAAAGTGGCGGACCGTGAGCTGCTGTTGATCCCTACCGCCGAGGTGCCGCTGGTCAATCTCTACCGGGATGAGGTAGTGGAGGAGTCGGTGCTGCCTCTCGCGCTGACCGCGCACACCCCATGCTACCGGGCCGAGGCGGGCTCATATGGCCGGGACACCCGCGGGCTGATTCGCCTGCACCAGTTCGAGAAGGTCGAACTGGTCCGGTTCGCCCACCCGGAGCGCGCCGCTGCGGAGCTTGAACTCATAACGTCGCACGCCGAGGCCGCCCTGCAGCACCTTGGGCTGCACTACCGGGTTGTGGACCTGCGGACCGGGGATCTCGGTTTCTCCGCTCGCCGTACTTATGACATTGAAGTGTGGCTGCCCGGCCAGCAAACGTTCCGGGAAATCTCGTCGTGCTCGGACTGCGGGACGTTCCAGGCTCGCCGGGCCAATGTCCGGATGCGCAGGCGAGGCGGCGTGAAGGCATTTCCGGCTACGCTGAATGCTTCCGGGCTGCCCATCGGCCGGACGATGGCGGCGCTGCTTGAGCAAAACCAGCGTGCGGACGGATCGGTCACGATTCCCCCCGCCCTTGTTCCTTACGCCGGCTTCACTGAGATCAGCCGAGGCGGCGAGGCCGGCCAGATCCGGGCTCGCCAGGTCAGTCAGATACCCGGGTGACCTGCCGCCGGCCCTGGGAAGCCCAGGCGCCGGGGGCGCGAGCGGGACAGCCGGGCCGCCGGGACCAGAAACCGGCCCAGACCGGCAGCCCACGCAGCCAAGATCACGAAAGATGCAGGCTGCTGTATAGCGACCGATCGCGAGGTGACCTTTTCATATGCCACCCAGCGGGCCGCGACCCGACACCGGTGCTGCGGCCTCCGCTACGGTCAGGCACGACCTGTCGCTCCGGCCGCATGAGGAGCGGATCATGGTTGAGTATGGCCAGCTCGTAGCGGCGCAGCACGGGCGAGGGCTCGACGCCCAGGTCCTCGTCAAGGCTGCGCCTGAGCCGGCGGTAGGCGTCGAGCGCGTCGATCTGGCGGCCTGAGCGGTACAGCGCCACCATCAGCAGGCTGCAGAACTGCTCACGCAACGGGTGCTGGCGGACCAGTTCGGTCAGCTCAGGAATTATCCGGGAATAACCGTCGGTCTTCAGCTCAAGGTCGAACAGTAACTCGAGCGCCGCTATTTTTGATTCTTCGTACTTTGCCGCCGCGGTCTGGCAGATCTGTCCGCCGAGCAACCCGCCGAAGACCGGCCCGCGCCATAATGACAGTGCATCGCGCAGGTCAGCTACATCGCGCCGCAGATCGGTGGTGGACCGGTCCCTGATGGCGCCAACTGTATGCTGGAATAACGAGGCGTCTAATTCCGTCCAATGAAAGCTGAACCGGTAGCCGGAAACATTTGTTCTCAGCCTCTGTTCCCGCTCACGCGGCTCTGCCCGCGCCAGCAGTCGCCGGAGCCGGCTGACCTGCGCCTGCAGCGCATTATCGGACTTAGCTGGCGGCGCCGCTCCCCACAACTCTTCGGCCAGTGCGTCGGCGCGCACAAACCGGTCCTCGGCCGCAAGTAAGCTGGCGAACAGAGTCTGGATCATTGCTCCTCGCGGTCGGAAGACGTGATTGGCCGCGTGGATCTCCATGGAACCGAGAACGGAAAAGATCGGCATGAGAACTCCCTGGTGCCCTTGGCGCGTGAACGGCAATGTAAGTTTCTCTCCTGAGGCGTTAGGCGTCACGTGACACCAGACTAGGTAATTTTATACCCGTATTGTCCACTTATATCATGATAACTAGGACATGGCAACCCTGCAGTCTTGTTGCCCACTGGATATATTTATATATTTGACGGCTGAAGTTTAATGTCGCCGGCGCTGCCGGCCAGCCGCGTGCCCATGCGCACCGGTCCCGCGTCCGAGGTTACTCTCACCCGGGAGCGCAGCCTGCCTGAACTCAACGTCCGAGTCCTCTGCAAGGTATGCGGACCTCATCATCTCGTCCCACAGCGCGTTCCGTGTCCCCACGGTGGATGCGGGGCCGTCGCTTTCCGCCTCGCCCATACGCGCCTGCGCCGCGCCGTTGACCAAGTATCTCACCACGCTGCGTCCCATTCCTGCGAGTGAATTCGTCGAAGCACCGTCTGCAGCCCAGCCAAGACAACGGGTTCTCTAGCCGACCTGCTTAATTTACTTTGGCGGTTAGCCGAAAGGCTGCGAGTTCTTGACTCTGTGTAAGGAACTAAATTTGCGTGGCGTCTCAATTATCTTGCGTTCGCGCCTAACCCAAACACGTTAATTATGAGACATTGCACCTGACAAGACGCTGACCGGCGCACCCGATCAGCTTGCATTTGGCCGGTAACGATCCCTCAACTTTTACTTCCGAGGTAATTGACAAGACGTCAGGCTCGGTGCGGGCGGGCGTCATGTCAGCCCGACGTCAGTGTGCCCTGCGAGGGTCGTCGATGGAGACCGCCTTATTCACCAGTGCACAGTGATGATGGAGGGACGACATGGACGCCTGGCCGGATAGGACCGAGCTGAGCCATGGGACGGCAAGCAGCAGTCTGCGGCGCCGATGAGCGGCACGCTCAGCAGCGTCCCGCTGCTCGCAGTTCACCAGGAGTTGCTGCTGCTGCTTCAGCTCGGCCTGCTGCTCGGTCTCGCCCTTGCCCTCGGCGCCCTCGCCCGCAGGATCGGGATGCCAGCCGTTGTCGGGGAGCTGATAGCGGGGCTGGTACTGGGGCCATCCATTTTGGGCAAGGCAGCGCCGCGCGCGCTCACCTGGCTGCTGCCCGCGCAAGCGGGCCAGATGCACCTGCTGGACGCGGTCTCACAGGTGGCGGTGATGCTGCTGGTCGGGATGATCGGTGCGCAGCTTGATCTCAAGACGATGGTCAGGCGCAGCAGCACCGTGCTCCGGGTGAGCGCGGGTGGCCTCTTCGTACCCCTCGCGCTCGGGCTCGGCGCCGGATTCTTGCTGCCCAGAAACATCTGGCCGGCCGGCGTGGACCGCACCACGTTCGCGGTGTTCCTCGGCGTCACGATGTGCGTCAGCGCTATCCCTGTGATCGCGAAGACGCTCGCCGATCTCCACCTGCTGCATCGTGACGTCGGCCAGCTCATCCTGGCCTCAGCCGCTGTTCAGGACACCGCTGGCTGGCTCCTGCTGTCCCTGGTATCGGCCCTCGCGGTCGGTGCGCTCGGACCGGGTGCCGTGCTGGCATCGCTGATCCGCCTGCTTGCCTTCATCGCTGTGGCCGCCCTGGCCGGCCCGCCGCTTGTGCGCATTGTCCTGCGCACGGCGGCGCGCGCCGCCGACCCCGGGCCGGTGAACGCAGCGGTGGCGGTACTGATCTTGCTGGGCGCGGCGGCCGCTCAGGCGCTTCGCCTGGAGCCCGTCCTGGGGGCGCTGGCCACCGGCATCCTGATAGGAGCGCAGCCGGCGGCGGCACCCTCCAGACTGGGGCCGCTTCGGGTGACCGTGCTGGCGGTGTTCGCCCCGATCTTTCTGGCGAGCGCCGGCCTGCGCGCCGACCTGACCCAGATTCGCACCCCGGCCATGCTCGGCGTCGGCGCCGTCATACTCGTCCTGGCGGTACTGGGCAAGTTCGCTGGCGCGTACGCGGGCGCCCGGTTCAGCAAGCTGAACCACTGGGAGGGACTCGCCCTGGGCGCCGGACTTAACGCACGCGGCGTCGTCGAGATCGTCATTGCCACGGTGGGACTGCGGCTCGGCGTGCTGAGCGTGGCCAGCTATACGATCGTCGTGCTGGTCGCGGTTCTGACATCGGTCATGGCACCACCGTTCCTCCGCTGGGCTATGGCCCGCATTGAGCACACTGCGGATGAGCGGCTGACGCAGGCAGATATAACGTCCCCGGCCGGTCTTCCGCCTGCGCAGAGCAGAGATCAGCCGTAGCCTCAAGCCGCGGCCAGCCGCTCAGGCTGGCCGCGGCCGATGGTTAGCTGGCGTCCGCGTGACCGCGGTGGCGGGCAAGAAGGAATTCGCCGGTCCGGGAATCGGCCGGGAAGAAGGATTCGATGGCAAGCTCCGCGACGGTGATGTCGCGGGGCGATCCAAAGACCGCCACGGTGCAGAACAGCGCCAGTTCCCGGTCCCCTTCGAGCAGCCGCATCGGCACCACAATGCCGTGACCGCTGTCGATGTCGATGTTCGTCGCCCGCTGATGGCACGGGTACGAGGACAGCTCATCGTAAAGATCGCCCAGGGCGGAGTCCCCGATGAGGTTTATCCGCCGGTACAGCCGGTTGAGGAGGTGGGCGCGCCATTCGGCCAGATTCACGATCCGCGAGGCCAGGCCCTCCGGGTGCAAGGCGAGCCGTAGCGCGTTGATCGGCGGCACCAGCAGTTCGGGCGCTGCACCATGGGTGAACAGGTCCAAGCTCCGGTTGGCGTCCACCAGATTCCAGTCGCGATCGGCGACCAGTGCGGGGAACGGCTCGTGCCCCGTCAGCACCTGGCGTATCGCCGACCGCACCGTCGACATCTGCGGGGCTTCAAGCGACGTCTGCGCGAAGGCGGGCGCGAAGCCGGCCGCGAGCAGTAGGTCGTTGCGGTCCCGAAGCGGCACGTCCAAGTGCTGAGCGAGCCGCAGTACCATATCCCGGCTCGGTGTTGAGCGGCCCGTCTCGACGAAACTAAGATGCCGTGCCGAGACCTCCGCATGGCTGGCCAGGCTGAGCTGGCTCATCCGGCGCTTCTGGCGCCACTGGCGCAATTGCTCGCCGACCGGCTGGCGCGCCAGTACCAGAGTTTCCACAGCGACAGCGACCATGACGCCGACTATACCGGCTATTCGCTCGCGCGACGACTACCTCTGGGGTAATCGTCCTCAATACTGCGGAGTCATGGAACCGCAGCCACACTTACCTCAAGGGTAATCGACAGGACTCGGATCAGCGTGGCACTCTCTGGATTGGCCAGCCGGGCCATCCGCCTACCGGCCATACGCCCACGAAGACCAAGGCCAGCACAGAAGGCGAGTTCCACAGTGACAGACCCAGACACGCTCGTCGAGCGTTACATAGCCGTCTGGCATGAGCACGACGGCGAGGCCCGACGCAAAGCGATCACTGAGCTATGGGATGCCGAGGGTAGCTATGTCGACCCTTTCCATGAAGTCCGGGGATACGAGGCACTTTACGACGTGGTGACCGCCATACACGAGGAGTTCGTGCGCTCTGGTAAGCACATCTTCCGGGTAGGGTCCAGCGTTCAGTCGCACCACGACATGATGCGTTTCAAGTGGGAGCTGGCCGACCTCGAGACGGGCCAGGCCGTCGATGGCGGGCTTGACGTGCTTGTCACGGACGGCGCGGGGCGCATCCTCGCTGACTACAAGTTCATCGGCGCTCCTGAGATCGGCGCCGAGCAGAACCAGTTCACGGAACGCTACGTCCGGTTGTGGCAGGAGCCGGATTCGGACGAGCGGCGCAAGCTCATCGAGGAACTCTGGGCGCCGGACGCCACGCAGGTTTACCCGACAGGCGAGCCACGAGGCCACGATGCCCTCTTCGACCGGGTTACCCGCTCCTACGACCTGTTCATCGGGCCCGGCGAGTACCGGTTCCGGTCGGTCGGCGATGCCGACGGCCATCATAATCTGGTCCGCTTCAACTGGGAGATGACGCGCGTCGACACCGGCGAGGTCGCTGATGTGGGTTTCGAGCTCCTCGTCCTGGACACCGACGGCCGGATCCTGTCCGATTACCAGTTCATCGGACCGCTCGCCAGCGCCTGACCGGGTCCGACTGCCGTCGACGCTCCCGGCGAGCTTGGTGACCCGGCCGCCTTCTGATCCTTCCAGCTTCCCCGGAACCCGCATGCCACGCTGGTGCCCTGCCGTGGGGCCGGCCAGGCGGAGGCTTCAACGATTTGCCCGGAACCCGCGTGAGGAGTGAGCACATGGCCACAGAAACCAATCCAGAATCAAGGCCTAATACGACCGCCGCCCCTGTGGCGCCGCCCGCGGCGGCCAGCCGGCCGTACTGGGGAACGACGCTGGTGCTTCTCACTGGAACCTTCATCAGCGTCCTCGACTTCTTCATCGTCAACGTCGCGGTCCCGTCCATCCAGCGAGACTTGCACGCCAGCCCAGCTGGCATCGAATGGGTCGTCGCCGGCTTCGCGCTCGCCTATGGTTCCGGACTGATCATCGGCGGGCGCCTGGGGGACATCTTCGGCCGGCGTCGCCTGTTCGTACTTGGGCTGAGCCTGTTCGTCCTCTCATCCGCCGTGTGCGGAATAGCACCGAATATCGTGGTCCTGATAGTCGGCCGGCTGGCGCAAGGCCTGTCGGCGGCATTGCTGGCCCCCCAGATTCTCGCCATCCTCGGGGCCACGTTCGCAGGTTCCCTACGGGTCCGGGCGTTCAATGCCTACGGGGTCAGCATGGGCCTGGCGGCCGTGTTCGGGCAGCTGATCGGCGGCGTGCTCATCCAGGCCAACCCCGGCGGTCTGCAATGGCGGAGCTGCTTCCTGATCAACATCCCGATCGGCATCGTCGCACTTGCGCTCGTGCCGAGGTTTGTTCCCGACGCGCGTGCCCCCGGCCGCCCGCGGCTGGACTTCATCGGAATGATCTTGATCGCTCTCGCGCTGACCGCCGTCCTCCTGCCCCTGATCGAGGGCCGACAGCTGGGCTGGCCGGCCTGGTCGTGGGCGTCGCTCGGCGCCGCCGTGGTCCTGTTCGCGCTCTTCACGCTCTACGAGAGGTGGCTGCCGGAGCGTGGCGGCTCACCGCTGGTCGACCTGACGCTCTTCCGTGAGCGCGCATTCACCGCCGGGCTCGGGGCGCAGCTGATCTTCTGGACTGGGCAGGCATCTTACTTCCTGGTCTTCGCCCTCTACCTGCAGTTTGGCCGCGGGCTCGCCCCGCTCGACGCCGGGCTGATCTTCATGGCCATCGGGGCCGGCTACATGGCCACGTCCACCACGGCCCGCTTCGTCGCAGCCAGGCTTGGCCGTCAGGTCATCGCGCTTGGCGGCCTGCTGCGGATCGTCGGCCTCAGCTTCATGATCTTGACCCTGGCGCTCATCGGTGACGGCGGCAACATCGGCTGGCTCATTCCTGCGCTGGTCATCGACGGCGCGGGGCAGGGACTGGCGGTGGCGCCCCTGGCCACGACGGTGCTGTCGCGCGTCACCCCGCAGCACGCCGGCGCCGCCGCCGGGGTGCTCACCACAGGAATCCAGGCCGGGAACGCGCTGGGCGTCGCCATCGTGGGCGTCATCTTCTACGGCGTTCTCAACCACGTGCACGGGGCCAACGCCTACGCGCACGCCTTCTCCTTCAGCCTCATCTATGTCATCTTGGCCGCCGCGCTGCTGGCCGCGCTGGTGCAGCTGCTGCCCCGGACCCCCGGGGGCGCCAAGTAGCGGCCCACGCGCACCCGCTCGCCGCGAGCCGGCCGACGCCCAGCCTGGCCGGTTCGCGGGCCACCTGATGCAGGACACGGGCGTCCCGGCCGGAGGCAACGCGGTCCGGCCGGGACGCTCGTGTGTCGGCGTGCTTTCGGCGAGAACGGATCAGCTGGCGGTCAGGATCAGATCAGCCCGCGGTCACGACCGGTTCAATAGGCTCGAAACGGACGCCAGCTGAGCACTTACCTCAGCAGCTTGCGCGCTGGAGCACCTGGTGTTTCCCGGCCGGCCGGATGAGGAAGGGACGTCGTGACAATCGAACAGCAGCAGGACACGATCACCGCAGATTTCGCCGATGCCGAACTGCCCAGCTCACCGGTTAGCCCTGGCCTTATCGCCGGCGAGACGGACGCGGACCGGACAGGGCTCAGCGGGCCGCAGCGACGTTATGTCGACGAGCTAGCTGACCGGCTGCGGGCCAGGACAGACGAGGTCACGCGCCTCAACGGCCATTATCCACGGAGGCTCGCGGAGAGCCGTGCCTGGGCGAACTTCCACCCGGCGCTGAAGAAACTGCTGGTCCCCATTGTCATCGACCGCGCGGCTGGCGCGCAGGCCTGGGACAAGGCCGGTAACGGGTACACCGACTACTGCATGGGCTTTGGAGTCCATTTCTTCGGGCATAATCCCGAGTTTGTCACGGACGCCGTGCAGCGGCAGCTAGCCCGCACCTACTCCATCGGAAATCAAGTCGCCCAGACCTATGAGCTGGCTGATCATTTCTGCCGGATCACCGGGCACGACAGGGTGACATTCTGCTGCACGGGATCGGAATCGGTGCTGGGCGCGATGCGGCTGGCCCGCCTCGCCACCGGCCGCCGGAAGATCGCGTATTTCCGCAAGTCCTATCACGGGCTGGCCGATGTGGTGCTGGCCACCGAAGCCGGCGGCCGGCCCGGCGAGGCGGCCACGGCCGGCCGCGGCCTGTCCCCGGGTTCCGTGGGCGAGGCCATCGTGCTGCCCTACGGCGCCGACTCATCCCTGGACTACCTGCGGGCGCAGGCGGGCAATATCGCGGCCGTACTCGTCGAGCCCGTGCAGAACCGCAACATCTCGGTCCAGCCGGCCGATTTCCTGCACCGGCTGCGCCAACTGGCCACGGCCAGCGGAATGGTCCTGATATTCGATGAGATGATCACCGGTTTCCGGATAGGACTGCGGGGGGCGCAGGGCTACTTCGGCGTCAAGCCGGACCTGGCGACCTACGGGAAGATTCTCGGCGGTGGTCTGCCGATCGGGGCGATCGCCGGATCCGCTGAGCTGGTGGACGGGATGGATGGCGGCTCGTGGAGGTACGACGACGACAGCGCCCCGACCGCACCGACGATAGTGTTCGGCGGCACGTTCCAGAAGCATCCGCTCGCGATGAGCGCGGCAGGCGCCGTACTGAGCTATCTTGAAGCCCGCGGTGAAGATCTCTACACCGAGGTGAACGGCCGGGCGCGCGCGGCGGTGGATGCGCTCGCCAAGATCTTTGAGGAGGAGGGCCTGCCCTATTCGGTCGCCTCGTTCGGCACTGTGTGGCGATTCGAGTATCACGGCCCGCCCGACCCGGCGCAGCCGCTGCAGTTTGACATGCTCTACCACAGTCTCGTGGCCGAGGGTATCTACGCCTGGAAGGGCAGGAGTTTCTTCCTGTCCACCGCGCACAGCGATGCTCACGTCGAGCAGTTGCTCGCCGCTGTGCGGCGCTCGATCAGTCGGCTGCGCGCCGCGGGGTTCCTGCCCTCAGACGGCCATCACGAGGCGGTAGAACCGCGTGGATGACGATCTGTGCTTCACGCAGGCCGTCGACCTCGCCCGGATGCTCCGCTCACGTGAACTATCCGCACGCGAGCTTCTCGACGCGATCCTGCACCGGATCCACCGGGTGAACCCGCAGCTCAATGCCATCGTCAGCCTGGCCGAGCCGCAGGCCCTCGAGTGCGCCGCAGCGGCCGACGAAGCCGCCGCGCGCGGCGCCGTACTTGGCCCCCTGCATGGGCTGCCCATAGCGGTCAAGGACCTTGCCGATACCGCGGGGATCCGGACCACCTACGGCTCCCCGCTTTTCGCCGATTACATACCGGACGCGGATGCCCCGCATGTGGCGCTGCTGCGTGCCGCCGGGGCCGTGATCGTGGGCAAGACCAACACACCGGAGTTCGGCGTGGGCTCGCAGACCGTCAATCCCGTCTTCGGCGGCACGCGCAATCCTTATGACGTGAGAATGACCTGCGGCGGTAGCAGTGGCGGCGCCGCGGCGGCGGTCGCAGCGGGCCTGCTTCCCGTCGCCGACGGATCGGATCTTGCCGCCAGTGTGCGCAACCCGGCGGCCATGTGCGGGGTCGTCGGTCTCAGGACCACTCCCGGCCTGATCCCGGCGGTGCACCCGGCGAAAGATGACGTGTTCGACCCCCAGGCCGTGATCGGGCCGATAGCCCGGTCGGCGGCAGACGCGGCGCTGCTGCTCGCCGGCCTGCGCGGGTGTGATCAAGCGCTTCCCCTGGCCCGGCCCGGCCGGGACACCGGGGCCGGGTCCGGGTTCCAGGTGCCTGAGCTCGCGGGCCTGCGGCTCGCGTGGAGCGCTGATCTCGGCGGCCTTCCCGTCGAGCCCGAAGTCGCGGAGACCCTCGACCGTGCCCGCCGGGCGATCGCGGGAGGCGGAGCCGCCATTGCCGACGCCGAGCCGGACCTGTCCGATGCCGACGAGATCTTTCACGTGCTCCGTGCCCTGATGCTCGCGGGGAAGCTGGGCACGCTGCTCCAGACCGGGCGAGACCGGATGAAGGAGACGCTGGTCTGGAACATCGAGCAGGGGCTGGCGTTGACCGGGCCGCAAGTCGCTGACGCGCTGCGGCGGCGCAGCCAGGTCTTTGCGCGGATGAAAGAGTTCCTCCGCCGCTTTGACGTCCTCGCACTCCCGACGGTCCAGGTCACGCCGTTCCCGGTGGAGCTGGAATGGGTCACCGAGATCAACGGCGTGCCGCAGCGCACCTACTTGGAGTGGATGCGGAGCTGCTCGCGGATCACCGTGACTGCCCACCCCGCAGTCTCGGTGCCGGCTGGTTTCAGCGCGGACGGGCTGCCCGTGGGCCTGCAGCTGGTTGGCCGCTACGGGGCCGACCAGAGGCTGCTCGCCATCGCCGAAGCGGTCAGCAGGGTCACGGTGTCAGCTCCTGCCCGGCCACCGATATGAGCCCGGCCACCGCGCCTCCCGCACCGTCTCCTCCCGCACCGTCTCCTCCCGGGTAAGTGGCGATCAGGAGTACCGGCCCGCGGCGCCCCGTATTTAACCGCGTCAGTGAGACAGCGGTAAACGGCTCACGTAAATCTGTCCGGCACCAGTCCGCTCTCGCCCGCGTGGCCGCCCTGGGCAGCTCCAGGCCCAGAGCCATCTCAGCCAAAGCAGCGTCCTGATGTCAGCGCCGCGTCAGATTCAGCTGCCATAGTAATGGTGAGCAGGATATCGGCGCCGAGTGGGCCACCGCCAGGGTAAATGGCGGCAAGCAGAATTTACGGAATGGTCGGCTGTCCTGCGCGACCGACCGGGACCGGCCCGGGTTGCCCGGGAATTCAACGGCCAGCACAATGCAGATCGGAGGTGGAGCAATGCGCTCCCTTGATGAGGCACGTGACGTGTGCGAGCGGTACCACCCGGGTTTGTGCAGCGCGCTGGCGGAGGTTCCCCTGCTCGAGCGCGAGGCGGCCGGCGGGCCGGTTCTCGACTTGTTCCGCAAGTACGGCGGCCCCGGGCTGCTGGTGCCGCGCGCGAGCGGCGGCGCCGGGGCGGGACCGCTCGATTCGGTGCGCATCATGCGGGCCATGTCGTCGTACTCGCCGTCGCTGGGTGCCGCGACGACGATGCATCACTTCACCGTGGCCATGCTGTTCTCGCTGGCCAGCACCGCCGGCCGGCTGACGCCCGGTCAGCTCGATCTGCTGGCCAAGATCGCTCCGGACAACCTGATCGTCGCCTCGGGCTGGGCCGAGGGCAAACCGCACACCAACATCCTCATCCCGGCGGCGATCGCGCGGCTGGCCGAGGGTGGCTACCTGGTCAACGGCGGCAAGAAGCCGTGCAGCATGTCCCGGTCGATGGACCTGCTGACGGCGAGCGTCGCCCTGCCCGTCAATGGCGAGTCCACACTCGCTCTGCTGCTCATCCCGGCCGGCTTGCCGGGTATCACCGTGCACAAGTTCTGGTCGAGCAACGTGCTGGGCGGCGCGGAGAGCGACGAGGTCAGGCTGACCGACGTCTTCGTGCCGGATGAGCTGGTCATCCGGACCGAGCCGGACGACCCGCACCGGCTGGACGACCTGCAGACCGCCGGTTTCGCGTGGTTCGAGATGCTGGCAACGGCGATCTACGTAGGTGCCGCCAGCGGCCTGGTCGAGCAGGTTCTGGACCGCGGCCGGGGCACCATCACCGACCGGGCGTACGCGGCGACCCAACTGGAGGCCGCTGCCGGGCTGGTCGAGGGTGCCGCCCGGGCCATCGATGACGGGGTGACCGGCGACGAGGCGGTCGCCACGGTCCTCGTGGCCAGGTACGCGGCGCAGCAGGCCCTCGCCGCGGCGTCCGACATGGCGGCCGAACTGCTGGGCGGCATCGCCTTCATGCGGTCGTCCGAGATCGGCTACCTGCTGGCCGCCGTCCGCCCGCTGGCATACCACCCCCCCTCGCGTACCGCGACCGCGCAGCCGCTCGTCGACTACTTCTCGGGCCAGCCGCTGCAGCTGTCCTGAGCAGGCCGGCCCGTCCGCACCACCATTATCCGCCCCCCTGCCCTGGAGATAGCATCCATGGACGTCAAGAACCCCTTCGAGACCCCGACGACATTTCGGCTCCACCGGGCCGAGTATCTCGCTGCGTTTATCGTCACCAATATCCTGATCATCTGGCATTGGCACCAGATTCGCTGGATTCCGGCCATCGCCCTGTTCGCCTACATAGATCTCTTCGGGTACATCCCGGGCGCGATCGCCTTCCGGCGCAGCCCTGACGGGCGGATCTCCAAGGCATACTATGTCCTGTACAACGTCATGCACAGCATGCTTACGCAAGGTGCTGTCGTGGCGATATGGGGCTTTTTCGTCGGCTGGGAATGGGCGCTCCTCGCTATCCCGTGGCACATTTTCGGCGACCGTGGCGTCTTCGGTAACTTCCTCAAGACGTTCAGCCTTCCGTTCGAGCCGCACGAGACGCCTGGCTACCGCCGGCTGATCGACGGGCTCGCCGCGGCGCACCGGGCCAGGGCGAACACCGATGACGCCATTGCAGGCGGCACCGCGGCGGCCAGCACGGGAACGGTCACCACCGGAACGAGGGGCCGATGATACTGGCCGAACTGGACACGCTGCGGCACCTGGCGGTCCGCCGGTTCACGACCGGCGTGGCGGTGCTGACCGTCTGGCACGGTGAGACAGCCCACGGCGCCACGGTCTCGTCGGTGTCCGCGGTATCCAGGGAGCCTCTGCTGATCGGCGCGTCCCTCCGCAGCGGGTCGGTGTTCACCGACGTCGTCGGCACGGCCGGCCGCTTCGCGCTGAACGTGCTGTCGGCTCGGCAGTCATCCCTCGCGGGCTGGTTCGCCAGCCCGGAGCGTCCGTACGGCCTGGCCCAATTCGACCACCTGGACTGGGAGCCGGACGCATTCAGCGGGGCGCCGTGGATCGACGGCTCGCTGGCGTCAGTCGGCTGCCGGGTCACGGCCACCATTCCGACCGGTGATCACGACCTGCTCCTGGCCGAGGTGGTCACGGCCCGGGCCGGCGACGGCGCGCCGCTGCTGCACTTCACCGGCCGGCTGCACGACGGGATGCTGCGCATCCTGCCCCGCGACGAGACTCACCCGGCCGCCGGCCGGGTCGTCATGCGGCACCGGGCCTGATCCGCCCTGACGCCGTTTGGGCCAGCACGCCGAGCACGGCGTGGGACATGGAAAGAGGATGGCGATGGGACAGCTGACTCCCACGGAAGCGAACTTCGATTCGGCGCCGGGCCTGCTCGAAGGCGCGATGAACCTGACCCTCACGACCGGCGACTGCGACCTCGCCTACTGGCTGGCCAACGTGGCGCAGGGCACTCTCGCGGGACGCGCCGAGACCGGCCACGCTCCGGCCGCGATTACCCCGGGGTACATGCGCGAACCCGGCCCGCTGCGCCAGGCACTCATCCTGGAGCTTGGCTGGCGCTCGGTCGCCGAGGACAAGGCAACCCGGGTCCTGTCGCATTTCGTGGCCGGTGCCCCGGGCATTCCCGAGATGGAGTTCTACGCGACGCAGGTCCTGGACGAGGCGCGGCACTCCATGGTGTTCCGCAATCATCTGGTCGAGCTCGGGGTGCCCGCCGATGAGCTGCACGAGCTCATCGCGAAGCAGTCGGCCGACTACACCAGGGAGGTGCTCGACCCGATCGCGGAGTTCGCGGTCCGCACCGTGCGCGACGAGGGTGACTTCGTCGGCGCCGTGGCGGCCTTCACGATCGTGGTGGAAGGGGCCCTGGCCCCGGCGGCGGAGCTGAGCGAGCGGAAATGGAACCGGCTCGATCCCGCCGCGGGCGAGATCGCCCGCGGCTCGGCCATCGATGAGATCCGGCACCTCACCGTGGGCAGCTCGATCGTCAAGGAGCACCTGATCCGTCATCCCGGATACCGGTCGCGCGTAATGGAGATCATTACGGCCGGCCGCACCCTGTGGGACGGCGTTCCCTCCCGTAAGTACACCCTGCAGCGCGAGGAGCTGTTCCAGCAGGGAATGCAGGAGCACACCGAACTGCTCGAGGGCTACGAGGTGTTCCCGGGGCGGGTGCTGCTCGACACCACCCCGGAGGAGCGCTATGACATCGCCGAGCGGTGGAGCGACGAGATGACCGGGTCTCGCCTGGCCTACATGGATCTCGCGGGTGCGGCCGCGATCCTGTCGCATCAGACGATCGGATCGTAGATGACCCAGCTCACCGAGGCCAGGGCTGGGCAGGCGGAAGCCCTGCACAACCTGCTCACCCTGGCCGATCCAGAATCGTTCGCCGAGCTGGGGAGCCAGGCCCAGCACCGGTGCACGGCCCTCGACATGCAGCGGCGCCGGCCGCCGGGAGACGGCGTGATCACCGGGATCGGCCGGGTGGATGACCGGCCGGTTGCCATGTTCGCCCAGGATCCGGGCGTTCTCGGTGGCTCGCTCGGGGAGACGCACGCGGCCAAGATCGCCCGGATCATGAACTGGGCGGGACGCGCGCGGATGCCCGTTGTCGGGCTGCTCGACTCGGGAGGCGCCCGGATCCAGGAGGGCGTCGGCGCGCTCGACGGCTACGGAGCGATCTTCGCCGGGAACGTCCGGGAGTCCGGCCGCATCCCGCAGCTGTCGCTTGTCCTCGGCCCCTGCGCGGGCGGTGCCGTCTACTCGCCCGCGCTGACCGACATCGTCATAATGCAGCGCCACCGCGCGCACATGTTCCTGACCGGGCCCAGGGTCGTCCGCGCGGTGACCCACGAAAATATCACCGCCGAACAGCTCGGCGGCGCGCAGATGCACGAGCGCCAGACCGGGCTGGCGCACCTGGTTGCCGCCGATGCCGCCGAGGCGCTCGGGCTGGCCCGGCGGGTGCTCTCCCACCTTCCAAGCTCGTGCTTTGACGAGCCGCCGCGGGCGCTGCCCGCTGACCCGGACGAGATGCCGCCGCTGCCGGCCAGCCCGCGCCAGGCCTACGATGTGCGCGGCGTCATCTGCGGCGTGGTGGACACGGGCAGTTTCCTGGAGCTGCAGCGGCGGTTCGCGCCGAACATCGTCATCGGGTTCGCGCGGGTCGAGGGGGCCGCGGTCGGCGTCGTGGCCAACCAGCCGCAGTCCCTCGCCGGGACCCTGGACATCCGGGCCTCGGAGAAGGCAGCCAGGTTCGTGCGGCTGTGCGACGCGTTCGGGCTGCCCATTGTCACCCTGGTGGACACGCCCGGGTTCCTGCCCGGAACGGCGCAGGAAAGCGGCGGGGTCATCCGCCGGGGCGCCAAGCTGCTGTACGCGTTCGCCGAGGCGACCGTGCCGCGGGTCACCGTTGTACTGCGAAAGGCGTTCGGCGGCGCCTATATCGTGATGAATTCCAAGTCCCTCGGCGCTGACGCGGTGTTCGCCTGGGCGGACGCGGAACTGGCGGTCATGGGCGCCGAGGGAGCCGTTGACGTGATATTCCGCCGGGAGCTCGCGGCGGAGCCGTCGCGTCGTGACGCGCTGATCGAGCGCTACCGTGCCGAGGCGACCGGGCCCCTCCTGGCCGCGGCGCGGCTGTCGGTCGACGAGATCATCAGCCCGGCCGATACCCGGGCGGTCATCGCGGCGACGCTACGGCACCTGGCCGGTGCGCAAGTGCGCACCTACCGTCATGACAATCTCCCGCAGTGAGCCTCCGAGCGGACGAATTCCTGGTTATTCAGCCGCCGATTCCGGCGCCTTTCTTGGCGCGCGCTGGCGGGTGCTCGGCGAACGGGCGCCGGCCCGGCCCGCACGCTGGGTGAATCAGCACGTGGTCAGTTCGGTGTCAGCAGCTTCTGGTTGAGTTGGTCATGCCGGCGTGAAAGGCGCCAGAGCTATTCTTTGCGGGTAACGAAGAAATCGAGGTGCCCGGCCGTGGTCACAGGAGTCACTTCGACGATCGAGCGTTTGCAGGAACTCCCCTTGTCAGAGCGTTATGAGACGCTGGAGGAACTGGTCGTCATAGAGTTCAGGGCGACGCTGCTCATGGCCGACGACGAAGACCTGCCGCTCGACGAGAGCTTTTTCGATCTCGGTTTCACCTCACTGCGCATCGCGGAGATCAAAGAGCGCCTGGAAGCACTGCTCGGATGCGGTGTCAGCGCTAACGTTCTCTTCAACAGCCCGACGCTTGAGCGACTGATAGAACATCTGACGGACGGGGTGCTTGCGCACCTTTTCACGCCCGCCGCCTAGTGCCAATCCGCGCAATCACAGAAAAGGAGACACGGCCATGGCTGTCGTGCCCGCGCCGGGGATGACCGGCCAGGATATGGCTCAGCAGAGCGCAGGCAAGCCGGGCGCCACTGAGTTGCCGCAGGAGACCGCCGAGCCGATCGCGATCATTGGCGCCGGCCTGCGATTTCCTGGCGGCAACGAGACCCTCGACGGATTCGAGGAATTTCTCCGCGAGGGCAGGTCGGGCATCCGCCCGCTGCCGCGAGATCGCTGGGACGTGGACGCCTTCGCCCCGAGCGACCGGGCGGAAAAAGGAAAGATCCGGACCGCCGGGGGCGGATTCCTGGACGTGATCGACCAGTTCGACGCGGCGTTCTTCAGCGTCTCGCCGCTGGAAGCCCAGTACACCGACCCGCAGCAGCGGCTGCTGTTGGAGACAACGTGGGAGGCGCTGGAGAACGCCAACGTGAATCCCGCGACGCTCCGGCACGGCAACGGCGGCGTCTACATAGGCGCCAGCTCCTTCGACTACGCGCTCGAGCTTGACTCGCTCCCGTACGAGGAGACCGACGGGCACCTCGCCTCGGGCATCACGCCGTTCGCGATGTCGGGACGGCTGTCCTACTTCCTCGGCTGGCGCGGGCCGAGCCTGACCACCGACACCGCCTGTGCCTCATCGCTGACGGCACTCCACCTCGCGGTCACCGGGCTGCGCCGCGGCGAATGCGACATCGCCCTGGCGGGGGCGGTCAACGCCGTTCATCACCCAAAGATCCTGGTGATGTTCTCGCACGCGAACATGCTGGCCCCGGACGGCCAGTGCAAGACGTTCGACGAGGCCGCCGACGGCTACGTGCGCGCGGAGGGCTGCGGCGTGCTGGTTCTCAAGCGGCTGGCGGACGCCAGGCGCGACGGGGACAGCGTGATCGCGCTGGTCCGTGGCACCGCGATCGGCCAGGACGGGGAGAGCGCCGGGCTGACCGTGCCGAACGGTACCGCGCAGGAGCAGGTCATGCGCGCCGCCATCGCCGATGCGGAGCTGAAGCCGGGCGACGTCTCCTACGTCGAGGCGCACGGCACGGGAACGCCGCTGGGCGACCCGATCGAGATGGGCGCCATCAGCGACGTCTTCATGGAGTCGCACACCAAGGACAGGCCCGTCGTGGTTGCGTCCCTGAAGACGAACCTCGGGCACATGGAGCCCGCCGCCGGCGTCGGCGGCGTGGTGAAGACGGTCCTGCAGATGAGGTCCGGCACGATCTTCCCGCACCTGAACTTCCGCACCCCGTCCGGGCGGATCCCCTGGGACAGCATCCCGGTGACCGTACCGACGGCGTGCATGCCCTGGACGGCCGGGACGCGCCGCGCCGTGGTCAGCAGCTTCGGGTTCGCGGGGAGCATCGCCGCCGTGGTCCTCGAGGAGGCGCCGGGCCAGGCCAGCGCACCGGCCCCGGACCGGGCGGCCGACGGCGGCCGTATCTGGACCGTGTCGGCCAAGAGCAAGCGATCGCTCCAGCTGCTGGTCGAGCGGTACCAGCAGTTCCTCGCCGGCCGCCCGCGGGCCGACATCGGCGACCTCTGCTACACGGCGAATGTTGGCCGCAGCCACTTCCCGCTCCGGCGGGCCGGCGTGGTGCACGACCGGCAGGAACTCGACGCCCTGCTGGACAGGTGGCATGACCAGGAGGAGAAGGCCGCGGGCCCGGCCGGCATCCGCAAGATCGCCTTCCTGTTCGCCGGGCAGGGATCGCAGTACCCCGGGATGGGCGCCGCGCTGTACCGGCAGTTCCCCGTCTTCCGCGCCACGGTCGATGCCTGCGATGACCTCTTCGCCCAGCACCTGGGCCGCCCGATCAAGGAGATCATGTTCGGCGACACGGCGGACGCCGGGGAGATCCAGCAGACCCGCTACACCCAGCCAGCCTTGTTCACCCTGGAGTACGCGCTGGCGCGGCTCTGGATGTCGTGGGGGATACGGCCGAACGTGATGATCGGCCACAGCATCGGCGAGGTCGTGGCCGCGGCGGTGGCCGGTCTGTTCACCCTCAGCGACGCGGTGGCGCTGGTGGACGCGCGGGGCCGGCTCATGCAGTCGGTGTCCGCTCCCGGCGGCATGGCCGCCGTGTCAGCTCCTGCCGCGGACGTCGCCCCGCTGCTCGACCCCTATGCCGACCTCGCGCTCGCCGCCATGAACTCGCCCGGACAGTGCGTGGTGTCCGGAGGCAGGGATTCCCTCGCGGAGGTGACGAAGATACTGCAGGGACGCGGGCTTTCCGTCACGCAGCTGGCTGTCTCGCACGCCTTCCACTCGCCACTGATGGCCGAGGTGTTCGAGGAATTCGGCCAGGTGCTCGCGGGCATCCGCTTCCGGGAACCGTCGATGACGGTTATCTCCAACCTCACCGGCAAGGTGGCCAAGCCGGCGGAGATCTCCACCCCGGAGTACTGGATCCGCCACATCGGCGAGCCGGTGAACTTCGAGGCCGGGATGAGCGCCGTGGACCGCCGGGGCAAGCACGTCTTCGTCGAGATCGGCCCGTCCCGCGCGCTCACCGCCCTGGCCCGGCAGTGCGTTCCGCCGCAGGATCATGCGTGGCTGGCCAGCCTGGACCGCAAGGACCAGGACGGCACCGCGATCCGCGAGGCCGTGGCGCAGGCCTACACCATGGGGCTGCCGGTCTCCTGGCCGGGATTCCACCACGGGCGCGAGCGCCAGAAGATCACCCTGCCTGCCTACGCCTTCGACCGGAAGAGCTACTGGCTGCCGCTGAAGGACAAGCGGCACGGGCTCGGCGGCGCCACCACGAGCGGGCGGGTGCTGCACCCGCTGCTCGGCGAGGAGGTCTCGACGCCGCAGCAGCGCGCGTCGGGCATCCGCGAGTTCTCCGCCCGGCTGCGCGCCACCAGCCCGGAATATCTCGCCGATCACGTGGTCCTCGGCCGGGTGGTCTTCCCGGGCACGGGATACCTGGAGACGATCCTGGCGCTGCAGGACGCGGTCTACGGCGAGACCCGCCGTCCCATCGAGGACGTCCTGGTCCGCGAGCCGCTGTTCCTGAACGAGGACGAACCAGCTGATATCCGTACCGTGCTGACGCCGGCCGGTGATGGCACCGCCACTGTCGAGATCATCAGCCGGACCGGCGGCGCCGACGGGGTGATCGAGCGCGGCCATCTCGCCGCGGTTCTCGGCGCGGCCGGGACCGGCACCCTGACCGAGGCCGGCCAGCGCCTGGTTGCGATGGCCCGGGTGGCGGGCGAGCCGGACGAGACGCTCAGCACGGACGCGGTGTACGCCGCCTACGCCGCGGCCGGCCTGCAGTACGGGCCGCAGTTCCGGCGGATGGAGCGGGTCGACCGCTACGGCGACGGCCTGGCCATCGGGCAGCTGCGCGGCGGCCTGGATGCCAGCCCGGTGGCGCACGTGCCGCCGGTGCTCGTCGACGCCGCCACCCACGCGTTCGCGGCGCTGGCCGACGAAGGCGAGAGCTACCTGCCCGTTCGGTACGGACAGTTCCGGCTGTTCGCCAAACCCAGGGCCGACGGCCTGCGCGTCCTGATGCAGCCGGACGTGGAGCTGCCCGCGGGCGTGGACCTGTCCCTCGACCTGGTGGTCCTCGACGGCGACCGGCCAGTGTTCGAGCTGCGCGGGCTCGGCCTGAAGCGGGTCACGAGCACCCAGCCCGGCGCGGGCCGCGGCCTGGTCAGCAAGGTGGTGTGGGTCAAGCGCTCGCCGGCCGGCCAGGGTGAGCCGGGGCCACGGCACGTCCTGGTGGCACACGCCGGCCAGGACACGTCAGCGGCCCTGGCCGGGCTCGTCGGCCAGGGCACCACGGTGAGCTTCGCTGCCGACCCGGAGCAGGCGGCCGCGATCCTGAGCGCCGGGCAGGTCACCGACGTGTGCTGGTTCTGGCGCTCCGGCCCCGCCAGCGCGCGGGGCGGACTGCCCGCCCTGCGCGCGGAATGCGAGCACAATTACCGCGACCTGCTCGCCCTGCTGGCCGTGCTCAGCAGCCGGGGATTCGGCCGCAACCAGCGGCTCTGGCTCGTGACCGAGCAGGCGCAGTGGCTGGCCGGCGACGGGCCCGATGCGGGGCGGCCGGCCGCGGCGGCGACGCTCTGGGGATTTGGGCACTCCCTGCTCAATGAGTACCCGGCCTACCGGACGACGATGGTGGACCTGCCGGGCGGGGAGGCGGGCCTGCGGCACGTCGCGGACGAGTGGACGGCCCGCGGCACTCCCGACTACCAGGTGGCCTATCGCGATGGCTACCGCCATGTCCGGCGGCTGATCCCGATCGACCCCGCCGGCCGGGATACCGACGTCAACTTCCGGCTGGCCATCACCGAGTACGGGCAGTTCTCCAACATCAAGGCGGTCCCCGCCGAGGACGTGCCGCCCCGCGGCGACGAGATCCAGGTCAGGGTCGCAGCCGCCGGCCTGAACTTCAAGGACGTGCTGAATGCCCTGGGCATGATGCGGGAGTTCGGCGATCAGCCGCTCGGCTTCGAGGCCGCTGGGACGGTGGTCGCCGCCGGGCCCGCCGCGCAGCACCGGGTCGGTGACGATGTCATCGTCAACTACCTGGGCGTCATGCAGCGGCGTGTGACCGTCCCGTCGGCGGTGGCCGTCAGCAAGCCGCCGTTGGTCAGCTTCACCCAGGCCGCGGGCCTTTCCTCCGTCTACGTCACCGCCCACTACGCGCTGCACACGCTCGCCGGCATCAAGAGCGGGGACCGGGTGCTCATCCACGCGGCGGCGGGCGGTGTCGGCCAGGCCGCGGTCCAGCTGGCCAGGGCCGCCGGGGCCGAGGTGTTCGCCACCGCCAGCCCGCACAAGTGGCCGGTGCTGCGGGCACAGGGCATTGAGCACGTCATGAACTCCCGCACCCTGGACTTCGCGGACCAGATCGCCGAGATCACCGGGGGCCGGGGCGTGGACATCGTCCTGAACAGCCTGAACAAGGACTACATCGCCGCCGGGATGCGGTCGCTGGCCCGGGGCGGCCGGTTCATCGAGATGGGAAAGGTGGGGGTCTGGTCGCCCGAGCAAGTGCACGCCGAACGGCCGGACGTCACCTATCACACCTTCGACCTCAGCGAGCTGCCGCTCGATGAGGGCATCCGGATCAACGCCGAGATCATGCGGACCGTCGTCGGCAAGGTCGCCGCGGGGGAGCTTCCGCCGCTGCGGTGCACCAGCTATTCCCTCGACGAGATCGACGAGGCGTTCGGCGTGCTCAGCCGCGGCGGCAACATCGGCAAGCTCGTGCTGGACTTCGGCGGCGCCGAGCCCGCTGCCCGCACAGCGGTGACCATCGACCCGGACCGCAGCTACCTGATCACCGGCGGGCTGGGCGGCCTCGGCCTGGTGACCGCCGCGAAGCTGGCCGAGCTGGGCGCGCGCCACATCGCCCTGCTGAGCCGCCGGGCTGAACCCGACGCGGACGTTGCCGAGCTGGCGGCCCGGCTCCGGAAGAAGGCCCAGGTGACTGTCCACCAGGGCAACGTGGCCGTGGCCGCCGATGTCCAGCGCGTCATGGCGGAGCTTGAGCGCTCCCCGCACCCCCTGGCCGGGATCATCCACGCGGCCGGCACGCTGGCTGACGCGCCGGCCGCCGGCCAGACCTGGGACAGCATCGACGCGGTCTTCCAGGCCAAGGTGTACGGGACGTGGCTGCTGAGCGAGGCCGCCCAGTCGTCGCGGGCACTGCAGTTCTTCGTCGGCTACTCGTCCGCCGCGTCGGTGACCGGAGCGGCCGGCCAGTCGAACTACGCGGCGGCGAACGCCTTCCTTGACGACCTGCTCGTCCGGCAGGCCGCCGGCGGCGCGCCCGCGCTGACCGTGAACTGGGGCCCATGGCGCGAGGTCGGGATGTCGGCCCGGCTAAGTGATCAGGTGCTGAAGAAGTGGGACGAGGAGGGCATCCGGCTGATGGCGCCAAGGACGGCGGCCCGCACCCTGACGTCGCTGCTCGGCAGTCCCGTCGCCCAGGCCGTCGTCGGCGAGTGCGACTGGGACCGGTTCGCGGCTTCCCGGCCGGTCCCGAACGCGATCTACGAGCCGCTGCTGACCGGCACCGCCGCCGAGAGCGACGGCTTTGACGTCGACGCCCTGATCGCCGCGCCCCGGCGGGACCGGATCTCCGCCCTGGAGGAATTCGTCCGTACCAAGGTCGCCACGGTCCTGCACTTCGACAGCCCCGAGTCGGTGGACCCCGGGACCGAGTTCGTGCGCCTCGGCCTGGACTCCCTCGTCGCGGTGGAGCTCAAGAACCTGCTGGAGTCCTCGCTGCGGCTGCCGCTGCCGCCCACGCTCGCGCTTGATTACCCGTCGGCCCAGCAGCTGACCGAGTTTCTCGAGCAGCAGCTCGTCCCCGAGAACGCCGGCTGAGCATGTGGCGGACCGGAGCAGCGGCACGCGCAGGCAGGGTCCTGCGCCACCGGATCCCGGAAAGGAGCAGACGTCATGAACGATCCGAATCAGCAGACACTCCAGGCGCGGTCCGCGGTGCATGCCCGCCAGCGCCCGGATCATGTGGCCGTCATCTGCGAGGACCGCGAGGTCAGCTACGCCGAGCTGCACCGGGGCAGCAACCAGACCGGGCACGCCCTGCTCGCCGAGGGGCTGGCCCCCGGGGCGCGGGTTGCCTACCTCGGCAAGGAATCGGAGTACTACTACGACCTCGCGCTTGGCTGCGCCAAGGCCGGCACGGTCCTGGTGCCGGTTAACTGGCGGCTGACCGCGCGCGAGGTAGATCACGTTCTCCGCGATTCCGGTGCCGAGCTGCTGTTCATCGAGCGTGACTTCCGCGGCGTCGCCGACCGGCTGCGGCCGGTGCTGCCGAGCCTGCCCAAGGTCATCGAGATGGACACGCATGACTCCGGGGCCGGCGGCTTTCTCAGCTGGCGGGCCGGTCATCGCCATGACGACCTGGACCCCGGCACCGGCACGCAGGACGCGGTGGTTCAGATGTACACCAGTGGCACCACCGGACTGCCCAAGGGAGTCGTGCTCGCGCACCGGACATTCTTCGGCTTCATCGACAGCACCGCCGGGGCGGGGGCCGACCTGATCGACTGGCGCCCCGAGGACCGGTCCCTGATCGGCTTTCCCGGCCTGCACGCCGGGGGCATGGGCTGGTTCCTGCACGGTTTTACCGTCGGGCTCACCAACGTGGTCATGCGCATGTTCGTCGCCGAGGAGGCGGCCCGCCTCATCGAGCGGCATGCCATCACGATCACCTTCATGGCGCCGGCGATGCTGCAGATGATGCTGGCCGAGCGGTGGGTCACCAAGGAGACGTTCAGGTCGCTGCGGAAGGTGACCTACGGAGGGTCGCCGATCTCCCCGTCGCTGCTCCGGCGGTGCATCGACGGCCTGGGCTGTCGGCTCGCCCAGATGTACGCCTCGGCGGAGTCGGGCAGCGTGGTGACCTGCCTGGGGCCCTCCGAGCACTTTCCGGGCAACCCGAAGCTGACCTCCGCGGGCCGGGCGTGCCCGGGCAACGAGGTCAAGATCGTTGGCGACGCCGGGGAGAGCCTTCCCCCCGGCGAGATCGGCACGATCTTCATCAAGACGCCGACGCTGTTCGTGGAGTACTGGCGCCGGCCGGACGCGACGAGGGAATGCCTGGCGGACGGCTGGCTGCGCATGCCCGACGCCGGATACCTGGATGCGGACGGCTACCTGCACGTCTGCGACCGAATCGACGACACGATCATCGTGGCTGGCCAGAACATCTATCCCGCCGAGGTCGAAAAAGCGCTGACGGAGCATCCCGCCGTGGCCGATGCCGCGGTGATCGGCGTTCCGGACGACCGCTGGGGACAGATCGTCAAGGCGGTAGTGGTCCTGCGCCCTGGCCAGCAGGCGAGCGGACGGGACCTGATGGTGTCCCTGCGCGGCCGCATCGCCGACTTCAAGATTCCCACCACCTATGACTTCGCCGGCCGCCTGCCGCGCAATCCCACCGGGAAGATACTGCGCCGGACACTGCGCGAGCAGCAGGAGAGCGCCGGGGCTGATCACGCGCGGCGAGGCCAGGGCGCAGGGCCGGCGCAGCGGCCGGTGGCGTGAGGGAGGCGTGATGAGCGACCAGGTGACGCGCGGATCGGCCCGCTGGTTCCAGCCGGCGGACGTGGATCCGGACGCGGCGGCACGGATCTTTCTGTTTCCCTGCGCGGGTGGAAACGCCCAGACCTACCGGGAATGGCACGCGATGTTCCCGCCGGACATAGCCACGCAGGCGGTGCAGTTCCCCGGCCGCCTGGACCGGCGCGCGGAGCCGGCGCACACCGAGATGGGCACGCTGCTCGAGGCCATGACCGAGGCGTTCGAGGCGGAGCTTGACGGCCGGCCCTTTGCGTTCTTCGGGCATTCGATGGGCGCACTGCTCGCCTACCGGATGGCCGTGGCGCTGGAGCGGGAAACCGGGACCGGCCCGGTTCTCGTCGCCTCGGCCGGCTGGGCGCCGGACGGGTTCGCCACCCCTACGCTGGAGCAGCTCCAGCTGTCAGAGGATGAGCTGGTCGACTGGGTGGTGAGCCTCGGCTCGCTGCCCGAGGCGATCTACCGCGACCCGGAGATGCTCACCCTGACCATCCCGCCCACCCGCGCGGACCTGGCTGCCTGTATCGACTACACCGACGACGGCGCCCGGATGTCATGCCCCGTTGTCACCTACACCGGCAAGGATGATCCCCTCGTGGCGAGCGGCGCGATGGCCTCATGGGCATCGCGTGGAACGGCGCACCTCGGCAACTGTGAATTCCCGGGCGGCCACTTCTTCATTTACCATGCCGCGCTGGGGATCGCTACCGATCTTACCCGTCACATCCGGCGGACTATCACGGCACCCGTCCGCTAATAGAGCCGGCCGCGGCCCAGCGGCCAGGCAGGCAGCGCTATCGGAAAGAGGCAGCGATGGGCGTAAACGTTAATTTCAACAAGCTGGCCGATCGCTATATTGCGATCTGGAACGAGCCGGATCCGCAGATCCGGCGGAAGCTGATCGATGAGCTCTGGGCCGAGGACAGCGCGTATCACAACCGGCTGTTCACCGTCTGGGGCCGCGACATGATCGAGAACGTGATCTCGGCGGCGTACGGCGAGTACTCCGCCAGGGGCTTCACGTTCAAATCGCAGAATGACGCCTACGGCCATCACAACGGTGTCCGGGTCGGCTGGGTACTGGTCGCCTCGGGGACCGGTGAGGCGGACACGTTCTGCGAAGACTTTCTGCTGCTTAACGACGAGGGCCAGATCATCGTGGACTATCAGTTCGGTCTCAAGACGCCGCCGATCTGAGCCGGGCCGGGCGAGGAAATCCGGGCGGGCGGCGCAGGCGCGCCGCGCCGCGGTCACTGGCATAAACCAAGAGAAAGGACGGCGCGGTGGGCGCGAGTACCAGGTACAACGAGATTGCCGACCGGTATATGGCATGCTGGAACGAGAAGGACGCCGACCTGCGGCACAAGCTGGTCGAGCAGGTCTGGAGCGAGGACTGTCAGTACTTCAACAGGTTCTTCGTGTGCACCGGGCGCGACCAGATGGAGTACGCGATTGGCCGGGCGCATGAAGAGTACTATTCGAAGGGCTTCACGTTCAAATCGCAGAACGATGCCCACGGCCACCACGGCGGCATGAAGTTCGGCTGGGTCATGATCTCGGCCGGGACCGGCGAGGTGGATACCTTCGGCCAAGATTTCCTCCTGCTCAATGACGAAGACAAGATCGTCGTTGATTACCAGTTCCAACTGAAAAGACCCTCTGTCTGACCTGCATCCGCCAAGTTGCGCCACGATAGGCGCAACAGCAGCCTGCTGTGCCCCCGGCCGGGACTCGCGATCGATTCGCCCCGGCCGGGGCGCTATTGTTTTGCCTGGCCGGTCACTGGTCAGCCCAGCATCAGGAATCGGTCAGGGGCCGCTGCGATACTGATTTCAAGCCGGAATTGAGAAGGATTACGCGTGATGCTGTCTTCTCGTCAGGACCGGTCGAGCGAACTTCAGCCAGACTCGGAAGGAATCGGAATGCGACTGCTCGTTTCCCCGGAAAACATCGACGAAGCTCTTGTGTGCGCGGCGGCAGCCGAGTACCTCGACCTGGTGGATGTGAAGAAGCCGGACGAGGGCTCGCTGGGAGCCAACTTCCCATGGGTGATCGCGGCAATCCGCAACGCCATCCCGGAGAACAAGCCGGTGTCGGCGACGCTGGGTGACGTGCCGTTCAAGCCGGGCACGGTGGCGCTGGCCGCGCTCGGCGCGGCCAGCGCCGGCGCCTCCTACATCAAGGTCGGCCTTTACGGCTGCGCCACCCCGGAGCAGGGCATCGAGGTCATGCGTGGCGTGGTGCGGACCATCAAGGAGAACAAGCCAGAGGCCCTGGTGGTCGCGTCGGGATACGCCGACGCGCACCGGGTGGGCAGCGTCAACCCGCTCGCGATCCCGTACGTCGCGGCCGAGAGCGGCGCGGACGTGGCGATGGTGGATACCGCGATCAAGGATGGCACCGCCCTCTTTGACCATCTGACCGTCGACGAATGCGCCGAGTTCGTCCGGCGCGGGCACGACCGGGGCCTGCTGGTCGCCCTGGCCGGCAGCGTCAAGGCCAAGCACCTGCCCGAGCTGGCCCGCATCGGCACCGACATCGTGGGCGTCCGCGGCGCGGTGTGCGAGGGCGGTGACCGCAACAACGGCAGCATCAGGCCCGAGCTGGTCAAGGCCTTCCGTGCTGCCATCGACGAGGCCCTCTTCGCGCTGCCGGAGGCCGGCCAGGCCAGCCACGCGGAATCGGCGCTGCAGGGAACGTCCTGAGATGACCACCGCGCCCGCTGCCCCACCTGCGGTCGCACAGTCGGTCACCGTCGTCCGGGCGCTGCGGTCGATCCACCGGTTCGAGGTCGTACCCAACCTGATCCTGGTGCTGGTCTGGGGAATGTTCGTAGCCGCGAATCGGCCATCCGACCTCTGGACGGTCAGCAGCATCCTCGCGCTCGGGATCAACGGCCTGTCGCTATTCGGCGGCTTCGTGCTCAACTCGTACTCAGATTACCCGATCGATGTGCGAAGCCCCGTTAAGTTCTATGTCGCCAGGGGCGTGGAGCGTCTCGGCAGCCGCCAGGTACTCCTCATATATATATCTGAGCAGATCATCACCATCGCCATGTCGGTGATCGTGTCCGAGTTGCTGCACAACTGGGCCTTCGTGGCCGTGAAGCTGCTCGGTATCGGCGCCGGTTACCTCTACAATGCCGAGCCAATCCGGCTCAAGCGGCGCGCATTGTGGAACCCGGTAATGAACTCGATCAGGATGGGGTTCGTCCCGGGGCTCATCGGCTACCTGGCCGTGCACGAGGGCCAGATAGGTGCCGGCGGGTGGGTGCTGCTCACCGGGATGACTCTGGTGACGATGGGCCGGATCGGCTTCTGGGTCACTGTCATGGACACCCACGAGGACACGGCGGAGGGCATCAGAACGCCGTCGGTGGTCTACGGCCCACGGCCGGTGATGGTCACCGCTATCACGCTCGGGGCCGTGGCGACCGTTCTGTCCGGGATCGGCCTCGTGCTCCTGTTCGGGCCGTGGGGAGTGCTCGGGGCGCTCGGCGGCGTCGGCGCGCAGGCTTACCGCATCAGCCTGCTCCGCCGGGTGACCGACGATCGCTCGGCCATCTCGCTGCTGCAAAAAAGGCCGACTATCCGTCGCGAGCGACTCTGGGATAAAGCCGTCTATGGCGGAGTAATTGCGGTGGGCATCGTTCACCTGCTGCTGGCGATCATATAGCCGGGCCCTCCCGGCACAGTCACAGCGGCCGGCCGGAGCCGGGTTTCCCGGCTCCGGCCGGGAAGCGCCGCACCACGATCGCGAAGGGACGGATGAAATGGTGACAATCGTCAAACTCGGCGGCAGCGTGCTGACCGACAAGACGCGGTTGTTCTCGTTCCAGGAGGCAGTCGCAAGCCGCCTGGCGGCGGAGATCCGGCAAGCGGGCGGTATCCCTCCCGGCGATGTCCCCGTGATCGTGTACGGGACAGGCACGTTCGGGAAGGCGTACGCGCGCCACTACTCCCGTCCTGAACGGTCCACAGCCGACTGGCGGATCTTCCAGCTCACCACCGCGGCGATCAGGCGGCTCGGCGAGGAGGTCAGCCGGGTGCTCCATGACGAGGGCGTCCCGCACTGCCTGATTCCCGCGAACGCGCTGTTCTGCCAGCGCCAGGGCCGGCTTGGCTGGCATGGTCCCGGCCCGCTGGCCCGGCTGCTCGAATGCGGCGTCGCGCCCGTTCTCTGCGGGGACGTGCTGGCCGAGGAACGGGGCTGCTTCCGTATCGTCTCCAGTGACGACATCATCCCCTTCCTGTCGGAGGTAATGCCGGTGGGCCCGTGTGTCTTCGTGACCGACGTCGACGGCGTCCTTGACCGGCACGGCGCGCTGATCGCCGAAATCGGCCAGGCGGACGCTCCCTTGGCGAGCGTCGGCGGCCAGGACGACATAACGGGTGCCATGGACGCGAAGGTCGTGGCGGCCAGGCTGGCCGCGCGGAACGGGGCCGCAGCTGTCATCGTGAACGGCCGGGTCCCCGGGCGGCTGCGTGCCGCGCTGCGCGGTGGCCCGGTGGTCGGCACGCGCGTGACCGGCCCCCGAGCGGTCGCACCGGTCACCGGCGGACCGCGGCAGGACACGCCGGCCACCGCCGGATCGCAGTCGGCCCCCTTCCCCGTGACCACGGACGCCCTTTCCTAACGCTGCAGGTGGCCGCATGTCAGACACGACGCACCCGCCCGCCGTACGCCCGGATCTGGCGGAGCTGATCAGCTTCCGGCCACTGGCCCGCGCGGACCTCCCGGTCCTGCTTCGCTGGCTGAACGATCCCGTCGTGCGTACCTGGTGGCCCCGCGAGCCGCCGACGCCCGCCGGCATCGAGGACAAATACGGTCCGCGGATCGATGGCATCGTCCCGGTCCGCGTCTTTGTCTACGAGTTCGGCGGTGAGCCAGCCGGCCTGACCCAGTGCTTTCGCTGGGCCGACCGGCCGCAGCGAAAGTTCCCGGTCGCCATCCCGGCCGCGGCCAGCATCGACTTTCTCCTCGGCGAGGCTGGACACCGGGGGAAGGGAGTGGGATCGGCCGGGTTCGCGGCATTCGTCAAGCACGTCCTGGGGATGTACCCCGAGATTGACTTCCTCGTCGGTTACCCGCACAAGGACAACCACGCCTTCCACCGGGTGCTCGAGAACGCCGGGTACCGCCGGCTGGCCGAAACAGCACCTGACCTCGGGCTTCCGCGACCGCCGGCCGGCGATTCGAATATCGTCTATATCCGGCCCCGTGCTGGCTGGCGGGAGCCACGGCCCGATCGGCTCTCGCCGGCATAGGGCCCGGTGGCGACGACCGGTGGCGGTGCCTGGCCGGTACCTGCGCCGCGTTACCGAGACGGCCAACGACCATGATCCTGAACGGCTCCGGCGAGGTGTCACCGGCAGGCGTGCGCCGGCCATCCGGTGCGCGGGCGCACCGCCGGGCGCATACCTGATCGCCACGCCAGAGTAGTTCCGCGCCAGCCACGCCTGGACCG
>WNFJ01665559.1_pt2 | contig 38820 bp, 50 predicted proteins | sample 5400461 | NCBI WGS metagenome assembly WNFJ01 (sample SAMN13153349, study PRJNA577476) | soil metagenome | isolation source: 115 cm saprolite on Douglas fir-dominated hillslope | place: USA:California | collected 2013-09-17
CCAGTGAGTGATTGAATGCGCGCGCCGTCGCGATAGATAGTGCGCTCTGTCCGGGGCGTGATCTCGCAAATGATCGGCGTTGAATCGCCAACTTGCGGAGCGTGATCGCTCGTATTTTCAAAAAGCTCAAGGTGCCAATCATGAAACGTCGCGCTGGCGCAGTTCGTTGTTTCGGGCGGCCCTGCATACGCCAACACGAGCCAGCCGGTGAGAGACACGATTTGATTTTCGTACGAATCGAGTTCGTCTTTCTGAGCGGCAGTCAACTCGCCTCGACGCTTGCTTTGAAGGCGTGAATCGTACTCGCGTACCTTCGTTAAGAACCCTGCCGTATCGAGTCGTTCGATGGTGAACAAAGACAGGTTCACTGGCCAACGATTTTTCAGACGGTTGCGCTCTCTGGCGTCTTGGCTTTGCGCGGTTCCTTCGGATTGATTAGCGCAGTCCCACCCTGTTACGTCCAAGTCTCTGAGTTCGATGTCCTCAGTGCCGGTTGGGGCGGGACTTGCAAGGGTCGATACAACGACTGCCAGACAGAGGGAAGCGCCAGCTTTCATTCTCGACATCCGGGAATGGTTTTACCTAATCTCTCCGAGCCATGAAACGAAAAACATTGTTCACGCTGTTGGCGTTCATCTGCTCTTCTTCGATCATTGCCCAGACTTCCACTTACACGCCTGGGGAGGCGGCAAAGCACGTTGGAGAAACGGCAACGATAACCGGCACAGTGGATGGCGTTCACCAGTCCGGCAAAAGCAACATTTTTTTGAACATGGGCGGCAAATATCCGAATCAAGCCTTCACGGCCTTTATTCCTTCAGCGAGCGCCGCGCAGTTTCCTAATCCTCAGCAGTACGAAGGTCGAACGGTGGCGGTGTCTGGAAAAATCGCCTTGTATAAGGGCAAACCGGAAATCATCGTTAACTCGCCCTCGCAGATTAGCGCACGCTAGATGTCATCCCGCACATTCTATGGGCACACAACCACCGCAGAACCCACAGCCACCACGGTCAAAAAAATGGAAGCTTTGGGGTATTGGGGCTTTTGTTGGATTTCTTTGGGCCGAGGACGTGTCGCCAACTTTTGACCGAGTTGGCCGTCCAGTGATTTTGGCAGCGATCGAGTACGCGCTGATAGCGTATTTGATGAGGGTGGCGGGTGGGTTTGGTCGTGCGAGCTATGACGAGTTACAGCAAGGTGGGGTGCTCAAGGGGCTCGGACTCATTCTGTCCGGTTGTGGCTTTGTCGCCTTTGGATTTTATTTTCTGTCAGTCTGCATCATGCCCGGATCTCCGTGGTATTTAATTAGCCGGCCTAGGGGCCAGGCGGCCTTTCTCGTGCTGCTGTCCGCAGGCTTGTATGGGTTCTTCTCACAGAGGCGTGATTGTCTTCGGAATCAAGGTAGCTCGCCTAGAGTCGATGCGGGAGGGATGATCCACGGCTAAGAACAACAGGACCGACGACCTAAAAGCCGGGGGATTTAACCCTCAAATCTAAGCTGCAAGGAGATTTTAAAAAGTAGTGAGTTTTGTCTCTCAACCATACCTGTCGCGAGGAAGCTCGACTCTCTGCGTTGCGCGGACGACGCTCCAAACCTCCGAACTCGCGCAGGCGTTTCCGATTTCTGAGGAAACGAGAAGGGCGCTCGCTGGGGTCAGTCATTCCGTGATGCTGAAGCTCGTCGCGTGCCTCGATTTGGCGGAACCGATTTGCCAACAGGTTGCACAAGGCAAGGTCCAGATTGTTTCGGGCGACATGCCCATTAGCCTCGGCAGTGCCGCCCTACAGCTTCCGGCGGTTGTGGATTTGCGAGCCAAAGCGGAAGGATTTCTCTACAACTGCAAGCTTGCGCTGAGAGAGATCGCTGGTTTGTTTGAGCCGTTCTATGGCCAACGCTTCGATCATAGGTACCAGAGAATCACCGCTTGGGCTGCGAAGACGTTCGGTCCCCACGATCGGCTCGTTCGCCTCCTCGGAGAGGATGGCAGTTGGATCGAGCGTGTGATCGGCATGCGCAATGCCGCCGACCATCCGGGATCTGGTGACGGAACCTTGTTCGTTGAGAATTTTCGTATCATTGCTTTGGATCCACGGCGCGTGATCGCTGAACCCAGCTGGTATAGAGGTACGGAAGATCCGGTGCCGATTGCGGACGACATGAAAGCAATTCAGCACAATCTTTTGACATTGTACGAAGATATCCTTGTCGACCTACTCCTGCGGACTGCGCCAAACGGCCCTCTCGTTATTTATGAGATTCCAGAGGTCGACCTGGACCCATTGAGGCCCGTTCGGCTGAGAGTGGGGCTATCAGGTCCCCTGCCTGGCGCGTGAGGCACTTGCCAGCCGTTCCTAAATGGTCTGATCTCGATGACTGTCATCGGAGGACGCTTTTGCGTTTCTCTGCAAACGAGCGTATATGTTCATTTGATCGTGAGCGAGTCAAATAACGGCGAATCGTTGTCACAGGCGCGTCGCCTTATGCCAAAGCGTCACAACGCAAAGCGCTGCGCGTTCCCAATCCGGCAGCAAATCGTAAACGCACTCGCCAACGGCGATTCCAAGCGTGCAATCGCGCGCGCACTCCGGGTCAGCAACAACACCGTGACAGCCGTCGCGGAGCAAGAGTGGCAACAAGTGGAAGCGCGTAAAGCCCGCATCGCCGCTCAAGCGGAACAGATCGCGTCTCGCAGCGCCGATCTCATGCTTGAACGCTTGAACGGGAAAGACGCGCACAAGCTCCCTCTTAACGTCCTCGTCCCTACATTCGGCGTCGCCGTTGACAAAACCCTCTCTCTACGTGGTGACTCTTTGGCTACCGTCCATCACTTGCACTCTGTCGATTTGACAGATGACGATCTCATCGCCTTCGCCGTCGCGCGTAGCCATAAACGCAGCGAGAAACGCGCTCAAGCTGCCGTTGTCGAAGTCCCCGCGCTTCCGCCGGAGACCCGTCTACAAGCGAAGAAAACGCCGCGCAAAAAGCCGGCTGAATTGGAAGCCAGAAAGCGGTTGAACAAAACGTCGCCATTTATTGCCAGATAATTGTCGCTCTCAGGCGTCAATTGGCTATTTCTGGCATCACCGAGCGGTGACCTCTCCATTGCACGTAGGATAGTCAGGCGGATTACGAAACCGCTGCTCTACCAGCTGAGCTACGTCGGCGCAGCGGGCAAAACATTGCATCGTGGCAAGGCCATCGCAACAGCGCAGAGCCTCGTGCTCAGGATCGTGCTTCTGCGCGTGATCGGACTAATTCCCTCGGCGCGCCCTCGCCACGCCGAGCAGGTTCAGGTCGCGCCTTACCAATCAAGGGTTCATGGCAGAACAAATGTTTCCCCAATTTCGCGCAGGGCGATGCGCTCGGGTTGATCGCGCAGCGCGGCTTCGAAACGCTCGATTGGCTCGCGCAACGCCTCGAAGCTCAGCCGGAACGTTTGATGATGGACCGGCATGATGAAGTGCGCGCCAGCGGCATTTGCCATTTCAACGGCCTGTTCGGGCGTGCAATGCGAGCGGATCCAGGGGTTGTAAGCGCCAATCGACATGATCGCGAGATCGATTCCTCCGCGTCGTCGCAATTCTGCGAAACTGTCCGTCATTGCGGTATCACCGGAGAAAATGATGCGCCGTCCCTTTCGCTCGAGCAGATAACCGTTGTAGCCGCGATAAGTATCCCGCGGTTTTCGCGCGCCCCAGTGGTTCACCGGGAAGGCACTAACGTTGATTTCGCCGACGGTGGTGGTCTTGAAACTCTTCCGTTTGCGCCGCCCGAGCTCGGTGATGTCACGGAACCGTGTTCGTCTCAATAAATCACCTGTAGCACGAGCGGTGATCACACTCGTGTTTTCGTCAAAACAACGGAGCGTTCGCAGATCGAAATGATCAAAGTGCGCATGCGAAAGAAGAATTAGATCGATCTTTGGCAGCTCATGAACCTCAAGCGCGGGTGCGGTCAATCGTTTTGGACCGACGGTGAATCCTGGCAGACGGATTCCGATGCGCGGGAAAAGCACCGGATCAGTGAGAATTTTGATGCCGAAAAAATTGATGAGCACTGTCGCATGACCAAGCCACGCGAGCGTGACCGCTGCGTCGCTCCACTTTTCGGGTTCAGGCTTGGCAGAGACCGGAACAATCGGCCGCCAGCTTTCAATCGTCCATTCACGGAAAAGATGACCAAGCCAGTGCCGTACCCGCGAACTGCGCAGAGTTGGTCGTTCAGGTGGCTCCATGCAAAAGGAATTAGACCGCGCTCATCCGGCGTTTCCCGACCGAGAGCACTTGTCAGGGCCTGCTGAATAATCCTTTGAGAGCTCTCCAGAGAGTTCTGCCCGCTTTGGGCGGGCCGGCGCGCGCGACGAGCACTGGAACATTAGCACGATTCAAAATGCTGCGTGTTAAATCGCCCATGATGTAGTGCCGAAGCAGTCCGCGCGCCTGCGATGTACCGGTCACGATCAAATCGTAATTGCCTTCGTGCACTTCTGCGAAAACTTGATCGATCACAATCCCGTGCCGAAGACGCACTTCGGCGTGAACACCTAGCCGCTCGAGTTCTCTTCGTTGCCGGCGCAGGTTTGTCCCAAGCTCCGATTTCGATTCCAGTAGCTGAGTGACGTCCTCTTCCATGCGGACAAGGTCGGCGTACATTGCGGGCGGCTCAGCCATAACGTGCAGCAACGTAACTGAAGCGTTCACGGCGGCGGCCAGCTTGCCGGTAAATTGCACCGCTTGTTCTATAAATTCTTTACCGCCGGTGCAGACCAGGAAACGTTTTAATTGTTTGGACTCTCCAATAGCCACCAGCACAGGGGGCTGAATGGCTTTGATCACTTCGTAGGTTTTTGCCGAGCGCCAGTAATCCCCGGTTGCTCCAATCCAACGCGCACCGATGACAACCAGGTCGTAGCTGGTCTTTGACGTTTGATCCACAATCTGTCGCACCGGTTCGCCAGATTGCACGACGATAACCGGCGACACGCCGCGGCCCTGAAGCAATTGCGCCTGGTTGTAAAGCGCATCGCGCAGAGGCTGCTCGTCTTGTGATGTTTCGGCAATTCCAAGGAGCGTGGTCTCGGCCTTCAGCGGTCCGGCCAGCAATCCTCCCAGGTGGATTGCCGTTTCGGCCGATTGCGTTCCATCGCTGCAAATCAAAAATTTCATTGCTAGAGTTTGTGTCCGCTCATGAGCGTGTAAATCACGATGGCCGCGCCGATCAACGGCAAGGGGACAAAGGCGAGACGGATTTTTGGACCGGCAAAATATTGTGTAGCGACCACGCCAATCTGCGCGCCGATGACTGCACCAGTGTGCATGACTAGCGCGATTAGAATATCCACGTTGCCTTTGATCGCGTGGGTGATCGTTCCGTAACTGGCGGAAATAACGATTTCGAAAAGATCGGTCCCCACCGCAAGATGCGTGGGAACCCCGAGCACATAAACCATCGACGGCATCCGAATGTAACCGGCGCCGCCACCGAGAAAGCCGCTAAACAGGCCTCCAATAAAGGCCACCAAAAGAATGGTCCACAGTGAAATTCGTATGCCTGAAGTGGGCAGCGTAATCATCGGCGCAATTTTCAGCCGCTGAATTGTTTGCGTGACAGGCCCGAATGCGGAACGGTCTGTTTTTAGCCCCGCGCCTTTGCCGACCGAACGCGATCGCCTTTTGTCTGTCTTCAGTGTTTTTCGGCTCTCCCAGAGCATGAATGCCGAGATGCTAACATAAACGGAGATAGCGACGTAGCTGACGACTGAGTTTACGTTGCCGGCGCGCTTTAGCGCCTGAATCAACTGCGCGCCACATTCAGCACCGGCGATTGTTCCAAGTGCCATGAAGAGCCCCAATTTAAGATCGACATTGCCCAGCGTGCGATGGTGTCTCGCCGCCACAATCGATTTGCCGACAATATGCGCCAGGTCCGTTCCAACGGCGTAATTCCAATCTACTCCCATCAAACGCAGCGCCGGGCCAGCAATGAAACTTCCGCCGACACCAAAGAATCCACCTAAAATTCCAATGAGAAAGCCGACAACGACCAGATAGATCGGGTTGATGTGCGTGTTGGAGATTGGAAAAAACATTAGCTATCTCCGGCGGCCCCGCAGGAAGCGAAACAAAAGCGTCGTCACGGTATCCAGAGCGACTGCCTGCCCAGCAATGAGCAAAAGCGCGACCGCTGCGTAAGTGTAACGATGTTGGCGCTCGAGGCGGTACAGCCAGTCCCCCAGGAGATGTAGAACTAGAAAGAAATAGCAAGTAACCAGAACCGAATAAACCGCCAGTTCAATAACAAAGGCTCGCAGACTTTTGGCAGCTCCTTTTTTCATCAGGCAGACATTGGCTAAGGCATTGAACGGTTAAGGCACGGAGATACAAGATTTGTTATATCACTGAACGAATCGAGCGAGAATGGCCTCGCCGGTTGTAGGTTTCAACGGTTTAACGCGTCATCGGCTGAGAGGGTTGCCCGCAAGCTCATCAGCGGCCAAATTAATTGCGTATCTCGCGTTTCTTCCTAACGTTCCACTTCACTTTTACGGGAAAAGCCATGGCCGATGCCGCAAACAAATACGCCGAAAATGTACCGGGCAAATTTTACGTCGACGATCAATGCATCGACTGCGATTTGTGCCGCGAAACGGCGCCCGCCAATTTCAAACGGAACGATGACGGCGGCCATTCCTATGTCTATAAGCAGCCAGAGTCGCCAGAGGAAGAGGGACTCTGCAAAGAGGCGATGGAAGGCTGTCCGGTCGAAGCGATCGGCAATGACGGCGACGGCGCGTAAATGGTAGGGCGCGACCGGGCGCGCCGTAAACGCGCCACTTCGAAGAGAGACATCCCGCCCCGGATTCAAACACTTCCTGTCGCCTTAAGCATCGCCGGGTCGGACAGCAGCGCCGGCGCCGGCATTCAGGCCGATCTGAAAACCCTTTCCGCGCTTGGTGTTTACGGATTAACCGCGGTGACGTGCATCGTCGCGGAAATTCCCGGGAAAGTTTCGCGGATTGAGCCGGTCAGCGCGAGAATTGTTCGCGAGCAAATCGAAGTGCTTGTTAGGAATTTCCCGATTCGCGCGTTGAAGACCGGCCTGCTTTGCTCTGCGGCGATCATTTCCGCTGTCGCGGAAGCGATACGCAAGACCGACAGAATGCGCGGGCGACGGATTCCACTGGTGATCGATCCGGTAATGATTGCGACCAGTGGCGACCGCCTTCTCGAGCCGGCTGCTATTGCCACATACCAGAGACAACTGTTCCCGCTGGCGACGCTTATCACACCGAATCTCGACGAAGCAGCGTTGTTGCTCGAAACAAAGATCAAAAACCGAAAACAGATGGAGCAAGCGGCGAAGGCTCTCGCAAACCAATATCGCGCCTCGATCTTGTTGAAAGGCGGCCATCTTCAAAGCGGGGACGCGATCGATTTACTTTTTCACAAGGGCAAACTGAGAGAGTTTTCGGCGCCGTTTGTCCGAGGAGTCGCAACACACGGTACCGGCTGCGCCTATTCAGCAGCGATTACCGGTGGTCTTGCGCTCGGGTTCTCGTTGGAAGATGCCGTTTATCACGCGAAAAAATTCGTAACCAAAGCGATTGCGCGACATTTTCAATGGGGCAACCTTCACGCTCTTAATCATTCGCTAGGTTGCTAGGGCGCGACCGCCGGGGGCGCCGCAACGTTGCACGGCCCCTCTATTAATGATCCGTGCCTACCAAATGAATCTCACGTGCTCTCTTTTTCGCTCTTCTTCTCCCAGCGTTTCAACTGCATCGCGTCGATTGCAGCAGCAGTTTCGGCCTGTTTTTTGCTGCGGCCGCAACCCTGGCCAAGCACAATTCCCTCCCAAACGACTCGCGACACAAACGTTTTTTCGTGCTCGGGTCCGCTTTGCGAAATCAATTCATAGACCGGACTGTAGGGCGAAATGCTTTGTAACAACTCCTGAAGATCGCCTTTAGGATTTATGTCTACTGGTTTTTCTGCCAGTTCCTCGAGATCGGCGTGAGTTTGGGTCAAAATGAACTGCTTGGCCACCTCGAGGCCGCCGTCGAGGTAAAGGGCGCCGATGAGCGCTTCGAATGCGTCGGCCAATGTGGATGTTCGCTCCCGACCACCACTGGCTTCTTCGCCGCGTCCCATCAAAATGTAGCGTCCGAGATCGAGCGTGGCGGCATGCGCCCTCAAAGCTTCGCGGGAAACCAGCCGCGAACGCAGCTTAGTTAGTTGTCCTTCGGCTTCGACTCGAAAATTACGAAACAAGTATTCCGTAATAACAAGTTGGAGAACCGCATCGCCCAGAAACTCCAACCGCTGATAATCAAAATGATAACGTTGCGCCTCATGGCCAAGGCTGGGGTGCGTCAACGCTTCCGCCAGCAAAAGCGAATTGCGGAATTTGTATCCGATGCGTTCTTCGAGCGGTGTCACATCCGTGTCATCTCAGCGAACTTCAAAAATACTACAGTTCGCTTACCGAGGACAAGGATCGAGATAACGAGGTAAGCTGATGCAAGACTAGTTCGTCCAGGAAGCCAGTCTGCCTTTATCGGCTTTGATAAACTTCCAGCGAGGTGATTACATCCAGCGCTCGTTGCAAGACTGGATCGTGCAGTGGCTGCTTTTCCGAGGCGCGGCCGCGGCGCTGCTGCGCTGCTTCTGCTGCTTCGACCTCGGGATTGGTTCCGGCCAACAGCGCCGCTTCGTTCATATGCGGCCGACCCGCTTCGTAAACAAAAGGGCTCATTCCTTTTTCGCCGCTTAATTGAAGAATCTGCCGTTTGTCCGCTAGCGACATGTCGATGGGCAAATCCGGTTTGATTCCCTCCGTAAACAATGAGCGCCCCTCGGGCGAAATCATTTCAGCGACAGCAAGACGCAGAATTTTGCCATTCGGCAATGACAAGTCCGAGTATTCGGCCGCGCGGCCGGCAGTCGGTTGTCCGATAACCAGAGCCTTGTCATAAAACCGTAGTGCAGCGGCGATAGCTTCCGCTGCGCCGGCAGTGTCCCCATCGGCGAGCACCATCACCAGGCCGCGAAATGCGGGATCACGATCAGAATTAAATACGCGATCCTGACGTCCCGCGCCTTTGCGCAAGGTAAATATCGTTTTGCCTCTGGGACAAAACCGCTTCGCAAATTCCGCGGCCAACGCCAAATCATTTGTCGTCCCACTGCCACGGAGATCGACAATCACGGCGTTCACCTTTTTCGCCGCGAAAGTGCTGAGGCTCTTGTCGAGGGCCTGAAGGTTGGCGCTGCTCAACGACCCGAGGCGCAGGTACGCGATGTGCCCTGCGATAATCTCGCTGTAAAATGCGCTTGGCGGGACCGCCGGCGCGTTCTCTTTGCTGGGCAAAAGCATTACGCCGCGCGGCAGCCGCGCCATCAGACCTTGAACAGTTGCCCGATTCATCTCCGTGTCTGTGATTGCGTCTGGATTTACGAAATTACTTTTCAGCAGCGTGATGACCGCTTGGAGATCGGCCGGGCCTAACGAATTGACGACGTCTTCTGTACCGGGAGTGGTCGACGGGGAAACCGCTGGCAGTTCAGGCGATTTCGACGGGCTCTGCGGTACCGTGCCCAATGGCGTTTGCGCAGGTAACCGCGGCGTCGGCGATTGCGCGGCGAGATTCGCAACGAAGATGAAGATGGCAAACGTGGCCTGCAAAAATCGAGACATCACGATAATTTCTCGATGTTAGCCGCAACAGCACTCAGAGCAACGTCGCGCCTGTAATGACAGTTCTCGAAATGAATCCGGGAGACGGCGTCGTATACGCGTTCGCGCGCCTCTTCGATGGTTGACCCAAGCGCAGTGACTCCGAGAACACGGCCACCCGCAGTCCTAATTTCGCCGTTCGCGCGTTTCGTTCCGGCGTGGAAAATCTGGACGTCTTCGAGCTTTGCTGCGTCGTCGAGACCTGAGATCGGTTTCCCAGTTTCGTATTTGCCAGGATACCCGGCAGACGCCAACACGACCGTGACCGCTGGGCGCGTATCCCATTCAATTGCGCGCGTGTCGATCTTTCCATCAATTGTCGCTTGCAAGAGCGGCAACAGATCCGATTTCATCCGGGGCAAGAGCGCCTGCGTCTCCGGGTCGCCGAAACGACAGTTAAACTCCAACACACGCGGGCCTTCGCTTGTGATCATCAAACCGGGATAAAGAAGTCCGCGAAACTTGATTCCCTTTTGCAGGAGACCGCGCAGCAATGGCCGCATAATTTCCGCCTCGAACTGAGCTTGCAACCTGCTGTTCCAATTATTTGCGGGACTGAAGGCGCCCATCCCGCCTGTGTTCGGCCCCTCGTCGCCGTCCAACGCGCGCTTGTGATCGCGCGCCGATTCTAGCGGGAGATAATTCTCTCCGTCTACCAGCGCGTGCAATGAGCATTCTGTGCCGCGCAAAAGTTCCTCGATCACGATGCGTCGGCCCGCGTCGCCGAAGCGGCGTTGATTCATCATCTCATCGATAGTCGATCGAGCTGTGGCAGCATCAGCCGCAACGATTACCCCTTTGCCGAGCGCGAGACCGTCCGCTTTGATCACCACTGGAAATTTCGCTCTCTCACAGTAACGAAGCGCTTCGCTGCTCTCGGAAAATAGGTTCGATTCCGCTGTGGGAATCTTCTGCGCGCGCATCAGTTCTTTTGCAAAAATCTTGGACGCTTCGATGCGGGCGGCCGATTTAGTCGGACCAAACGCGCGCAATTTTTCACTCGCAAACAGATCGACAATTCCCGCGGCAAGCGGATCGTCCGGGCCGACCACCGTTAGATCGACGTGATTTTCCTTCGCGAACCGAACGAGCGCCTGCAAATCGTTCGCCGGAATCGCGACATTCTCGGCAATTTCGGCAGTGCCTGCGTTTCCGGGCGCGCAGAAAATGCGCTCCGTATGCGGCGATTGCCGCAGTCTCCACGTAAGCGCATGTTCACGGCCGCCACTGCCAATCACTAAAATTTTCATAAAAGAAGCAATCGCAGCGGCACTGTAGAGGCAGCCGTGTCGGCTGCAAAACATTCGAAACCAGGCGGCACTCCTCCACTGCAATCCCGTTCAATCAGGGCGATTCAGCGGGCAGGATCGGCAGCTCCAATTTCTCAGTGTGTCGAATGACCGTAAGGGTAGCACTAACTCCAATTTGCTCGCCAACCAAAACCTTATGCAGGTCATGCACGCTCTCGACGGGCTGACCATTGAAGGCAACAATCAAATCGCCCTCGCGTAATCCAGCGCGCTCGGCGGGACTGTTTTTCTCGACGGAAACCACAAGTACGCTCGTCTCAAGAGGCAAACCATAAAATCGCACGATCCGCCGGTGAATCGGCACATTCTGGCCGGCCACACCGATATAGCCGCGCCGGATTCGTCCGTCGCGGATCAGCCATCCAGCGACTAGCTTGGCCGTGTTACTGGCGATGGCGAAGCAGATGCCCTGAGCCGGTCGGATCATCGCGGTGTTCACGCCAACCACTTCGCCGGCTGAATTGACCAGCGGTCCACCGGAGTTCCCCGGATTCAAAGCAGCATCAGTTTGAATAATGTTGTCGATTAGACGGCCCGATTGCGCATGCATGGAGCGGCCGAGCGCACTGATTACGCCTGCGGTGACGCTAGCTTGAAAACCGAGCGGATTTCCAATCGCGATTACGAGCTGGCCGACGCGCAAATTCTCGGAGTCGGCCAGGCGCACATGGGTGAGCTGCGACGCATCGATGCGAATGACCGCGAGATCGGTGTCTGGGTCATCGCCAATCAATTGCGCGGGGTATTCGCGTCCGTCCGGTAGGTTCACAGTGATTGAGTTGGCTGCGTGAACGACGTGGCTGTTGGTCAGGATGAATCCATCAGGCGTGATAATAAAACCCGAGCCGTTTCCGCTAAGCTCGCGCATTCCGCGGCGGACGTTGACGCGTTGTTTCACGTCGATGTTCACAACGGCAGGTGCGACCCGCGCGACTGCACTCACTACGGTGCGCGAATACGCATCCAGCAAGGCGGAATCATCTAGTGCCGTGGTGGGCGCTTCGGCCTCGCCCATTGGCTTTGCGCCAGCCCTGGAGTCCGCTTGGCTTAAGAGAAAATCTATCGCCGCAGCGTTGTCTTTTGAAAGAGATGCAATTGTCATGAGTTAATTTCGAGCAGCCAAACCGTCAGTCAACTACATGTGGAGTCTGACCATACACACTTTTACGAGCGTTACTCTCCGCTTGAACCTGAGACTGGTTCGGTTTACAACATCCCATGCCAAAATCGTCCTCTCCCCCGTCCGTCATGGACGCGCAGTGTCCATCCCGGCTCGTGCTCGACAGAATCGCGGATAAATGGACCGCTCTAATTATCCAGATTCTCGCGCGCGGAACGATCCGTTACGCGACACTGCAGCGCGAGATCGGAGGCATTTCGCAGAAAATGCTTACCCAAACGTTGCGCAGCCTTGAGCGCGACGGGCTGGTGCAACGCACCGTTCATCCGGTCGTCCCGCCGAAAGTAGAATACTCACTGACGAGATTGGGTCGGACCTTAATTGAGCCGTTGCACGCGCTCTGCCGCTGGTCGGAAAAACATCTGGCTGAACTGCAGGCAAATCGGGCGCGGGCGAAGGCCGCAGCCCTGAAAGTGTTCGGAGTTAATTGAGCGATGTGGCCTTGTGCTGGAATAATTGCCTCCGACTGCAGCCCGTCAGGCAATGCACTCACACAACGAGATCGAAATAGTCTGCCAACTTCCAGAAGAAACAAAACAGCTAAAAACCATATCGCGCCGGCCAATCTCTGGCCGGCCCGCCCAGCCGCGTCGCACAGGTCTTTAGCTCTTCCTTGAAGAACTGGGCCAGATGCGACCGCACTCTATCTGTAAGCAGGAGCTTTTCCATCCCGGCCCAACTGTTGCAATCCGTCGCCGCTCGGCGGCTTGGCTTATCTGGATCGGCACCCAAGAAATGGAGGATGGAACGCCGCAGTTCAGCGGGATTTCTTTGTAGGTCATCAAAGAAATAAATGCGAAACCGCTCTGGATGAACATAGCATTTCCATCCAGCGACGACTGCGCTCGGGTACGAGCGCAACCGCATCCCTCGACGGAGCAAATTCCGATTGACCTGGTCGATATCGGTCACGTCGAACGGCTCAATTTGGCGGTAACGCACTTCCATCGACAAGTGCGACCACACGCGCTCAACCGGATCGCGCGCCAGAAAGATTACCTTTAAATTTGGAAAATATCCAACGACTTGCCGAATGACTTTATTGTTCAGCGTAGAATAATTTGGCGAAATATCACCGGAGAGAAGCGATCCCTTGGGTTCGAACAGTCGAGCGTAATGCTCGAGGTCCATATCGGGTTTGCCACTGAGGCTCTTTATGTTCTCCAGAAAGCGAAGATCGCGCTCGTCTCTGCACCGTGAAGGAGATGTGCGTTGAACCCTGCTTAGTTGATCAAAATAATGCAGTTCCTTTATGGGAGGCATCCAGAAATCCGGATGGGAGTCGAGTTGCTGATAAAGCCAGGTCGTTCCGCTTTTGTGAGCTCCGATGCACAAGAAATCGGGCCATGGATCCCCACTAAGAGACCTGTTCTCTTGCTCATGATCGCTGGCGCGACCGTTGAATCGCGAAGCCCACCTCATGTCTGCATTATCTTTATTTTGGCGTCGAAAAAGCAAGAGCGAGCAAAGCGTATGGTTCTATTCGCGACGAAAGACGAGTCGGTTTTTCGTCCACTACGCAAGTTGCCCGAAGGCTATTCGTTCTCTTTTAGAGCAGTGAGGCCGGCTTCGATTTGCCAACGTCAGGCAATCCAGTCGCACCACACAAGAAGATCGAGATAGTCTGTCAGTTGCCAGAAGAAACAAAACACCGAAAAGCCGTATCGCGCCGGCCATTTCCTCGCAGGTCCGCCCAGCTGCGCCGCGCACGCTTTCAGCTCCTGTTCAAAAAATTTGGCCATACGGGCGCGCACCTTGGCAGTCAGGGGAATTTTGCCCCTACCGGCGTCGCTATTGTGCTCCGCCTTCAAACGGCCGCTTGGCTTGTTCGGATCACCGCCGAGAAAATGGAAAATCGAACGTCGCAGCTCTGTGGGGTCTTGTTTCAGATCATCGAAGAAATAAACGCGAAAAAGTTCGGGACGAATATAGCGCTTCCATCGCGCAACGGTTTTACTGGGATGCGAGCGGGCCAGCACCCCTGGGTTTAACAAATTCCGAATCACTTCCTCGGCATCCGTTGCGTCAAACCTCCTGATCATTCCGAGCCGCACGCCCATGGACAACTGCGACCAGGCTCTCTCGACTGGGTCGCGAGCCAGAAAAATCACTTTCAAATTGGGGAAGTGATTGACCACTCGCTCAATGACTTCATCGTTCAGGGTCGAATAGGCTGGCGAAATGTCACCTGACAGAAGCGCTCCCTTGTGTCGGAACAACTCGCCGTAATTCTGCAGATCGATGTACGATCGGGCACTCAGATTTTTCATGCTCTCCAAGAAGCAAACATCGCATCCATCTTTGGAGCGCGGAGCATGAAATCGTTTCGTTCTATTCAAAGTATCCAGATAATGCAGTTCCTTTACCGGAGGCATCCAGAAATCGGGATGTGGCTCCAGTTGCCGATAAAGCCAAGAAGTTCCAGCTTTCTGCGCTCCCACGCACAAGAAGTCCGGGCAGGTGCCGCCGGTGGAACAGTGATGCTCTTCTCCATTGAGATCGTCATCGATTCGAGATTTGAATGGCCGGGCCAAACGCACGTCGCATTATTTTCTCATGCGCCGTTAAAAAGCAAGCCGGGAGCCCGGCTTGCCGCGATTGCCGGGGAAGTTGAGAATTGAATCGAATGAAGAATAAGACTCGGTGTCGCATCTTTCTTCTCTCACCCGCTTACGCCGGAGGTCAGCGAGCGCGAATGATTCTGAGCGATCGCGCGGAATTCGAACTCGCTCGAAAACTGCGCGGCAAAAACGGCGCGCCAATCGCCGAAGTGTTCGCGTTTCTGAGCGGCCTCTACTTCCGCGGAAAAATTGCGTACGTAACCGCATTTGCGCGGCCTGCCCGCGGAACTTCGGGTGTCTTTGTCATTACGCCCACGCGCGGGCTTGTCGATGCAAGAACGCGAATTCGTCTCGATGACCTGCTTGAGTTTGCCACGGTCGACATTCACGAGGACGATTCGCGGTATCGCGTGCCGATCGAGCGCGACGCACAACTTCTGGCAGAGAAGCTACCACTCGAAAGCGAAGTCATTCTTCTGGGCAGCATTGCCACGGGCAAGTACGTGGACGTTTTACTGTCAACTTTTCGCGACCGTTTGCGATTTCCGTCGGAGTTCATTGGGCGTGGCGATATGAGCCGCGGCGGATTGATGTTGCGCTGTGCAGTGGATCGGCAGGAGCTTTCGTACGTCGCAGTTGCGGGCGCGATCGTTAATGGGAAACGCCCGCCGAAACTCGCTCCGCGGAGCTATGCTCGCGGAGGCGCTGCAATGTCGCCAGAATAACGGAACTTTCGGCGGAAGCTCGGGCAACCAGAATTGTTTTGCATCGCAGGCCGATGTGAGCCTATCGTGAAATCTCTCAGTTATGGACGTGAGTGGTACCATCCGGTCGATCTTGAATCAGAAAAGCCACGACGTTTTCTCGATTTCACCCGAAGCGACGGTTCTCAAAGCGGTCGAAATGATGGATGCGAAGAATGTTGGCGCACTGCTGGTCATGGATCGGGAGCGGCTGGTGGGAATCATTTCCGAACGCGATTACACGCGCAAAGTGATGTTGCGCGGCAAGCGATCGCGCGAAACGAAAGTCGCCGAGATCATGTCAACCGATGTGACTGTTACGCATCCGCGTGAGCCTGTTGAAACATGTCTGCGACTGATGACGGACAAACACATTCGTCATTTGCCGGTGCTCGAGGAGGACAAAGTAGTGGGCATCATCTCGATCGGTGACCTGGTCAAGCATGTCATTTCGTGCCAGAGCGCCGCTATCGAGCACTTGGAAAATTACATCCACGGCGGATACCTGGGGGGATGATTCTGCAGCGGCAGGCGTGTCGTCTGCAATTCAAGGGCCGAGCAGCCGACACGGCTGCTTTACAATTTCCAAGCGGTTCTCCCGTCCACGATTGTCCGCACCGCTCGACCTCTCAATTTCCAGCCGTCGAACGGTGAATTACGCGAGGCCGATTGAAACTGAGCTACATTCACTGTCCACTCGAGCTCTGGATTGATCAGGGTAACATCGGCGCGCGCGCCGATTGATAAAGTGCCGGCGCCGATCTTTAGCAACCGTGCCGGCTCGAGTGTGTACATCTCGATAAGTCGAGCGATATCGATCTTGCCGTATTTGTGGACGAGCAAGTCAAGAAATAATCCGAGCTCCGTCTCCAGTCCGATGATGCCAAAAGGCGCGGCATCGAATTCCACTTCTTTTTCAAAATTGGCGTGTGGCGCGTGATCAGAACATAGGATCGACAAAGTTCCGTCTGCGATGCCCTCCACGAGTGCATCGACATCCGTCTGCGAGCGCAGCGGTGGATTTACTTTGTAGTTCGTATCAAAATTTTGGATCGCTTCGTCGGTTAGCGCGATGTGATGGGGGCAAACCTCGCCGCTTATTTTTACGCCGCGGACCCGCGCTTCGCGAAGTAATCGCACACTTCCGGCTGTGGTGAGGTGCTGGCAATGAATCGGATGATCGCAGAGTTCCGCGAGCAAAATGTTGCGCATGACTATCGCTTCCTCGCCGGCCGCTGGCCAGCCGGGTAACCCAAGAAGCGTGCTCCAATAACCCTCATGCACAACTCCATTGGCAACCAAATTGTAGTCCTGGCAATGATCGAGCACAGGCACGCCAACCATGCGTGCATACTCGACCGCCCGCCGCATCACCTCGTGATTTTGAATGCAATGACCGTCGTCAGTGATCGCAACAACACCCGCCTGCGCAAGTGAGCCGATCGGCGCGAGTTCCTCCCCCGCGAGATTTTTTGAAATTGCGCCGGTTGGCAAAACATTCACGCACGCGATGGCAGAGGCCCGATCTTTGATCCACGCAATCGTGCTCGGATTGTCCGGGACAGGCGACGTATTCGGCATGCAAACAATGGTGGTGAATCCGCCGGCCGCGGCCGCGCGCGCTCCCGACTCGATTGTTTCCTTGTGACTGAATCCCGGCTCGCGCAGATGCACGTGCATGTCGATCAAGCCGGGCGCAACGATCAATCCCTTCGCGTCAATCTCTTCAATTTCGGATTTCGGATTTCGGATTTCGGATTTGGAGCCGACGATTTTTCCGTCGGTGATGTAAAGATCGCCAATTTCATCCCGCTTATTTGCGGGATCGATTACGCGCCCCTTGCGAATAATGAGCGCGCTCATGTCTGATCGTTGATTCGGGGAGCGCGAGCATTCTGCTCGCACCGCCCGGCATGTTGCCGGACGGAATCGGCGCTGCGTGCAGGGTCATGATTTTGCTCATGCTGTCGAACACGCGCTGGGTTCGCGGCAGAATGCCGCGAACAGCGGGCAACATGCCCGCGCTCCCCATTCCAGTCTGCAAGCCGCGTATCCACTAACTTGCGATCCCTCCGCACAGATAAAGGACGGCCATGCGGACGGCGAGGCCGTTGGTGACTTGATCGAGGATCACGCTTTGCATGCCGTCGGCGACTTCGCTGTCGATCTCGACTCCGCGATTGATCGGGCCGGGATGCATGATCAGACAATCGGGTTTCAAAAGTTTTGCGCGTTCTTTTGTTAGGCCAAACAGGCGGATGTATTCACCGAGCCCGGGAAAATATTCTCTGCGTTGGCGCTCGTGCTGAATACGTAAAAGGTTTACAACATCGGCTTTCGGCAGCACGTCATCGATCTTGTACGAAACTTCGACTCCCAATTTTTCAAACTCGCGTGGGACAAGCGTGCTCGGGCCGACCAGTGTCACGCGCGCGCCGAGTTTGAGCAGCCCGAAGATGTTCGAGCGCGCGACGCGACTAAACAAAATGTCACCGATGATAGCTACGCGCAGGCCAGCGATTGTTCCTCTTCGTTCACGGATCGTGTACAGATCGAGGAGGGCCTGCGTGGGATGTTCGTGCGCGCCGTCGCCGGCATTGATTACGCTCGCTTTGAGTCGATTTGACAGGAACTGCGGCGCGCCCGCTGAACTGTGGCGCAGCACGAGAATATCGGCGTGCAATGCCTCCAGATTGCGGGCGGTGTCCTTAAGCGTTTCGCCCTTGGTCAGACTGGAAGCTGTCGCTGAGATGTTGATGACGTCCGCGCTCAAGCGAAGCGCAGCCAGCTCAAATGAAGTGCGTGTTCGCGTGCTTGGCTCAACGAAGAAATTCACCAGCGTTTTTCCGCGCAAGGCTGGGACCTTTTTGATCTCTCGGGTTCCGACTTGTTTGAATGCGTCGGCAGTCTCGAGAACGAAATCGATTTCGTCGGCCGACAACTCGCGCAGGCCAAGAAGATCCTTGCGTGTCCAGCGTGTGGTCATGTGATTTTCCGGGGAGCGCGCGCGTCCCGCGTGCTGGCGAGCGCCTCCTCGCGATCGCGGACTTTTCTTGGAAACTCACAACTCGGAACAGATCCGCGCAGAGGCAAAGTTCGTTTCGGCGCGACGCCGAAACCAGCACGCGAGACGCGTGCGCTCCCCGGAAATGGCGCGTTCACATTCATTCTCGTTCCAGCCAGACTGCGTCGGGTTCGTTATCGGTTTCTTGCAAGCGGACTTGGATTTGTTCTCGCGTTGCGGTCGGCAGATTCTTGCCGACGTAATCAGGGCGAATAGGGAGTTCGCGATGGCCGCGATCGACGAGCACTGCGAGCTGGATGCGAGCCGGCCGCCCGAACGAATTGATGGCATCCATGGCCGCGCGAACAGTGCGCCCGGTGAAAAGCACGTCATCGACGATGACGACGGTGCGGTCCTCCAGTGGCAGCGGAAGCTTTGACACACGCACCACCGGTAATTCCCGGCGCGTTCCGACGTCGTCGCGATGCATCGCTACGTCGATCACGCCGGTCTCCACCTCAGTCTTTTCGACCTCGTGAATAGAAGCGGCGATTCGCCGCGCGATCTCCACACCGCGCGATGGAATTCCTGCGAGGACAATCTTCTCAAGCAGCGGGTTGTGCTCGATGATTTCGTGTGCAATCCGTCGAAGCGCGCGACGAATTGCTTCCGCGTGCATGACCGGGACGGCGGCTGGCGAATTTTGTTGTGTTTGCTTCATGCGTTTCCTTGGCGACCTCGCAGGATCGCGTTAAAGGAACAAAAAAATTAGGAGGCGGACTTTTCGGTGCGCGCCTCCTTTCTTCGTCGCTCTCGCCAGTTGGAGCGATGTTTCACGATCCAATCCAGCAAGGCTCTCTCAAAGCCGATGTCTTTTCCGGCTTTTTCGCTCTCGATCCACTTGTGCTTCAAAATTTCCGCGCGCTCGGCGAGGAACTCCTTGTAGAGGGCCGAGTCTCTAACGAATTGCGCTTGGTCGTCTTTCGAAGACGGCATCTCCGATTCTTCTTTCATAAAACGTGCGGCAAGTCAACAAATCAAACACCTCAATTGGACGAGAGCATCGCGGAATTTATTTAGGTCTCCGCTTGCGCTGACCACTTCGGATGCATCCCTTACGGCAGAGTCTTACGAATATTTTCGGCGATCTTTTTGAACTCGGCAGTCACAGGTGATTGTCGATTTTCACCTACTATCGGCATACCGCGATCGCCTCCTTCGCGCGTGGCGATATCGATTGGAATTTGACCTAACAACGGAACGCGCAACCGCTTCGCTTCGCGTTCGCCGCCGCCGCTGCCGAAAATGTCGTAGCGTTTGCCGTCCGAGGGCGACAGGAAGTAACTCATGTTCTCGACAAGTCCGAGCACCTGCACGTTGACCTTGTCGAACATGGTAGCGGCCTTGCGCGCATCAATGAGGGCAACTTCCTGTGGTGTGGTGACGATGATCGCCCCCGAAAGCGCCACCGTTTGCACGATCGTAAGCTGGATGTCCCCCGTGCCAGGAGGCAGATCCAGCACCAAATAATCCAGCTCGCCCCATTCGACCTGCCGCAAAAATTGTTGGGTGTAACGAGTCACCATCGGCCCACGCAAAATCGCCGGCGACGCATCGTCGAGCAGAAATCCCATCGACATAAGTCGCAACCCGTATTGCTCGATGGGGACGATCTTGTTTTCTTCAGTGGCCGTGGGCCGCTCTCGCGTGCCAAACATGAGCGAAATGCTCGGGCCGTAAATGTCGCAATCGCACAAGCCGACGCGGACGCCGGTTTGCTCCAGCGCGACAGCGAGATTCGCCGCGACGGTCGATTTGCCGACGCCGCCTTTCCCGCTCGCCACCGCAAATACGTGCTTGATACCCGGAATGCGCATCGCGCCCATGCCCGCTCCTGCGCCGGCTGGCGGCGCGTGGATGTCGATCAAAACTTTTGCGCTGCGGATCCCTTCGATCGAGCGCAATGCTCGTTCGGCGTCATTTTTAATTGTTGCGGGAATGTTTGGATCATTTGTCGCCAGCGCGAGCTGCACCTTCACCTCGCCATTATCGACGTCGATCGACTTCACTAAACCGAATGAAAGAATGTCGCGAGTGAAGCCGGGATATTTCACCGACTTCAACGCGTTCTTCACCTGTTCCTCCGAGATCGACATGCGTGAACTTTACCTGCGTGGCGCGAGAGGTAAACCATGCGGTTTCGTGCGCAAAGAGGCAGGGTGAATCGGCTTCTCCTGAAGAGGTTGGCAGAGGAATCGTCGAAGGCGCAAATTCCTCCTCTGGCGTTGCGGGTATGTAGGCGGTAAAACCGAATTATTTAGCCAACGCGTTGAGGACAACGCGTTCCACCTGAGTGGTACTCAAGTTTATCGGTCCTGATAATCCAGTTTGTAGCGAATCTGATAATCGTTTCCGCCAGAGGGGCGAGTAGGCTGCTCGCCGGCTTTCGCGACGAAGTCAGGGTTTTGCCACTCGGACCAGGCGCGGTATTTCGCCCTCATGGGATTGGCCGGCAAGTGAAGCTGGAAGATTCGATCTTCACCGCCGGGAATTTTAGGACGAACAAGCGCTGAGACGTGCGAAAATAAAGTTCGACGTAACCGGCGCGGACGCCGGAATTTTCAGGTGCATCCGTATGCCATTAACCCGGCATCGGCATCCGATTGCGAGGTGTGTCCAGCTCCGGCTCAACTTTGGCAAGACTTTCGGTAGACTGGCCGGCCGGCGGTTTAACTTCAAATTCGAGGAGCGGCGTCGGCCCATTGAAATTCAAGACATGCGGCTGGGCCGCATACCAAATTCCGAATCCGGATGCAGCGATTGCTGCGATCGAGACACAAACCATGAAATAGCCCGGGCCCCCAGACCAATGATTCCTCCGAGAATCCCCAGGAGAATTGCGCTAACAGGGAGTTTTCCTGTCGCGGGCCTGCAAAGGAAGTGATCAGCGTGGATTTGCAGGTATCGAGCTTCGAAGAAGATCGATCCGTTGATGCGTGTTTGCGATTTCGAGGACAAGTCCTGAATAGTTCCACCGGCCAAGCGATTTCGTTGCCGCTACGTAAATTGTTCCTTTTCCTTTCGGACCGGAGACGGGAATGGAGAGATTCGCTTCACCGGACGCGCCGTTAACGTTTGTGTTCCCTGAGACAAGAAATCCCTCTGTAATAGGTGAACCAAGGGCTTCGATGACTGCAGGATGCGCCTTGGCTCGGACCAAGGCATCTTTGTAAACATCCGTCGATTTCACCGCGCTGAATACGATTAAGACGATTGAGGCAACAAAAACGACGAATAAGATCGCCATGCTCAGGCAGCCAAGCGGGACGAACCATTTCCAATTCCGCTTCCACCAATTTGTTTTTGGTGCCGCAGGAACTGGCGGCGGTGTCTGCTCCATGTGAGCCTTTCTACGTCGAACGCAAAGTCGTTGGCAACCAATCTCTTCGCCGCGGTCTGCGCTTGACGGAACGCGCTGCCGCAAGACAGGATGCCGGCCATGAAACTACATCCCTCTCTCCGAATCATTCTCGCAGGCGCTTTGATAGTGCTGGTGAACGCCTGTGCGACCGCTCCCACATCCGGCCCCGCTGCTCTGGTCGGCACATGGACCAACACGGTCGGCACGGTGTGGACAGTTAACCCAGACGGAACATTCCAAGTGGATCTCGATAAGAACGGTAAACCCGACGTATGGGGCCACTACACGGTGTCCGGTGATACGCTTACGATAAGCGAGGTGCGCGGGAAGACGCCGAAAGCCTGCAAGCAACCGGCCACCTACAAGTTCAATCGAATGGGGGACCAACTGCATTTCACCCTCGTGAGTGACAAGTGCAAACTACGTATCCAAAACGTGACGCAGCCTTGGACGAAAAAATAGATGGCTGGTACCGGAAGTCATTCGCCTCTGCCTATGAGCTGCAGATAAATATCATCGAGCCGTTGGGCTTGCATTCGCAGATCGAAATTTTTTCGAACGACCTCAGCGCCGCTGCGCGTGATCTGCGAAAGGAAGACCGGATCTCCCGCCGCTTTCAGCAACGCGTGCGCCAATGCGGAGTCATTACGCTCCGCGACTAGCATGCCGCTTACGCCGTTTTCAATGGCTTCGGGAATGCCGCCGTGGTCGGTGGCAAATACCGGCAGGCCGCTGGCCATTGCTTCGAGCATCGAATTTGGGATGCCTTCCTGATTTCCATCGTGACCAATCTGGCTCGGGTGCAGGAAAATGTGCGACCGATAATAGATCTCGCGCAGTTGATCTTGCGAAACGAAGCCGGTGAATGAAACGCGCCGCTCGATGTTTAGTTCGTGCGCCACCTTCTGAAGTTCGCCGAGTAATGGTCCTTCGCCGGCAATCGTCAGCATCGCATTCGGATATCGATCGAGGAAAACTGCGAATGCGCGAAGGCTAACCGGAAGACCTTTCTTTTCGATCAATCGGCCGGCTTGAACCAAGCGCCATTCACCGTCTTGCGGAAAGCTCCTTGCCCGCAACGGAAATTCCTCGGACGGAATCCCAGTGCGCTGGAGTTCAATCTTTTTTGGGTCGCAGCCGAGGTCGATAACTGCGCGCCGCAACGATTCGGAGCGCACCAAGACGAGGTTTACTGATTCGAGCATCTCTCGCGTGGCGCCTCGATAGGCTGGCTTGTTCATGTCCACCGTGACATCAGCGCCGTGAAAGGAAACGATCGACGGCTTTTTCCAAGCGCGAATCAATGGCAGAAGATGGACGGCGATTTGGCCGAAATAAATGTGCAAAAGGCGAGCGTCCGTTTTTCGTAACACGGCTACCAATGCGCGCAGTTCTGCATCAGAAATTTGCCACGGCATGCCGCGCACTTGCCTAAACCAAAAGCGCCGCAGGAAATGCGTTGCTGGCTTTGGAACAAGTTGGACTGCATCAAATGGGAACCGCTCCGTTTGCTCCCGTTTCTGAGCGATCACCACCGGAGCGCATCGTCTCAGCGCAGTGATTTGCCGGTAGATATGGAACATCTCCGGTTTCAGAAACGTCGCGCAATAGGAAGCGACTACCGGACGTGAATCAGCAGATGGAACTTGCAATGTGCAATGCTTAGCGCTCAACGCCCAATGTTCAAATCGGGCATCGCGTAATCCCCCTCGGCGGCTCGAAAGCCGCCGCTCCTTGTGATCTAAACTCAGGTCGAAAACTGTGCGCGCACTTCGGCTGGCACGCGCATAGGCCGCGCGGTCTGCGCATTGATCGGGCACCACAGCGTACGAGCCTTTGACAAGAGCTGGCCGTCGCTATCGCGGCGGATTTCCGTGAAGCGTTCAAACGTGAGCCGACTGGCTTTGCCGACCCAGGTGCGCAAGATGATTTTGTTGCCCAGTGTGGCAGGCGTTCTGTAGTCGATCTCGTGCCGCAGAACCACCCAGCCGATAGTCTTCTGTGCTTCCGGAGTGGCGACGGCTCGCCAATGCGCCGTGGCGACCTCCTGCACCCACCGCAGGTACACAGTGTTGTTCACGTGATTTTGCTCGTCGATATCATCGGGCAAAACTGAAACGGCCATTTCGAAATGCGCGCAGGACATCGAGAAGAGGAAACTAACAGGAAGTTCTCTTAAAATATGAGCAGACAGGGCAGGTCAGCTGATATGAAAGCGTCGCATCAATTCCTGGCGCGCCTCCATGGCGTGCTGCGGGTTCATGCGACTGAGCATCTTTTCCCGGCGTTCTGGATCCATCGCTGCCAGTTCGCGCACCATCTTGTCGCGCGTTTTCCACTTCGCGTATTTGCTCAAGCCAATGCCGATCGCGAGAAGCGCGGAGACGATCCAAACCGTGATGTCTGTTGCGGTCACAAGATAAATAAAGGATTGAAAACTGTCGGAGACAAACGACGGAAAAGTGCGCCGGTTGACGATACCGATGCGGAGAGGAGATTTTTCTGATCGTGCGCCGAGAAATTCTCGCTGTTTTATGCACTGGTGTTGTGCTCGCTAGCGCACCGTTAGCGCAGGCTCAGGAGGCGACTTCGCCAAATCTCCCGGAACACATAGAGACCGGCGAGGCGATGCCACCGCCAAAGCTGAAAAAGAAAAAGAAGGAACGAAGCCGGGAAATCGCAGCCACCGCATCGAGTGAAAAGCCAGCACCTGCGATCGAGCAGGCCGCTGCACCAGAGGAATCGACAACACCGGCCGCGCCAGCAGAAAAGAAACATCGTGTCAAAAGACGGGCGCCGCCTGCTGTGCAACCTGAGGCAGCCAGCTTCTCGACCCCCGCCTCCTTGTCGTTATCGGGTGCCCAAGCTATGGCAGTGAGTGCTCCCTTGCCCGAGTATCCATATCAAGCAAAGCACGCCAATGTTACTGGAAGCGGTGTTTGCGTCATGATTATCGATACTGTGACCGGGAAAGTCACGAATGCGATGATGGCGCAAAGCACCGGTAACGCGATTCTTGATAAAGTTACCACCGAGACGTTTCGAAGGTGGCGGTTCAAACCCGGAAGTGTCTCGCAGGTCCGAGTGCCGATCACTTATGAATGAATTCGCGTTCGTCCTTCCCAAGAGGAAAGGAGGCAATTCTTCGGCAATCACTAGTTGGAGTTGCGGCCATCGCTGCATTGTGTGATCACGAACGATGTATGCAGTTGAGTTGGATCGATCGAAACGGCTCCTGGTGATCAGCGCTGTGCAACGGGTCACGGCCGAGCAAGCGAAGCTGGCTGCCTTGCGCGTCCGTGAGCTCTTACAGGATGTTACGCCCGGGTTCCGAGTTCTGGCGGATTACCGATGGTTGGACTCGATGGATTCAGGAGCGGCGCGTCACATTGCCGAAATCATGGACACGCTCGCGGAAAAAGGGGTTGCCGCCGTCGCGCGCGTGATCCCCGATCCACACAAGGATATTGGTCTCAATATTCTATCGCAATTCCATTACGGACCCGAAATCCAAATCGCGACGTTCGAGACGCTGGCTGATGCGCTACAAAGTATGGCGGAAAAGCCTTGATTGTCGCTCGACTTAGTTATGAGCGGCTTTGTCTCCTTCTTTGATCGCGTCGGCTTCGCTCACGTATTTACCTTTTTTCGTCGTGCCGTAAAAGCGCGAGCCCTCCTTGTGGTAAACATGCGACTCTGTATTGACCCAGACGAGACCGTGGCCACCGCCTGGCGCAGGCGTGGCTGCAGCCTTAGCGCTCGCCGCTCGCGCGGGCGCTGGGTTGGCGGCCGCAGGACTGGCTGCTGCAGCAGAAGTTTTCGGTTTGAATAAATCGCCGAGGTTGAATTTAGCAGGCGACGCTGATGCGGCGGGACTCGCTGCGGTGGCAGCCTCCTTTTTTTTGCTGGCGCGCTTCGCTTTGGGTGAAGCGGCAGGCGACGCAGAAGTTGCAGGCGACGCGGCCGTTTGGGCCGACGATGTCGTCTGAGCTTTTTTATGTGCGCGTTGTTTTGCCGGTGAAGGCGATTGGGCAGGCGATTCGCCCGGGGTCGGAGACTGAGCTTGCACAGCGCAGGCGCTCGCAAGTCCGATTGCAAAAACGAGAGCAACAAATTTGGTAGTCATAGCGGCGACCATAGACAAACGGCGGCATTGCAGTCAATGCATTTCCGACGAATGAATCGGGCCTGCATAAAGAGCCCGATGTCTGGCCTGGATTGCCGTCCTTCCGTCAGGAATGCGATTGCAGCGACTCCCGCTTGAGCGTCGGCTTTGCCTGCGCTAGCATTTGGCGGGATGCTTGAGACCATTTTGGGATGCCTCAAATGGGCCGCCGTCGGTTTCGTCGTGGCTTTTGCCCTGATGAAACTGTTCGAGGCCAGTCACATTCATGACGACATTCCCAAGCCTGCTTTCAAAATACGGCAGACGAAGCGCGCGACGTTCGTGTTATCGACGTTCGCGGGGATGCTTTCAGCGCTCGTATGGTTGTTAGTGCAGAAGCTGGATTGACCTGACGCAGAGGTTAAACCGTTGAAGCGTTAAAATCGTTGAAGCGGTCGAGAATGCGTGCGTTTCAGCCCATGTAGAACCCGCCATTAACATTCAGCACATGCCCGGTTATATATGAAGCCATCGGGGAGGCGAGGAAGAGCGCTGCGTCTACAATCTCGCTTACATCACCGAGACGGCCGAGCGGGATTTGTTTGATGAAGCTTTGCATTGCTTCGTCAGGCACGCCCTTACTCATCCCGACGTCGATGAAACCCGGAGCGATCGCATTCACGGTGATGTTTTGCCGCGCAAATTCCCGGGCAGACACCTTGGTCAGGGCGATAATTCCCGCCTTGCTCGAGGAATAATTCGCCTGTCCGAATAAGCCCATCTGACCGCTCACAGATGACATGTTGATGATCCGGCCGCCGCTGCGCAGAATCGCGGCAGCTTTTTGTGTGACCAGGAATGTCCCGGTAAGGTTCACGCGAATCACGCTCTCAAAATCATCCAGCGACATTTTCCTAATCGTCCGATCACCGATGATTCCGGAGTTGTTCACGAGGATGTCGAGCCCGCCATGTCGATCTTGTATCTGCTTCATCATCGTCTCGACCTGCGCCGGCTGCGTCACGTCGCACTCAATGACCAGCGGCTTATCGAGCTCCTTCGCCACATTCGTCGCATCGGTCTTGTTTTGTCCCTGCGCCTCGGCGACGTAATTGACCACGCATTGCGCATCGTGTGCGCCAAAAGCCTTGATCATTTCCGCGCCGATCCCGCGCGAGCTGCCGGTGACCAGCACAACCTTCCCGGTGAAATCGAGCGGATCTTTCATTTACCGCTCAACATCTATTCCTGGAAAAGTGACGGACCACGAGCGCAATCGTCAGTCCAATCAAAATCATGTGAATCATCACGGCGGTCACATCCCTGGAACGGAATGGGGCACGTTCGGGAATCTGAGCGGCACGACAATCCAATACATGAAAATGTAAACCGCAATTCCGTAAAGCAGTCCCGATACTACAGCGTGCCGGGTTAAAAAACTGAATTGCCGACTACCGAGGTAAAATACCGAAGCCGCCGTAAACGCGATTAAGAAGTGAATCACGAGCCCCAGCCCGGCCGTCGCTATTGCTCCTTCGAATGAACGGGCGCCGAGCAAACCACTGGCGATTCCTTGCAGCATTCGAATTGATCCCGTGCCTTTGAGTTCTGCGATTACAAACGCAGAGGTGATGTCAAGGATTCCCGCGATCAGACCGGCGGATACAATTGCGCGAAGCGCTCGTGATTTTTCCATCGCGTTCTCGTTACTAGGCTAGAATGCCATTGCCCGTCAAATCATAGCCGTTAGACTTTTTGCCTGATGCCGGCGCCGATTCGAATTCTGACCGCGGTCCCGATCTGCGATGGGCACGATAGCGCGATCAACACAATCAACCTCGAATTCATCCGACACGGCATTGAAGTGATTTATCTCGGCTTTCACCGCTCGGTGGGCGACATTGTGCGCGCGGCGATCCAAGAGGACGTGCGCGCCATCGGCATCTCAAGTTACAATGGTGGCCACATCGAATTCTTCGCGGCGGTGGTCGATCTTCTGCGCAAAAAAGGCGCGGACGACATCAAGGTGTTCGGCGGCGGCGGGGGCACCATCACGCACCAGGACGCGACGATTATGAAACGCAAAGGCGTGGACGAAGTTTTTTTCCCGGGAACGTCGCTCGAAGAAATGGTGAAATTTGTCCATCAACTCTATGGCAAACCGCGCGCCAAACGATCTCGGCTGAAATCGTCTGACCAGGAACTCGCACACAAGCTGACAAAGATCGAAGAGGCGTTTGCCAGTCGGAAACGCCCAACATCCAACGCCCAACGCCCAACGCCGAATAAGAAACTTCGTCATTCAGCGCGCGTGAGCGGCGCGGGCGTCATCGGTTTCACCGGCCCCGGTGGCGCGGGGAAAACGACGTTGATCGATGAACTGGTGTTGCGTTTTCTGAATCGCAATCCGAAGGGAAGAATCGCAATTTTGTCGCACGATCCGAGCGTAGTTGGCGAAGGAGCATTGCTGGGCGATCGCGCCACGATGATCAACTCACAGGACGATCGCGTGTTCATGCGCAGCATGGCCACGCGTGGACAAGCCGGCGGACTCTCACCCGCGACGCATGATTGCCTCGCGCTACTCGCTCAGTCGGATTTCGACTACGTCATTATTGAGACGGTAGGCACTGGCCAGGAGGCGATGCCATTTCAGAAAAATGGAATTGTTGACCTAACCGTGCTGGTGATGAATCCGGATTACGGCAGCCGGTTGCAGTTACAAAAGATCGTCATGCTTGATCTGGCTGACATCGTAGTGGTGAACAAAAGCGATCTTCAGCGTGCTCGCACCGCCCACACGGAAATTGAACATCGTCTCGAACAAAACCGACGCTCACAGCAACTGATCGACACTGTGGCAAAACGCCACCGCGATCCTGGCGTGGACAAATTGTTTGAGCTAATTTGTAACCGCGAGTAACAAATCTGTCATGTCGAGCGACGTCGAGACATCTCGTGATAATTTCCAGGTTGGGAAATAATTAGAGATTCCTCGACTCCGCTCGGAATGACAGGGATGTAAGACGCCGAATCTATGAGCAAACTGGGACAAGTTGTCGAATCGGTCGAGAATTATAACAAGTTCGTGCTCGATCAGGTGAAGCGCGCGCGTAGGGATCAAAAATTTGGGCGCGAACTACTGGGACGCTGGAACGACGTCAAAGCGAAAATTCCGACGACCCGCACGCCAACCGGATTGCCATTGCCGCGACTTGCGTTGCCGGAAATCGATGAGCCCGGCGAGATCGCGCGTTACATCTTTGGCGAAGGATTGCCTGGTGAATTTCCGTATCTGAACGCGGCCTATCGCGAAATGTACCTTGAGCCGGTTCGTGAGATTGAAAGCTTTGAGAAGAACGCCGGCAAGATCGACAAGAAAATTCCGCAGACAGAAGAGCCTACGCGTTTGTTCTCCGGTTTGATGCTGGCTGAGGACACTAACGAGCGTTTTCATTATCTGACACAACACCAGCGTACGCATCGCCTTAGCACGGCGTTTGATGGCCCGACACTCTACCGCATCGACAGCGACGCCGATGGCGTTTTCGGAAAAATCGGAGAGGGCCGCGTTGCGATCGATACGGTCGAAGACATGGTCCGGCTCTACGACGGATTCGATCTCGGCTCGCCGAATTTCTCCGCGTCGATGACGATCAGCGGCCCTGCGCCGATCATCATGGCAATGTACATTGCTGCGGCCAAACGGCGGTTCGGTCCGAAAGTTGTTCCGAAATTGCGTGGCACAATTCAGGCCGACATTTTCAAAGAAGTCCAGGCACAGAACGAAACGATTTTTCCGATCGAGCCGTCCCTGCGTTTTCTCACCGACATGGTCGAGTTCACCACGCATGAAATGCCGCGCTGGTATCCAATCTCGATCAGTGGCTATCACATCGGCGAAGCCGGCTCCACGCCGGTGCAGCAGGCCGCGTATACGCTCTCAAACGGATTCGCTTACGCAGAAATGTTCGCCGCGCGCGGCATCTCGGTCGATCAATTCGGCCCGCGACTGTCATTCTTCCTCGATTGCGGTCTCGACGTTGAATACATCGCGCTCGCGCGCGTGTCGCGCCGCATCTGGGCGATCGGAATGCGCGATGTGTTTGGAGCGGGACCGAAAGCGCAGCTTCTCAAATTGCACACCCAAACCAGCGGGCGCTCGTTAATTGCCGCCGAGTTCAAAAACAATCTCACACGCACGGCGGCCGAATTGATGCTCGCTTACATGAACGCGACGAACTCGTGTCATTCGAATAGTGCCGACGAACCGTTTACGACGCCAAGTGAAGAATGGATTCGGCTCGCCGCGCACGGGCAGGCGATCCTGCTGGAGGAGTCGGGCATTTTCAAACACACCATGAACATGTTGAGTGGGTCGCCCGGGATGAAGGCGGTCGAGCGTTCAGTAGAAGCCGCGATTCTCGATGAGTTCCGCGAAATCGAACGGCTCGGCGGCGTTTTGGCCGCGGTGGAAGAACGTTATCAGCGCAGTCAGATCCAAAACGCTGCGCATCGGTACGAGCAACAAATCTACGACGGCACTCGCCCAATCATCGGGCTGAATCGCTACCGTGAAAGCGCCGACGAGATTCCGGAAGTAAAACTTGTGCGCACGCCGCGGGCGAAACAGCAATTGCAGGTCGATCGGCTTGCGAAATTCAAAAAGAAAAATGCCGACAAAACGAAACGCGCGCTGGACAAACTGGCGCAGGTTGCCGAGCGCAATGAAAACTTCTTCCCGACGTTGCTGGATGCGGTGGAAGTCTGCTCGTTAGGGCAAATCACCGGGCGTCTGCAGGAAGTCGTCGGCCGTTTTCGCCCGATGGTATAACTAGGATGTCAGCCAGCCTTGGCTGACTCGACGAGCAAGCTGCCAGCTTGGTCGTTTGGATTCGGCAGCCTGGCAGGCTGCCGGCCGAGTCAGGCTAGGCAGCCTGACTTCCGGACCTGCGTTTCTGGCAATGCGCGCAAAACCAGGCAGTGCGTCCGCCGATCTTTGCCGATTTTAATTCGCGGCGGCAGCGAGGGCATTTGCCGCCTTTGCCGCGATACCGCAGCAACCATGATTTGGACATAAGATCCACATCAGCCTTGGCCTCGATCGCTTTTTTCAAAATGTCGCGCCCAGCGCGGAAGATTTTCGTAACCGCTTTCTCTTTGAGAGTCGAAACTTGCGTCGCCGGATGAATGCGTGCGCGGAAAAGAATCTCGTCGGCATAGATATTTCCGATGCCGGCGATCAACTTCTGGTTGAGCAAAATCGTTTTCACCGCGCCACGATGTTTTCTGAAGATTTCTTGGAATTGCCAGCGACTGATGTCGAGCGCGTCCGGGCCCAAGGCGCGCTTTTTCAAAAATTTGTTTACATCCTCGATCAGCCCGATCTCGCCAAATTTGCGCTGATCCTCGAATGCAAGGCAATGCGCATTGGCGAAAACAAAGAGCACTCGCGTATGCTTTGGCACCTGCTCCTGATGCTTGAAATAGTGAAGCGAACCGGTCATGCCGAAACGCAATCGCAGCCAGAGGTCGTGATCGGCGCGCACAAACAGATGTTTGCCATGACGACAGCTGGATTCGAAGCAGCGTCCTTTCAATCGTCGCGCCAGCTCACGTCCAGAAACGCCTTTCAAGATGTGTGCGCTTCGCACATCGACACCGATGATCCGCTGGTGCAGCGACGTGGCATCGAGGTATCGCTTAAAGTTTTGGACCTCGGGCAGCTCGGGCATCGTGCTTACGTGACTTGTTGCACGGACGATTGCTGGGGTCACATCCTTGCTGAAGCTTAGCCGGAGGGATGTCCTGCAAGGAGATAGATGAATTTCTGCGCTTGCTAAAAAAATCGCCCTCCGGTGCTGTGTTCAATCCATGGTGGGAAGCCGATGAGCAAAATGATGTCGGCCCGAACGCACCGGCCATACGGCGAAACCAGCTAGGCGCCTATCTGCAAAAGCGATTTCGGAAGGCACACATCGCAGTGATCGGCGAGGCGGTTGGTTATCGCGGCGGTCACTTCAGCGGAATCCCCATGACTTCTGAGCGGTTGCTGCTCGGGCGAAGCAAAACAGTCCGGCTGAAATCCAACGATTTTTTCTCCGACATGAATCCGCGGCGCACGAGCAAACCTGACAAATGTCCGGACGGATTTTCCGAGCCGACTGCAACGATTGTGTGGGGTACGCTGTTGCAGCATGGCCTAAAGCCAGACCAATTCGTGCTGTGGAATGCATTCCCGTGGCATTCATTTGATCCGCGCTGCGACATGTTGAGTAACCGTACGCCTAAAAAGTCAGAACAACCCGCCGGCCTGCTGGTGCTCAAGGCTTTTCTGGAACTATTTGAGTGCGAACAAGTCGTCGCGCTGGGAAAGATCGCCGCCGCTCAGCTAGAACGACTGAACGTGAACGCGATCTGCATCCGCCATCCGGCGTCCGGCGGCGCTAGGCTTTTTCGCCAGCAGATCGCCGACCTTGTGAACAAACTGGCCTAGCGAAGTCGGCTCGTTCCGTTGTTTGGCCTTTCTCCCCTTCTCATGGTAAAAGGTTTCCGCTAAGGTTCCGTTCAGCAAGATCCCAACCTTACCAGATGTCCACTCATCTGACCTTCGTTACGAACGAGCCCGGCAATAACCTGCGGGACCGATTCAGCACGCTGCTGACGAAGGACACTCGCCTTTTCGATTGTCTCGTCGGCTACTTTTATATCAGCGGATTCCATAAGATTTATCCGGCGCTTGAGAATGTCGAGAAGGTGCGAATTCTCGTCGGGTTGCAAACGGACCGCACAGCGTATGAACTTTGGCAGCACGCGCGAAAAGATGGCGAGTTGAATCTGTCTCATGCGTCAACCAAGCAAAAGGTTTCGCAGGACGTGCTCGACGAGTTGGAGAAAGCGCCCGATGCGCAAGCGATCGAGACAGGTGTTCACAAGTTCGTTGAGTGGCTTCGATCAGGTAAATTGGAAATCAAGGCGCATCCGTCAGAGAACCTGCACGCAAAGGTCTATATCATGACCTTTTCCGAGGGCGATCGCGACAAGGGCCGCGTGATCACGGGTTCAAGTAACCTCACTCAGTCCGGCCTTCTCGATAATCTCGAGTTTAACGTCGAACTCAAGACTCGCGCTGACTACGAATTCGCTCTCGCGAAGTTTAATGAATTGTGGGAAGTCGCTGTCGATCTTCGGAAACCTTACGAAGACACGGTCATCAATCGCTCTCCCTTTGCGCATTTCACGCCGTACGAACTCTACCTAAAGTTCCTCTACGAGTATTTTCGGGACGAACTTAATCTGCCGGCTGAGATTGAGGACATCTTTCTGCCGACTGGCTTCAAAAAGCTGAAGTATCAGGAAGAGGCTGTCCTGAATGCGCGCAAGGTGACGAGAAGGTCGCCGACATCACCGTCTGCGACCCCGCCGTGGGTTCAGGCGCGTTCCCGGTGGGCATGATGACCGAGATTGTCCGCGCCCGCTCCGCGCTCACGCCCTACTTCAACGACGTTCACGACCGTACGCCCTACCACTTCAAGCGTCACGCCATTCAGAACTGCCTTTACGGTGTGGACATTGACCCCGGCGCGGTCGAAATCGCCAAGCTCCGCCTTTGGCTCTCGCTCGTCGTGGACGAGGAGGATGTGAAGCAAATCAAGCCGCTGCCGAACCTGTTCTACAAAATCGTCACGGGCGATTCGCTGCTGGGCGTGGAGAAAAATCTCTTCAACCAGCAACTGTTCCGCCGGCTCGAAGAATTGAAGCCGCGCTACTTCGACGAGCCGGACAAGGACAAGAAAGACCGTTACAAGCGGGAGATTGAAGACACCATTCACGAACTGACCAACGGCAAGGAAGCCTTCGACTTCGAGATTTATTTCTCGGAAGTGTTTCACCGGAAAGGCGGGTTCGATGTCGTCATTGGAAACCCACCGTGCATTTCTTACTACAGCAACACGGGTAATACGCTAAGCGAGTCGCAAAGGGTTTACCTAGTCGAGCATTTCGATTCGGTGCAGAAGTCAAATGACAGAATCAACAGCATGAACTTGTTTGCGGAGAAGGGACTTCGACTCCTCACACAGGACGGCCATCAGTCTCTTATCACGAACAAGACTCTCGCTGTTCTCCCATCCTACGTGGCAGTTCGCAGCTATTTGCTGAAGAATTCCACAATAGAATACTTGGCAACGAATCTCGATCCATTTGAGGCGATTGTGGATTGCATTGTAATTGGTGTCACAAAGCGGAAGCCGACGCAGAACTACAAGTTCCGTTGGTTCAACGGTCAGGTTTTGAGTTATGAGACACGCGAGATAGAACAATTTTCAAAAAACCGGAAATTGGAATTTCATTTCGCTCGTAACGAAGGAATCATTCAGAAAGTTGAATTAGCGAATGGCACACTTGATGACCTAGTAATCGTTAATAGAGGTGTAAACATCGGCGGATGTTTCGAGCACTTTCTTTCCTCCACCAAGCGGTCGACTGGCTTCTACAAATACCTTTCCGGAACACGCTCGATATTTCGTTTTGGCTACGAATGGAATTTAGCGCGCGACGGCTTCTTCGTATTTGACAGCGATAAGGAAGCTTCTTTGCGCGCTCAAGGAGAAACTCTGGTTCTCGGAAATCACGACAGATTTCTCCAAGACCGCCTTTTCATTCCTGAATCGGGCCAAACGTTGATGTGCGCTTACGCGTCCGAGCGCATTTATTCTGCTTACGGAATCATGGTTGCGACTGCGAAATCCAAGAAGTTCAACCTGAAATACGCGTGTGCTTTGCTGAATTCACGACTATTGGGCTTCTACGCCATCGAAAAAGAAATCTTGAGAAAGGGTAAGAAGGCAACTCCTCATGTTGGTGTGCGAGGGCTAAATTCAATACCCGTTTGGCTTGTGTCCGATAATGAACAGAAGCCATTTGTTCGTTTGGTGGACAGCATATTAACTGTGAAAAAGAATCAGCCGAGCGCTGACACGACTGCGTTGGAGCGAGAGATAGACAAGTTGGTGTATGCGCTCTACGGCCTGACGCCGGAGGAAATTGAAATCGTCGAAGGCACTTCGAAGGCGAAAGCTGAGAAGGCAAAAGACGCGAACCAGTGATGGCTGACGAGTTTCCGATTCCGATCCCTGATCGAGTGCCGATCAAGATCAACCCGTGTCCAATCGTGGAAGCGATCCTCGAAATCCGCTTCATTACATCGGAATCGTGGCCGACGTTGCCCGGGTTATTGTTCGCGAAAATTCGCGGACGCTACCCGGAGCAGAAGGACTTGCCGCTCGCGCAATTACCCGAGGAAATCCGGCGTCGTGAACCCGCGTTTACGTATCAACCATTAATTCAGTTCCTCGGTCGTGATTTTCTGATTCAATTCGGTCCGCGCGTCGTCAGCCTGGTCACAAGGTCCAAACAGTACCCCGGCTGGGCGGCTCTTGAGGAGGAAATGACCTGGCTGGTATCCGAATTGCAGCAGACCCGTTTTGTGTCGGAAGGTGAGCGCCTCGGAGTGCGCTACATTAATTTCTTCAAATTCGATATTTTCGAAAAGCTTGAGCTCGAAGTATCCACGGACAAGAAACGGCTCGCAGGTGAACTTTCAGTTACGTCGGTATTGACCAGGCCGCCGTTGACTTCGCGGCTGCTCGTGGCAAACAGCGCGATTCTGGGCACGGGCGATAGTGCTCGCCACGGCAGCGTGCTAGATGTGGATGTCTGGATGGGGTCGCTGGATTTTGATTTGTTCCAGAATGGTATCGCCAAATTCGGGGAAGCGCACCACTTCGAGAAGCAGATATTCTTTGGCTTGTTAAAACCCGATTTCTTGGCCACATTGAACCCGGCTTACGAATGACGACAATCTTACCGCAGCCGCGGCAGTTCGCTTATCAACTCTCTGATAATCTGCGTGATGAAACGCCCGTCTCTGGGGTGCGAGCAGCAGCGCCCAGTGAAGGCGAGCGCGAGGAGTTGCTGTTGTCCAAGCTCGGACCGAAGGGCTGGGGACGGCTCCACCATTTTCGACACTATTATTCCGCCGGATGGGGCGATGGCTCCGGCAGGCCATTATCCCCGCGCGCATTGGAGACGTTTTACCGGTTTTTGGAGTCTGCGAGATTTCCGGAAGGCTCAATGCCGAGCGTGTTCTTGACCGATGAAGGATGCGTCGAAGTTTGTTGGGAAGACTTGGACCGAAAAGCAGTGCAAGTGGAGTTCAGGTCGACTGAAATTGAATTCTACGTCGAGGCGCAGCAACTGGAAGATTCTGTCCCCGCCAGCGAAGCAAAAGACCTTGCGCAACGGCTGGCCGCTTAATCGATGTCCATTGCTGCCGAGGAGGACATCGTGCGCGCCATTTTCACGGACAAGTGGGATGGCGACCGCATCGCGCCGAGCCTCTTCGCTGGAGAAAACGTATCCGTGAGTCGTCTTGCGGTGGTCGCGCTTGCGGAACACTGGGACATGTTCCGGAAGCACCTCGAAAAACCACCCGAGCGCCGGCTTGAACGGATCGAAATCAATGTTGGCCGCCTTCAGCGGATCGGCCGGGACTACAAAAAGTCCATTGATTTGACAGTCGAGGCGAAGCCGGAGGATTGGAACCCGGCACATGCAGAAATTCCACAGAGAATTACTCGTGGTCTAGCTAATCAGATTGTAAACGCGCTGAAGCTTCATCAGCAATCGAGGTGAGTCTTAGGTGGGCATGAACGGCGGCGAGCGGGCGTGTATGCACTTTACGACCTCTCGGATGAAGAAAGGTATTTTCGAGCGTTATCGCCAACGCGGTAGCCGCTAATGGCCGCGAATTCTCACATCGAATGGACTGAGGCGACGTGGAATCCCGTCACCGGCTGCACGAAGGTCAGCGCAGGATGCAAGAACTGTTACGCTGAGCGTCTAGCCTTTCGCCTCCACGCAATGGATAACCCGAGGTATCGCAATGGCTTTAAAGTCACGCTTCACGAAGATCTGATCGATCTGCCGAAGCGCTGGCGTGAACCGCGCCTGATTTTTGTGAACTCAATGAGTGATTTGTTCCACGAGCAAGTGCCACTCGAGTTCATCCAACGCGTGTTTGCGACGATGCGCGCATGTAGTCAACACACGTTTCAAATCCTAACTAAGCGAAGCGGTCGATTGAAGATTCTTGCCCCGAAAATCGATTGGCCAACCAACGTCTGGGTGGGTGTCAGCGTCGAGGATTCGCGTGTCTTATCGCGTGTCGATGATTTGAGGAAAGTCCCGGCCGCCATTCGCTTTCTTTCCTGCGAACCTCTTATCGGTTCGCTCGCGGGCATCGATTTGATGGATATTCACTGGGTGATTGTTGGCGGGGAATCCGGTTGGGGCGCTCGACCGGTGAAAATCGAATGGATTCGAGAAATCTTTAAGGCGTGTCGCAAGCACAACGTCCCATTTTTCTTTAAACAGTGGGGCGGAGTCCGCAAAGACCTGACCGGTCGCTTACTCCGTGGGAGAACTTACGACGAGATGCCAGTCAGAGTGGCGGCATGAGGTTCACTCCTTGGGCGGTTCGCTCTTTTTGATCAAGGCCGACAAGAGGTCGATCGGAAGGGGGAAAAAGGTCGTAGTGTTATGTTCGCTGGAAATTTCGCGCATCGTTTGCAGGAAGCGCAGTTGCAGCGCAATCGGTTCCTTGCTCATCATCGCCGCGGCCTGCACCATTTTTTCAGCAGCCTGAAATTCGCCCTCGGCGTTGACGATCTTTGCGCGGCGCTCGCGCTCGGCTTCGGCCTGCTTCGCCATCGCGCGCTTCATGGTGTCGGGCAACGCCACGTCCTTAACCTCGACTGCCGTGACTTTGACGCCCCACGGTTCGGTTTGCCGGTCGATAATCTCCTGCAACTTCTGGTTGATCGACTCGCGCTGCGAAAGCAGGTCATCCAAAGGGGCCTGGCCGAGGACGCTGCGTAGCGTCGTCTGCGACATCAGCGAGGTGGCTTTGAGAAAGTTCTCCACTTTCACCACCGCGGCTTGCGGATCGATCACGCGAAAATAAACAACCGCATCGACCGTCACCGGCACGTTGTCACGCGTCATCACCTCCTGTCGCTCGACGCTGATGGTCACGACGCGCAGGTCCATTCGCACCATGCGATCGACGATTGGGATGAGAAAAATCAATCCCGGCCCTTTCGCTCCGAGCAATTTCCCAAGACGAAAAATGACGCCTCGCTCGTATTCCCGCAGGATACGGATCGCCTGCGGCAGAATAATTACGGCGAGGATGATGACGGGGATGGCCCAACTAATTAACGGTAATGGCATGGCTTTATGTTCCTTTGGCTTTCAGTTTTACTGTCAACCCTTGCACGGCTGCAATCTCAGCCTGCGCACCTTTTTCGATTGGTCGATCGCTGAGCGCGTTCCAATATTCGCCTTCGACGAAAATCTTTCCGCCATGCGAATCTATTGGCGTTAACGCAGTCACGGTTCTCCCAAGCATCGCTTCCGATCCGGCTTTCACGGGCAGGCGTTGCGCCCGCAGACCTTTTCCGATGATGAAAACAAAGAAACCCGCGGTGATCAGGGTCGCTGGAATGATGTAATTTAGCGAGAGACGAAACAGCGGATCGGCGCGGTTGAAGAGCATGAGCGAACCGATCAGAAACGCGATAACTCCGCCGATCGTCAACACGCCGTGCGTGGGCGCATAAACATCAAAGATGAAGAGGATGATGGCGAGAGCGATCAACACCAGCCCGGTCACGTTCACCGGCAGGACCGCCGCCAT
>WNFJ01364766.1_pt3 | contig 38792 bp, 40 predicted proteins | sample 5400461 | NCBI WGS metagenome assembly WNFJ01 (sample SAMN13153349, study PRJNA577476) | soil metagenome | isolation source: 115 cm saprolite on Douglas fir-dominated hillslope | place: USA:California | collected 2013-09-17
GGCCTCGGTGTCGGATTTTGCCGAAAGGAAAATCTCCTCGCCCTGGGCCTTGCCGGCGGACCAGGCCATCTGCCGGTTCATCTCGGCCGTGTCGCCCTCAAGAAAAGCGACGCCGAAAAAGCTAACCCGCGTCAGGGGATCATCGAGGCCGCGCGCGATCGCTTTGTTATAGATGTTCTTGGCGTCGTCGAACCGGTTCAATGCCGTGTAGGCTAGAATTAGGTTCGCATAATTTGCGCCGGAATCGGGGCTCAATCGAAGCGCTTCGAGGGTCTCCGCCGCAGCTTTCTCGAAACGGCCCGTGGCGCCGTACAGGCCTCCCAGGTTTCCGTGGGCGTGCGGGTCGCGTGGATAGACCTGAGCCAAGAGCTGATAATTTTCGATGGCCTTCTCGAGCTCACCGGTGACGTATTCGTAGTAACGCACGACAATGATGAACCGTTCGCGTTCGCTCGCGCGTGCCCTCAGTTCGAATGCCTTGGTGAAATTTTCGCGTGCCTGGCCCGATTCGCCCAGGTTGTAATGCGCCACCGCGAGGCCTTCATAAGCGGACGCGAAATTCGGGTCCAGCTCGATGGCGCGCTTGAAGAAGGGGATGGCTTCGGCGTCGTTTTGCCGGGCTTTGATGAGCCCGAGCGAGTAGACCTTCAGGGCATCGAGTGAAGGCGTGGTCGCGTCGGCGAGAGGCGTGGCGAACTTCTCGACGGTGCTCAGCGATTCGCCCAGCTCCTCGCGCAGCTTCGCCGCAGCGTCTCCCACCGCGTCGAGGACTTTCTCTTTTCCTGCCGCCTTCGCCTGTTGTTGCGTCAGCATCTCTCCGGTCTGGCAGCTCACCGCATCGAGCCCGATCACGTACTGATTACCCAGTGAGGCGATCAGGCCCGCGATGTAAGCCTTGCTGCCCGCCCGCTGGCAAACTTCGCGGGCGACCTGCGGTGCCAGCCGTGTATTTACCGGACGCGTCATCAGCTTCAGCGTGGCGCCGATTCTTTCATCCGAGACAATATTGAGAAACGGCGATTGCCGCAGGCTGATGCTGAGCGCTTGCTTCAGCGTGTCGTCGAAGACCGTGTCCCCCGTCTTGTTGTCGAAATCCGCCAAAACAATCGTGTCTGATACACCGAGCGCTCGCGCCTTACGGGCGAAGAACAGCCGACTGCCACCGGCTGCGAGGGCAAGAACGACAATGCCCGCCGCTAGCGCCACTGAGATCCTTCTCCTCTTCGCCACCAGCGACGCGGCCCTCGAGGCATCGATCTTGTTCGGCATTCCTGGGTTTCCGGCTTCTTTCGTGTACAGGTTGTAGATATGAAGCCGAAGTCCGTGCTTGACCTCAACCTCTCCGAGGTCATGCATGGTGCCGCTCCACGCGCTTAGTTGGCGGAGGACATCCGCTTCCGCGCTCGATACAAGGATGTGCCCCGCATCTCCACAATCCATGACGCGCTGAGCGATATTTATGCCACCGCCAGCGACGTTGCGGTTCGCGTTAATGTCCGCGACGCGATAAACGGGGCCGGTATGAATTCCCATGCGCAGTTTCAGAGCGGCCTGGCTACGCAGTGAGCGCCCGAGTTCCAGCGCACAGCGCACGGGAGCTTCTGCGTCGCCAAAAAAGACCAGAGCCATGCCGTCTCCGGTGGGGAGGCGAATGAGTTGATCGTCCGCCTGGGCGCGGGCGAATTCCGTTGTCTGCCGCACCGTGTCCTGCAATTTCAGCAACAACTGTTCCTGCTCTTCCATCGGCAACTTCGAGTAACCAACGATGTCCGTGAAAAGGACATGCGCGATCTCGAGCGTACGGCTCGAGCCGGAGTCGGACGTGCGGCTTGGTCTTGAGTGTGCGTCAGACATTAACGTTGCATCCTACGTCAGCATATTAGCGCAGGCAACGATGCCAAGAAACTCATAGACCGTCACATTCCGTCAGGAAACATACCAAGACGATTCCCGCCGCCAACGGCCATTCAAAGCTTGTAATCGGGATGTACCTGGGAGGCGCGTATTCATGAGTCGGTGGAGGAGGGTCGCCGGGACACCCCGAAGCCGCTGGATGTATAGTCGCGTTACCAGACAAGTGCCCGTCGCTGGCCAAAAACGGCGTTCTGGGAAGTTGAGATTGCAACGGGCAGCTTCACTTGGACGGATAACGCGCAAATCGCAAACGTACCCATGACCAAGAATCACAACAATTCCAGCCACTTTTTCTAGGGTCTTACTTTCAACTGTCGACTGTCAACTTTTTCGCTAGCAGAGCACGATTTTTTCGCGGTGGCGCACCACGCGGCGAGTGGCGTTGCGCGTATCGACGACGAGTTTGGCGGCATCCACGATCGCCACGTAGTCGTAGCTCGAATGATCCGTGGCGATCACCACGGCATCGTAGCTTCCGAGCGTCTGCGGATTCAGCGGCACGGACTTCATGTTTTCATAATTGTAGTGCCGCATTTTGTGGAGTTGCGGGAAATAAGGGTCGTTGTAATCAAGAAGTGCGCCGCGCTGTTGCAGAAGCTGCATGATTTTCAGCGTCGGCGATTCCCGCAAATCATCCACGTCCTTCTTGTACGCCACGCCAAGCACGAGAATCCTGGAGCCTTTCATGCTCTTCTTGCGATCGTTCAGCGAGTTTGCAACTGCGTCAACGACATGGTACGGCATCGCGGTGTTGACTTCGCCGGCGAGCTCGATGAAACGCGTCGCAAAGTCGTATTCGCGAGCCTTCCAGGAAAGATAGTACGGGTCCACGGGAATGCAGTGCCCGCCCAGGCCGGGTCCCGGATAAAACGGCATGTAACCGAATGGCTTTGTCGCCGCGGCGTCGATCACTTCCCAGATGTCGATGTTCATGCGCAGGCTGAGCTGTTTGAGTTCGTTGACCAGTGCGATGTTCACGCAGCGGAAAATATTTTCGAGCAGCTTGGCCATCTCCGCGGCGCGCGTCGAGCTCACCGGGACGACGCGCGCCACAACTGGGGTGTACAGAGCTTGCGCGGCGCGTCCGCTCGGTGGATTCAATCCGCCAACAACCTTCGGAATCTGCGCCAGCCCGAACTGTTTGTTTCCCGGATCTTCGCGCTCCGGCGAAAACGCCAGGTAAAATTCACAAGCAACATTTTCATTTTCCGGGCCGGTGGCGATGGGGCTGCGCAAACCGCTTTTCTCCAGGATGGGGAGAACCAATTCTTCGGTTGTGCCCGGGTAAGTCGTCGATTCGAGAACCACCAGCTGTCCCCTTTGTAGATGGGGGTAAATCGAACAGGCGGTCTGCTCGACGTAGCTCAGATCCGGTTCGCGGCGCTCATCGAGAGGCGTGGGAACGCAGATGAGGATGGCGTCGGCTTCTTTTAGCTTCGCGAAATCGTTGGTCGCGCTGAAATGCCTGCTGTTGACGAACTGCTGGATCTTGTTCTGAGGGATGTGCTCGATGTAGGACTTGCCGGCATTGAGCATCGTCACTTTGCGGGGATCGGTATCAAATCCCGTGACTTTGTGTCCCGCTTCGGCGAAGCGTAGCGCCAGCGGCAGGCCGACGTATCCGCAGCCAATGATCCCCACCTTGAGTTGCGTGCCTTTGAAAAACTCGGGTTTCCGGTCGAGCGGCATGAGTTCCGTCGCACTCCTCTTTATGTCTGACGCCGATCCGGTCGGGGTCAAAGGATTCACGTTTTCGGGGATACCGCGTTGCGGGCGGCCGCATAGCCGCCAGCAGGCCACAGGGCCGACGTGACAAAGACAAGTAAATATAGCAGGTTCCGCGCAAACAAAAAAAGGCGCGCATTTTAAGTGCTGCAGCTTATTCCTGGGATGTTGCCGCGGAAGGCCGGAGGTAGGAAGATAGAATTGCTTGATTCGAATCATCGGGGCGATAAACACAGATCAGTCCGGTCACCATGACATTCATCATTCTGCTGCTGGGACTTGGCGTTGGTGTGCTGGTGGGCCTCCTGGGCATCGGGGGTGGCGTCGTTCTCGTGCCGGCCATGGTTTACCTGCTCCATCTGGACCAGCACCTGGCGCAAGGCACTTCACTTTTCATTTTGTTGCCGCCAATCGGACTCGGTGCGCTGCGCGAGTACTGGGCGCAAGGGCAGGTGGACTTGCATGCAGGGATTTTGTGCGCGCTCGGAATGCTTCTCGGTGCTTATGCAGGGAGCTTGATCGCACTTCCCATGCCATCACGGCATTTGAAAGGAGCATTTGGATGTTTCCTGATGCTGGCGGCGTTCCTGCTCTGGCGAAAGGCCCGGCTTGACGGCCGTGCCGCCGGCAGAGTCGAGGAGATCGCCCGTGGCTGAGGGGATCGCACGCAGCGCGGGCATCTTCGCGATCGCCGGCGTTTGTGGAGTCGCCTCGGGAATGTTTGGCGTTGGCGGGGGTGTACTGCTGGTGCCACTCTTGGGGCTGCTCTTCGCATTCGAACAACATCGCGCGCAGGGAACTTCCTTGGTGACGCTGATACCACCCACCGGAGCGCTGGCGCTGTTGGTGTATTCGAAAGAAGGATTCGTCTCGTGGAAAACCGGGTTGCTGCTGATCCCGGGCGTGTTTTTGGGCGGTATCGCGGGGGGGATCCTGGCGAAAAGGATCAATCCGCGGCTGATGCGCCAAATTTTTGCAGGGATATTGTTCGCCCTCGGCGCGTGGCAGGCGCTGGATGCTTGGTGGCACTAGGGGACGGTAATTCACATGGTTGATTTGCACTGTCACATTCTGCCGGGTCTCGATGATGGTCCGGCCACCATGGAAGTGTCGATAGCCATGGCAGAGTCGGCGATTGCCGATGGGATCACGCACGTCGTCGCGGCGCCGCATTCTAGCAACGAATACTTTTTCGATTTTGCGCAGGTGCGCCAGCTTCGAGATGAGCTGCAAGCCAAGGTCGGCGACCGGCTGAAAATCGCCACCGGCTGCGATTTTCATCTCAATCCGGAGAATCTGGTATCGTTGCGCAAGGATGCCCGGCAGTATTGCATCAATCAGCGCGATTTCCTGCTTGTGGAGTTCAATGAGTTTTCGATCCCGCCTTCGATGGACCAGACGTTGCACGAGATTCAGCTCGCCGGCGTGCAGCCGGTGATCACGCACCCGGAGCGCAACGCCATTTTGCGCTCGCGGCCGGAGCGCCTGAAAAAGTGGGTATGCCAGGGCTGCTTCGCTCAGGTGACCGGAGGCGCGCTGACCGGAAGCTTCGGCGCCGGTCCCCGGCAGGAGGCGCTGCGGTGGATCGGCGAGGGCCTCATCCATTTCGTGGCCAGCGATGCGCACAACACGCGCACGCGACCGCTTCGTCTGCAACCTGCTTACAACGTGGTTGTCGACCGGTTTGGCGAAGAGAAAGCGCGCGCGCTGTTCCAGGACAATCCCCTCGCGGCCTTCGAGGGACGGCCGTTGCCGCACGTTCCTGAAGTCGAAGCTGAATTGGCTCCGCCGCGCCGCAAGCGCTTTTTCTTTTTCTAAACTCCTTCCTTTGGAGTGCGGCAGCGCGGCCCCGATAGGAGCCGGGGTAAACTGCCGCTCTTACAGCCGAGCGATGGCTGCAATCGAAAAAGCGGGAGCAAGGCTGCCACTCTCCAAAATCCAAAGTCATTGCGCTCGATGCAAGGGCAGGCCCGCCCAGGCGTTCAACAGGCCCAGGACTTCGCGCACCACATCGAGAGCATCTCTCGTGTTGCGCCACCAGTGCTGGGGATCGAAGGGATCGCCGGAGGCGGCGCGCACGATGCCCTGGCCCTGGCCGGGAGCGAGCCTGCGCCAGAGCAGGCGTACGCGCCGCGTATGGGCTTTTGACGTCACAAGAATGACAGCGCCGTCTTTCCCTCGCGCCAGAGTCGGCGCAATCACCTTGATTTCGTCGGCGGTGTTCACCACCGGAGGTTCGAGGACGTGAATCGCTTCCGGCGGCACTCCTTCGTGCATCAACACGCGGGCGTTGTAATAGTCCTCGCCGGAGAAGGGAATGCCCATCTCTTCGAGAGTCTCGCCGGGTTCCGCGGAATGAGTAAGCCAGATTTCCGGCGCGTACCCTTCGCGGTAGAGTTTCGCTGCTTCAATGGCGCGCAACGGCATCGCGCCGCTGAGTACCACGATCGCTCTGGCTTCCACAAGCGGATCTTCCACCACCAACCAACGTCCGAGGCCGAAGAAGATCACAAGGGCAAGGACCAAACAGCCACCGACGACGGAAAGAACGCGCCAGGTGCGAGAGCGCGGCTTGGAAAGCGTCACGGGATTGCCAGCGATTGCCATTTGGGAACCGGCGCATGCTATCCCGCGCCACCGAAGTGGTCAATCGGCAGCGCTTGGCCATCGAATCACGATAAGCGTCGCTCATGATCCGCGCCTGGGCCCGCAGCCCTTCCCACTTCAGGACAAGCGACCTCAGCGCTCTCGGTGGGTGACTGCCCGTCTTGCGGGGTGGAGCGGGGATGGCCGAGGCCTTTGAGGAGATAGCGACGAAGGTCCGCTGTTTCTAACTCGGCTGCCTCTTCTTTGGCCATGGCGGTTTGGCTAGTGAGAAGCAGTTGCGAGATATAGGCGAGAGCGATGGCATCGCGGCGGGCAATGCGTTTGCGAGCCAGCTGTCTGACGAGGTTGCCGAGGAAGAGATTCACCTCATCGGCGCTGGTGAAGCTGCGAGTATCAAAGGAGAGAAGTCCATGCAATTCAATTCCGCCGCACACCTCTGTGAGGTAGAATCCCTTACCGCCGCGCTACTCGACCCCGGTCCGCAGGGAGGAGCCAGGGCGCATAAGTCCAGCACCGAGGTGCCGCGTGAGTCTAACCATCGAGCGAAGCCAGATTCCGTCGGATATTACCGTCCTGGAACTGACCGGGCGACTTATCCTGGGCAACAATTCCCGCGACCTGGAAATAAAACTGGCGGAAGTCCTTCGTGAGAAAGCCAAGAAAATCATCTTTGATCTCAAAGGAATCACCCTGCTCGACAGCACCGGTGTCTGGATCCTGGTCGTGTGTAAGGGGAAGATCACAAAAGAAGGCGGTGAGCTACGTATCGCGGGCGCCAAGGGCATCGTGGAAGAGGTTCTGAAAATGACCAGCGTGGACAAAGTTATACACATGTTTCCGACGGTGACAGAAGCTGCCAGCGGTTTCTAGAAAAGACCCACAGATAAGTTAAGCGGATTGAGTTTGGGATTCGAGGAAGATGAAGGCGAGCCTCTTCAGGCCGGTCTAGCGGTCTCCGCCTCGTTTTGCCATTTTTCTGCGCCGGGATTTTTCGGGAGCGGGTTCATACTGGATTCCCCAAACCCGCAGCAGTTGGCGGCATCCGGCCTCGAAATTGCCGCGGAAATCCACGAATTGAAATTCAGAGAGCGTCCACGACAAGTCCGAATGCTTACAGTGCTTAAGGAGAAGGGGGATGATTCTCTGGTTGTAACGCGACTCATTCAGCGCAAACAGGAGTTCGTGTTTCACCTACCGAGAGCGAACCGAATCCGGGGTCAGAACGACGTTGAACCAATCACGCCGGGCCAGAATGCAGCCGATTTCATCATGCCACTGTCGCGCGCCTGCTATGTGTGTGGCGCTGTACCAATAGCGAACGCCGTGCCGTTTTAGCATGCACGCGAGGCGCACAACAAACTTACGATCTTTACCGGAATGGGAGAGGAATACCTCTTTTTTCGAACCTGGCGAGCGAGGCATTGCATGGGACTCAAGCGACCTGACTCAGGGCGTTGGCGATGGACTCGCTGACCTTTGCGGCACTCTGCTTGGCGTCGACTGTCTTGAATTTCCTAAGTTGAGCTGGGACGCGAGAGCTCTCGCAAAGGCTTCATCTGATTGGGCGTAGCTAAGGAAGATTTGCACTGTGTTAGTCACCAGAATGTATTCTACATCGTCAGGCAAATAGGCTGTCGCGGGATTAGCAAACCAGCAGCGTACCCCGGTCTTGATACGCGACGGGAGCCCGAGTCGACCCCCGTATCGACGGATTGGAACGGGCGTGACCATGAACCCTGGAGACCTCCCAGATAGGTAGGATGCCCCACGCGCCGACTGACTACAGTTATAGGACTAACAACACCTAGATCAATGGCGGTCAAATTTCGGAGAGTAACGGAGAACTGGGCCGCCAACGCTCTCAATTGAAATGTTCGGCAGCTCCGCCAATACAGACTTTCCCTGACGTGAAATTAAGGATATTACCTGCCTGAAATGCCATGGGTCACCGGATTGTTAAGTCGCGCTTGTTTGTTACGCTGCTCTTGCGGATTCCTACGGACATGAAAGTTCTGATTGCCGACAATGAAGCTTACTGCCGCGATTTCCTCCAGGACCTTGTGGAGCAGAATCAAGATATGCAGGTGTCCGGAATAGCGGTAGATGCCGACGGTTCCCCGGAATGTGTCGTTGCCCGGGAACTTCGCAACATTCTCGATGGCTGCCCCATTTGCGAGGGTGGTTTTCGCGATCACACCTATTCCATTCTCGCTTCGGTGGTCATGAACGAAAAGGCCGATGGCGTGGCGCACTTAGCCCAATTCCTCCAGTGCATGCACGACTGCCGCTGGCGTGACGTTCTGGGCTTTCGGCAATGGATCGCATCCACAGATACTATTGTTGTATTCGCGTTCCGCTGCGATAAAGGACGCGTGGGAATTGTAACTGTTTTCAGCCCCGCGGACCCGGAAGCGCCTGACGAGCCTCTACACTTCACGATACTCTCCGTGGAAGAAAGCAAGAAGCTCCTGGCGGTCGTTGAGCCCGGACACTGGATGCATCTCCGTCCGACGCTTCATCCCGTACATTAATCCCGCCGCAGTTTCGTTGCGCTTGCATCGCCAGGGTGGCGATGGCGCGCAAACTGGCCGTTCGGTTGCGCTGGATGTGGCGGAAGGAATCGGAGTATCAGCTGGCGGTAGAGTTCGTATCGCACTCGGGCAGCCCGTTTACGTCCACGGTGTAAAACGCGCTAATCGGACAAGTGTAGACCTTCCTCGCTGTCCAGAGGTCCTAGGCAGGGAAAGCAGCAGTGATTGGGTCGGTTCGCCGCAAGTTTGGCCTAGGGAAGAGTGAGACACTGTTCACGGTTCGGACATTTGGATGTTCCAGCGCGGGCACGGTACACTGGCGGACTGATTTTTCGAGGAGGGTGCATGCGGGCGGTGGTGACGGGCGGGGCGGGATTTCTGGGGTCGCATCTTTGCGACAAACTGCTCGCCGAAGGGTGGGAAGTGCTGGCGCTGGACAATCTTGTTACCGGCGTAGACTCGAACATTGCGCACTTGATGAAACATCCGAAATTCCGAATCGCGCGCGCGGATGTTTCGAATTACATCGACGTGGCCGGCCCGGTGGACTACGTGTTGCACTTTGCCTCACCGGCCAGCCCCGTCGATTACCTGAAGCTGCCGATTCCCACGCTGAAGGTTGGTGCGCTCGGAACGCACAACGCACTTGGCCTGGCGCTTGCGAAAAATGCAAAATTTCTTCTGGCCTCGACCAGCGAGTGTTACGGCGACCCGGAAATTTCCCCGCAGCACGAGGAATACTGGGGCCACGTCAATCCGGTCGGCCCGCGCGGCGTATACGATGAAGCAAAGCGCTACGCGGAAGCAATGACCATGGCGTATCACCGTTTCCACGGCGTGGACACCCGCATCGTGCGTATCTTTAATACTTACGGTCCACGAATGCGGTTAAATGACGGCCGCGCGCTGCCAAACTTTGTGTATCAGGCGCTGAGCGGCAAGCCGCTGACGATTTATGGGGATGGAAAGCAGACGCGCAGCTTCTGCTACTCTGCTACGTCTCCGACCTGATCGAGGGGATTTACCGGCTGATGATGTCGAATGAGCATCTGCCGACAAACGTCGGCAACCCGCAGGAGATGACCATTCTGGAGTTTGCCGAGCGCATCCGCAAACATTTTGACAATGCGCCGCCGATCGTTTTCGAGCCGCTGCCGCAGGACGATCCGAAACGCCGCTGTCCGGACATTACCAAGGCCAAGCGCATCCTGAACTGGGAGCCCAAGGTGGGATTGGAAGAGGGGTTGAAGCTGACGCTGGAGTATTTCAAGGAAGTGTTCCAGAAGCGATGAGGGGATAGGGAATAGGGAATAGAAACCCCATCCTTGGACACTGAAAACTGGAAAGTGAAAATTACTCTCGGCCGAAGGAGTAGTACTCGAAACCTTTTTCGCGCATGGCTTGGGGCGTATAAAGATTTCTTCCGTCGATCACCAGTTTGCGCGCCATGACTTTTCCGGCGCGATCCCAATCGAGCTTGCGGAAAACATCCCACTCCGTGCAGACCAACGCGGCATCGGCGTCCTGCAATGCCTGGTAAGCGTCCTCGTGATAGTGCACCTGGGGAAAGAGGGCCTCGGTGCGCGGCATCCCCTCCGGGTCGGTGGCATGCACGACCGCGCCTTCCTCGAGCAGGCGCTTAATGACTTCCAGGGCGGGAGCGAAGCGGATGTCGTCGGTGTTGGCTTTGAAGGCCAGTCCGAGGACGGCCACGCGCTTGCCTTTCACCACCCACAGCGCTTGATGGATTTTTTCCAAAAAGCGGTCGATGCGCTGCTTGTTGACGCGTTCTCAAAGTCCACGCCGATCTTGGAAGACAGATGGATAAAAGCCTGCACGTCCTTCGGAAAACAGAAACCTCCATAGCCGAGCCCGGCCTTGAGAAACTGTCCGCCGATGCGCGGGTCGAGTCCCATGGCATGGGTAACTTCCTCGACGTTGGCGCCGATTTTTTCGCAGAGATCGGCGATCACGTTGGCATAACTGATTTTCAGGGCGAGAAAAGAATTCGAAGCGTGCTTGATAAGCTCGGCGCTGTTGATGGTGGTGACGAGGAATTCGGCTTCGCGGCCCGGGGGGCAGGTTCCGTTGTGCACCGGGCAGCGGAAACTTTTATCGAGAATCGGGCGGTAGATTTCGCGGAGTTCCACGGCGGAGGAAGGTTCCTCGACGCCGACAACAATGCGGTCCGGATGAAAAAAATCCGCGACGGCGGTGCCTTCACGAAGAAATTCGGGATTGGAAGCGACGCGGAATTTCACATTGCTGTTTTTGGAGTACACAGAAAGGGCGCGGCTGAGTTCGAGCCCGGTGCGCGCGGGGACGGTGCTTTTCTCGATCACCAGCTTTGGCGATTTCGCTTCGGCGGCGATTTGGCGGGCCACGTTGTCGATGGCCGAAAGGTCGGCTTCGCCGGAATCCTTCGGAGGCGTGCCAACACAGATGAAAATGGCATCGCCCGCGCGGATGGCTTCACCGGCGTCGGCGGTATAGGAGATGCGTCCGGCTTTGTGGGCAGACGCGAGCATGTGGTCAAGGTGGTGCTCGTAGATCGGGACGCCTCCGGCATTGAGCTTGGCGATGCGCTCGCGATCGATGTCGGTGCAAACTACTTCGTGCCCCGCCTGGGCAAGACAAGCTCCGGTGACGAGACCCACGTACCCACAACCAATGACGGAAATACGCAAGACGAACTCTCCCTAGGATGAGCCTCGGAGGGCAGAACCCTCTGCGAAGCGAACTCTCAACCACTTATTGTGAATGATTCGATTAAGGGAACAAAGCGCTTCATCGAAAGTTGTTGCCATCACCGCCTGGTTTCCTGCAATTCTCGTTTTAGACTGGTAGATTCGAAAGCCCCAGCGGGGGCTAACTTCTCTCCGCTTTTCCCATCAGCAAGCTGCGCAGCCCGAGAAGCACCAGGCGCGGCTGGTGGCGCACCACGTTCCACAATAAACGAGTGGACTCATCGCGGTTGATCTCGCCGAGCGATTGCCGGGTCGAAGCGTCCAGCAGATCCACAAGCTGCGAATAATCGTTCTGCTCAAAATGGTGCAGCGCGCGGCGGATCAGCCAGTGCGTTCTCAATTCGCGCCGCAGGGCGGTAAGCTCGCGGCTCTTACCATGCTGCAAAAGAGCCTGCGAGACGCCGAGAGCGCCGCGAAAACCGGTCACGATTCCCCCGACGGTTGAAACTTTGACTTGCGCCGCCGCGTCACCAACCAAATAGACTTCGCCGTTCCCGATTTGCCGGCGCACCGGCACCCAGCCGCGATAGACCGGGATGCGCGCGCCTTGCCATTCGAGAGGCTCGAGATGCTTCTTTTCAAGGAAGCGTTCGAAGCAGCGTTTCGTGTCGCTGCCGTGCTCGCCGATCACGCCCAGCGCGCCGCGTTCAGCGGATTCGGGGATCAACCAGTAAAAGTAGGGCGTATCATCCGGCACGAACCAGACGCGGGTGGTATCCGGAGGGCAATCGTTTGGCAGGCGGACAATGGCTTGAACGAGGGGCACGGTCTCGAGCGGGGGCCAGCCGGAAGCGCGCGCCACGCGGCTTGCCGCGCCGTCGGCGCCCACGACGCTGTCCGCGTGCAACTCCCGGTGCATGCCGCCGGATTCGACTTCCAGCCGCAAACCACGCGCGTTCGGACCAATTCCCAGGAAACGCGTATCGAACGATAGCGCCGCGCCGGCTTGCTGGGCTTCGCGGGCCAGAGCCGGGATCAGGCGCGAGCGCTCAATGATGAGATCGGGCTTGGTCAGCGCGACCTGCGCCGAGCGGCCATCGGTGAAAAGTTCAAAACGGCGAATCTCGTTGATGATGCTTTCGCGGGCGGAAGCGCCCAGCTGTTGGCGGAAATGATCCGTAACGATCAGCGTGCGGGGCGCAGGCGCAAATTGCGGTTTTGATTCCAGCACGCGCACACGCCGGCCGCCGCGGGCCACGCTCGCGGCAGTGAAGAGTCCCGCGGCGGAGCCGCCAACAACGATCACTTCCCGGTCGCTCCGTCCAGGCAGCGGCTGCGCTTGTGTGTTTCCCACAGTTTCCGTGCTTCCCAAGGACGCGCGTTCCGGGAGAGTTTTATTCATCAAGGAAACCACGCCAAGAAATTTGCCTGCTGCCCGCCCGACCCGCGTAGGTTTGTTCTGAAATTGAGTGGGAGAGGCCTTGTGAGTATAGCGAATCCATCACCGAGGGCCAACACGCGGGGAGATTCAAAACCGGCAATGGAACATGCTTTCGAAACGGACGGTGGTCTTAGGAGGCAGGGGAGGACTTGCGGAACTGGCGCTCATAGGGCGCGCGTTCGAGATACGCGACACCGGCAAAAATGACGCCGAGGGCCAGGGCCCCCACGAAGAGGGACTTGCCTTCGGAAAGATAACTGACGAGCACGGCAGAGCCGCCGCCGAGAGCGCCGAGCAGATACAGCGTCAGAACGGCGCCGCGGTGCCCCAGGCCAAGATTGGAAAGGCGGTGTGCGGCGTGATCCTTGCCCGGCGTGGCGAAGGGCAGCAGCCCGCGCCGCGCGCGGGAAATCGTGACCAGCGTGGTGTCGAAAATCGTCACGCCCAGAATCAGAACCGGCGCCAGCCACGCGGAGAAATGATTGGAGTTCTCCAGCCGCAGTTTCAGTCCCAGCGTGGCCATCAGGAAACCAAGAAACATGGCCCCGCCATCGCCCATGAAAATCTTCGCGGGCTTGAAATTCCAGCGCAGAAATCCGGCGGCCGCGCCGAGAACCGCGGCGGCCAGCGTGGTAACCAGCGTGTGGCCGTTCAGGTAAGCGAGCATCGAGAAAAAAACGGAAGCCATGGCCGCGACGCCTGCGCACAAGCCGTCCATGTGATCGAGGATGCTGAACGAGGCGGTAATCCCCACGACCCAAACAATGGTGAGGGCCGCGTCCAGAAAATCACCGCTGCGTCCGCCCAGGAGCACGCTGAAAACCTGCGTGCGAATTCCGCTGACCAGCAGGATCGCCCCGGCCAGGGGCATGCCCACAAACAGTTTGACTTGATGATGGAGCAGCCCGCGGTCGTCGAGGATGCCAACCGCCGCGACGAGCGTCGCGCCGATGAGGATGCCCACAATCTGGGCGCGCGCGGGTCCGTTGAAGGCAAAGAGCACCGCGATCACTACCGCCACGTACATCGCCAGGCCGCCAAGAAGCGGGATCGGCGTGAGATGAACTTTGCGCGGCCCCGGCAGATCGACCATGCCAACGCGCAGGGCCAAGGCGCGCACGGGAACCACTAACATCAGTGATGCAACTAGCGCGATGAAAAACGCGAGCATGCCTGCGGCCATGCAACCTCGTTTATCAAGTGAGCGGAATCCGGCCAGACTGGTGCTCCCGGTGTCTCACGCGGTCCTGACCGGATGGGGGTCCGGCTCCCAAGTCGAGCTAACAGATGGCTGCCCCACGCAGCGTAAACACCATACTGCGATTTTAGTTTCGCTTCAATCGGGATAATCCTATATTTTCGCAGTCTATTTGGAGGTCCCTGGCTCAACGCTCTGTCAACATGCGAGTGAAGATGCGCTTCACTTCCTCTTTGTCGCGGGTGGCGTAGTACCAATCGATGGTGCGTTTGAGGCCCTCGCGGAAGAGCACCTTCGGTTCCCAGCCGAGAAGTTTCTTGGCGAGAGAATTGTCCGCGACGCGGTTGAGCGGGCCTGTGGGCATGTTCCGCAAGAGTTTGATCTCGGCCTTGTGGCCGGTGAATTCGCAAACCATTTTGGCGCAATCAATAACGCGGATTCGCTCCATCGTTCCGAGGTTAATCGCCGTGCCGTCGTTAATTTTTTCCCCGGCCAGGATGGTGCCCTCGACGATGTCGTCAATGTAAGTCCAGTTGCGGATCTGCGTACCGTCGCCCCACACTTCGAAAGGGTTCTGCCCAAGAAAAGCGCGTGCAATCATGGGGATGACGGCGTGATTCTCCCCCCCCCGGGGGCCGTACCCCGTGAAGTAGCGGCAGGAAGCGGCTCCCATTCCGTGTTCCTTCGCATACGCCTGCAGCGTGAATTCGCCCATCAACTTGGCCCAGCCGTAGGTGTTGTCGGCGTCATTCGGGCCTTTGGTGAGGTCTTCAGTGAGATAGAGTTCCTTCTTGGTGTCCGATTGCAGAAAATTCGGATACACGCAGCCGGAAGAAGCGAACACACCTTTTTTACTTTGGCCTTGAGCGCTTCGGCAAACACCAGACCGTCCAGGAAAAAATTCGATGCCGGGCCGGCTTGATGAAGATCCACATAGCCGCGCCCGCCGTGATCCGCGGCGAGATGGAAAACGGTGTCGACGCCCTGCATGGCCGCCCGCGTCACACCGGGTTCCCGCAAATCGGCCTGCAGAAAATCGACCTTGCCCGTGCCGAGATACTGGCGAATGTTGCCGAGATGGCCGCTGGTCAGGTCATCGACGATGCGAACTTTTTTCGCGCCTCGCGCCAGCAGCTGATCCGTAAGCGTCGACCCGATGAAAGACGTTCCACCCGTCACAAAAACAGTCTTGCCCGCCCAAAATCCGTCCGCCGTCGTCACGCTTGTGTGGCCTCCTTGACATTCGAATCAGCGGTCAGGCGATCGAAGATTTCCGCAAATTTTTGCAATTCCTTGACTCTATCATAAGCGGGAGCGGCAGCCCGCGCCGCCTCGCCCATCTGCCTCAAGCGTTCGGGATCGTTCGAAAGTTCGCGGACAACTTCTGTGAACTCTTCCAGCCCATCGAGCGGACAATCGATATATCCACAGCCCGCCTCTTTCACAATTTGATCCACGTCGCTCCACTCCGGGGCGAGACCGAGCACCGGTTTTCCCGCAGCAAGAATCCCATACAATTTGCTGGGCACCACGACGCCCTCGAGGCCGTGCTTCAGGGTGACGATATGCGCGTCCGGGGCTGCAAGAACCGAAGGAATCTTGCTGGCCGGAAAGAAAGGAAGGAAGCGCACATTCCGAAGAGCAGCGGCAGCGGCTTGCATCCTTGGCTTTTGGGCGCCCTCTCCGATGAAGATCAGGCCGATCCCCGAATTATCCTTCTCAAAGTCCCGAGCGGCTTCCAGGAGGGCGTCCCAGTCGCCAGAGAAGCCAAGATTACCGGCATGGACGAGGACGAAGCGAAAGCCGTCGCGGATCTGCGCGACAACCTCAGGGTCTATTTCCGCTTCCTGCGTGAGGCCGACATCTACTCCGTCACGGACGATCTCGATTCTTTTTGCGAGAACGCCTTTGGCGATAATTCGTGTGCGCACGTCTCTGCCGAGCACAATCACGCAGGCCGCGCGGCGCAACGCCCAGCGGTGTAGCCTCTCCCAAATCCACGCGAGCGGGCCGTTGAGCATGATTCCCCCGCTCACGGCCATGTCCGGATACAGGTCGCGGATGTTGTAAACATAGGGCTTGCGTTTGAGCAGTGCCACAACCGCGCCGATGATTCCCTCGAAGGGGGGATCGGTCATCGCCAGGATCACATCGCAGGGAGAGAAAAGCGCCCGCGGAACGGCCAGCGCCGCATAAGTAAGGTAGTTCAGCAGACGCTTGTTCATCTGCCCGCGAGAAAAATCCGTCGAGCCTACACGGACAATCTCTACGTTCCCCTGGCGCTCCGTCTGCCACAGTTTCCATGAGTGCCGCTCGCTCGGGTCGTACGAAGGCCTCCCGCAAAGGACCGTGACGTGGTGCTGCTGCGCCAGCCGCGTCACAACCGTCTCCGCGATCTTTGCGGTCGCAGACGTATCCGGCGGGTAATAGAGGTTGAGCAGCAGAATTCGCACGGAAAGATTGTACAGGTATCCGTCGCTTCGCAGGGCGCGGTCGCCTAACGGTTTTAGGCAGGCTTCTTGAAGATTGGCGCAGCCGCCCGAGCCAGCTCATGCGCGGTCGGTTTCTTCTTAGGTGGCTTCTTGACTTCGCGTTTCCCTCTGTCTTTGTTTCCCATGGCGGATAGCTTGCCACAATTCATTCGCCCTGGCTAGTGCCGTGAATTCCAAACCGGACGATCAAAAGTTAAGGGCGCGAGATGAGGAAATCCCCGACGACCAAGGCATCCATCTGCGTGCGCAGAAAGCAATCGATCGCTTCTTCGGGGCGGCAGACGATGGGCTCATTGTCGTTGAAGGAAGTGTTGAGCACCACGGGCACGCCGGTGAGCTCGCGGAAGGCGGAAATGAGCGCGTGATAGCGCGGATTGGCCTCGCGGGCGACGGTTTGCAGCCGGCCCGTGCCGTCCACGTGCGTCGGAGCGGGGATCTTGTCGCGTTTCTCCGGGCGCACGGAGTAGGCCAGGGTCATGAACGGCGATCAAAATATTCCGCGGTGGCTTCCGCGAGAATCGAAGGCGCAAACGGGCGAAAGATTTCCCGGTGCTTGATCCGGCGGTTTAGAATTTCCTTCATTTCCGCGCGGCGCGGGTCGGCCACGATGCTGCGATTGCCAAGCGCGCGCGGGCCCCATTCGGCGCGGCCCTGAAACCAGCCGAGAATTTTTCCCTCCGCGATGATCGCAGCGGCGCGCCGCAACAGTTGTTCTTCGCCCACCTCAGCGACGAAATAGCCGCTTTGTGCCAGGCCATTTGAATCGATCGCGCGGCGAATCTCTTCGCGCGAATATCCAGGTCCCCAGTAAGCGTGATCCATTACGAAGGAGCGCGGCTTGCCTAATTTTTGGTGCCACACGTAAAACGCGGCGCCCACTGCGAGCCCCGCGTCGCCCGCCGCCGAGTGAACGTAGACCTGCTCGAATGGCGTCGCGTCAAAAATTTTACCGTTCGCCACGCAATTGAAAGCCACGCCACCGGCCAGACAAACGGCCTTGAGCCCGGTTCGCTCGCCAAGCTTTTTCAACATGCCGAGATAAACCTCCTCGAGCCGCGCCTGCAACGAGCAGGCGAGGTTGCGGTGCCGCTCCTCCAGCGCGTCTTCGGGAGCGCGAACCGGCCCCAGGCGCTTCGCCATTCCATCCGAAAACATTTTGCCGAGCGCCGGCGTCTTATCGGCTTCGGCCCAGGACATTTCCGGGCCGGTGCGGTGATGCGTGAAGTAATCGAGCCCCAGGCGGAAGCCGTTGCCGTTGGAGCCGCTCTCAAAACGCACGATGTCGCGGAAAGCGCCGAGCTGTTCCGGGTGGCCGTAAGCCGCGAGCCCCATGACCTTGTACTCATCGCCGAATTTCAGGAAACCGAGATATTGCGTCACCGCGGTATAGAACAGTCCCAACGAATGCGGAAAAGCGACCGCGCCGTCGATGCTCAAACGGCCGCCGGCGCCGGCGCCCCACATGGTGCTCGCGAAATCGCCCAGTCCGTCGGCGGAGAGCAGCGCGGCGCGTTCGAACGGCGAAACGAAAAAGCTGCTCGCCAGATGCGCCTGGTGGTGTTCGATGCGGTGAAACTTGGCGCCAAGCTTTTTGGGATCGGCGTCAAAGGCCGAGGCCAGCGCCTCGGGAATGCCGGTGAATTTCGCAAGAACTCTGACGCGTTCCCGCGCGAAAGACGGCATGCGCAGCGCGTAAAAGAGTTTTGTGCCCAGCCTCGCGTAGGGATTTCGCGGCACGGCAACATGATCGATGTCCGCGAGCGTGAGGCCCGCTTCCTTCAGGCAATAGCGGATCGCCCGCGCGGGAAATCCCGCCGCGTACTTCACGCGGTTGAAGCGTTCCTCCTCGACCGCGGCGATCAGCCGGCCGTCGCAGACAATCGCCGCCGAAGCGTTCCCGTGGTACGCATTGATCCCCAGAATATTCATCGCGCAATTTGTCAGTGTACCTCAGCGTGAAGATTATGCGGCCAGGTGTTGGCGGCACCACTCGTTCAAGACATACAAGGACCAGGGGCGCGACCAGGTGGTTTTCCCGGCAAGAAAATCCGTCCAGACCGAGCGAACGCCTCCTGGGCGAAGATAGGCCGCCAGCGGCGGCGCAGGATCGGCGAAACTTGCTTCCATCCGCGCGCGCAGCGGCCCGCGCAGCCATTCTTCCCACGGCAGAGTAAACGCGCGTTTCCGCTGCGCGAGAATTTCCTGCGGCAGCAAATCGCCGAGCGCTTCCACCAGCAGCGCTTTTTGTGCACCGGGGCGGCGGCGCGCCGCATCCGGCAGCGAACCTACAAATTCAACCAGAGGCTTGTCGAGGAGCGGCACGCGAACTTCCAGCGATTGCGCCATGCTCACGGCATCCGTGTCGCGCAGCAGCGTGCTCGCCAGGTACGTGCGCAACTCGAGCCAGGAAACTCCGGCAACCGGTTCCAGCTTGCGCGCTTGGTCGGCCGTCCGTTCAAGCCAGCCGAGCCAGGTCGGCTCGAGCGTCACGCCGTCGGCGCTCACCGTGCTCGGACGAAATCGCGGCTCGATGATTCGTTCGAGCTGCCCCGGCGGGAAGAGTGTCCGCGTGAAAAAATAGGGATGCGGCAAAGCATCCGGATGGGCCCACGCGGCCGCGGCCTTGCGCGCTGCGTCCGGTGAACTTTGCCGCGCCGCGAGCCCGGCAACGAGCGGAGCCGTTATGCGCCGCACCGCCGCCGGCACAAACCAGGCGCATCCGATCAGTCTCGATAGGCGCGGCGTATCGGCAAAGGTCTGATAGCCCGCGAAAAGTTCATCTCCGCCCAGCCCCGACAGCGCAACTTTCAGCCCGACTTGTCTCGCGGCCCACGAAACAAAGTAAGTATTGATTCCGTCCATGGTGGGCTGGTCGAGAGCGGCGAGAGCTTTGTCCAGCCGAGAAAGGATCGCTTCTCCGCTCATAGGAACTTCGGTGTGCTTCGTTTTGAATCGATTTGCTGCCAACCGCGCGAGCTCCGCTTCATCGAACGCCGTGCCCGGAAACGTCAGTGTGAAACTCTGGATGCCGCCCCGCGCCCGAGCGGCGAGCGCGGTGATCGCGCCGGAGTCCAGCCCGCTGGAAAGAAACAATCCCACCGGCACGTCGGCGATAAGATGCGAGCGCACCGCATCTTCGAGAAGCGGGCGCAATTGTTTCGCCGCTGAGGGAAGATCGCGGGGCTTACGCGGCTCGCGTGCCGCGGGCGAAACCGCGGGGTCCCACCAGGGCCGCGCGCGCGGCGTGCGCCGCCGTTCCGGGACGTGCAGCAGCATACGATGTCCCGGAGGAAGGGAAAACACTCCTTCGAGAAGCGTCACCGGCTCCGGGATGCTGCCAAACAGCAGATAGGCGGTGACTGCATCCTGCGACAGGCGTTTGGGAACAGCTCCCGAGGCGAGCAGCGCTCGAACCTCCGAAGCGAACGCGAAACCCTCCGGCGTCTGCGCGTAATAGAGCGGCTTGATGCCTAACGGATCGCGCGCTAGGAACAAAATCGGCGCGGTGGCATAACGTTCGCGAAGATCGAGCAGGGCGAAAGCGAACATGCCCCGCAGTTCGGTCAGGGAATCTTCGCCCCACTCTTCCCAGGCATGAACGAGGACCTCCGTGTCCGATTGTGTGGCGAAGCGGTGACCGCAGAGCAACAGGCGCTCGCGGAGTTCACGATAGTTGTATAGCTCGCCATTGAAGATGACCGCGACGTCCTTGGTTTCGTTCCAGATGGGCTGGTGGCCGCCGGGCAGATCGATGATGCTCAGCCGGCGCATCCCCAGTGCGAGTCCCGGCGCCCGCGCATCGCCGATTAGGAACCCCTCTTCATCCGGACCGCGATGGTGCATTGCCGCGGTCATAGCCCGCACACGAGACTCGGCTTCTGCGCTGCGCGAAGCGAACGCGACGCCGCATAGACCGCACACGCTACTGTTTGATCTCCGGCGGGGAGAAGAAGGCGGCGCCGGCACGGATGGCGTGCTCCCGCAAACGGAAGCGTGAAATTCTCAAACGGCGATCCGCGTACCAGGCAAGGACAACCCGCAACAACAAGAAGAACAATGTCGCCGCAGCGGAGAGTACGAGATAAAAGAAAGACTCGCGCTCCAGGAGCAGGCTCCAGTCGACGGCTTCATCCCAGCCCAGATAAACGCTGTCCAACAAGCGCCGCAAATGCAACCCGTCGAGCGGCAGCCGCGCCAGCCGCACGTGCGCGATTTGGTCGTACGTGTACTCGCGCGGATAGTTCGGGATGGCCGCGGCGGCTTCGGAAAACACGGCAGGATCCCGCAGATCGCTGCGTGTCAAATAGCGGCCCCGTGCATCCTTCATGATCACCCGGTAGGCTGGATCGACGATGACCCAGCGGTCGTTGATCAGAACCTCGGCAACCACATGCTTCGTCCGGCGATCGGGGGACAAGAGGAGCAGTCGGCGCACTCGCAGATCGGAACTTCGCGCGAGATTCAAGAAGGCGTTCGTCGCGGTACCGCAGACATTCAACAGTTGGCGGTAGGTGAGCGTCATCTCCGGATCGCGGGTCGCAAGCGCTTCCGGAGTCGCCGTGTTGGCTCGCGATGGCTCGGCGCGCATCCAGTTGAGAATGGCTTCGACCTTTTGTTCTGCGGGCAGGGTATTGGGCACAATCGCGTCCGAGAAACCGTCGAGATAGCGGCGCACGGAATATTCCCGGACACATGAGTAAAACATCGCCACGAACGCGGTGACGAGAAGCACATTGCTGCTCCACCACAGGAAGCGAAAAGTCCGATGCCGGCGCGTTTGCAAGAGTCTACTCCACCCGCTTAGATACTGCCTTCACCGCCTGCTGTGCGGCAAGCGTAGCGTACAGCGCTTCCATGGCGCGAACTGGTTCATCCCATCCCAGACGCGACGTGACGTTGGCACATCCCGCCGCCAGCCGCGAGCGCAGTTCCGCTTCGGTTAGGATCCGCTCAAGTGCCCTCGATAGTGCTGCTGTGTCGTGCCGCACCACTAGGCCAGCCTCATCCGCAACCAGCGGCGCAATCCCACAGAGTTCCGTTACGATGACCGGAGTCCCCGCGGCCACCGCTTCCGCCGCGGTATTCCCGAAGTTTTCATTCTGAGAGGGAAGCACGAAAACATCCGCATCTCTGTAGGCCGCCCACTTGGCCTCGCCAAAAAGCGGTCCCGCGAATTGAACCTTTGTTCGAACGCTCAGTTGCGCTGCCATTTGGTCCAGTTCCGCTTTTACGCCGCCCTCGTCAGGTCCCGCAAAGACCAGGGTCATGGGCATTCCGGAGAAGCGCCCGGAAATTTCCGCGAATGCCCTAAGAAGCAAGTCCGGACTCTTCTTGGCGGATAGGCGCCCCAGAAACAGGACCAGCTCTTCCCCCGGCGAAATACCGTGCGCCATTCGAAACGTGCCCGGTTCAGGCCAGGACGCAGGCGCTTCCACGCCGTTCCGCCGTCGCACCACCCGCGCGCGAGGAAGACCACCGGCGACCAGCTCCTCGGCTTCCTGATCCGAAGTGGCGATCACCGCGCTGGCCCCCTCGAGTAGCTGCCTTCCCCAGACCGCATGATACATCCGTTTCAGCCAAACATTTCGCACAATGGGCACGAACATTCCGATGGGCTCGAGCACGTACGGCAAGTTTCGCTTGCGGCTGGCCGCGGCCACCGCCGGACCCAGCAGGTCGTAAAGTCCAAAAATGTGCACCACATCGAAATTCTGCAGTCGCGCCCGGCAGTAACGCTTGACCGCCGGATTCCAGCTCACCGTGCGGTAACGCAGCCAGGTCGGCAGATAGATGGCCTGCACGCCATTCTCATTCCGCCGCCATCCGAAGGGAGATCGCTCCGCCGTGATTTTCTCTTCCTGCGTTTGCAGGCGTTTTTCCAGCCCCCAGTCGGCCGTGAGAACCGTGACATGGTGGCCTCGCCGCGCCAGGCCTTCGGAGAGCGCGCGCACCTTTACCGGCGGGCCGCCGAACTCGGCAAAGGGAGCGTATGTTTCCGTGACGTTCAGGATTCGCATTGATCGCGCAGGATTTTTTTCAGTGATTTCGCGAAGATATTGAAGCGGAACTCGTTCTCCGCGCGTTGCCGCCCGCGCGCGCCCATTTCCTTCGCCAGCGCCGGGTCCGCCAGCAGGGCTTCAATGCTGGTAGCGAGCTGGATCGGATCGCCGTGCGGCACCAGGTAGCCGCTCACACCGTCCTCGATGAGTTCGGGTGCGCCGCCGTGCGCTCCTCCGATGACCGGTTTGCCGCACGCCATGGCTTCCAGATACACCAGTCCGAATCCTTCTCCCCGGCTGGGCAAGGCAAAAATCTCGCACGCGGAGTAGCACGCGGCAAGTTCCGAGTAGTTCAATCCCGTCAAAAAATGCACGTGGCGGTGCACGCCGTTTTTTTCCGTCAGGTCCTCAAGCCAGGCGCGGTAGCCAGGCGCGGTCATCGCCTGTTCCGACGAGCACCAGTTGCAGTTCCGGCCACTGCGTCAGCAGCCTCGGCAGCGCCGTAATCAAGGTGTCCATGCCCTTGTATCGTTCCGTTGCCACCCACCGGCCCACGGTTAGAATGACGCGACCAGTGGGAAAGTTGTGCGGTGGAGAAGTTCGCGATCCCGCCGTGAGCAACGCTTCGAATTGCGGATCGAGCGCCCAGGGCAGAACGCGAATCCGTTCGCGCGCGACTCCTTGCTGCGACGCAACGTGTTCGGCGGTGTCCCGGCTGGGCGCCAGAACCAGGTTAGCGTGACGCAGCGCGCGCCGGCGCAAGCCGCCGAGCGGCTCCCAGACGTCCATCCCATGCGTGCAGATAATGCTTTTCATGCGTGGCGCCACAACCCGCATCGCCTGCACCACGGGTCCCAGATTTGGGTGCGCGGCCAGCACCAGTTTTGCTTTGCGCCGCGAGGCTCGCAGCGCCGTCACCGTGAACCGCCCCTTGGAGCGCTCGCACCCCGTGAACACAAATTCGCGCCCTGCCAGCGTCATCCGGTGCAGCTCCGAGGAATCATTCAAGCTGAGCAGGCGGCAATCCATGCCGTGGCTGTAGGCAAATTCCGTGAGCACCGCCGCCAGATGGCGGCCCGTTCGCTGCACGCCGCCGGGTGCGTCTAGTTCGGGGAAGAGGCCAATGAGCACGCGCAAAGTCTGCCAAGTGCTGCGCCCGATGGCAAGTGCGGATGCATCGGGGTGTCAGGAATGCCCAACTTGAAGATCGCAGACGTGTTCGCTGTCTCTCTAAATTTCTAAAACCCGCGCGGCTGAGAAGGTTTGCGATCCGGAAGTGCGGGGGCGGCGCTGGAAGGGTCCTTTTCGCTTTGGAAGGCCTCTTTCCTTAGCCGCAGGTCCCCATCAACGTACGCCGTGAATTCGGTCCCTTGCGTGAAAACCACTTCTTTCCCAGAAGCCAAGGGGAGAATCCCTCCCGCCGAATTGTTTGAGCCTGCGCTCTCCTGGAAGGAGCGGACGGCGGCCTTTTCGTTGTCCCTAAGACGCACAGAGTTGATGCTGAACGCAAGCTTTCCGCCGTGGCCCAGGCGTCTTTTGGGTTCTGCCTCCGTCACTAAGCCGGTGGCCGCCGCGCCACTCGGAATCACCGAAAGGCCATCCACGACAACCTCTTCGGCGACCTGCAGATTAACTTCGTCGCCCACGTGGGAGGTCGCGGAAGAAATGGTCTTGCCAAGTTTCAAGCGAATCGCCGTGCCATTGCGCAAGGTGAAGACAGACGGAGACAGGGGAACGCTCGGAGCAACTTCCGCGGGTGCATCGTACGGAGTGCGCTCTCTGGTGGGCTGCACTGTTCGCGGTTGCGGCGCTTTTGCGCCCGGCTTGTCTTTCAACAATTGGAGGCTTTCCACCGGGACATAACCGATGTCGCCTTTGGCTGTGCGCACACCGAAGTAGAGGTCGTACCGACCGGTGATCTGTACCTGCTCTCCACACTGGAGCGTCGTGCGCACATCCAGAGTAGTTATGGAACTGTATAGATAGACGTAGCCGCCAGAGCGCGGGCATTCCACCTGACCGACGCTCTGCGCTTGGGCGATCGCCGGCAACACCAGGCAAAAAAATGCGGCTATGTACTTGGCGCTCGAGTTCATCTTGCACCTGCTGGTCCGAAGGGTTGAAGATGCCACGCTTCTATCTCAGCGTAAGATGGTTCTCGCTGACAAGAAATAGAGCTCCCGGCCTGTGCATAAAGAGATACGATGCGCAGCAACCTGACGGTCCGTATTCGCTACGGACGCGCGTCCATTTTGTGTTGCCGTCGCGTTTCGAGACCATCATGAATTCTGGCCGGCTAGCAGCGGCAGGAGATCCGTGAGGCGGCTGAGATAGATGTCGGCGGGATGCGCGGCGCGGTCGTGCGCGCCGAAACCATAATTCACGGCGGCGGCGAGAGTGCCGACGTTGCGCGCGGTCTGCACGTCCACTTCGGAATCGCCGATCAGCATCGCTTCCGCCGGGGCGGCGCCGAATTCGCGAAGAATCGTCTGCGCGCCGAGCGGATCGGGTTTTTTCCTTTCAAAGCTGTTGCCGCCATACACAGCGCGAAAATATTTCGCCAGGCCGAGATCTTCGAGGATGCGCACGCTGATCCGCACCGGCTTGTTCGTGAGGATGGCCATCGGGAACGAGCCAAGTTGCTCGAGCGTTTCTGGAACTCCCGGATAGGCGCAGGTCGAATCCATTCTGTGGTCATCGTAGTAGGCTAGGAAAAATTTCAGCGCGCGCTCGCGTTGCTCTACCGTTGCGTTGTTGCCCAAGGCCTGGCCGACAAGTTGCGGAGCGCCGTGGCCGATGTAACCGGAAATCGTGTTTTCGTGGAGTTGCTCGCGGCCCATTTCCCGCAGCATGGCGTTGACGGAACGGATCAGGTCGCGCTTGGAATCGATGAGCGTGCCGTCCAGATCGAAAATCAACGCGCGAATGGAAGAAAAATCGGGAGTCTTCATCCGTCCACAATTGTAATATGGCCGCACTTTTTCGGCAGTCTTGCATCTCGCGTCAAATTCCAACTGAAAATTAACCTACAGTCTTTTTCGGAATTCCCGCGTGTTCGCGTAAACTAATGCCGTTCCAACTTTTTGTGAGCAGACTCTGCGCAAATCGTTTTCAGCGAATTGGCGGACGCGAGAGATTTCGTAGTTTGGTTCCTTTAGTTGGAACGGCACTAGAAGGCTTCGCAGGCGGCACAAAACGATTCCGGAGACTCCATGGCCCAGGTTTATCCCTTTCGCGCTTTTCGCTATGACGCGGCGCGCGCCCCGTTCGACCGCGTGCTGACGCAGCCTTACGACAAGATTTCTCCGGCGATGCAGGAAAAGTATTACGCCGCGGACCCGCACAACCTCATTGCGGTGGAGAAAGGCCGCGCGTATCCCGGCGATACGCCGCAAAACAACGTCTACACGCGCGCGGGCGCGGCGCTCGAGGACTGGATTCGCAATCAAGTGGTGGTGCAGGATCCCGCGCCGTCTTTTTATGCGTACACGCAGGAATACACGGTGCCGGGCACGGAACAGCGGCGCACGCGGCGCGGATTTATCGGCGCCGGCAAACTCGAGGAATATTCGGCGGGCGTGGTCTTCCGGCACGAGCACACGCTCTCCGGACCGAAAGCCGACCGGCTGGAACTTCTACGGCATACGAAGACGCACACCGGGCAGCTTTTTATGCTTTATTCGGATGCAGAGAAGCGCATTGACGCGATTCTCGTGGAAGCCGAATCGGCTGCGGCGGCGGCCACCGAAATGCGTGACGAATACGGCGTGTCGCACCGGCTGTGGGTGATTGCGGAGCCGCAGCGCGTGACTGCAATCCAGAAAGCGATGGAAGAACAGAAGTTGGTGATCGCGGACGGGCATCACCGTTACGAGACGGCGCTGAATTACCGGAACGAGCGCCGCACTCTCGCCGGAAAGATTGAGCCTGACGCTCCGTACGAGCGGGTCATGATGACGTTTGTCAACACGCAGAGCGAGGGCCTGATGATTTTGCCGGGGCACCGCGTGGCGGCGCACGTTCACGATTTTTTCTGGAGCGGCGTGCGGCGGCATCTCGAGCCGTGGTTCGCGGCAGAGGCATTTCCATTTTCCAGCGAGGAAAAGAAAGCGGCCGCGCGGAAAAGTTTTCTGGCCCGGCTCGTGGGCGCGCGCGAGAAGCGGGCGATCGGAGTTTATGCGGCTGCGGAGGCGGAAAAGCGCGCCTTTTACGTGCTGACGCTGCGCGAAGGCGTCAACCTCGCGCAGCTTCTGCCCAATCTTTCGCCGCTGCAGCGCGAACTGGACGTGGTGCTGCTGCACGAAGGAATCCTGGAGCCGGCGCTGGGGATCACGCCGCAAGCAATCACCGCGGAAGCGAACCTGACGTACGAGCGCGAGGCGAGCGCGGCTTTGGATGCGGTGGACAGCGGGCGCGCGCAGATTTCGTTCTCGCTGAATCCCTGCGACGTCGAGCAGGTGATGAAAATCGCGACGGCCGGCGAAGTGATGCCGCAGAAATCGACCGATTTTTATCCCAAGCTGATGAGCGGCCGATTTTTATCCCAAGCTGATGAGCGGGATCACGATGTATCGGGCGGAATAGGGATCGTTTGCACGTTGGAAGGTTTGAAAGTTGGAACGTTAAGGAAAGAGCCTTGCCGACAAGGCCGGGGCAGGCAGGACAGGAATCCTTGCGGGATTCCTGGTTAACCATAACCGGGACACCTCCCCCCTGTTTTTTGTAAGTGTTGCATCTAAAGGGCTTAGCCAGGCCGTAAGTCTTTTGTTTGCAACACTTACGGGGAGGTCTATAAGGGTTGCAGCTAAAGGACTTAAAGCAATAGTGGGCGGTGACTCCGACAAGGTCCCGACGGGATCGGGATCTTTGATCGGGGCAGGAGGATAAGGCAATCGTGAGGTAAGGAAGTAAGGAGGTAACGGCGTAAGGAAAGGAACGGTGAGATTGTTCAGCCGAAGGCGGGCTGGCGAGACGGAGTCGAAGATGGGCTCGAACTATCAAAGGAGATGGTACCACGAGAGTTAATGCTTGTCAAGAATAACTTGTTAGTGATTCGAATGGACGTGGCAGGGTTGACACAGTGGGGTGCAAGTTGGCCGAGGGAAAGGGTTTGCGGGAGGGGTGGGATTCGAAAGAATTGTGGAAATCTGTGGAAAAGGCAAAAGCCTTAGGTGCAAAACCGGCACCTGGGGTACCCGGCGGTACCCGACTTCCACGGAGGCGTGCGAGAACCTCTTGTCGAACTACTAACGACCTGCCACCCGCCCGAGGATGTTCAGTTAGGGTGCGTGATACACTCCGTTCCATTGGGGGGCTGCGATGGACGATGCTGGTCCAGTTGTTGAAGGTCAAAAGAAAGAACGAGTGTGGAACAGACCTCTGGTCGCGGGCGTAATTTCAGGAATCTTTGTCCTTGTTTTCATCCAACCAATTTTGAGCTTTCTGTGGCGTTTTTTGCTTTCAAACATCAAGAGCCTGGTGAACTCGGCTTGTCACCAAGCCGCACTTGGATATACCGACGTTTTTAATTTTTGGATTATGGGAGGGCTCATATCGCTGAGCGTGGGAGCCGTCACGGGCTTCGCTACTGCGCGCCTGCTCAGAACATATGGCAAGACTCGAATCGCGCCTAGAACACTTTCGCCGAGGTTATCTGCCGTCCTGTGGGCAGTCATTGCAATCATGGTAACTTTGAGCGGTACCGTGCAAATGACCAGGTTTTTTGTGGTTATGCAACTAAAGGCTTCTTTTTATCAAAGGTTAGCTGTTCTTGCCCCCAAGATTTCCGAACAGGAGCACAAGGAATACCTTGCATCTTGGGCAGCCATGCATAACGAGGACGATTACCGTCGTATTGTTGAAAGCATGGAAGCAAACGCAAAGAAGAACGGAACTACATTGCCCGAATTGCTGCCAGGTGCTCGTGTATCAGATTGAAGACGGAACCATCATGATGGCTACACTGGAGCGAATGTATGGCCGACGAGGGACAGGGGGAAATTCTCAGAAAGGGTGCAGACGTCTGGAATCTTTGGAGAGAAGAGAATCCAGACGTGAGACCGAATCTCGTTGGGGTGAATTTGCAAGATGCATTGCTTGATAGAGCGGACTTCAGAGATACGACTATTTCCGGTGCCCAGTTAGGCGGTGCGCATCTCCATAGTGCGAATTTTCAAAGAGCTACTCTGATTGGTGTCGATCTAAGGAAGGCGAAGCTGTCCCACGCGGACCTCAGTGAATCAGACCTCTCTGGTGCGGACCTCAGTACTGCAAGTCTTGAGGAGGCAGTCCTCAGAGAGGTAGATCTCGGAGGGGCAAATCTTTGTGAAGCTACCCTCACGCGTGCGGCACTCCACGGAGCGTACCTTAGAGGGACGAAGTTTTGCGGGGCAAATCTCATTGGAGCAGACCTGAGTGCAGCTGAAATCGTATACACGGACTTCAGTAAGGCGGACCTCAGCGGGGCGAATTTCCGAGGCGCCACTTTCATTTGGGCAAAGCTTAGGGGGGCAAATCTTGCTGATGCGCTTCTGTCTGGAACCTTGTTAGCAGCAATTGACCTAAGGGGGGTCGCAGGCCTTGAGAGAGTTCGCCATCTTGGACCTTCTACCGTCGGAATTGACACGGTTTATCTGTCAGAGGGGAACATTCCGGAATGGTTCTTGCGCGGTGCCGGAGTGCCGAATCAGTTCAGCACGTATATGAAATCGTTGATAGTAAATCCCATTGAATACTACTCCTGTTTCATCAGCTATTCGACTAAGGACCAGGAATTTGCCGAACGATTGCACCAAGATTTGCAGGCGAAATACGTCCGGTGCTGGTTCGCGCCTGAAGATTTGAAGATTGGAGACAAGTTCCGAGTAAAGATAGATGAGGCAGTCCGCCTGTACGATAAATTGCTCTTAGTGCTCTCAGAGAATTCGATTGAGAGCCCGTGGGTTGAGGAGGAAGTTGAGGCCGCTCTTGAGAAGGAGCGCCAACAAAAAAAGCAAGTTCTGTTCCCGGTAAGATTGGATGACGCGGTGATGATTTCGTCACAGCCATGGGCTGCGAGGGTCCGCCGAATCGTTCACATGGGTGACTTTCGAGATTGGAAAAGCCACGACAAGTATAAAGAGACATTTGGACGATTGTTGCGCGACCTGAAAGCATCAGAGCGGCAAAGGTAAAACTTCCGTTCGTTTACACTGGCGGGCCCATCTTTCGTACCGCGCAACCTGAGGCCCTTCACTCCTCATCGGAGGGAAGGCCAACCTATTTATAGCCAGTGGCCTTTCCGACAAGAAACTGGAAAACGGGGAGAGATTCCTCGACTGCGCAGGCCGACCGTTTTCCGACAGGGTCGGAATCTTCCCGACAAGATCGGGACAGGTCGATCGCGGGAGCGAAGCGGGAAGAAAAAGCGTCGGCCTGCTTCGCTCGGAACGACAGTTTTGCTTATTCAACGAACTCGCAACCCAGGTTACTAGGCGACTTTGCGGGCGGATTTTTCGAGGAGTTCGTGGATGAGAGTTTGGTAGGGTTTGGATTGCCTGGCGGCCATGCGGCGGAGCCGGCGGAGCAGTTGCGGGGCGATGCGGATGGCGATGAGCTGTTTTGCGTTTCCCGAAGCGGGGCGGCCGACTCTGCGAGCGCGGCGCAGTTCGGCATCGGTCGATTCCGGAATGTTGGAGAGGTCGAGCTTGCTATCCGGCATAGGCCTGGCGTTCTTTGCGAGTCGCCTGGCGCGCGCTGATGATGCGGATGATTTCCTTGCCATCTTTCACCTTCCTGGGCGTGTAAACGACGATCAGAATCCGGCCAGTGACCGAAGTTCCCAGACGCTTGGAGCGAATTTCAGCGTGAGAGTGCTCGGGATCGTCCCAGTCGAGCGCCTCGGGGTCACCGAAAACGGTGGCAGCCTCCTCGAAGGACACGCCGTGCTTCTTCAGGTTGCTCAGGGCCTTCCTGGCGTCCCAAGAGAACACATTTATGTATATACGCTAATTCAGCGAGAATGTAAAGAGGAGGCCGCCGAGGTGGAAATGGCAAGGACTCGCTTACACGATTGCATCCTTGTCAGGCTTGCGTTCGGTGAAGGCGAGGGCGGCTTCGAGCATCTTGGCGATGCGGCGGTCGCGGGCGGCGGGGGAGCGGTAATGGAAGATGGCGAGCAATTGTCCGCGGCGGTGGAGGGGAGACAGAGGGGAGACATCCGCTGCCAGCCTGCAAACGCGCGAGGATCGCGGGCGAACGCCAGCTTGAGAACGGGCGGGAGTTCGCGTTCGGCTTCCATGGTGGAGAGCAACTGTTCGGCGACTTGCTCGGCGCGGCGGAGGCGGGCGGCCGCGCTCTTCACGTTGGTGATCAAGTCGGTGACCCACTTGCGAGTGGAGTAGTTGAGTTGGTCGAACCAGCGGCGGAAGGAGCGGTCTTCGTTGAGGATTCGCTGAAGTTCCGCGGGGACGGTGGCGAGGCGTTTTTCGGTGTCGGGCTCGAGGCGGAAGTGCGCGGGGTCGCCGGGGGCGGCGTGCGCGCCGGCCTGCATGCGCTTGTTGACCAGCAGGTAGTGATAGCCCTTGCCGGTGGGGAAGAGTGAAGTGCGAAAGGCGAAGCTGTTGATTTCGCCCTTGACCTTGAGCATGCCGCGCGTTCCCCAGACTTTCGGGACGTCGAACGGGATGCGGATGATCACCCATCCCAGGTTCGAGGCCATGCGCTCAAGCGTGGCTTTGAAGGATTTCGGGACTGAATTGGGATTTGCCTTCACGGGGGGGATTTAGCGGGACGAGAATTTCAGAAAACGAGAGAGGGCACCCGCCGCGGCCGGTGCCCGTCGGCAAATGGCACACGCGCAAAACCAGTGTCTGCGGCACTCGGAATCTGGCTCGGACGCTTATGCTCCGGCGCCTTTGGAGAAGCTGGCGACGGCTTCGGCTTCGGTCTTGTAGACATCGAAGACGGTCAGCAACTTGGTGATCTGGAGCACTTCCTGGAACTTGCTGCCGAGGTGGCAGAGGCGCAGAGAGGCGCCCTGCGTCTTTACGCTATGATGCGCGGCGACGAGCGTGCCGAGGCCGGCGCTGTCGATAAAAGTGATGTTATCCATATTGAGGATAATTTTCTTTTTTCCTTCGGCAATCAAGCTTTTTACTTTCTCGCGCAAGGCATTGCTTTCCTCGCCGAGCACAATGCGGCCGTCCAGCGCCACCACGGACACGCCATCCACTTCACGGTTCGTCATCTTCAAAGCCACGTTATTTTCCTCCTCATCGGAAAGCGGTTCCGGCGGCAACCCAGGCCGGAGCCCCAAAGCTTATCAAAATATGGATGATCCCGGAGCGATGAATCGTAATCGAAGACCGGGCAGCGGTCAAATCGCCGCGCGGCTAATAATAGTCCGCGCAGGACATGTAATAGCCGCACACGGAACAGATCAACTTGCACCGCCGCGACTCCAACCGCTGCGAGCACGCGGGACAATACCGCGAAGGATGTTCGGTACGAGCGACGGGAATCGGGCTGACCTGCAAAGGCACAGCGGATTGAACTGCGGCCTGTGCCGGATCGGCCTGGACCTGGGCTAACCCCCACCTCGCGGCGCGTTCCACGGCTCGATGGTTATAACACAGTGGAGGGGAATAGGGGAGAGGGGATAGGGAGTAGGGGATGGGGTGTAGGGAAAGAACTTTCATGGAATTGGAAGGCGAAGCATTGGGACATACGAGCGCAGGAATTTTGTGGCAGCGAACGAATTGGATTGAAACCAATGGTGGGATGGGCGCATCCTTGTTATTGGGTATTTGGGAAGAGTTGTTCGTGAAAGGCCCGGCAGGCTGGGTCTTCAGGTGGGTACCATGGTCCGCCAAATCATCCTCGCAGGTTTTGTAGTTTTTCTCCCGGCAGGCGTACAGGCTCAAAGGCACGGAATGATGCCTCCGGTTTCCCATGGCGTCGCTGTTGCACCGAGGGTGGTGATGCAAGCTCCGCACGCGGGGACCGCGCAGGCGATGCCCGGGGCGCGGATGGTGATGAGGGTCGGAGCGGTGCGGCCGAGAACGAGGACGGCAGCCGTGCGGAGCACGCGACCGCAGGTCACCACGCGAAGGCGCATCGAGGACGAGGATATTAGTCTTAGACCGGGTTGCAATTCGGCGCCGGGATTGGGATTCGATGCGGTGCACCAGGCGGCGGTATGCGGATCAACGACGCTTGGGTTGCGGACACGCGGGCTTGGGTTTCCCTTTTTCTTTCCTTTTTTTGACGGCGGGTTTTCCCTGCCGGGATCACAGGCGGCCGTAGAAGAAAGTTCGTCGGCGGAAACTCCGCAGCCGGAAACCACAGATGCCGAAGCTCGTGAGAGAGGCCGCCGTAACAGAGTCCCCGAGCCGGTAACGGCGCCGGCGGCTGAACCGGCCATCGGGGCACCCACCGACAATGAGGGATTTGCTTTTGTGCGGCGAGATGGAACGGTATTTTTTGCGGTGGCCTACGCCTGGGAAAAAGGGACGCTGCGCTACATCACCAGCCAGGGATTGCGCCGCACGGTCACGCAGGATGCGCTGGACTTGGACGCAACGCGGCAATTCAACGAACAACGCGGGTTGAATTTTCTTTCGCCAACGTGAAGGTTATTTTTTCGCGGGTTCGGGCATGACGTAGCCGGAATTTGCGGGCAAGCCTGCGCGCTCCAACTGCACGGTGGTGTGCTCAACTCCAAATTCCTTGGCAGCGACTCGCTGAATCGAGGCGAGAAGGCGCTCACACTCGTCGAGGTGCATATCCGGGATGCGCGCGTGGAGACTGAGCGCATGGTGACCGCCGCCGAGGGACCAGAGATGCACATCGTGAACTTCCTGCACGCCATCAATGGTCAAGATAGCCCGGGCGACATCTTCGACGCGCAAATCAGGCGGGCGGCCTTCCAGCAGAATGTGCGAGGATTCGCGCAGGATGGCGATGCTGGACCAGAGGACGAGTAAGCCGATGGCCAGGCCGAGGACCGGATCGATCCACTGCGTACGGAACGCTTGGATGATGAGCGCGCCGGCGATGATGGCGATATTGGAGAGGGCATCACCAAAATTGTGGACGAGAATGCTGCGTAGATTGAGGTCTCCGCGCCCGCGGACGAGAGCGAGCGTGATGCCGCCATTCACGGCGAGGGCGCCAACGGAAGTCCAGATCATCCAACTCTCGACTACTGCCACGGGGGAGCGGAAGCGTTCGAATGCTTCATACCCGAGCCAGACGGAAAGCAGGACGAGGACAAAGGCGTTGGTGTACGCGGCGAGAGTGCCGGCACGGTGATAGCCGTAAGTCTTTTCGCTATCGGCGGGCCGTTCGGCCCAGCGCATCGCGAGGGACGTCAGAAAGATTGTGAACGGCGTCGTTCAGAAGGGCGACGCTGCGGCCGAGAATGCCGCCAAAAACCTCCGCTACCACCAAACCAAGCGTAGCGGCCATGGCCCAGCCAAGCACCGAGGGGCGTAGCACCGGGTGAGCGTGGCTGGCGTGGCCATGGCCCGGGGAATGCGAATGACCGGCGTGACTGTGATCGTGGGAATGGGCGGCCATCCGCCTCATTCTACCTGCCCGATGGCGGCAATGCAGCCCTTTCCCTTGCTTATTGGGTACTATGACACTTCATCTCCGCGAATTGATTGACGCTCCTGGCGGCGGCTGCGACCATGAAACGAGCTTCGCGTTCCGCGCGTGTTGGCGTGGAACGAGCCTGCACACAGTGGTTTTGCGGTCGGTGCAATGACGGTTCCCATCGCTAAATTGAGTTTCTGGGGCGTGCGCGGATCCACGCCGACGGTTGACCCGGCGACATGGCGCTACGGTGGCAATACGCCTTGTCTGGAACTGATTGCGCCGGACGGCACGCAATTCATACTGGATTGCGGCACGGGGCTGCGCATGCTGGGGAGCCGGTGGGGGGCGCCGAAAGGCGGAAAAGCGGCGGAGACGCACATCCTAGTCACTCATTATCATTGGGATCATATTCAGGGGATTCCGTTTTTTTCGCCGCTGTACGTGGAGAACAACGAATTTCATTTCTACAGCTTCCGGTCAAAATTTCTGGGGCGCGACAGCTTGAAACAAGTCTTCGAAGCGCAGATGGCGTCGCCCTATTTTCCGGTGGACATGTCGGCGATGAGCGCCAAGCGGAAGTTCAAGGAAGTGGACGGCGGCGAATCGTTCAAGGTTGGAGAGAACAAAATCACGGCGCGCTGGCTGAATCATCCGCAGGGCTGCCTGGGCTTTCGAATCGAGACGCCGGCGGGCACGGTGGCTTATGCCACGGACAACGAGCCGGGCGACGCGAAACTGAACGAGAGCCTGCACGAGCTGGCCGCCGGTGCGGATATCTTCATCAACGACGCGCAATTTACACCCGAACAGCTCGAGACGACGAGAAAGGGCTGGGGACATTCCTCGTGGCGGGAGGGAGCGAAAGTGGCGCGGCAGATGGGAGCGAAGACGCTGGTGCTTTTCCATCACGACCCCGATTCGACCGATCGCATGGTGGATTCGATATTGAGGCAAGCGCGGGAAGAGTTCGATTCGGTGTTCGCGGCGAGCGAAGGCATGGTGATTACGCTAGGCACTCCGGGCGACCGCGTGCAAGCGCACATGCCAGGAACGCGCACGACGCTGCGCCGCGAAGCGCAGTTCCACGCGAAAGTCTGCGGCGTAACCGAAGGCGGGAAGGATTTCGAGGAAGAGACCATGGTCCGAGACATTTCACTGCAGGGAGCGCTGATTTCGTTGAAGCACCTGCCGCGGCTGCAATCGGAGCTGCAAGTTACAATGGATGCGCCGGGCGCGGATGGCGTGCAATCGATGAAGCTGCGGGGGTATGTCGTGCGTATCGATGAAGGAGTGGAAAAAGGACGTAGCGCGGTAGGTGTGGTTTTTACGGACTGACGGAATAGGGAATAGATCTCCCTCAAGCAAGCCTCTCTCAAGATTAAGAAGCTCACCTCCGAACAGACCCGAGAGACTTGGAGTCTGAATAGGCCGGGCAATTCATGGATAATGGGAAGCCCATGGGCACGAAGACCACAAGACCGGGCAATTTCGTTCTCGTTAGTGCGTTGGACAAACGGCGGCCATCGAAACGCGAATTATTGCGGGGGTTGGTGCGGCAGGCGCCGTTTGTGGTGAAGAATTTTCAGCTTTACTTTCGCAACGCGTGGCGGCGGAATGTGCTGCGCACAAAAGTGGTGGCGCCGTACGCGGTTACGTTTTATGTGACGCACAAATGCAACCTGGCTTGCAGCTACTGCACGCAAAAAGAGCCGGACGTTTTCAGCGAGGAGTTGCCGACGAGAGAGACGATCCGGCTGCTGAAGCGAATCCGAAAAGAAACGGACGCCATTGTGATTACGGGGGGCGAGCCGACGCTGCGGGCGGACATCGAGGAATTGACTGAGGCGGCGAGGTTCGAATGCAAATACCGCTCGCTGCTGCTGATTACCAACGGCACGCTGCTGGATCGCAAGCCGCGGATTCTGCGCGCGGTGACGGGGCTGGTGGTGAGCCTGGATGCGCTGGCGGTTGATCCGACGAATCCGCTCTCGAAACCGGCGGCGCTGCCGAAAGTGCTGGAAAACCTGGAGCTCGCGAAGGAGTTGCTAGGCAGCCCGCGGCGCATCACGATCAGCACGGTGATCGAGCAATGGAACGTGGGTGAAGTCGAACGGCTGCTGGATTGGTGCGGGGAGCAAGGATTTGTTTTTGCGGCGCAGTCCGCGCAGCTGGAGAAAATGCCGAACCTGGCGCTGCTGAAGAACCCGCAGTATCAAGCGCTCGTGGATAAAATCATCGAACGGCGGCGCAGGGGGATTCAGCCGATCAACGGCACGCCGCGGACGATCGAGACATTGCTTCGCTTCGGTGATTTTCAGTGCTTTCCGACGATGTTTCCCCGGGTGTACCCGAATGGCGATGTTTTTTATCCCTGCGAGCCGCTGCGCAAGGTTGCCGGTAATTTGCTACGGGATGGCTCGCTAAAGAAAATCTTTGCGCGCGGCAAAAGTATTTACGGAGATATTCCGCCGTGCCAGGGGATCTGCTACCTGTTCGGAAACGTACTTTCGCATTATTATGTAAATGATTTTTGGGGGCTGGCGGGAGATTTTATTCGTTAGTGGATTGGGAACAGAGCTGAGACTTACAAGGCGACGCGCTCGCTCGGCCACTATGCAGACGCCGCGCAAAATTAGAGACTTTCGTCCCATGAACTACGTAAAGTCGTGTTTCAATTTAATTCTTTTGCTCTTCGCGCTAATCATTGCATTGCCAACACTCCGCTCGCAATCTTCCCCTCGCGTGAATGGCGACCGCATGATGGAGCACTTGACCGCAATGGCCGCCATTGGAAAGGATCCCGCCGGCGGCTACAGCCGTGTCGCCTATAGCGAAGCTGACCGCCAAGGCAGAGAGTACGTGATGGGCTTAATGCGCGCGGCTGGGCTCACCGTGAGTATCGACGCGGCCGGCAACATATCTGGCCGCCGGGCAGGCAGTGACCCTGGATTGCCGGTGCTGGTGATAGGCTCACACGTTGACTCAGTCCCGCAAGGTGGTAACTACGATGGAGTAGTTGGTTCTCTGGGCGCGGTCGAGGTCGCACAGGCCTTGGCCGAGGGTCACATGGCACTGCGCCACCCTTTGGAGGTCCTCATTTTTCAGAATGAGGAAGGTGGGTTGCAGGGGAGTCGTGCGATTTCCGGTGAATTGCGCGAAGAAGACTTGAATCAGGCCACGCGTAGTGGAAAGACACTTCGTGAAGGGATTGCATTCATCGGCGGCGATCCCACTCATTTGACAGGCGTCCGCCGAAAGGCCGGCGATATTTTCGCCTATCTCGAGTTGCATATCGAACAGGGCGGCACCCTAGCCACGGAGAAGATCGACATCGGCGTTGTGGAAGGAATCGTCGGGAATCATCGTTGGGATGTAACGATTGAGGGCGTCGCGAATCACGCCGGTACCACGCCCATGAATCAACGGCACGACGCTCTGCTCGCGGCGGCTAGATTCGTCGAGGCAGTGAATCGCATCGTGACCAGCATCCCCGGTCGGCAGGTGGGCACGGTGGGCAAGATTCAAGCCATACCCGGCGCTTACAACGTGGTGCCGGGAAAAGTGATATTGGGGCTCGATGTCCGCGATTTGGACGAAGCCCGCATCGACATGTTGTTTGGCAAGATCCGTGACGAGGCTGAGCAGATTGCACAAGCCAGCGGAACAAAATTCAGTTTTCAGCAGATCGTCGCAGATCGCCCCGCGCTGAGCGACCCGCGTTTGCGCCAGCTCATCACAAATTCCGCGAAGCAATTGAACCTGACCACGAAACTGCTTGCCAGCGGCGCCACTCACGACGCTCAAAGCATGGCCCGCTTCGCTCCCAGCGGGATGATCTTTATACCCAGCATTGGCGGCATCAGTCATTCCCCGGAAGAGTTTTCGCGCCCACAGGATGTTGTCAACGGCGCGAATGTCCTTCTCCGAACGGTCCTCCGGCTTGATTCGCAGAACTGGTGACGTGATGCAGTTACCGCTGGCGCGCTTTGCGGCCCGCGAGGTTCGATGAGAAGCAGCTACCTTATCCGGGAGACTAACTCAGGTCGGCGATTTTTTGGTCGAGGTGGGCGAGGGCGGCTTCGAGGGATTTGCGGTGGTTGGGATGAGTGGCAGTGGCGAGATCGTTGGCGATGCGGGTGCGCGATAACTGAAGATCCTTGCGCTCTTGTTCGCGCTGGAGTTGTTCCGGAGTTTTGGGTCCCGAATTCGATTTTTGTTTTGGGGCTTCCGTCGCTTCGACCTGCGATTCGACGTCCTTGCTTTCCCAACCGCGTGCCATGGCCATAGTGTGACACAAATTGCACAAGTCGTGCGCGAATCAGTGCGGAAAAGTGGCGAGACGAGTATCAGGCGCCGGCGGCGCGGCGCTGGGGGAGAACGGGGAGAGCAGGGCGCATCACGCTGCGGATGGTGGTCTCTGCGACACGCGCGAGATGCTCGGCGAAAACACCGCGATAGGCAAATGCGGCTGTTTTGTTCTCCCACTTGATGCGCAGGAACCAGCGGCCATGGGATTCCTCAGCTTGCGCTGACGTGATTTCGCTGACTGGGATCTCCAGGAGCGGCTGGAAGCGCCGGTCAAGAACGAAAATGCGTTCGCCGCCGACGAAGAGCTGCA
>WNFJ01107085.1_pt1 | contig 38789 bp, 36 predicted proteins | sample 5400461 | NCBI WGS metagenome assembly WNFJ01 (sample SAMN13153349, study PRJNA577476) | soil metagenome | isolation source: 115 cm saprolite on Douglas fir-dominated hillslope | place: USA:California | collected 2013-09-17
GGCCCACGACACCGGTCAGGTCAGCCGGCCTGCCGCGGCAGCCGTTCAGGATCATTCGGCGGATCCGGGTGCTCGGGGGCGGCACGATCCGGCGTTCACTGGCGCGGAGGCAGGTTTCGCTTATGGTTGGCGTGTGATTTCCGTGTACGCGTGGCTGCGGCGTCATCCACTGCTCGTGGATGCCGTGCTCGCCTGCGCGCTCGCGGCGACGGGCATCGGCTCGATCGTCAGGGCGGGCCGGTTCTGGGAGTCACTGCCGTTCACGTTCGTGATGGTCATCGCGGTGGTGCTGCGGCGCAGGTACCCGACGGGGGCGTTCGCGGCCGCGGTGACGGCCGGCGCCGCCCAGCTGGTGGCGGGCGTCCGGCCGAGCGGCCCCAACCTGGCCATCGTCATCCTGCTCTACACCCTCGCGGCCTACCGGCCGCGCCGGGTGTCCGTGCCCGGGCTGGTGATCTGCTTGATCGGCGCCGCGGCCGCGGTCGCCACGTGGTCGCGGCCCAAGGTGCTCAGCACGCCGACGGCGCTGCTCGCCGAGTCGGTCGTGCTCATGGGACCCGTGCTGATCGGCTGGGTACTCGGTGACTCGATGCGGTACCGCCGGGCGTATTACGCGAGCCTGGAGGACCGGGCGGCGCGGCTGGAGCGCGAACGCGACGCGCAGGCCCAGATCGCCACGGCGGCCGAGCGCGCGCGCATCGCGCGTGAGCTGCACGACGTCGTCGCGCACAACGTGAGCGTGATGGTGGTGCAGGCCGATGGCGCCTCCTACGCGCTCGATACCGAGCCAGAACGCGCCAGGCAGGCGCTCGCCGCGATCTCGCGGACGGGCCGGCAGGCGCTGAACGAGATGCGCAGGCTGCTCGGTGTGCTCCGCAGTGACGAGCAGGCCGGCCAGCCCACGGGTCTGGCGCCAATGCCGGGCGTGGACGAGCTCGGCGAGCTGATCGACCAGGCAAGGGCCGCCGGGCTGCCGGTCTCTTGCACGGTCAGTGGCACGCCGCGGCCGCTGCCCGGCGGCGTCGCGCTCGCCGCGTACCGCGTCGTGCAGGAGGCCCTGACGAACACGCGCAAACATGGCGGGCCGACGGCCGCGGCGGCCGTCACGCTGACCTACGGCGACGACACGCTGTCCGTGCGGATCGTCGACGACGGCTGCGGCGCCGCGGCGGTCGGGGACGGTCGCGGGCACGGGCTGATCGGGATGCGTGAGCGGGTCGAGATGTACGGCGGTGACCTGCTCGCCGGTCCTCGCCGCGGCGGTGGCTACCAGGTGACAGCGATGCTGCCGGTCGGTTCGCCAGCGCATGCGGACGAGGCAGGCAGTGCGGTGCCCCGGCCCGGTGGCAAGGACGGCAGATCCGCCCGCACCCCGGCCAGGAAGGGCGTGGCATGACGATCCGCACCCTGCTCGTCGACGACCAGGAGCTTGTCCGCACGGGGTTCCGCATGGTGCTCGACGCTCAGCCCGACACCGTCGTTGTCGGCGAGGCGTGCGACGGCGCCGGTGCCGTCGAGCTTGCCCGCACCTGCCCGGCGGACGTGGTGCTGATGGACGTGCGGATGCCCGGCGTGGACGGCGTCGAGGCAGCCAGGCGCATCTGCGCCGAGCAAGCCCACCCGCGCGTTCTCATGCTCACGACGTTCGATCTGGACGAATACGTGTTCGCCGCGCTGAAGGCCGGCGCGAGCGGGTTCCTGCTCAAGGACGTCCCGCCCGCCGAACTGCTGTCGGCGATCCGCGCGGTGCACTCGGGGGACGCGGTGGTCGCACCGTCGACTACCCGCCGGCTGATCGACCGCTTCGTGCCGTTACTGCCCTCGGGCGACTCGCGGTCGGCGGACCTGTGCGCCCTGACAGAACGCGAGCGCGAGGTGCTCACCCATATCGCGCGCGGGCTGTCGAACTCGGAGATCGCCGGTGCCCTCTTCGTGTCCGAGGCGACCGTGAAGACCCACGTGGGCCGGATCCTGTCCAAGCTCGGCCTGCGGGACCGGGTGCAGGCGGTCGTACTCGCGTACGAGACGGGCCTGGTCCAGGCGCGCGGGGCGTAGCCGCCCGTGCGGCGCGTCGCCCGCCGTGCGGGGCCGGCGTCCTCAGGCGGCCGGGCTCAGCGGTGACGTTGGGGGCGGCGCGGGGTCGGTGACCTTCGCGACCCATCTGCCGATACGGTCGATCAGGCCGTTCGAGGTCGCGGACTCCGCGTGCCCGTAACCGTGCTCGATCCAAAGTTCCTTCGGCTCGCGGGCCGCCGCGTAGATCTGGTGCGCGTGATCCACGGGAAAGTACGGATCCCGGTCGCCGTGCACGACGAGGAGCGGCACCGGAGCGATCATGGCGGCCGCCTCGGCAGGCGGCACGGGGTCCGGATTCCAGCGGGCGGAGTTCACGCGGGTGTTCAGCATCGCGTTCGTCACCAGCCGCCCGACGCGATGTTCCACCGCCCAGTGGACCCGCCGCATCGGCTTCGTCCCGCGGTAGTACCAGCGGCCCGGCCCGCTCACCGACACCACCGCGGCCAGCCCGCCCGCGTCCGCCGTCAGTCCCGCGTAACGGAGCACGATCGACGCGCCCATGGAAAACCCGACCGCGGCGACGCGCTTGTAGCCGAGTTCGCGCGCCCAGGCCGCCGCGACCGCCACGTCCTTGATCTCCCTGTCCCCGAGCGTCGATCGGCCACCTGAACGGCCGTGCCCGCGGAAGTCGAAGCAGATCACCCCGCCGAACTTGGTCAGGCGGTTCGAGATCCGCCATACCGAGGGACGCTGCCAGGATCCGGTGAATCCGTGCGCGACAAGGACGGCCAGATCCGGGGGCTGCGGGTCGCCGGTTCTTGGTGGCAGGTAGACCGCATCGATCGGGACCCCGTCGTCGGTCGGCAGGGTACGCACGGTCGGGATCGGTGTGGTCACTCCGCCATTGTCTGGGTTCTTGGCGCGTACTTGGACCACCGGGGCCGGCCAGCCGCACCGGTGCCCCAACCGATCCGGCCGAAATCTCGCTGGAGCACGCGCAGGACGATCTGCGCGGGAAAGACCGACCCCGGCGTAGGTGAAGTGCACGCCGTCCGGCGCCGATACCGCGCCCGCGGGCGGCTTTCAGCGGGCCGTCGTTCAGCAGGGGCCGTGGTCGTTCCACGCTCCGGCCGGCCCACCGGGAACCTCGTTGTAGTTCCACTGGTTGGCGGTCCACTGGTGACCGTTGTAGGTAACGACGTTACCGCTCGTGTAGGCGGGCGGTGAGCTGTGCTGCTTTCACCCTTCCTCCAGGATCTCGGACAGTGGAAGGCCAGAGTAACGAATAAATAATAGGAAGCTTTCCTATTGGTTAGCTTAACGTAGCCTTTAGTGTCGCTACGTCAATCCCTAACGGCTGCCGCGCGGCGCACCCGGCCGCTGAAACGGCAAGCCCCGGCCCATCGCGGCACCCCAGCAGCTGCGGCCCGGTCCGGCCGTGTGGCGCCGCCAGGGTGCGTTGGCCCGCCCAGCCGGGTGGGCGAAGCCGGGTGGGCGAGGCGGGGGAACTGGCCGGGTCTGTTCTTCGTATTGCCTCGCCTCACGCGCCGATCCAGGGGAAGCTCGGTAGGAATGAAACGCCTGGCGGGACAACCGCGTACGCCCGGAGGGACCAACATGCCCGTGCTGCAAGCTCTCATCGACGCGATACGCGGCGGCGCGGTCGAGATCGTCGACCTGACCGCGCCGCTCGCGTCCGACACACCGGTGATCCAGCTGCCTGAGCCGTTCGGTAACACGGCAACCTTCTCCCTGGCGGAGATCAGCCGCTACGACGATCGCGGCCCGGCGTGGTACTGGAACAACATCTCCACCGGCGAGCACACGGGCACGCACTTCGACGCGCCCGTCCACTGGGTGACCGGCCGCGATCTTGAGGATGTCGCGCAGGTCCCGCTCGCCCGGCTGATCGCGCCTGCGGCCGTGCTCGACTTCGCCGGCCGGGCGGCCGCCGACGTCGACTTCCTGCTCGAAGTCGAGCACATCAGGAAGTGGGAGGACGAGCATGGCCCGCTGCCCGAAGGTGGCTGGCTGTTCTACCGCACCGGCTGGGACGCGCGCAGCCACAGCCAGGCCGCGTTCCTCAACGCGGACGAGACCGGCCCGCACACACCCGGCATGTCGGCCGAGTGCGCGCGGTGGGTCGCCGAGGAAGCGCCCGTCATCGGCATCGGCGTCGAGACGGTGGGCACGGACGCGGGCGCGGCGCACTCCTTCGACCCGCCGTTCCCCTGCCACTCCTACATGCTCGGCGCGGGCAAGTACGGGCTCACCCAGTTGCAGAACCTGGCGCGGCTGCCCGCCCAGGGCGCGGCGGTGTTCGCCGGCCCACTGCCGATCACCGGCGGCTCGGGCAGCCCGGCCCGGGTGATCGCCCTGGTCGAGCACTGACGAAGGAGATGACCGCGGTGCTGGTTGCGGAGGCGGTCGCCGATGTCCTCACGGGCCTCGGCGCCGACACGGTGTTCGGTGTGGTCGGCAGCGGCAACTTCCACGTGACGAACGCGCTGACCGCGCGGGGGGCGCGGTTCGTCGCGGCACGGCACGAGTGCGGGGCCGCGAGCATGGCCGACGCGTGGACACGCACCAGCGGCCGGACCGCGCTGCTCTCGCTGCATCAGGGCCCGGGGTTCACGAACGCGCTCACCGGGATCACCGAGGCCGCCAAGGCCCGCACTCCCCTGCTCGTCCTCGCGGCCGACGTGGCCGGGCAGGCGGTGCGGTCCAACTTCCGCATCGGCGTCGACGCGCTCGCCACGGCGGTCGGCGCCGTGCCAGAACGCGTCTACTCGGCCGAATCGGCGGTCGCCGACACGACACGCGCCTACCAGACAGCGATCCGTGAGCGGCGGACCGTGGTGCTCGCGCTGCCGCTCGACGTGCAGGCCGCCGCGGCGTCAGGGCCCATCGACGGCCGAGCCAGCAGCGTAACTGAACCGCGCGCCGGGACCGCCGGTGCCGCCGCAACCGGGACCGCCGGAACCGGGACCGCCGGAGCCGCGCTCACGGAGCCTGCGCCAGCCGCAGAAGCGCTGGGCGCGCTCGTCGGCGCGCTGCGGTGGGCAGCGCGCCCGGTGTTCGTCGCCGGCCGCGGCGCGAGGATCGCGCGGGCGCGCCCAGACCTGGAGCGGCTCGCGGACGCGTGCGGCGCGCTGCTCGCGACGTCGGCGGCGGCGAAAGGCCTGTTCCGGGGCAGCCCATGGGACCTTGACGTGAGCGGTGGCTTCGCCTCGCCGCTCGCCGCGGAACTGATCAAGGATGCCGACCTGATCGTGAGCTGGGGCTGCGCACTCAACATGTGGACGACGCGTCACGGCACCCTGATAGGGCCTGACACGGCCGTTGTTCAGGTGGATCTGGACGCGGCCGCGATCGGCGCGCACCGGCCAGCCAACCTCGGTGTGGTCGGTGACGTCGCGGCGACCGCACGCGCGGCCGCCGCCGAGCTTGCCGGGCCGGCCGCGCCCGGCTACCGGTCGGCGGGGTTGCGGGCGCGGATCGCGCGCGAGGTCCGCTGGCGGGACGTGCCGTTCAAGGACGAGAGCGGCGGCGGCCGGGTGGACCCGCGCGCACTGTCGATCGCGCTCGACGCCATGCTCCCGGCCGAGCGCGTGGTGGCGGTCGATTCCGGCAACTTCATGGGCTACCCGAGCATGTACCTGTCCGTCCCAGACGCCGATGCCTTCTGTTTCACGCAGGCGTTCCAGTCCGTCGGTCTCGGCCTCGCCTCGGCGATCGGTGCCGCCATCGCCGCGCCGCAGCGGCTGCCGGTCGCGGCGCTCGGTGACGGCGGCGCCCTGATGGGGATCAGCGAACTCGAGACGGTCGTGCGGCTCGGCCTGCCGATGGTCATCGTGGTGTACGACGACGAGGCCTACGGCGCGGAGGTCCACCATTTCGGCCCGGCCGGGCATCCAGTGCACACGGTGACGTTCCCGCCGGCCGACATCGCGGCCATCGGGCGCGGGTTCGGCTGCGACGGCTGCACCGTCCGCGACGTGGATGATCTCAGTGCGCTGACGCGCTGGCTCGACGGCCCACGGGACCGGCCGATCGTGATCGACGCCAAGGTCACCGCCGAGCACGGCTCATGGTGGCTGGAAGAGGCGTTCCGCGGCCATTGAGCCCGGCAGCCGCGGCGTGCCTCGCGGCACCTGCCGGGCACCACGCGGCTTCTGCCGGGGACACCCGGACGCGGCCAGGACACGACGATGCCCGGGCCGGTGAACACCGGCCCGGGCATCGCCTGACGTCTCCTACTCTTCGCTGGCGACCTTTGCCTTGGCTGGCGGACCCGCTCCGTCAGGCGGCCCCGAACCAGCGCCGACCCCGACCAGCCCGCTCGCGTCCACGCGGGTGAGGCCCTCTTCTGCCGGGTAGGCCTCTTCGCCGTGCACGGCCACGTCACCGGTGAGGAGCATCTCGTCGGACATACGCAGGTTCATGAACAACCCGATTCCGCGCAGGAGGAGGAACGTGACCAGGCCGTCCCAGATGATGACGGTGAGCGCCGCCCCCGCCTGGACGAGCAACTGGTGCGGGTGCCCGTAGAAGAGGCCCGCCGTGGTGACTCCCGGATTCTTGCCCAACCCCAGGTAGACGATCATGTTGGGGTCGGCGAAGAGGCCGACGAGCAGGCCGCCGCCGAGACCGGCGATGCCGTGTGTGTAGACGACCCCGAGCGCGTCGTCGACCCGGCTGAACGGCCGCACCCTGCTGAGGAAGTTCCAGGCCAGCCACACGATGACGCAGTCGATCAGGCCGATCAGGATCGCGCCGAGACCGTTCACGTAACCCGCGGCGGGCGTGATGCCGACCAGGCCGACGATCATGCCGTTGACCCCGCCGAGGAAGGTGGGCTTGCGCTCCTTGCCGAACGCCATGTCCATGACGATCCAGACCATCATCGCGACGGCGGTCGCGAGGTTGGTGTTCAGCACCGCCGAGGCCGCGTCAGCGCCGGCGAAGTACGGGTCACCGCCGTTGAAGCCGTTCCAGCCGAGCCACAGGATGCCCGCTCCGACCGCGACGAGCGGCAGGTTGTTCGGCACCCCGTGCTCGCGGTCGCGCTTGAGTCTCGGCCCGATCACCGCCGCGGCGACGAAGCCGGACACGCCAGCGGCCAGGTGGATCACGTAGCCACCACTGAAGTCCAGGGCGCCGTGCGCGGCCCACCAGCCGCCGCCCCAGAGCAGGAACGCGTTCACCGAGTAGGCGAACGTCGACCACAGCGGCACGAAGATCAGCCACACCTTGAAGTTGATCCGGCCCACCACGCTGCCGAGGAACAGGATGGGGGTGATCGCCGCGAACACGAACTGGAAGTAGACAAGGGACGCCTGCGGGAATCTGAAGTGCGGCATCCCCCCGGTACCGCTGACGAGCGGGATATGAGCCCGGTTCTGTTCACCTCCGTGGCCGATCACCGCACCGGGAATGCCGACGAACGTCTTGATCCACGGTTCGCCGAATCCCATCTTGAAGACCCAGAGGACCCAGACGATGAGGACAAGGCAGAACGCGCTGAACGTCATCAGCATCGTGTTAACGGCCCACTTGCGCTGTACCAGCCCGCCGTAGAGGACGGCGAGGGCCGGTATGCTCATCAGGCCGACGAGCGTCGCGGCCGTAAGCTGCCAGGAGTTGTCCCCGGCGTTCAGCCAACTCGGATAAGGAACCACTGCTCCACGCCTCCAGGCTTGCCAAGGAAGGCCCGCCCCCCAAGCAGGGCCGCTTCCCGCCGATCAGTTGGTACATGTCTCCCACGAGTGAGTTTCGGACACGTTTCCCGTCTGTTACGCGAATGGGAACGTGCGGCGCTGCGGGCGGCGTGACGTTTCCTCTATGTTTCGGGCCATGGCCACATGTTCATCACGGATGGCCGGAAAACGGCGTGGAACTAGCGCGTGACTCAGCCCACACGGGGAGGTTTCGGCGCCCGGGCACGCTGGGTACATCTTGTAATCATCTGATGACAATTTGTTAATCTTACCCGCCAGGCCCGCCGACCGCGGCGGGGGCGCCCGAGATGCTGCCCAGCATCGCCCGACCCCGAGGGCGTCCCCGCCGCCCGCGCCTCGTGCCGGTCAGATGATCGTGTCGGCGCGCTGCTGAATCTTGTTCATGCCGTGCAGCCACCGGTCGGTGCCGGCCGCGCGGCGCGCGTACATCTGCGCCACCTCCGGGTGCGGCAGGATCAGGAACCGGCCGTCCGCGAGCGCTTCGACAACCGCCTCCGCCACCTGCTCGGGCTCGATCGCCGACTCGCTGAGAATCAGCTTGCCGACCTCGCCCGTCGCGTCGAGCATCGGCGTCCGCACGCCCTGCGGGCAGAGGGCCTGCACGGTGATGCCGCGGTGCCGGTAGGTGGCGGACATCCACTCGGCGAACGCGAGCGCGGCGTGCTTGGTCACCGAGTACGGCGCCGCGGCGAGCATGGTAAGCAGCCCAGCGGCGGACACGGTCGCGATCAGATGACCGCTGCCCCGGTCCAGCCACGGCCCGGTGAGCAGGCGCGCGGCCCGGACATGGGCCATGACATTCACCTGCCACGACTGCGCCCAGTCGGCCTCGGGCGCCTGCTCGCTGCCGCGGCGGCCCACTCCGGCGTTCGCGCAGTACAGGTCGATCTCGCCGAGTTCCGCGCGCGCCCGCGACACCAGATCGGCGACTCCCTGCTCGGTGGCCGCGTCCCCGGCTACCGCGATCCCGCCGGCCTGCGCGGCAACGGCCGCGGCGGCGGCGCCGTCGATGTCGTTGACCACGACGCGCGCGCCCTCGGCGGCGAAGCGCCTCGCGAGGGCGGCGCCGATGCCGCTGCCCGCGCCGGTGACGACCACACCGGCGCCGGGAAGATCAGCCGCTAGCATGTGGCCGGCCCGCGGCGGCGGCCGTCAGGGCGCGGCGTGCCTGCTAGCAAAGCGGCCCACCCGCGACGTAGATGACCTGGCCGGACACGAATCCAGCGCCGTCGCTGGCGAGGAAGGAGACGACGTGCGCGACGTCCTCGGGCTGGCCAACGCGCCTGACCGGGATCTGCGACGCCGCGGCCTGCTGGAACTCGGTGAAGCCCACGCCGATCCTGTCCGCTGTCGCCTTGGTCATGTCGGTGGCGATGAACCCGGGCGCAACCGCGTTCGCGGTGACTCCGAACTGGCCGAGTTCGATGGCGAGCGTCTTGGTGAGTCCCTGCATGCCCGCCTTCGCCGCCGAGTAGTTGGCCTGGCCGCGGTTGCCGAGGGCGGAGCTGCTCGACAGGTTGACGATCCGGCCGAAACGCTCGGCGACCATGTGCGCCTGGGCCGCGCGGCTCATCAGGAACGCGCCACGCAGGTGGACGCCGAGCACCACGTCCCAGTCGTCCTCTGTCATCTTGAACAACAGGCTGTCGCGGATCACGCCGGCGTTGTTCACAAGCACCGTCGGCGGCCCAAGCTCGGCCGCGACACGTTCCACAGCGCTGGTCACCTGGTCCGCCTGGCTCACGTCCGCGCTGACCGCGATAGCGCGGCCGCCCGCCGCGGTTATCGCGTCGGCGGTGGCCTTTGACGTGGACTCTTCCAGGTCGAGCACGGCGACCGCCATGCCGTCCGCGGCGAGCCTGCGGGCCGTAGCGGCACCGATGCCGCGTGCGGCGCCGGTGACGATGGCGACCCGCTGCGCTGGCTCAGTCATCTTCTTCTCCTTAGTGCCTTGTCGCTGCTCTTTGGTGCCTGTCAGCGCCTGCCCTCAACGGGTCGTGCCTACTGCCCGGTGCCCTGCCGGTAGCGCCGCAGTTCACGGTGGGCGAGCGAGCGCTTGTGCACCTCGTCGGGCCCGTCGGCGAAGCGGAGCGTCCGCGCGCCCGCCCACAGCTGAGCGAGCGGGAAGTCGCCGGTCAGCCCGGCGGCGCCGTGCGCCTGGATGGCGCGGTCGAGCACCCACTGGGCCATCCTCGGTGTAGCGATCTTGATCGCCTGGATCTCGGTATGAGCGCCCTTGTTGCCCACCGTGTCCATCAGCCACGCGGTCTTCAGCACCAGCAGCCTGGCGGCCTCGATCCGCACCCGGGACTCGGCTATCCAGTCCTGCACGACGCCCTGCTCGGCGATGGGCCTGCCGAACGCGACCCGCTGGGTGACCCGGCGGCACATCAGTTCGAGCGCCCGTTCCGCGATGCCGATCATCCGCATGCAGTGATGGATGCGGCCGGGGCCGAGCCTCGCCTGGGCGATCGCGAACCCGTCTCCCTCCCCGCCGAGCAGGTTGACCATTGGCACGCGAGCGTCGCGGAACTCGATCTCCGCGTGCCCGCCGTGGGGGGCGTCGTCGTAGCCGAACACCGTCGTCCCACGCCGGACGGTCACCCCCGGTGTGTCGCGCGGGACCAGGATCATCGACTGCTGGCGGTGCCGCTCCGCCGACGGGCCCGTCTTCCCCATCAGGATGAAGATCTCGCAACCGGGGTTCATCGCCCCCGTCGACCACCATTTTGTGCCGTTGATTACGTACGTGTCACCGTCGCGCTCGATCCTGGTCGCGATGTTGCTCGCGTCCGAGGACGCGACGTCAGGCTCGGTCATGCAGAACGCGGACCTGATGCGGCCGTCGAGCAGCGGCTCAAGCCACCGTTCCTGCTGTTGCGCCGTGCCGAACGCGGCGAGCAGTTCCATGTTGCCTGTGTCGGGCGCCGCGCAGTTCATCGCCTCTGGCGCCAGCGTGGGGCTGTGCCCGGTGATCTCGGCGAGCGGTGCGTACCGCAGGTTGGTCAGCCCCGCGCCGAACCGGTCGTCCGGCAGGAACAGGTTCCACAGGCCGCGTTTGCGCGCCGCTGTCTTCAGCTCCTCGATCACCGGCGGGCGCGTCCAGGTGGCCGACGCCGCCTCCGCCTGCTCGGCGTACACCGGCTCGGCTGGGTAGATGTGCTCGTCCATGAACGCGAGCACCTGCTCGCGCAGTTCCTCGGTACGCGCGTCGAATGCGAAGTCCATGCGTGGCCGCCTCTCGGGTCATGCCCGCCCGCGATGTCGCCCCGCAGCGGCTGCGGGGACAGGACGTCGCGGCACCTCGTCCACACTATTACCCGCCGGTACGCCGGCGTTGACCCGGATCATCATGGAAACTGTCGCGCCGCGCTGGCATCCTGGTACGCGGGGCGTGGTGGGGACGCGGCGGGGACATGGCGGGGGCTTGGAGGGGATGACCAGTGACCTGGAAAGCGGACGCGGCCACGGGCGACGCCGTGGTCAACGGGCACCGGCCCGGCGGGATGGCGGCGCCCGCACGCCAGGGTCGCGCACGCGTACCGGCATACGCTGGGCGTCCGCCAGCAGTCTGCGTTCGCGAGCTGGGCGTCGTTCACAATGACGTTCGCCGCGGCGCGCGGGATCACCTATGCGATCCGGCATCACGTCCCGCCGTTTCACGACGTCAAGCTGGGCAGCACGCACCTGCACCACTACATCTGGGGTATCGGGCTGATTTCCGGCGTGGGCGTTGTAGCGGTGCACGGCGACAGCGAGCTGCGCAGGCACCCGGTGGTGGGAGCGGCCTACGGGATGGGCCTCGCGCTCGTCGTCGACGAACTCGCGTTGCTGCTCGAACTGCGCGACGTCTACTGGCAGCGGCAGGGCCGCTGGTCGATCGACACCGGCGTAGGCATGATCGGCGCGGCCGGCGGCTACTTCGTGGCGATGCCGTTCTGGCACCACCTGTTCCAAGTCCCGCAAGGAACCGCAAAACATGATCCATAACGGCTGCTTAGGGTGCAGCTGCGCACCGGGCGCTGGTCAACGCGCCCGACCTCGCGGGTCTCGCGGCGAGGCTGGGTGAGCCGTCCATCGGGCGGCCGGAACCGGTGAGCTGCCACCACGAATGACACCCCGCCGCGCGTGACCCCGCTGACCGGAGTCGGCGCTGATGACCTGCGCCGGTTCGCTGACGCCGTGCTCGACGCCCGCGACGGCTACCGCGACAACGTGAAGCTGCACACCGAGTGCGCGGGCGAGCTGGCCGCCGACCCCATCCGCGCCGCGCTGTGCCGGGGGCAGGCGATGGCCTACGAGGAAGCGGCCGGGCACATTGGCGAGGCGCTCTCGATCGCAACCGGGCGCTGGAGGCAGGGGCGGCGCACCTGAGACCCCGTGCGGCCGGGTGCTTCCGCCCCGTTCGGCGCCCGGCCGCACGGTTCCACGTCAGAGGCACCACCCCTGCGCACGCCAGCCGTGCAGGACGAACATCACCCGGTGGATAGCGCCGTGAGGGCACCATGCAGCGCCCGGCACAGACAAACTCAGCGTTCCGGGAAGACGCCGCCCGACCGCCGGAACCGCATCCCCCTAAAAGAAACGAGGTTCGGGTCTTTCGCAGCTCGGAAATGATTGCGGATGCTGCGAGTGTTGCGGATAATGCGGCCCAGCAGGAGGAGGTGAGAGAGGTGGCTGGCAGGACCATTGGCTCGATCGATCCTGGGCAGGTCGACAGGGAGGTCGCGGGCCGCGCGGCGCGACGGATCAGGGACTACCTAGCAAGTCACACGGAGGGTGACCTGATTGAGGTTCTAGGTGAGGTTGGCGATGACGACGCCCTCGTCGTTCCTCGCCCAACTGTGGTCATGTTCGCGCAGATCCTCGACGCTCTAGGAAGAGGCGTGGGCGTTCAGATCATCCCGAGGGACGTTGAGCTGACCACTCAGCAGGCGGCAGACATGCTGAACGTGTCCCGGCCGTACCTGATCGGCTTGCTGGATTCGGAGAAGATTCCCTACCGCAGGGTCGGCAGGCACAGGCGGATCACCTTCGAGGCGCTCATGGATTACAGGCGGCATGACGATCTTCAACGCCGCGAAGCGGCCGACGCTCTGGCTGAACTCAGCGAGGAACTTGGCGCGTACTGACCATGGCCTTCATTGTGATCTACGACGCTGTATCCCAATACGGTGCGTGATCTTCTCATCCGCATTGCCCAGCTCCCCCACCTGGTACAGGCCAAGTGGACGGACCAGATCCTCGATGAAGCGCTCAACGCGGTCAAAAAGAACTTTCCGGACATTTCACCGGAGCAGATCAGCCTCCTGCGGAACCGGATGAACGCGGCGGTCCGAGCCGATACTGGTTTGTATCGGCGACGACGACAACGCCGCCGGTCGTCGTCTGGGCACCGATCCGCGCCGCCAGAGATCTACGGGACATGCCCTAGCGCAGCAGGAGCGCGCTGAGGCGGCGTGCCGCTACGGCGCGGGCCCGCGAGCCCCATCGCGGCCAGGTAGGCCGCGTGCCCGAGCAGGCCAGGGCCGATGGCGCCAAGGGTCAGCCCGCGAAGCAGCGCGACGCCCTGGTACAGCGGCGCGGCTTCGACCACGACCTGCAGGGCCCGTGGATAGACCGCGAGCGGGTAGAAGGTGGCGGAGAACAGGAACATCGGCACCATCACCATCGTGATGTAGTCGAAGTCCTGCCACGACCGCAGGTAACATGTGGCCGCCATGCCGGTAGCGGCGAACGCCCAGCCGATGAGCACCGCGCCGGGCAGCGCCAGCACCGCCCAGGGCGAGTGGATCAGGCCCATGATGGCCATGACGATCAGGAACATCGCCGCGTAGAACGCGCCGCGAAGCAGGGCCCAGGTAATCTCACCGAGCGCGATGTTGCCGACCGTCATCGGGGTGGCGAGCACGGAGTCGTAGAGCTTCTCGTACTTCAGCTTGAAGAAGACGTTGAACGTGGCATCGAAGATCGCCCCGTTCATCGACGCGGACGCCAGCATCGCGGGCGCGACGAACGCCACGTATCCGATCGGCCGACCGGCCGGGCCGGGCACCTTCCCGACGAGCGCGCCCAGGCCGAGCCCGATGGACAGCAGGTAGAACAGCGGTTCGAAGAACCCGGAGATGAGAACCGGCCACGAGCGCCGGTAGACCATGATGCTGCGCTCGACCATGAGGAGGCCGCGCGGCGTGGCCGACGCCGCGCCGCCGCCCCGGCCGGTGCCGCCCCGGCCGTTGCCGCGAACCTGGCCGGGCGGCCAGCGCCCCGCACCGGCAGGCGGCAGGATCCGCAGCGGCTGGCTCGTCATGGCGGCACGCTCCGGGTGAGCGGGATCGCGCGCCCCTGTGTGCGCCACCGGCTCGTCATCGGATGACCATCGCTGTCACCGGTAGAGCCTGCGGCGATGGGTCCGCCCGCCAGCGAGCACACCGACGGCGGTCAGCGCCGCGAGGTAGCCGATATGGCCGAGCAGGCCGGGTGCGCTCACGTCGCCCAGGCTCAGCGCGCGGCACGCGGCGACGCCGTGCCAAAGCGGCGTGACGTACGCGACCGGCCGCAGCCACGAGGGAAGCTGGCTGAGCGGGAAGAACGTCGCGGAGAACAGGAACATCGGGATCATGCCGAGCCGGAAGAGCAGGCTGAAACCGACATCGCCGTCGCGTGTCACCGCCCACGCCGAGACCGGAGCCGCGAAGGCAAGGCCGGTGAGCACGGCGACGGGTATCGCGGCGACGGCGAGCGGCGTCGCCACCACGCCGAATACCGACATCACCGCGAGGAAGGCCGTTGCCGCGATGGTGAGCCTGATCGCCACGAACAGCAGGAACCCGTGGAAGATGTCGGCGGGCCTGATCGGCGTCGCGGTCGCGGCGACGTAGGTCTTCTGCCACTTGACCCCGCCGAGCACCGGGTAGGTCGAGGCACCGAGTGCGATCTGCATGGCGGTCGCCGCGAGCAGGCCCGGTGCGATGAACGCGAGGTAGCTGACGCCGCCGAGGCGGCCGGCCGCGTGATGATTCACCAGCGAACCGAGGCCAGCGCCGAGGGCCGCAAGGTAGAGCAGCGGGTTCACCAGGCTGGAAAACAGCGTGCCGCGCCAGGTGCGCCGAAACAGCAGCAGCTGGTGGCGAAGCTCCCGCACCGCGAACGTGACCGCCGGCGGTGCCGGCAACTTGGGCAGCTCAGGCGGTGCAGGCAGCTCGGTTGTCTGGGTCATCTCAGTCCGCCAGGCTCCGGCCGGTGAGCTGGAGGAACACGTCCTCCATGGTGCTGCGCCTGGTCAGCGTGGTCAGCGGTACCAGGCCGCTCGCGCGCACCGCGGCGAGCGCCGCGGCGCCGTCGGACGTGTAGACGAGCACCCGGTCGGGCAGCACTTCGACCCGCTCCATCTCGGCCCGGCGCGTTCCGGCCCGGTGCGTTCCGGCCCGGTGCGTTCCGGCCCGGTGCGTTCCGGCCGGCCGGGCCGGCCCGCGGCGGCCGTCGCGGACGAGACTCGCGATCTTCTCCCCGGCCTGCTCGTGCTCGTCCAGGCTGAATCTGAGCTCAAGAACCTCCGGCGTGGAGTACCGGTCGATCAGCTCGCGGGGTGATCCCTCTGCCGCGACGCGGCCCGCGTCCATCACGACGAGGCGGTCGCACAACTGCTCTCCATGTAGTGGGTGGTGAGGATCAGCGTGACCCCCGCCTGCTTGAGCCGGAAGAGGCGATCCCACAGCGCGTGCCTGGCCTGCGGGTCCAGCCCGGTGGTCGGCTCGTCGAGCAGCAGGATCTCCGGCTCGTTGATCAGCGACCTGGCGATGGTCAGCCGCCGTTTCATGCCGCCGGAAAGCGACTCGACCCGCGCCGTGGCGCGGTCGGCAAGCTGGACGAAGTCGAGCAGCCCGGCGGCGCGCTCGCGGATGACGTCCCTGCGCAGGCCGAAGTATCTGCCGTAGATGAGCAGGTTCTCGCCCACCGTGAGCTCCATGTCCAGCGTGTCCTCCTGCGGGACGACGCCGAGGCGGGCGCGGATGGCAGGCCCGTCCCCGACCGGATCCAGGCCGAGGATGCGCAGCGTGCCCGCGGTGGGCGGGGACACGCAGCCGATCATGCGCATGGTGGAGGACTTACCCGCACCGTTGGGGCCGAGGAAGCCGAACGCCTCACCTCGGGTAAGATCGAAATCGATCCCGTCGACCGCGGTGAAGTCGCCGAAGCGTTTGGTGAGGCCGCGGGCGTGCACGAGAGTGGCCGGTGCGGGCGTGGGGTCTGCCCGCGCCGAGTCGGCCGTCCGCGCGGGGTAGGGCGCCGGCTCGCCGGACTCGCGCCGGTTGGCCAGCCTGCCGAGTTGCCCAGGGGAAGGCTCGCCGTCTCGCCGGTCCCCGTCGTCCCGGTCCCGATCCTCCCGGTCCTGCAGCGTATGCGAGTTGGCCACGTATGCGGACACTACCTTGGGGGTCGGACAAGCGCCGAACGACTTTCGGCGCGAGGAAGGAGCGTTACGGCGTGGCCGCAACCTTCTTGCGGGTAGTGTCGTCACATTCATAAGGGGCAGAGTGGGAACCGACCGGGAGAACCCGCGGAGGATGATCGTTCCGGTGAGAATTGCGGTCGCGCTCTACGATCGATTCAGGCATCTGATCCACGAGGTCGCCAAGTTCGGCATCATCGGGGCGGCGGCATTCGCCGTAACCTGGGGCGGAACCAACCTGCTGCATTTCGGCCTGCAGATGGGTCCGCTGACGTCGAACACCATCGCGACCGCGGTGGCGGCGACTCTCGCGTTCGCGGGCAACCGCTACTGGACCTTCCGGCACCGGGCGGCGAGCGGCCTCGGCCGCGAATACTTTCTCTTCTTCGTGCTCAACGGCGTCGGGTTGCTCATCCAGTTGCTCTGCATCGGGTTCACGCACTACACGCTCAAGCTGGACGACCACTTCTCCTACAACGTGGCGCTGGTCGTTGGCATCGGGCTCGGCACGCTGTTCAGGTTCTGGTCGTACAAGAAGTGGGTCTTCCTGCCGCCGCAGCTTCCCGCCGTCGACGCACGGACGGGCTTGCCATCGCCGGCTGGGGTCACCGCGCCTGACTCGCTCCGCGGGACGTTCTCCGGCGGCCTGCCAGGCGCCAGGCGCGTGGGCCACGCCGGCAACGGCCAGGTGCAGCGGCCGCTGGCCCGGCATGATCGCGTCAATGGTGTGGACCTCAGCCGCGAGAGCGACGTCAACCAGAAGCGCTAAACGATCAGTACGGCGCGCCGCGGCACGAGGCCGTCCGATCACGGTCGCCCTGGCACCTGCCTACGATTAGGCGAGTCATGCATGTGATTGCCACCGCCGGCCATGTCGATCATGGGAAGTCGGCGCTCGTGCGCGCGCTCACGGGGATGGAGCCGGACCGCTGGGCGGAGGAAGTCCGCCGCGGGATGACCATCGACCTCGGCTTCTGCTGGACTTCGCTCCGCGGCGAAGCAGGCGGCCCTGGCCGTTTCGACGTGGCATTCGTCGACGTGCCCGGGCACGAGCGTTACGTGGCGAACATGCTGGCCGGTGTCGGCCCGGCGCCCGCCGTCCTCTTCGTGGTCGCCGCCGACGAGGGCTGGCGGGCGCAGTCAGAAGAACACCTCGCCGCCATCGACGCCCTCGGCGTGTGCCACGGCCTGCTCGCGGTCACCCGGTCCGACCTCGCCGATCCGGCCCCCGCGATGGAGAGCGCACGGGCGCGGATCGCCCGGTCCGCGCTCGGTCAGGTGGAAGCCATCGCGGTCAGCTCGGTCACCGGCGCGGGCCTGGGCGAGCTCCGCGCCGCCATCGGCCGTCTGATCCGCAGGCTCACGCCACCCGACACCGCCGCGGACGTGCGCTTGTGGATCGACAGGTCCTTCACCATCACCGGCCACGGCACCGTGGTCACGGGGACTCTCGCGGCGGGCACCATCCGGGTCGGCGACGAGCTGCTCACGACGCCGGGGCAGCGCCTGCTTCGCGTCCGCGGGCTGCAGGCGCTGCGGGCCCAGCGCGACGAGGTGACCGCGTACGCGCGGGTCGCGGTGAACCTGCGCGGCGCCGACCCGAGCGAGGTGCGCCGCGGCGGCGCGCTCGTCACGCCGGGCAGGTGGCTCGGCACACAGCAGGCAGACGTGCGGCTGCGCAGGCTCGACGCCGGTCTACCCGCGGCGGTTCCCGCCGACCGCACCGCGATACCGGCCCGTGCGATGCTGCACATCGGCACCGCGGCGATCGACGTCCGGGTCCGCGAACTCGGCCGCGACACGGCACGGCTGACCCTCGGCAGCCCGCTGCCGCTTCGTATCGGGGACACCGCCGCGCTCCGTGACCCGGGCCGGCAGCTCATCGTCGCCGCGGTCACCTTCCTCGACGTGCGGCCCCCTTCGCTGCGCAGGCGCGGCGCCGCGGGTGCGCGCGCCGCCGAACTCGACGGCCTGACGGGCAGCGCCGACGCCGGCAGCGAACTGCGCAGGCGCAAGCTCGTCCGGGCGCGCGACCTCGCCGCCATGGGCGCCGCCGCGGCGGCGCCGCCGGTGGCCGGGGACTGGCTGGCCGATCCGCACTGGTGGGGGGAGCTTGGCGGCAAGCTGGCCGGCCTGGTGGCGGCGCACGCCGCCAGCCACCCGCTCGACCCCGGGCTGCCGGCCGAGATGGCCAGGCAGCGGCTCGCCCTGCCCGACCGCAGGCTGGTCGAGGCGCTTGTGCAGCCGCCGCTCACCTACGAGGGCGGCAAGATCTATGGTTCGCGCGCCGCGCCCGGGCTCCCCCCGCAGGTCCTCGACGCGGTCGAGGCCATCCGCACCGGCCTGCGCCGCGATCCCTTCCGCGCGCCGGACGCGGACAGGCTGCGCGACCTGCGGCTGGATCGGCGGCAGCTCGCGGCGGCCGTCAAGGCCGGATATCTGCTCCGCGTGTCGCCGGAGGTCTACCTGCTACCCGGCGCGGACCACGACGCCGCCAGGATCCTCGCTGGCCTGCCGCAGCCGTTCACGCTGAGCCAGGCACGGCAGGCGCTCGGCACGACCCGCCGCGTCGCGGTGCCGCTGCTCGAGATGCTCGACCGGCTCGGCCGCACCGAGCGGGTGGACGACACCAGGCGGCGGGCCAGATGATGCGCCGGCGGCCGGGTCAGGCCGGCGGAAACGCGAGGAACCGGATCTGCCCGGCCGGCCCGCCCGGCTGGGCGACGGCGCCGGACCAGTCCGCCGTGCCCGGCAGATCCTGTACCAGCCAGGTGCCCGGGCAGGTGCCAGAGGTGTGATGCACCTCGGCGGTGCCGCGCCGGTCCGGGTGCACCTCCAGGCTGGTCAGCGAGGTGGCCAGGCCGACGCCACAGGCCTTGAGCACGGCCTCCTTCCTGGTCCAGCAGCGGAAGAACAGCTGCCGCCGCACCTCGTCCGGCTGGCCGCGCAGCTGCGCCCGCTCGGACTCGGTGAGGCACGCCTCCGTCATCCGGTCGACATCGATATCGCGATGGCATTCGATGTCCACTCCGACCTGGGCGCCGGCCGAGACCGCGAGCAGCCAGTGCTCGCCCGAGCCGGAAAGATTGTGGCTCAGCCCGGTGGGCGGCCACTCGATGCTCGGCCGGCCGTGCTCGCCGCTGCCGCACTTGCAGCAGGGGGATCGGCCGAACCGGATCACCGCCGGATCGGCGTCCAGGTAGCGGCCGAGCAGCCGGCGCTGCGCCGCGTGCGCGGCCACGAACCTGGTGCGGTCACCCGGCCGGAGAAAGCGCGCGGCGCGCTCCCGCTCCGCGTCGGAAAGCACCGCGACGTCCGCGCTGGCCGGCTCGCCCGTGACCCGGCCGTGCCAGACATGCACCTCGCCGGCGGTCAGCGCACCGGGATCGCTGATCTGCATTGGCTCACCTCGATCCCATTCTGGCCGGCGGCGAGCGGTGCCAATATGGGCCAAAGACGTGAGAATGAGCCATTACTACGGCGGCCGCGGATGCGGCATCCATTGGTGGGGGGATCCCGTGGGGTGGAGCCTCCCGGGGCTGGCACCGAGCTGTGGTGCTCTGTCGGCCCCAACCACGTACGGTTGCGATATACGCGGAAACGTCGCCGTATTTCGACCGGCCCGTCTCGCGGCGCGCGAGCAGCCGGGTGAGACGCGGAGCAGCCCGGCCAGGCGCCGAGTCAGGAAGAGAGCTGAGCCAGGATGACAGTACCCAGCGAGGGCATGCTTCAGGTCACCGACTCCCGGACCGGCCGGAGCTACGATATTCCGATCACCAACGGCGTCATCCACGCCACCGACCTGCGGCAGATCAAGTCCCACGAGGACGACTACGGGCTGCTGTCATACGATCCGGCCTTCCTGAACACCGCCAACTGCCGCAGCTCCATCACGTACATCGACGGTGAGAAGGGCATCCTGCGTTACCGCGGTTACCCGATCGAAGAGCTCGCGGAGCAGTGCTCGTTCCTCCAGGTCGCCTACCTGCTGTTGCACGGCGAGCTGCCGAACGGCGCCGAGGCGCAGGCGTGGGCGGACGAGATCACGCACCATACGTTCGTGCACGAGAACGTCAAGGGGTTCATCAACGGCTTCCATCACGACGCGCACCCGATGGGAATGCTGGTGAGCACGGTGGGCGGCCTGTCCACGTTCTACCCGGAAGCGAAGGCGATCTTCGACGAGGAGCTGCGCCGCAAGCAGATCGTGCGGCTGATCGCCAAGATGCCCACGCTCGCGGCGTTCGCCTACCGGCACGCGGTCGGCCTCCCCTACGCCTATCCGGACAACGAGCTGTCGTACGCGGGAAATTTCCTGAACATGATGTGGAAGACGACGGAGCTGAGCTACCACCCCGATCCGGTCCTCGAACGGGCCGTCGACGCGCTGCTCATCCTGCACGCCGATCACGAGCAGAATTGCTCGACCACGACGATGCGGACCGTCGGCAGCGCCCACTCCGACCCCTACTCGTCGGCGGCGGCCGCCGCGGCGGCACTCTACGGCCCGCTGCACGGCGGCGCCAACGAGCAGGTGCTGAAGATGCTGACCGAGATCGGGTCGGTGAGCAATGTCCCCGCGTACATCGACAGGGTGAAGAGCGGCGAGCTGAGGCTGATGGGATTCGGCCACCGCGTGTACAAGAACTTCGACCCGCGCGCCACCATCATCAAGGAGATCGCCGACCAGGTCTTCAAGGTCACGGGGCGCAACCGCCTGCTCGACATCGCGCTCGAGCTTGAGAAGATCGCGCTCGCCGACGAGTACTTCGTGAGCCACCGGCTCTACCCGAACGTCGACTTCTACTCGGGCATCATCTACCAGGCGATGGGCTTTCCGGTGGAAATGTTCCCGGTGCTCTTCGCGATCGGCCGCACGCCCGGCTGGCTGGCCCAATGGGAGGAGAGCATCCTGGATCCCGAGCAGCGCATCGTCCGGCCGCGTCAGATCTACGTGGGCAGCGACCTGCGTCACCTCGGCCAGTAAGCGGCCCGGGACGTTCACTCGCGGGAACCCTCTAGACTCACCACGTGATCGACCTCAAGGAGGCCAGGAAGGACCCGGACCGGTTCCGCGCCGCGCTCGCGCGCCGGGACGCCGCGGCGGACTTCGACGCGCTGCTCGCCGCCGACAGCCGCTGGCGTGAACTCACCGAACAGGCCGAACGGCTCCGTGCGCTGCAGAAGATGTCGTCGAAGGGCGCACCCGGCGCGGATGAACTCGCGGAGCTTCGCAGACTCAAGGATGAGCTTGCCGCCGCGGAATCCGCGCTCGCCAGCGCGGCGCGTGAGCGGGATGCGCTGCTCGACCGCATACCGAACCTGCCCGATCCCACGGCCGCCGACGGCATGGCCGAGGAGGACGCGGTGGTGGTGCGCACGTGGGGGGAACCGCCCACGTTCACCTTCACCCCGCGCGACCATCTGGAACTCGGCACGCGGTCGGGCTGGGTGGACATGGCGCGCGGCGCGCGGCTGGCTGGGTCGCGGTTCGCCTACCGGTTCGGCACCGTGGCGCTGGCCGAACTCGCGCTCTACCGCTACGTCCTCGACTACCTGGCCGGCCAGGGCTTTCTTCCCGTCCTGCCGCCGGTGCTCGCGGGCGAGCGGGCCATGTACGGCACCGGCTTCCTGCCGACCGACGAGGTGAACCTCTACCACCTGGAACGCGACGGCCTGTACCTGACCGGGACCTCCGAGGTGGCGATGGCGGCCATCCACATGGACGAGCGGCTGGAGCCCGGCGACCTGCCCGCGCGGTACGTGGCGATGTCCACCTGTTTCCGGCGGGAGGCGGGCGCCGCGGGCAAGGACACCCGGGGCATGTTCCGGGTACACCAGTTCGACAAGGTGGAGATGTTCGTCTACTGCGCACCTGAGGAGTCCGCGGCGTTCCACGAGCGGCTGCTCGGCTGCGAGGAGGAAATCATCCAGAGCCTGGGGCTGCCCTACCGGGTGATGAACATCTCCGTCGGCGACCTGGGCGCGCCCGCCGCGAAGAAGTACGACATCGAGGGCTGGTTCCCCGCGCAGGAGCGTTACCGCGAGCTGACGTCCTGCTCCAACACGACCGACTACCAGGCCCGCAGGCTCAACATCCGGTTCCGCAGGGACGGCAGGTCCGAGTACGTGCACACGCTGAACGGCACCGGGGTGACGGCGCGCGCGCTGCTGTCGATCATGGAGAACTTCCAGGACGAGGGCGGCAAGGTGGCGGTCCCCGAGGTGCTGTGGCCCTACGGCGCGCCGAAGACACTTGGCGTCGACCAGTAACGGCAGGTAGGGCCGCTACCCCAGGGAGCCGGCCCCGCGGACCGCGCCCGGGTCCTGCAGGCGGACGAGCCTGGCCGCGGCTTCCTCGAGGACCTCGTCGCGCTTGCAGAACGCGAACCTGACCTGGCTGGCGCCGGCCTCGGCATCGTCGTAGAAGACGGCGTTCGGGATCGCGACCACGCCGCAGCGGCCGGGGAGCGCGCGGCAGAACTCCACGCCGTCCCGTGCACCGAGCGGCCGCGCGTCGGTGGTGACGAAGTACGTGCCGGCCGGCTCGTACACCTCGAATCCGGCCGTGCGCAGGCCCGCGCAGAGCAGATCGCGCTTGCGCCGCAGGCCGTCGCGCAGCCCGGTGTAGTAGCTGCCCGGCAGGCGCAGCGCTTCCGCGATCGCGTACTGGAACGGGCCGCTGGTGACGTAGGTGAGGAACTGCTTGGCGGTGCGGACCGCCATGACAAGCTCCGCCGACGCTGTCACCCAGCCGACCTTCCAGCCGGTGAACGAGAAGGTCTTGCCGGCCGAGCTGATCGAAACCGTGCGCTCGCGCATGCCCGGCAGGGTGACGATGGGCAGGTGCACGTCGTCGAACGCGAGGTGCTCGTAGACCTCGTCAGTGACGACGAGCAGGTCGTGCTCCTGCGCGAGGCCGGCGACGGCGGCAAGCTCCGCGCGGGTGAACACGCATCCGGTCGGATTGTGCGGCGAGTTGAGCAGGATGAGCCGGGTACGCGGGGTGACGGCGGCGCGCAGCGCCGCCAGGTCGGGCCGGAACGACGGTGGCCGCAGGGTGACGGGCACGCGGACGCCGCCGGCCATCGCGATGGCGGCCGCGTACGAGTCGTAGTAGGGCTCGAACGCGATGACCTCGTCGCCCGGCTCGACCAGGGCGAGCATCGCGGCCGCGATCGCCTCGGTGGCCCCCGCCGTGACGAGCACCTCGGTGTCGGGGCTGAACTCGAGCCCGTAGAACCGCCGCTGGTGGTCGCAGATGGCCGACCGCAGTTCCGGGATGCCCGGCCCGGGCGGGTACTGGTTGCCGCGCCCGGCCAGGGTCGCGCTGGCGGCCGCCTCCGCGATCTCGGCCGGCCCGTCCGTGTCGGGGAAGCCCTGGCCGAGGTTGATCGACCCGGTCGTCACCGCGAGAGCGGACATCTCCGCGAAGATCGTCGTGCCCAGGCCGGCCAGCCTGCGGCTCAGCCGTGGCCGGCGCATCGCGTGCGTCATCGTCCCGGCGCACCGTCGGCAAGTACGCAGACCCTGTTGCGGCCCGCGTTCTTCGCCTCGTACAGCGCGGCGTCGGCGGCCGCGAGCATGTCATCGACGTCACGCCGCGAGCCGTCGAGGGTGGCGATGCCGATGGAGACGGTGACCCGCAGCGGGGATTCCGGTGCCGTGCCCATGTCCACCGGGATGATGATCTCAGCCAGCTTCTCGCGGAGCCGCTCGGCGATACTCCTGACCTCGTCGGCAGTGGTCTGGGGCAGCAGGATGACGAACTCCTCGCCGCCGAACCGGCCGATGATGTCGTAGTCGCGCAGCAGCGCCGTCATCGCGCGGGCGATCCCCGCCAGCACGGCGTCCCCGGTCAGGTGGCCGTAGGTGTCGTTGACCGCCTTGAAGTGATCGATGTCGGCGATGGCCACGGCGAGCGGCGAGCGGGTGCGGACCGCACGCATGATCTCGCGGGTCGCCTCACGCTGCCAGGTGACCGCGTTGAGCAGCCCGGTCTTGCCGTCGATACGGGACTCGTTGACCAGTTGGGCGTGCCGGTACGAACGGTGCAGCAGCACGACGAAGGGCAACGCGAGAACCGCGAGGAACCAGGCGATGGACGTCATCACGGCGAGGACGATCGATGTGTTCAGCTCGGCTGCGTCGTTGAACAACTGCTCGCGGCCGAACAACAGGCTCCGCAGCCTCGCGGAGCGATCGGAACCCTTGACCGCCGTCATGACCAGGGAGTTGTTGGTCGCCCACTGCAGCAACCCGCACGCCGCCACCACCAGCACCCAGGGCAGCCAGCGCAGCCCCGGCCCTGGTGACAGCCCGGCCTGGGCGGCGATCCAGTGATAGGCGACCGATGCGGCGCCGTAGGACAGCCCGAGTGCGGCGGTGGTCAGCAGCCGCCGGGGGATCAGTGTTCTGCGCACCCGCCAGTGGATGAACGCCAGGTTTGGGATCGGCGCGATAAGGCCATACAGGGGGGGCAACAGGATGGCGATCGGCAGTTGCCATGCCCCGTAGACGTACTTGACGAGACCCGCGGGCTCGTCACCCGGGCCTCGCGTCAGCTCAATTGATGCAATGCTAAGAATGATCAGGATCGCCCACAAGCCAACGTCCCTGATCCGGACGGTCGTGAACGCGACCGCGACGCCGATGACCGCAACGTACGCGGCAACCACCGCCACGACGAAGCCCGACAGCCAGCGAGGCAGCTCCCAGACAGCCCACCCGCCGATGCCGATGCGCAACAGCGCGCGCTCGCGCACGCTGCCGGCTGTCTGTATTCGCCGTCTCGTTGCCAAGGCCCCGGATGTTTCGAAGATCGTAATCTATAGCATGACGTAAAGAGACAAACTCATATTGTCACAGGTCCCCGCGGCAATGTGTCAAGTGCGGATGTCATGTGCCTGCTGGCAACCTTCGCAATCGGTACATTCTAGACATTAGGTACGCCTCGGGCTCGCGCAGGCGTACACGACAGGTCGGCAGCGGAGCGCCGGCTGCCGGGCAGCCCGCACTGCCCTGGCCGATGAGACCACGGACCCACACCGGGAGGGAGGGCTCGCAATGCGCAGCAGCGGCTGGAGTTAATGATCATCGGCGTCCATTGCTGAACGTTACGGCGAGAGCGCCAAGCGTACCGACGGTACCCGCCATCGCGATCACGGTGGGCGGGGCGATGTGCTGCGCGGCCGCACCCGCCAAAATCATCGCAGTTCCCTGACCCAGGCTCATACCGCCCTGGGCAAGGCCGAACGCCTGACTTCGGCTGCGTGGCGGCGTGGCGGCGACGAACGCGGCGTTGGCGGCTGTCTGAAAACAGGCCAGCAGGCCACAGGCGAACAAGATCAGCAGAGAACCGGGCAGCCCGGGCCGGAAGACCATCAGGATAAGAACGCCGCAGCACGAGACGGCGAGCGGTGCCATGAAGCGATCGCGGTTCGCCGGTGCGACGAGGCGGCTGAAAGAGATCATGCCGAGCGAAGCACCGAGCGCGCCGGCCGCGAGGATCAGCCCGACCGTCACCGGACCGCCGTGCAGCGTCCGCGCGAGCGGAGTCGCCACGCCTTCTGGCACGTCATAGAAGGCAGCCAGCCAGCCAAGCAGCATCGGCAGCCGCAGCGCGGGGGTACCGAACACGATGCGTGCCCCGGCGGCCGCATCCGCCAGCGGCCTGGCCCGGCGCCCTCCGCCGGTGTGCGGGGACGGCCGTGCCCGGACCCAGACACGCACGAGCAGCGCGGACGCGAGGAAGGTGGCCGCGTCTATCAGCAGCGAGGTACGCGTGCCGAACCCGGCCACGATGACGCCGGCGGCGGCGAACCCGATCACCTGGGCGAACAGGAACGTGGTCTGGGTGACGGCGGTGCCGAGGACGTAGCGATCGCCCGGCAGCACGTCGGGGTAGGTGGCCGCCCGTGCCGACAGGAACGGCGCGCCGACCAGGGTGACGAAAAAGAGCAGCACGATCATCCCGGCCAGGGGCATCCCGGGGATCACCATGATCACGACCAGGATCGCCCGGGTCACGTCGCACGTGATCATGACCGCGCGGCGGGAGAGCCGGTCCGCCAGCCCGGACAGCGTGACTCCGCCGAAGAACGCCGGGAACATGCTGCACGCGAACGTGACGGCGGCGAGCAGGGCCGAGTGGGTGCGGTCGTAGACCAGGATCGTGAGCGCGACCCGGGCCAGCTGGTCCCCGATCACCGAGAGGACCTGGGCGAGCCAGAGCGCGCGGAACTCGGGGGCAGCGAAGACATCGCGGAACGTGGCCCGCTCCGCCGTCCGCTGCACGTGCCCCCCGCCTCGTGACCTGTCGTTATCTCATGATGACGAGCTGTTGTATGTTACGAGGTTTCCGCGCAATAGGCCATGGCGCGGGGGCGCACCCGCGGGCGGTCCGCGGCGCACCGTCAGGTGTTGCGCGCTTGCTGATCGCCGGCGCGTATCCGCGCGACCTCGGCGCCCACCCCGGCCGCGGACCCGGCCGCCACCCCGGCTTGCCGTGCGCGGCTGCCGCGCTTCGAGCGGCTGCCGTACACCAGGAGGGCACCGATCACGAGGAGCGCGGCGCCGAAGATCACACTGCCGAGCGGCAGCGGGCCATGGACCAGGGTGAGCTGGCTCGACTGGCTGCGGTAGCGGTCCACGGCGGCGGCCACGTCGGCGGGATTCTGCTTGAAGTCGGCGGCGAAGGCGAGCCGGGTGTGCCTGCCGTTCGCGGTCCGCAGGAACTGGCGGGTGTTCTCCTCGACCTTGACCGGCGCGCCGGTCACCGGGTCGGCCCAGAAGGTCATCGTGGTCGCCTCCAGGGAGCGGACGGTGATCAGCGCCGGCCATGGCCGCATTCCCATGATCGACGGCGGCACCTGCCGCTGGCCGATCTGCGACGTGGGAAGCACCTGGACGTACCGGTAGACCAGCATTCCGTCGATGGACGTCTGGCCCGCGTACGTCGCGGGCACGGTCCGCAGCACGTCGGTGTCGAACATCGGGTAGCTGGTCTTGCGCGCGAAGAACGGGAACTTGAAGCTGAGACCGGACTCGCGCACGCTCGAGTCGCCGCCCACGTTGGCGCCGCAGCAGTCCACGAGCAGGCCGGTATGCCGGTCGAGCGCCGCCCTCGTCTGCACGTACTTGATCGGTGTCCCGTCCGTGGCCCGCACGGCGAGGAACGTGTCGTAGACGCCGGTATCCCCGGTGGCGGCGAGGGCGTCGCCGCGCAGCGTGCTCGTCGCCGTGACGTTCAGCCCGGTCCTCGTCCGCAGCACGGACGGGTCGAAGTAGGTCGCCCCGGTCGCGTGCAGCGTGGTGACGGCGTACACGTTGACCGGTAACACGGCGACGTGGTCATAAACATAGGTGCGCAGCATGATCCCGGTGCCGAGCATGAAGGCACCGAGCCAGGCGAGCACCAGCCCGGTGCGCCGGCGTAAGGAACCCGGGCCTGTACGTCCAGCCATCGTGTCCTCCCTCGCTGTGACCGGAAACATAAGGGCACCGCCACGCCGCGCACAATACCCTGGCCCGGCTCCGTTGCGGCCGGCACAACTGGCGCGGCAGGTTTGTGCAGCCAGGGTGGCAGGCGCCGCTTCGTCGGCGCGAGCATTTGCGGCGGGCCGGGCGCGGCGTGAGGATCGAGGCATGTCCCCGGACGACCACGACGCGCCGGTGCCCGACTGGGTCAGGGGCGTGCGCGTCGTCACCGTGCTCACCGGCGCCGGCATCTCCACCGATTCCGGCATCCCCGACTTCCGTGGCCCGCAGGGTGTGTGGACCAAGAACCCGGGCGCCGAGCGGATGTCGAGCTACCGGGACTACGTCGCCGACCCGCAGGTGCGCCGCCGGTCCTGGCAGGCCCGGCGCACCCACCCGGCCTGGCGGGCCGAGCCCAACGCGGCCCACCGCGCGCTCGCCGAGCTTGGCGGCTCGGGAATCGAGACGTGGGTGATCACCCAGAACATCGACGGCCTGCACCAGAGGGGCGGCACACCGCCGGACCGCGTGCTCGAGCTGCACGGGACGATCTCCGCCGCCGTGTGTGTCGGCTGCGGCGACCGGACGCCCATGGCCGACGTGCTGACCAGGGTCGAGGCCGGGCAGGCCGATCCGGCGTGCGAAAAGTGCGGCGGGATACTGAAGTCGGCCACGGTCATGTTCGGCGAGATGCTCGACCCTGGCGTCTTTAAGCGCGCCATCGCGCTCGCCGGCGGCTGCGATCTCTTCCTCGCGGTCGGCAGCACCCTCACGGTGGAACCCGCCGCGTCGCTCTGCGGTATCGCCGTCGACGTGGGCGCGGCCGTCGTCATCGTCAACCGCGACCCGACACCCTACGACCGCGTCGCGACCGCCGTCGTCCGCGAACCGATCGGCACGGCCCTCCCCCGCCTCACCGCCCAGATCGCCCGGGCGAACCGGCCGGCTGGGGGGTAGGCGCGCTCGCCGCGTGCCGCGCAGGCGTGGGCCCGGCGCGTGCCGCGCCAAGAGGCCGCGCGGATGGGACTGCTGGGCTCGCGGCCCTCCGCATCCCGGCCGGCGGCGTTCTCGCCCTCGACGTGCCTTCCAGGCACGCCTTCGGGCTGCGGCCTTGCCAGCCGGGCGCGGAGAACCGCTCCCTCATCCAGCGCCCTATCCGCGCGGCCGCTAAAACGTGAGCACCGCGGCGCCGTTCACCCGGTCGGCGGCGAGGTCCACGAGTGCCCGGTCGGCCTCCTCGAAGGGATACGGGGTGACGCTGACCTTGATCCGCAACCGCTCGGCCAGCCGCAGGAACTCCTCTCCGTCGCCGCGCGTGTTAGCCGTGACGCTGCGCAGCTGGCGTTCCTGGAACAGGTGCGCGGCATAGTTGAGCGACGGGATGTCAGTCAGGTAGATCCCGGCGACGGCCAGCGTCCCGCCGCGGTCGAGCGCGGCGAGCCCGGGGCGGACAAGCTCGCCGACGGGAGCGAACAGGATCGCCGAGTCGAGCGGTTCAGGCGCCGGATCGTAGGAATCCTGGGCGGAGGCGACACCCAGGCTGAGGGCAAGCTCGCGGGCGGCCTTGGCGCGGGTGAACACGTGCACCGCCGCCCCCTCCGCGATGGCTACTTGCGCGGCCAGATGTGCCGATCCGCCGAAGCCCCAGATCCCGAGCCTGCCGCCGGGCGGAAGCTCCGCGCGGCGCAGCGCGCGGTAGCCGATGATGCCCGCGCACAGCAGCGGCGCGCGCTCGATGTCACTGAACCCGCCGGGCAGTGGATACATGTACGCATCCGCCCCGACGAAGTACTCGGCGTACCCCCCATGCATGTCCCAGCCGGTGTAGGTCGAGCCCGGGCAGAGATTCTCCTTCCCCTGGCGGCAGAACCGGCACGATCCGTCGGTGCCGGCCAGCCAGGCGCCGCCGACCCGGTCACCGGCGCCGAACCTGGTGACACCTGGCCCGGCCGCGACCACCTCGCCGACGATCTCGTGACCGGGGGTGACGTCGGTCCCGTGCGGCGGCAGGTCACCCTCGGCCAGGTGCAGGTCGGTGCGGCACACCCCGCAGGCGAGGAGCTTGACAAGCAGCTGGCCGGCACCTGGCTGCGGCACCGGCCGCTCGACCAGCCGCAGCGGACCCGACGTGACCGGCCCCGGCTGGTGGACAACCCACGCGCGCATGGTCCAACCGTACGCCGGGACCTGTCCGCACGCCCGGCGCGGCCCGTGCCGGCCGTACGCTTTCTTGCGTGGACGAGCCATGGACCTGGGATGAAGCCGAGGTGCGGTACGGTGTCGGGCGGATCAGGGCGGGCCGGTCGCTGGCGCCCGCGTCCTGGCCAGGCGGCTCGCGCGCGGCGGTCGCGCTTTCGTTCGACTCCGACCACGAGACGATCTGGCTGCGGGACGGCACGACCCACCCGGGCAGGCTGTCGCAGGGCGAGTACGGCGCGCGCGCCGCCGTGCCGCGGATCCTCGCGCTGCTGCGCGGCCACGAGATCCCCGCGTCGTTCTACGTGCCCGCGGTGTGCGCGCTGCTGCGGCCGGACGAGGTCCGCGCGTACACCGACGGCGGCCACGAGGTCGCGCTGCACGGCTGGATCCACGAGCGCAACACCACCCTCCCGCCGGCGGCCGAACGTGAGCTGACGCTGCGCGCGGCGGACGCGCTTACCCGTGCGGCCGGCGTCGCGCCCGTCGGGATCCGCACACCGTCGTGGGACTTCAGCCCCGCGACGCTGCGGATCGTCACCGAGCTTGGGCTGCGGTACGACTCGTCGCTGATGGCCGGCGACGACCCGTATGAGATCGAGGCCGACGGCGCGCCCACCGGCGTGGTCGAGATCCCGGTGGAGTGGATCCGCGACGACGCGCCCTACTTCCCCGCCGACCCGGCGCGGACGACGGTCGTGCCCCGCGACGTCGCCCGGATGTGGCGCGACGAGTTCGGCCTTGCCTACGCTGAGGGCGGCCTGTTCCAGCTCACCATGCACCCGCACGTGATCGGGCACCGGTCGAGGATTGTCGCGCTGAACGAGCTGATCGAGTACATGGCCGGGCACGACGTGTGGTTCGCGACGCACGCCGAGGTGGCACGGTACGTGGCCGAGCAGGCGGGGCTGTGCGGCTGACCGTGGCGCAGGCACGGCGGCGGCTCGGTGCCGCGCCCGTCGCGCGGCTCGCCACCGTCAGCTCGGCGGACTCCACCGCCCGGCCGCACATCGTGCCTGTCACGTTCGCCGTGGACGGCGGCCGCATCTTCAGCGCGGTGGACGCCAAGCCGAAGACGACCCGCCACCTCAAGCGGCTGCGCAACATCCAGGCCAACCCCTGGGTCGCCGTCCTGGCCGACCACTACGCGGCCGACTGGGCGCTCCTGTGGTGGGTCCGCGCCGACGGCCGCGCGGACATCCTCGACGATCCGGCCGGGATGGCCGCTCCGCTGCGGCTGCTCGCGCAGCGCTATCCGCAGTACGTGGACAATCCGCCGGCCGGGCCGGTGATCTCGATCCTGGTCGAGCGGTGGACGGGCTGGGCCGCCTCGCCCGGCGGGTAGACCAGAGCCCGGCGGGTAGGCCAGAGCCCGGCGGGTAGGCCAGAGCCCGGCGGGTAGGCCAGAGCCCGGCGGGTAGGCCAGAGCCCGGCGGGTAGGCCAGAGCCCGGCGGGTAGGTCAGAGCCCGGCGACGGCGGGGATGACGTCGCTGCCGATGGCCTCGAGCGGCGTGATCCGCTCGACCCCGGCGACCGCGCCGATCGCGGCCTGGAATCCCATCTGCGCGAACTGGCCGAGCTGGTCGACGACCTCGCCCGCCTTCTCACCCTTCTCGCCCACGTCGAACTTGAAGTAACAGGTCTTCTCGATCTCGTCGTAGTCGCGGCCCTCCGCGTCGCAGTGCGCGCGCAGCACGTCGAGTTTGTGGGCCAGGTCGGGTCCGGGGAACAGGTTGCACGCCTGCGCGTAGCGGGCGACGAAACGCAGCGTCTTGCGCTCACCCGTCCCGCCGATCAGGATCGGCGGATGCGGCCTTGACAGGGGCTTCGGCGAGTTGAGCGGCCGCTCGAGCTGGTAGTGCCTGCCCCGGTACGGACTCTCGTCGCCGCGCCACATCTGCAGGCAGATCTGCAGCGTCTCCTCGAGCCGTTCAAAGCGCTCGGCCACCGCCGGGAAGGGGACGCCGAGCCCGCGCGACTCCTCCTCGTTCCACGCGGCGCCGACGCCGAGCCAGGCACGGCCGCCGGAAAGCACGTCGAGGGTCGTCACGATCTTGGCCAGGATCCCCGGGTACCGGTAGATCACACCGGTGACGAGCGTCATCAGCTTGGCCCGCGACGTGCACGCGGCGAGGTACCCGAGCGTGGTGTACGCCTCGAGCATTTCCGCCTCGGACGGCCCGATGGCAGGGATCTGGAAGAAGTGATCCATCACGGCGATGTACTCGAACCCCGCGTCGTCCGCGGTGCGGGCGACCGTGGCCAGGTCCTTACCGAGATTCGCCGGCCCGCCAGGCCAGGTGTAGTCAGGGATCTGCAGTCCGATCTTCACGCGAACACCTCCACGCCGAGCCTCTCACACCCCCGCCCGGCGGCTGATCGACGCCCTGGGAGCGGCCGCGCGAGGCGGGGCACGTCCGGGCGTGCAGCCTGGGGGCGTGTGTGACACGTTTGCGCAGCCGTTCGGGATCATTTCCCGCGCGGCAGTGCTAACTGAGCTAGCGGTGCGCGACGTAGGGGAGGTCGAGGGTGTCGGAGTGGCCGTTCCACGCGACCGTGAAGGTCCAGCAACCCGGGCGGGGGACCTGGATCTCCGACGGGTAGATCTCGCCCGGCTGGGAGTCGGCCGCCCAGACCGTGGAGACAGCGGGCCGCGGCGCACCGAGCGGGTGCCCGGTGACCGTCAGCGGCTGGCCGTCCCTGGGCAGCCTGACCACCCAGAGGATCTTGTCGGAGTACGGCACCGGATTGCCCGCCATCAGCGGATAGCCGAACAGGAACCCGGCGACCTCGCCCTTCGCCGAGACCGCGTGCACGATCGGCGGCGGTGCGGTGTTTGCGCTGTTGGCCCAGCCCGGATTCGTCCAGGCCGGCGGCCGGCCTCGGGACAGTGTGGTCGCACCGCAGCCGGCCGGCCCGGCGGCTGATGCGCCGCGGGCAGCCCCGGACGGCCCGGGCCGCTGCTGCGCGGTGCCGCTGGTGGTGGTGGTGGTGCAGCCCGCCACGGCAGTAACGGCCGCGGCGGCCGCCAGGGCCAGCAACCGGCGCATACGAAGATGGTCGCGCAGAAATCGGGGCGCGGCCAATGTCAGAAGCTCAGAACCCGGGGAACACGGCGCGCACGGCGTCGAGGTCCACGCCGGTGGTGGCGACCTCGGCGGGTGTATGTCCCGGGTCGAGCCGCCCGTACACGAGGCGGATGAAGGCCTCGGCCGGCAGCCGCAGCTCACCGCCGGCCTGCTGGCCCCCGTCGGCGGACGGGCCGGTGGCGGCGCCGGTGCCGGCGGTGCCGGTGAGCTTGACGCTGTCGCCGACCGTAAGCAGCAGGTCGCGCCGCGGGCCGGTGGTGTGCACCACCGCGGCGAAGTGCTCGCCCTGTGGCTTACCGATCCGCCCGGCGAACTGGCCAAGGGTCCCGGCGAGCAGGTCCACGCCATCGGCGGTGAGCCGAGCCGCTGGGTCGAGGGCAACGGCGACGTCCCAGGTATGCATGATGTGCTCGGACAGGCGCATACTGGCCAGGCCCGCCGCGTCAAGCTCCATGCCGAACATGTCGATATGAAAGCGGGCCAGCTCTTCGCCGGTGAGCGACTCGAAACGTTCCACCAGGGCCGCGTCGCTGCTGCGCCAGCCGGTCGCCTGCTGCTGCGGCGAGCGGGCATTCCACCCGTCCCAGATGGGCAGGAAGCTCTCCCGCCCGGGCGGCTCACGCCCGGCCAGCCCGGCGTCAAGGAGCAGGGCGGAGATCTCGGCGCCGCTGCCGAGGTGGGACAGTACCTGCGCGATGGTCCATTCGTCGCAGTAGGACGGGCCGGCAAGCTGCGCCGGGCTGAGGGGGGTGACGAGCGAATCAAGACGATCGAACGAGCTGCGCAGCGCGGCGATCAAGGCGCGCGGTTCTGGCATCGGGGCTCCTTCAAGGTCCCCGCCGTCGTGGCGGGCGCGTGCTGGCCGGTCAGCCCTCGAGCTTACGGCGCGAGCACACCGCACCAAGCGATGGCCCAGAGCTGTGTCAGAGCCTCGCCGACCGGATGAGGGGGCGAGATAGGCTCGCGCACCCCGGTGCTACCTCGCCGGCCGGCTACCTCACCAACGGCCCATAAGTGGGATGCGTGGCCCCCGATCAGCCCCGGCGGCCCCTCGCTTGGGGTCCCATCCGACGTGGGTGGGTAATCCGGCCCTGGCCGACGCTAGCGCGCCGGCACAGGGTCCCAGCCCGCAGCCGATTGCGGATGGACAGATCCCCTTCCAGCTCTCTATGCGAGACCATGCAGAGACGGCATGGGATCTACTGTGAGCATCTCGGAAATCGTTGCAGGCGTGAAGACGCGGCCATCGCATTCCTGAACCACCGGCCCGAGCGCGTCAGCAGTACGCGTCCAGCCTAAACCGCTAAGCATCGCGAAGATCGGAATCCCCCCGAGCCGGTTGGCTTCCGCACGCAGTACCCCGAACCGCGCTGCCTTGTCGCGAGCCGTCCCACCATCATTGGCGGCCTTACTCTCCAGCATTCCCCGCAGCGAGTCGCTGCTATCGTAGAACACGAAATCTGGCGCTGGTTGTACTGTGATGTTAAAGCGTTCAGCGATTTCGGCCTGATTGGCGCTGCCAGTTCGAATGAAAGGGACACCAGCCCCGACGAGCAACGCCTGAACGGCATCCTCCAGCAAGTCGCCGCGCTTTGTACTCGTAGCGTCGAGAAGTTGGTAGGTTACCGCCCTTTGAGCAAGCGCTCTGGCAGGATCTGCGCGTACCTAGCGTCGGACTCGGCCATCAGCCAGCGTCGGCCCAACTGCTCGGCCGCGACGGCTGTCGTACATGTACCCGCAAACGGATCAAGAACGAGCTGGCCCGGTAGGGTCAGCAGCCGGACGAAGAAACTGGGCAGCGCGATTGGGAACCGGGCTGGATGCTTCGTCGGATTCGGCAGGAACTCGGGTTCGAAGCGGAGAAGCGTCGATGGTCGTACCATCTCGGGGCCAGCCTGCACTCGCTTGCGGCCTTGGCCAGAAGGCGCATTGACGCGCTCGTAGTTATGCGGCAGCTTTTTCCGCCGCTCGACGTCTTTGCGGTCCCAGCGCGCTGGAGCCAGGCACTGGCTTGGGAAGAACTGCCAGTCGGATGTCTTAGCGAAATGGTAACAGTACTCGACTGCATCCTTTAGGAAGCGGTTGAAGCGACCCGGCGGGGGAGATGGCTTGCCCCAGATGAAATCCTCAGCAAACAGGAACCCTTGCTCACGTAGGAGGAAAACGAGTTCGTACTGGAGAGTGCCGCGCTCGTTTCCGTGACGCTTGGAGCGATAGTTGAGGACGAAGCTGCCATGAGGCTGGAGAACACGCAGGATTTCGGCTGTGACCTTGAGGAAATAACCCCGATACCAATCATCATTGTAGTGCTGGCCGTTGCCGTATTTAGGCTGGCGATCGTACGGGGGTGAGGTGACGACCAGATGTACGCTTCCGTCAGGTAGCTCTCGGAGAGTGTCCAGGCAATCACCTACGTAGAGTGCGCCGAGATCAGTCCGGTAGTCTGCCTCAGGCGACAGGCTGTGGGGTGGCTGTGTCATGGCATCCCCGAGGGTAGGGGCCGGCAGGTCACTCGGCACGCAAGACACGGTTGTGTCTCGTCCGTAGTGATGATGTCTCACGGCACCGACAGTCCCGACGCCCCTTCGTAACACCGTGTTCTCACAGCCCTGGAGCCACACAGCCTTCCGGTTGCACACAGCAGTGGACACAGTGGACTGCCTGCGCATGGAGGTTGGCCGAGCAGTGGTGACCTGTGAACTGCCGCGCCGAAGCCTGCTGAGTGTACGGCGTTAGCGGCACTGAGCGCGAAACGCTGATCAAACTGGCCCGGGAAGCACGCCGCCGCGGCTGGTGGCACAGCTACGCCGACGTGCTCGCCGAGGGCTTCGACACCTACGTGGACCTCGAAATCCAGGCATCATCGATCCGCACCTACGAGATACAGCTGGTGCCGGGCCTGCTGCAGACCGAATCGTACGCGCGGGCGGTGCTTAGCGCCGCCTGGGTCACCGCCGAACAAGGCGAGATCGACCGCCGGGCCGCCGTCCGGATGCGCCGGCAGGAGATGATCGCCAGCAAACAGGACGGGCCGCAGCTGTGGGCCGTGCTCGACGAGGCAGTGCTGCGGCGCCAGGTCGGCGGCGCCGACGTGATGCGCGAGCAGCTCGGACGGCTGCTCGAAGCGGGCGAGCAGCCGAACGCGACCCGGCAAGTACTGCCGCACCGCGCCGGTGCGCACGCGGCGATGCTCGGCGCGTTCGTGATCCTCAGCTTCGCCGAGCCAGATCGGCCGGTGGTGTACCTGGAGACCGATACCAGTAGCTTGTATCTGGAAGAGGAAACCGAGATCGATCGTTACGTGCTCATCTTTGATCATCTTCGTGCGGCCGCTCTCGGCCCGAAGGAATCTGCGGCGTTCGTGTCCCACCTCAGACACGAACTGTAGGAATGGAGGGCGCGTAACCGGCAACGACGTGTCCCATGCCATCTGGGCCAAGAGCAGCTACAGCGGCGGCACCGGCGGCAACTGCGTGGAGATCGCCCGCAACCTGCCCGGCATCGTCGCAGTCCGTGACTCGAAGGACCCGCACGGTACGACGCTGGTCTTCGCTCCAGCCGAGTGGAAGGCGTTCACCGCCGAGGTAAACAAGGGCCGGTTCGACCTCACCTGAACTGCGCTGACGCTAGCCGTCAGGGATCTCGGTCCATCGCGGCGGCCACCCGCGCGTACGACTCGGCCACCACGTCCCAGAAGGCAGCCACGTCGATCCCCATGGCGACCTGCGCGTTGCATTCCTGCCTGGGCCCGGCGAAGTCGGTGACGGTCATCCCGGCCGTCCAGCGGCCGGCGGTCTCGACCTCCACCCGGGCCGCAGCGCAGCGCAGCAGCCCCGGTGACGCCACGTGGGCGACCGCGCAGACGTCGTGAACCGCCGGGCCTTCCGGGCCGGGCGCGGTCGCGTACCTGGCCAGACACGGCAGCAGCAGGTCGTCGGCGAGGCGGCCGAGCGCACCGAGCCGCTGCCTGATGCCCGGGCCAGCTCGCGCCTGGAGCGTCACGTCGAGGCCGACCATGGTCACCGGCCAGCCGGCGCCGAAAACGATCGACGCGGCCTCGGGATCCGCCGCGATGTTGAACTCCGCGGCCGGGGTCACATTTCCGCGGCCGGCCGAGCCACCCATGATCACGAAATCCCTGACCTGCGTGACCAGGCCGGGCTGGCGGCGCACCGCGAGCGCGACGTTGGTCAGCGGCCCGGTGGCGACGAGGGTGATCTCACCGGGCGCAGCGCCGATGGTCTCGATGAGGAAGTCGACCGCGTGGCCGCCGCGTGGCCGCCGCAGCGGCGGCGGGAGCCGCGCACCGGCCAGCCCGGACTCGCCGTGCGGCCCGTGCGCGGTCAGCGGCGTGCGGAGCAGCGGGCGCGGGCTCCCCGCCACCACCGGGACGTCCGCCGCGCCGACGAACTCGCACACGCGCAGCGCGTTTGCCGTGGTCTTGTCCAGGCTGACGTTGCCCGCCACCGTTGTGATGCCCTGTATTTCCAGGTCGGGCTCGCCCCAGGCGAAAACGATCGCGAGCGCATCGTCGATGCCTGGATCACAGTCCAAGATGATCTTGCGCGGCACGCGCACCCACCTTCCTGCGGGGGGTTCCGTGGGGTGGAGCCCTCCGGCCGGCACTGCTTGGTCGCCCCTCCTATAGTGACCGGTCATGGACGCAGAAGGCGGCCACCGCCGGCCGCGGGGGCGCGTCGTCGTCGTGGGCTCGATCAATCTCGATGTGGTGCTGAGCATGCCGCGGCTGCCGCGCGCGGGCGAGACGGTCACCGGCGGCACCTACGCCCGCCATCACGGCGGCAAGGGGGCGAACCAGGCCGTTGCGGCGGCGCGGGCCGGCGGCGACGTATACCTGGTCGGAGCGGTCGGTGACGGCGGCGGGCCGGGCGCGGGTGACGCGCGTGACGCGCTCGGCGCGCTTGCCGCCGAGGGTGTGGACGTCTCCGCCGTGGCCACGCTGCACGGCCCGCACACCGGGCACGCGGCCGTCATCGTGGACGCCGCCGGTGAGAACCAGATCGCGGTGGCGCCCGGGGCCAACGCCGCCGTCACCGCCGGTCATGTCCGGGGCGGCCTGGGCGCACTCGCCATCACCCGCCACGACGTGATCGTGCTGTCCTTCGAGCTCATGGACGCCCCGCTGCTCGCCGCGGCGGCCGCGGCCCGCCAGGCGGGCGCGGCGCTCGTGGTCAACCCGGCCCCGGCACGTCAGTGCGACCAGGGACTGCTGCGCGGCGCGATCCTCACGCCGAACCGGCATGAGCTAATGACGCTGTATCACCCGGGGGGACGACCCCCCGGAACCCCCCGCCGACCGGGGGCCGACTCGGGCCGTAGCGACGCCGGCGAGGACGCCGACGGCGCAGGCGCCGGGCACGGCGACGTGGCGACCGCCGCTTTGGTGCTGTCCCGGCGTACCGGCGGGCCGGTGATCGCCACGCTCGGCCGGGAGGGCGCGCTGCTGGCCGACGGCGCCGCAGCCGAGCATTTCCCCGGGCATCCGGTGACGGCGCGCGACACGACAGGCGCCGGTGACACCCTCACCGGGGTGCTCGCCGCCGGCCTCGCCGACAGCCCGGCAGACAGCCCCGAAAGCAGCCTCGCAGGCAGCCCGGCCGACGGCCGTGACCTGCGGGTGGCTCTGCGCCGCGCGGTCGCGGCCGCCGCGCTCGCCGTCACCAGGGTGGGTGCCAGGGAGGGCATGCCGCGCGCGAGTGAGATCGACGCGCTGCTGGCGACCGGCCGCTGACCGCGTCGGAGGCAGCCGCCGTTGATCACGGGCGCGTCCTGCCAAGCACGCCGGTGCCTGACGG
>WNFJ01441759.1_pt1 | contig 38632 bp, 42 predicted proteins | sample 5400461 | NCBI WGS metagenome assembly WNFJ01 (sample SAMN13153349, study PRJNA577476) | soil metagenome | isolation source: 115 cm saprolite on Douglas fir-dominated hillslope | place: USA:California | collected 2013-09-17
GGTCTTGAGGCCGAGGTAGAGCTCCCCGCGATCGGTGATGTCGAGGTGGTCGAGCGCGCGCACGGCGTCGGTCACGTGGACGAGCGTCACGGGGAGGCCGTGCCGCCGCAGCAGCGCGGCGAAGCGCACGACCGCGCTCGACAGCTCGCGCCCGGCCACGGCTAGCCCCGGGCGGGCAGGAAGGGCGCGAGGCCCGCCTTGGCGACCTCGGCGCGGAAGCGCTTGAGGTCGTCCGCGTCCTTCAGGAAGCAGCCGAGCGTCTCGGCCACGAGGGCCTCGTCGAGATGGTCGGCGTGGAGCGCGACGAGCGCCTGCGCCCAGTCGAGCGTCTCGGCGACGCCCGGCACCTTGGCCAGGCGCACCTCGCGCAGCGTCTCCATGAACTTCGCGATCTCGCGTGCGAGCCGCGCGTTGATCCCGGGCACCTTGCGCTCGATGATCCGCATCTCCTTCTCGAGCGTCGGGTAGTCGATCCACAGGTAGAGGCAGCGCCGCCGGAGGGCGTCGGAGAGCTCGCGGGTCCGGTTAGAGGTGATGATGACGTGCGGCGGGTGCGTCGCCTTGATCGTCCCGATCTCGGGGATCGTCACCTGCCAGTCCGAGAAGATCTCGAGCATGAACGCCTCGAACTCTTCATCACTACGGTCGCACTCGTCGACCAGGAGCACCGGCGCCTGCGACTCCTGACTGATGGCCAGAAGGAGCGGACGCCGCAGCAGGAACGGCTCGGAGAAGATCTCGTGCTCCTTCTCGCCGATCGGCCGGTTGTTGTGCCCGGTCTCCTCGAGCTTGATGTGCAGGAGCTGCTTCTGGTAGTTCCACTCGTAGAGCGCGGTCGAGACGTCGAGCCCCTCGTAGCACTGCAGGCGGATCAGGTTCGTGCCGAGCATCCGCGCCATCACCTTCGCGACCTCGGTCTTGCCCACGCCCGCCGGGCCCTCGATGAGGAGCGGCTTCAGGAGGCGCATGGCGAGATGCACGGACGTCGCCACGGGCGCGTCGGTGACGTAGTCCGCCGCCTCCATCATCTCCTGGATCTTCCGGATCTCGTCACGCATGGTCTGTCATTGTACATGAAGCCTCGTGAAGTCCTCGGGCGTGTCCACGTCGGGCGGCATCGCGAGATCGAAGGACACGCGCTCGACGCGCTCGGGCTGCGCGTTCACGACGGCGCGGGCCCCCGCGTCGCCGGTGAGCGCCCTGAGCTCCGCGAAGACCTCCGACGCGAAGAGGACCGGCGTGCCCTGCGTCCCGCGATAGACCGGCGCGACGATCGGCCGGCCCGAGCGCGCGAACGCGGCGAGGAGTGCCGGCACGACAGCGTCGGGCAGCCGCGGCTGGTCGCCGAGGGCGATCAGCGCGGCGCGTGTCCACGGCGGGAGCGCCGCGACGCCCACGGCGATCGAGCTTCCCTGCCCGGCCTGCGGAGTCGGATTGACGGCGAAGCGGACCGCGAGCCCCGCGAGCGCCTCGCGGATCGCGACGTCGTCCTGGCCCGTGACCACGACGACCTCGCCCGCGTGCGGCGCGACGCGCTCGACCGCCCAGCGCACGACGGGCTTGCCCTGGAGCTGAAGGAGGAGCTTCTGGCGCCCCATCCGCCGCGCGAGCCCCGCCGCGAGGACGACCGCCGCGATCACCGGATGCGGGGACGGCTCCTTCTCACCGCGCGGGCTTCAGGTACTGCTGGGCGGCGAACGCGCCGATCAGTCGGCCCATCGCCTGACCGACCGTGGCCGAGGTGCGGTAATGGATGCCGCCGTAGATCCTGGCTTCCGACACCTCGTCGGTGTACGCGTTGAAGGTGGTCCACCGGCGCACGACACCGGGCGCGGTCGGACTCGTCATCGTGATCTCGCGAGCGGGTCCGGCGCCGAACTCCGCTTCGAGGACGGCCGCGATCGCGGCGGACGTGATGCAGTGCGCGCACGGATACTCGGGATGCAGCGGGGTGTCCACGAGAGGTTCCCAGTCCGGTATCCGGGTGACGGCGGCGTTGCCGTGCGCGTCGCCGTTGCGTATCGCCGTGATCGGACGCCAGAGGTTGAACGCGTATTTGGCGTCGAAGACAGCGATGTACGCGTCGGCGGCCGCCATCTCGGCGAGCGCGAACAGGCGCGCGTTCTCCAGCAGGCTCCGTCCGGGCGCCGCCGCGAGCTGCCGCACGACCGGGTCCCAGCTCGCCGGGCCGACGACCACCCAGAAGCGCGCGATGTCCGTCTGCTCCGCCGTCCGGAGCTGACTCGTCCTTCCTCCGAGATCCTTGACCTCGTTGACGTCACGCGCCCATTCGGCGCTCGTCAGGGCGGGCGGCGGTCCCGGGCGGAACTGCGAGCCGCGCTGGAGCACCCAGGGCGTCACGCCGCCCCAGTGCGTCGCGATCGGGAGCGTCGTCATGGTATAGACGCTCGGGACCGTGATCGGCCGATAGACGTTCGGCGCGCTGGCGCCGTCGTTGGCTCGCAGGGCGACGAGCTCGGTCGCCACCTTCTGGCCGATCGCGAGGCCCTGGTCCTTGCCGGCGCCGCCGGCGATGCGCCCCAGCGACCTCGCATAGGCCGCATCGAGACCGGGTTTCTGGTCGGGGATCAGTCGCGTCAGAACCGTGTAGGCCGCGGCCACGGCGGCGGCTTCAGCCGAGGCGCCGGGAGCGGCCGCGACCTTGATCTTGTACGAGGCGTAGCGGCCCTCGACGGAATTCGCGGCGTCGAAGACCGCCGCGTGGACCGTCGCCGTGATACGGCTCGCCCCCGTCCCCGAGATCCGCGCCGCGGCGGCGGTGGCGAGCGTGATCTCGTTCCACTCCGTAACGACGTCGCCTGCGGCCACCGCGGGAACGATCGACAGCGTGATCGTGAGCACTGACAGGAGCGTCTTCATGGCGCCCTCCGAGGGGAAGCGTCCGGTCGTCGCCCGTTAGCCGCGCGCCCGCTTGACCGCTTCCGTGAGCGCGCGCTTCGCGAAGACACGGCAGAGGTGCGCCTTGTACTCGACCGAGCCCTGGAGGTCGGCCTGCACGTCCACGCCCTCCGCGGCCTTCTGCGCCGCGGCCTCGATCGCCGCCGCGTCGAGCTTCTTGCCGACGAGCCCCGCCTCGACGCCCTTGGCCCGCACGGCCTTGGTGCCGGCGCCGGTGACGGCGACGCTGGCCTTGGTGCAGACGCCCTGCTTGTCGAGGGTGACCGCGGCGCAGACGCCGACCACGGCGAAGCGCGACGCCGGGTGCGGGAACTTCAAGTAGGCGGCGCCCGAGCCCGGAGCGAGCAGCGGGACGCGCACCTGGACGAGCAGCTCCCGGTCCTTGAGCGCCGTCGCCATGAGGCCGAGGAACCACTGGTCCGCGGCGACCTTCCGCTTGCCCTTCGGGCCCTCGCAGACCATCTCCGCGCCGAGCGCGAGGATGGCCGCGGGCCAGTCGGCCGCGGGGTCGGCGTGGGCGAGCGAGCCGCCGATGGTCCCCTTGTTACGCACGGCCGGGTCGCCGATGAGCGCCGCGACCTCGGCGAGAACGGGGAGCTTCGACTTGACGGTGGACGACGACTCGATGGCCCAGTGGGTCGTCATGGCGCCGATCGCGAGGGCCTTGCCGTCGGCCTTGATGCCCGAGAGCCCCGGAACCCGGCGCAGATCGACGAGATGCTTGGGCTGGGCGAGGCGGAGCTTCATCATCGGGATGAGGCTGTGGCCGCCCGCGAGGACCTTGGCCTCGTCCTTGTGCTTGCCGAGGAGCCCGAGCGCTTCCTTGACGTTCTTCGGCGAGTGGTACTGGAACGTGGCGGGATACATGCGTGGCGCCTCCCTCTACTTCTTCTTGGCGGCCGCGACGGCCTTCCAGATCTTGCCCGGCGTGAGCGGCATGTCGAGGTGCCTGACCCCGAAGGGCTCGATCGCGTCCATGACCGCGTTCGCGATCGCGGGCGTCGAGGCGATCGTGCCCGTCTCGCCCGCGCCCTTGACGCCGAGCGGGTTGATCGGGCTCGGCGTCACCGTGCGATCGGTCACGTAGCTCGGGAGCGCATCGGCCTTGGGCATCGCGTAGTCCATCATCGTGGCCGTCACGAGCTGCCCGTCGTCCGCGTACACGCCGTGCTCCCAGAGCGCCTGGCCGATGCCCTGGGCGATGCCGCCATGCACCATGCCGTCCACGATCATCGGGTTGATGACCCGGCCCACGTCGTCCACCGCGACGTACTTCAAGATCTTCACGGCGCCCGTCTCCGGATCGACCTCGACGACGGCGATGTGGGTGCCGAACGGGAACGTGAAGTTCACCGGGTCGTAGAAGCTCGTCGCCTCGAGCCCGGGCTCCATGCCCTGCGGGATGTTGTGCGCGAGGTAAGCCATCAGCGCCACCTCGCCCCAGGCCTTCTTCTTGTCGGGTGAGCCCTTCACCGACCAGGCGCCGCCCTGGAAGACGAGGTCCTGCTCCCCGGCCTCGAGGAGGTGCGCGGCGATCTTGCGCCCCTTCTCCTTGATCTTGTCGAGGCACTTGACGATGGCGCTGCCGCCGACGCACGCCGACCGGCTCCCGTAGGTGCCCATCCCGAACGGGATCCGGCCCGTGTCGCCGTGGACGACCTCGACCTGCTCCATCGGGATGCCGAGCTCGTCGGCGACGATCTGGGCGAACGTCGTCTCGTGGCCCTGCCCGTGCGAGTGCGAGCCCGTGAAGACGGTGACGGTGCCCGTCGGATCCACCCGCACCTGGCCGGACTCCCACAGGCCTGCGCCGGCGCCGAGCGAGCCCGCGACCGCCGAGGGCGCCGGACCGCACGCCTCGATGTACGTGCTGACGCCGATGCCGATGTACTTGCCGCTCCGGCGGCCCGCGGCCTGCTCCTTGCGCGTCTGCTCGTAGCCGACGAGCTCGAGCGCCCGGCGGAGCGCCGGCTCGTAGTTGCCGCTGTCGTACGCGAACGCGACCGGCGTCTGGTAGGGCGTGCCGTCCGTGAACGCCGGGATGAAGTTCTTCCGCCGGAGCTCGACGGGGTCGAGCTTCAGCTGCCGCGCCGCGCGGTCCATCAGGCGCTCGAGCAGATAGGTCGCCTCCGGCCGGCCCGCGCCCCGGTAGGCGTCCACGGGCGCCGTGTTCGTGAGCATCCCCCAGACCTCGCAGAAGATCGCGGGGATCTTGTAGACGCCGGAGAGGAGCGGCCCGTAGAGGAACGACGGGATCAGCGGCGCGAACGTCGAGAGGTAGGCGCCGAGGTTCGCGTGGGTCTTCACGCGGAGCCCCGTGACCTTCCCGTCGCGGTCGAACGCCATCTCGGCCTCGGTCACGTGGTCACGGCCGTGCGCGTCGTTGAGGAAGCTCTCGCGGCGCTCGGCGGTCCACTTCAGCGGCCGCTTGAGCGCCCGCGCGGCCCACGACACCACGACCTCCTCGTTGTAGACGAAGATCTTCGAGCCGAAGCCGCCGCCCACGTCCGGCGCGATCACCCGCATCTTCGTCTCGGGGATCGTGAGGACGAACGCCGCCATCAGCAGGCGGTGGACGTGCGGGTTCTGGGAGGTCACCCAGAGCGTGAGCTCGTCGGTCGCCGTCGAGTAGGAGGCGAGGCAGGCGCGGGGCTCCATCGCGTTCGGGATGAGCCGCTGGTTGAGGAGCGGCTGGGAGACGACGGTCGCGGCCGACTTGAAGGCGGCCTCGGTCGCCGCCTTGTCGCCGATCGTCCAGTAGAAGCACTCGTTGGACGGGATCTCGTCGAAGAGCTGCGGGGCGCCTTTCTGGTGGGCCTTCTTGCCGTCGCTCACGCCCGGGAGGGCCTCGTACGTGACCTTCACCGCCTCGGCGCCGTCCTTCGCCGCGTACGCCGTCTCGCCGATCACGATCGCGACGGGCTCGCCGACGTAGCGCGTCTTGCCCTGGGCGAGCGCGGGACGCGTCGGCACCTTGATGCCTGGCAGCATCCAGCCGCACGGGAGCCCGCCGACCCTGACGTCCTGACCCGTGTAGACCGCGAGGACGCCCGGGACCTTCGTCGCCCGCGCGGAGTCGATCGCCTTGATCTTCGCGTGGGCGTGCGGGCTCCGGACGAAGGCCGCGTAGGTCATGCCCGGCAGCTTCACGTCGTCCACGTACGTCCCGCGTCCGGTGATGAAGCGCGGGTCCTCACGCCGCTTGATGGACTTCCCAAAGAGCCGGCCGTCGGTGACCGTCGCCATGGCGTCCCCCTACTTCTTCGCCGGCATGTGCTCGGCCGCCCACTGGATCGCCTTCACGATGTTGTGGTAGCCGGTGCACCGGCAGAGGTTGCCCTCGAGCTGGTGCCGGATCTGCTCCTCGGTCGGCCGCGGGTAGCGCTCCAGGATCTCGGCTGCCGTCATGATCATGCCCGGCGTGCAGAAGCCGCACTGGAGGCCGTGCTTCTCCCAGAAGCCCTGCTGGATGGGGTGGAGCTCGCCGTTCTTCGCCATCCCCTCGATCGTCGTGATCTTGGCGCCGTCGGCTTGCACCGTGAACACCGTGCACGACTTCACCGCCTGGCCGTTCAGGTTGATCACACACGCCCCGCACTGGCTCGTGTCGCAGCCGACGTGCGTCCCCGTGAGCCCCACCACCTCGCGGATGTAGTGGACGAGCAGGAGGCGCGGCTCGACTTCGTGGCTCTGCTTCTGGCCGTTGATGGTCATCGTCACTGGCAGTTTCACGACTCGTCCTCCGGGATTCGGGGGTTTTGGCGCGGACCTGATGCCTGGCGCGACAGAGGGTAAGCCGCACCCGCCGCGGTGTCAACGGCCTCGCGACCGCCGCGGTCAGACCGTCGCGATGGCCTCGATCTCGACCCTGGCACCGGCGATCAGGCCCGTGCACTGAAAGGTGGTGCGGGCCGGCGGGTCCTCGGAGAAGTACCGGCCGAAGACCTCGTTCATCGCCATGAGCTCGCCGAGGTCCGCCATGTAGATCGTCACCTTCACCACCCGGTCCAGCGACGACCCGGCGGCCTCCAGGACGGCCTTGAGGTTCTCGCAGACCTGCCGGGTCTCGGGCCCGATGCCGCCCGCGGCCAGCCGCCCCGTCCGCGGATCGTTGCCGAGCTGGCCCGAGGCGAAGACCCAGTCGCCGACCTTGATGGCCTGGGAGAGAGGCACGCGCGCCGGCGGGACCTTGTCGGTGTGGACGACCTGCTTGCGCATGCGGACCTCCGCGGCGCGAGCGCCCAGCTAGGGCTGGAAGAGCCGGCGCCCGTCGGCGCGCGCCTGGTCGAGCACCTCGCGCACCGGCAGCGACTTCTCGCGCGCGATCCGGAGAACCTCGACGAACTCCGGCGTGACGGTCACGACGCGCCCGCCGAGGCGCGAGACCTTGAACGGGATCGCCCCGTAGGCGGTCGGGAGCGTCACCATCTCGCGCTCGAGCCGGGTGCGGCGCCACTCCGACCAGCGGACGCCGATGGTCGGCGACTCCTCGAAGAGCGCGCGCGAGACCGCGTCGAGCCTGTCGTGGGGGGCGAGCGCGGTGACGACGACGCCGGGGCGCCCGCGCTTCATGACCACGGGCGTCAGGAACACGTCGAGCGCACCCGCCTCGAAGAGCCGCTCGACGAGGGGCTCGTAGAGCTGGGGCGACATGTCGTCGATCGTCGTCTCGACCTGGAGGACCGTCTCGTCGCCGCCGGCCTCCGCCGTCTCGCCCACGAAGCAGCGCAGGACGTTCGGCGTCCCCGGCAGGTCCATCGTGCCCGCGCCGTAGCCGACCGCCAGCACCGTCATCGCCGGCATCCGGCCCGCGGAGGCGGCGAGCGTCGTCAGGATCGCGGCGCCCGTCGGCGTCACGAGCTCGGCCCGCACCCCCGTGTCCACCACGGGGAAGCCGCGCAGCAGCTCGGCCGTGCCCGGGCCGGGCACGGGGATCTTGCCGTGCGGGCCGTCGGCGAGACCTCCCCCGAGCGGGAGCGCCGACACGTGGACGGCCTCGGCGCCGAGGAGATGGAGCGCGACGACGCCGCCCGTCACGTCAACGATAGCGTCCACGGCGCCGACGTCGTGGAAGTGGACGGCCTCGCGCGTCGTGCCGTGGGCGCGCGCCTCCGCGTCGGCGAGACGGGTGAAGATGCGCGCGGCCTTCTCCCTGATCGCCGGCGCCAGCGCGCTCGCGTCGAGGATCCGGAGGATGTCGGCGAGGGAGCGGTGCTCGTGGTGGGCGCGCCGGTCCACCTCGACGTCGACCTTCGTGGCGCGGAAGGCGCCCTTCGTCACCTCGCGGGCGACGAGCCGCCAGCCCTCGAGCCGGAGCTTCGCGAGCTCGGCACGCAGCGCGTCGAGCGGCGCCCCCGCGTCCACCAGCGCGGCCATGATCATGTCCCCCGCCGCCCCGCTCGGACAATCGAAGTAGACGATCTTCATGCGGGGTCGCGCGGGGGCAGCCCTGCTCGACCACGACTGCTGTGCTGCGCTGCGATAATTTCGGTTCGTCGGGTCCGCCGCCGCTGACTACACGGGTCTCCCAGGGCTGCCCCCGCCCGGCCCCGCGCGTAGATCGTCATGTCGGACATCAGCGGATTTTCGCGACGAGCTGGTTGATCTGGCTGGCCTGATGCGCGGCCCCGTAACCGTTGTCGATGTTGACGACCGACACCCCGGGCGCGCAGGAGTTCAGCATCGCGAGGAGCGCCGCGATGCCGCCGAGGGACGCGCCGTACCCGACGGACGTCGGCACCGCGATGACCGGGCGGTCCACGAGGCCGCCGATGACGCTCGGGAGCGCGCCCTCCATCCCGGCGACCGCGACGATCGCGTTCGCCTCGGCGAGGAGGTCGTAGTAGTCGATTAGCCGGTGGAGGCCCGCCACGCCGCAGTCGTACACGCGCTCGACGCGGTTGCCGAGCGCCTCGGCGACGAGCGCCGCCTCCTCGGCGACCGGGAGGTCCGCCGTCCCCGCGGCCGCGATCACGACGAGCCCCACGCCCGCGACGGGCTCCGGGCGCACGACCACGAGCCGCGCGTCGGCGTGCCAGGCGTGCGGGAGGCCCGCCGCGGCGACGGCGGCGGCGACCGCCGCGTCGGCGCGGGTGGCGAGGACGTTGGCGTGGTACTGGGCCAGGCGCGTGAGGATCGCGACCACCTGCTCCGGCGTCTTCCCCGGGCAGAACACCGCTTCGGCGGCGCCGCCGCGAAGGGCGCGGTGATGGTCCACCTTGGCAAAGCGCAGGTCCTCGTAGGGCAGGCTGCGCAGGCGCGCCACCGCCGACGGCACGTCGAGGCGGCCGGCCTGGACGTCCTCGAGGAGCTTCCGGATCGCCTCCCTATCCACCGCCCGCCTTCCTGCCGAGGGCCAGGAGCAGATTCGCGCTCCCCGACTGGAACCCCGCGAGGTCCACGGCCACGTAGAGGTACCCGAGCTCGCGGAAGCGCTTCACGATCGCCTCGTCGCGCCCGTCCTGCCAGAGTCGCGCCAGCTCAGCCTTCGCGAGCTCGAGGCGCGCCAGCCGGTCGTGGTGGCGGACGCGGAACTGGCGGAAGCCGAGCGAGCGCACGAACTCCTCGGCCGCGTCCACCTGCCTGAGCTTCTCGGGCGTGATCCGGTCGCCATACTGGAAGCGCGACGAGAGGCACGCGAACGAGGGCTTGTCCCACGTGGGCAGGCCGAGCCCGCGCGAGAGCTCCCGGATCTCTGCCTTCCACAGCTCGGCCTCGATCAGGGGCGCGCGGACGCCCGCCTGCTGCGCCGCCTTCATCCCCGGCCGGTGGTCGCCGAGATCGTCCATGTTGGCGCCGTACACGAGCGTCGTCACGCCCTCGCGCGCGGCGATCGGCGCGAGCTTCGCGAAGAGCTCCTCCTTGCAGAAGAAGCACCGGTTGGCCGGGTTCTTCGCGTAGTCCGGGTTCTGCAGCTCCTCGGTCTTCACGACGAGGTGACGCATCCCCAGGAGCTCCCCGAACCGCCGCGCCTCGGCGAGCTCGCTCGCGGGATAGGTCTCCGAGTCCGCCGTCACCAGGAGCGCCCGATCGCCGAGCGCGTCCTTCGCCGCCCGGGCGAGGAGCGTCGAGTCCACGCCGCCCGAGAAGGCCACGACCACGCCGTCCAGTCCGCGGAGGACGTCGAGCAGCTTCGCGTACTTCGCCTGGGTCATTGGAGCGGGGTCCGCGAGCCCGGTGGCACTCGGGACGTGCCCTGAGAGAGGTGCGTGGTGGCTGCGTTCTGCATGGGGCGATTCATTGCTCGAGCCGGATCAGGTCGTGGAAGGCGGCGTAGCGCTCGGCGATGTCGGCGGGCTTGAGCCGCGTCAGGCGCTTCAGCGAGAAGTCCTCGACGGTGAAGGACGCCATCACCGAGCCGTAGACGAGGGCGCGCCGCATCGCCCCGGCGTCCACGCGCTCCTGAGCAGCGAGGTAGCCCATGAACCCGCCGGCGAACGTGTCGCCCGCGCCGGTCGGGTCGTACACCGACTCGAGCGGATACGCGGGGACGAAGAAGAAGGCCCCGTCCGTCAGCATCAGGGCGCCGTACTCGCCGCGCTTGACAACGACCGTCCGCGGCCCCATCCCGGCGATCGCGCGCGCGGCGCGGACCAGGTTCGGCTCGCTCGCGAGCTGCCGCGCCTCGCCGTCGTTGATCGTCACCACGTCCACCTCCGCGAGCACGCGGCGGAGCGCCGCCTGCTTGCCCTGGATCCAGAAGTTCATGGTGTCGAGGGCCACCAGCCGTGGGCGATCCTTCATCTGATGGAGCACGTCGTGCTGGAGCTCGGGGTCGATGTTGGCGAGGAACAGGAACGGCGCGGTCCGGAGCCCGTCGTCGAGCGTCGGGCGGAAGGTGGCGAAGACGTTGAGCTGGGTGTCGAGAGTCTTCGCCTCGTTCAGGTCGTAGCCGTACTGGCCCGTCCAGCGGAAGGTGCGCCCCTTGGAGGTCTTGAGCCCCGCGGTGTCCACGCCGCGATCGGCGAGGAGGCGGCGGTGCGACTCCGGGAAGTCCTCGCCGACCGCGGCGACGAGGCGCACCTGGGTGAAGAAGCTCGCTGAGTAGGCGAAGTACGTCGCCGAGCCGCCGAGCGCCTCCTGGACCTTGCCGAACGGCGTCTCCACGCTGTCGAGCGCGACCGAGCCCACCACCAGGAGATCACCCACGACGCCGGCTCCGTTTCGGAGGGAAGTACTTGTCGAGCAGCAGCCCGAGCCGCTTGCGCGTCCGCGGCGGGAACGCCTTCGGGTCGGTGATGACCGCGCTCCGGAGGAGGGCCGGGCACTCGCACGTGCGCCCCGGCCCGATGGCCGGGATCACCGCGCGCAGGACTTCCTTGGCGGTCGCGACGTTCTTCAGGAGGTTCTGCACGACCGCCTCGACCGAGACGGTCTCGTGCGTCTCGTGCCAGACGTCGTAGTCGGTCGCGAGCGCGAGGCTCGCGTAGCAGAGCTCCGCCTCGCGCGCGAGCCGCGCCTCGGGCATGTTGGTCATGCCGATGACGTCCACGCCCCAGCTCCGGTAGATCCGCGATTCCGCCTTCGTCGAGAACTGCGGCCCCTCGATGCAGATGTAGGTCCCGCCGCGGTGGACGATGGCGCCGGTCTGGCGGGCGGCCTTCTCGAGCGCCGTGGCGAGGTCGGCGCAGACGGGCTCCGCCATGCCGACGTGGGCGACGATGCCCTCGCCGAAGAAGGTGGAGACGCGCCGCCGGGTCGCGTCGAAGAACTGGTCGGGCACGACGAGGTCGAGCGGCCGGATCGCCTCCTTCATGCTGCCGACGGCGGAGATCGAGATGACCCATTCCACGCCGAGCGCCTTGAGCCCCCAGATGTTGGCGCGGAAGTTGAGCTCGCTCGGCATGAGGCGGTGGCCGCGCCCGTGGCGCGGCAGGAAGATCACCCGCCGGTCCATGAACCGACCCGTGCAGTACGCGTCGGAGGGATCGCCGAACGGCGTCCGCACCCGCCGCCACCGGACGTCGCTCAGCCCGGAGAGCTCGTAGAGCCCGCTGCCGCCGATGATGCCGATCGCGGGCGTCTCGTTCAGTGCTGCGGCTCGCACCGCCATCACGCGAGCGCTCCCAGCGTGCGGTCCCGCTCCGCCCGGGTGACCCGCACCCGCGCGAGCCGGCCCATGAGGGCGTCGGGGCCGTCGAACCGGACCTCCACGTAGTTGCCCGTGAGTCCGACGAGCCGCCCCGTGGCGCGGTCGCGCGTCTCGAGCACCAGCACGTCCTCGACGCCGCCCGCGAGCCTCAGGCGGAACTCGAGACTCTTCCGTCGCGCCACGTCACGCAGCGCCCGGCCGCGCCGCGCGATCGTCGTCGCGTCCACCGTGTCGCCCAAGCGCGCGGCCTCCGTGCCCTTTCGCGGCGAGTATGGAAAGACGTGGAGGTAGGAGAAGGGCAGCGCCGCGACGAGCTCGAGCGTCGCCTCGAAGTCCGCCTCGCTCTCGCCGGGAAAGCCGACGATCAGGTCGGTGCCGAGGCCGAGCGACGGCACGGCGCGAACGAGGCGCTCGACCAGGTCGCGATACATCCGCGCGGTGTACGGGCGCCGCATCCGCCTGAGCACCCGGTCACTCCCGCTCTGGAGCGGGAGGTGGAGGTGCGGCGCGACGCGGGGCGACGCCGTCACGAGCTCGGTGAGCTCGGGCGTGAAGTACGCCGGCAGGACCGACGAGAGCCGCACCCAGCGGAGCCCCGGCAGCTCGACCAGGTCGCGCAGGAGCGCGGCCAGCGTCGTGCGCGGGAGGAGGTCGGCGCCGTAGTGGCCGAGGTCCACGCCCGTCACGACGACTTCGGGGTGACCCGCCTCGACGAGGAGCCGGGCCTGGTCGAGGACCACCTTCGGCTCGAGGCTCCGGCTGGTACCGCGGGCGAAGGGCACGATGCAGAAGGCGCAGCGATGCTGGCAGCCGTCCTGGACCTTGAGGAACGCGCGCGAGCGCCCGTTGACCCGCGCCAGCGGCGCGACGTCGAGGGTGCGCGCGCGGCGGACGTCGGAGACCTCGATGCGCCGCGTGAGGAGCCCGTCGAGCAGCTCGGGCAGGCGGTGCTTGTCGGCGTTGCCGACCACGAGGTCCACCTCCGCGAGGCGCGCGACCGCCTCGGGGCTCGTCTGGGCCCAGCACCCCGTGACGACGAGCCGCGCCCCCGGGCTCACGCGGGCCGCGCGCCGGATCGCCTGGCGGTCCGAGAACTCGGCGCGGGCCGTGACCGTGCACGTGTTCACCACGACGACGTCGGCGGGCTCCTCGACGGGCACGGTCCTGAAGCCGCGCGCCTCGAGCAGGGTCTGGAGCTGCTGCGTGTCCACCTGGTTCAGACGGCAGCCGAGCGTGGCGAACGCGACGGTCCGCGGAGTCACGCCGGGACCGGCTCCCTCAGCTGGCCGCAGGCGGCACCGATGTCCTCGCCCTTGCTCCAGCGGACGGTGGTCGTGATGCCGGCGTCGAGGAGGACGGACTGGAAGGCGAGGATCCGCGGCAGCGGCGGCCGGCGGAACTCGGCGCCCTCCCAGTCGTTGAACGGGATCAGGTTCACCTTCGCGCGAATTCCCCTGACGAGCTTCGCGAGCCGCGCCGCGTCCGCGAGCGAGTCGTTGACGTCATCGAGCATCACGTACTCGAAGAAGATCCGCTGGCGGGGAGCCAGCGGGTACGTCCTGAGCGCCGCCATCAGCGCCGCGAGGTCGAACGAGCGGTTCACCGGCATGAGACGGCCCCGCACCTCGTCGGTCGCGGCGTGGAGCGAGATCGCGAGGTTCACTCTGAGGTCCTCGCGGCCGAGCTTCTCGATCCCCGGCACGAGCCCGACCGTCGAGACCGTGATCCGGCGCGGCGGGTAGCCCAGGCCGAGCTTCGGGTCCGTGAGGATCCGGAGCGACGTCACGACCGCCGCGTAGTTGGCGAGGGGCTCGCCCATCCCCATGAAGACGATGTGCGTGACACGCCGCTCGGACCCGAGCAGGCGGTTCGCCGCCAGCACCTGGCCGACGATCTCGCCCGCCGTGAGGTTCCGCTCGAGACCCATCACCCCGGTCAGGCAGAAGCGGCACTCGAAGCCGCAGCCGACCTGGGTCGAGACGCAGAGGGTGATCCGGTCGTCGTCCGGCATGCTCACGGAGCTGATCCGGCTGCCGTCGGCGAAGCGATAGACGAGCTTCAGGCTGCCGTCCCGCGACGCCGTCACGCGCTCGGGCTCGGGCACCTCGATGACGGCGCGCTCGGCGAGCCGCGCGCGAAAATCTTTCGGGAGATCGGACATCGCGTCGAGGTCGAAGACGCCCTTCTTGTACATCCAGGTCGCCAGCTGGCGGCCGCGGTAGCGCGACGCGCCGAGCTCGACCGCGAGATCTTCGAGCTCGGAAGGCGAGAGTCCGACGAGGTTCACGCGCGACATCCAGGGAAGAATAACACGAGCAGTCGCGACGGGAGTTTTCCACGGCTTCTGTGTGAGACCCGTGGATAACCGCGTGGGAAAGTCGAACGCCCGGACGGCTTTTCAGCGACTTAGACCGCTTCGCCTATTCGCTGCGCATCAGGCTTTGAGGACGACGTAGAGATCGAGCAGGTTCGTGTTCGTGGGCCCGGTGACGAGGAGATCGCCGCTCGCGCGCAGATAATGGTGGGCATCGTTGTCCTCGAGCTGCCGGCGGGCATCGGCTCCCGCCGCGGCGCCACGCGTCACCGTCCCCTCGTCCACGATCGCGCCGGCGGCGTCCGTGGGCCCGTCGGTGCCGTCGGTGCCCGCGGCGAGCACCGTGAGGCCGTCGCCGTGCCGCAATTCCAGGGCCACGGCCAGCGCGAACTCCTGGCAGCGTCCCCCCTTCCCGTGTCCGCGCACCGTCACCGTGGTCTCGCCGCCGGCGACGAGACAGGCGGGCGCCGGCAGGCGCCGCGCCCGCTCCACCAGCTCGCGGGCGAGCGTGCGCGCCTCGCCGTGGAGCTCGCGGGTCAGGAGCTCGGGCCGGTAGCCGAGCCGCTCGGCCGCGGCCACGGCGGCGCCGGTCACGAGCGCGTTGTTGCCGATGACCACATTAGTCACGCGGCTGAAGACCCGGTCACCCGGCTTCGGCGTCTCCTCGACCTCGCCCTTGAGCCCGGCCTCGATCCGGTCGAGGACCGAGGCGGGCGTGCGAACCCAGACCCTGCGTCGCTCGAGGACCTCGAGCGCCGTGGCGAACGTGGTCGGGTCGGGCGCGGTCGGGCCCGAGGCGATCACGTCCAGCGGATCGCCGATGACGTCGGAGAGGGCGAGCGTCAAGACCGTCGCCGGCCACGCCGCGCGCGCGAGCTGGCCGCCCTTGAACCGCGAGAGGTGCTTCCGCACCGCGTTCAGCTCCTCGATCGGCGCGCCGGCCGCGAGCAGGAGCCGCGTGATTTCCTGCTTCTCGGCGAGCGTGACGGGCGGCGCCGGCGCGGGCGTGAGCGCCGAGCCGCCGCCCGAGACCAGGAACAGGACGAGGTCGTCCTCGCGCGCGCTCCGCGCCAGATCGAGGAGCCCCGCCGACGCCACCAGGCCGCGCTCGTCGGGGACCGGATGGCCGGCCTCGGCGAGGCGGATCCGCCGGAGCGGCGCGGTGTAGCCGTCCTTGACGACGACGAACCCCTCGGCGACGCGCTCGCCCAGCGTCTCCTCGGCGGCGCGGGCCATGGCCGCGCTCGCCTTGCCGCAGCCGAGGACGAGCACCCGCGCGTGGGCGGACGCGGGGCCGAGGTGGGCGCGCACGAGCGGCGCGACGTCGCCGGCGGCGAGGGCCGCTTGCCAGATGGCGCGCGCGGCCTCGCGCGCCGTCACGGGCGGAGCTTCAGCAGGCGCTCTCCCGCGTCCCGAAGCATGTCGTCGGTCTTCGGGAAGCAGAACCGGATCTTCGTGCGGCCGAGCTCGGGGTGGGCGTAGAACGAGGAGCCCGGCACCGTGGCCACGCCCACGTGCTTGATGAGCCACATGGCGAACGCGGTGTCGTCTTCGACGCCGTAGCGCTTCATGAAGTGGGCGACGTCCGTGAGGATGTAGTACGCGCCCTGCGGCTTCCAGCCGAAGAAGCCGGCCGCCTCCAGGTAGCCCCAGAGGAGGTCGCGCCGCGCCTGGTACTCCGCGCGGAGGCGCGCGTAGTACGCGTCCGGCAGGTGGAGCGCCGTCACCGCAGCCTCCTGCAGCGGGTGGGGCGCGCCGACGGTGACGAAGTCGTGGGCGCGCCGGATGCCCACGGAGAGCTCCTCCGGGGCCACGGCGTAGCCGACGCGCCAGCCGGTGACGGAGTACGACTTGGAGATGCCCGAGATCGTGACCGTGCGCTCGGCCATGCCCGGGAGGGTCGCGATCGGCGTGTGGCCGAGGCCGTCGTAGACGATGTGCTCGTAGATCTCGTCCGTGATCGCGAGCAGGTCGTGCTCGAGGCAGAGCGCGGCGATCGTCTCGAGCTCCCCGCGCGAGAAGACCTTGCCGGTCGGGTTGTTCGGGCTGTTGACGACGATCGCCCGCGTGCGGGGCGTGATCGCCCGCCGGAGCCGGTCGGGGTCGAAGCCGAAGTCGGGGGGCTCGAGCGGCACGAAGACGGGCTCGGCCCCCGAGATGATGCAGCCCGGGCCGTAGTTCTCGTAGAACGGCTCGAAGATGACGACCTGGTCGCCGGGGTTCAGCACCGCGAGCAGCGTCGAGAGCATCGTCTCGGTGGAGCCACAGCAGACGGTCACGTGACGCTCGGGGTCGGCCTCCATGCCGTAGAACTTCCGGTACTTGTCGGCGATCGCGCGCCGGAGCGACGGCGCGCCCCACGTGATCGCGTACTGGTGGAAGTCGCCGTCGAGTGCCTTGTGCGCGGCCTCGAGGAGCTCCGGCGGCGGCGGGAAGTTCGGCATGCCCTGGGCCAGGTTGACGCCGCCGTGCTGGCTCACGACGCGCGTCATCTCGCGGATGACGGATTCGGTGAACCCCTGGACGCGACGCGAGATCGGCGGGGCCACTTACGGGCTGATGACGTCGCGCTCGATCGGATCGACCTGGACGCCCTGCTCCTTGAGCCAGCGGACGCCGCGCTCGAGCGCCGCCGGGTCGCCGTCGAGCTCGAGCGCCATCCAGCCGTGGTCGGCCTTCACGTCGGCCCGCCGGATGTTGATGACGATGTCGAAGTCCTTCACGAGGCGGTAGACGATCGGCTCCTGGACGAGGTGCGCCGGGAACGTCAGGCGCAGGCGCATCCGCGTCGTCGCGCCCACCGCCCTCAGCGGCCTCCGGCGATGGCGGGGACGATGGACACCTGGTCGCCGTCCTTCAGCGCGGTCTTCTTCGCCTGGAGGAAGCGGATGTCCTCCTCGTTGACGTAGATGTTGATGAAGCGCCTGAGCTCGCCCGACTCGTCCACGAGCCGCTCCTTCAGCCCCGGGAACTGGCGCTCGAGGTCCTCGACGAGCCCCTCCACCGAGGCGGCCTTCGCCTGGACTTCGTTCTGGCCCTTGGTGAGCGACCGGAGCGGCGTGGGGATCCTGACGAGCACCGGCATTGCGTTCCTCCTAGGCCGTCTGGGACTTGAGGTCGGCGAGAGCCTTGTCGAAGGCCGAGAGCGAGGGCTTGATCTTCACGTGGGCCTCGAGCCGCCCGTAGAGCGCGTCCGGCGTCTTGAGCCCGTTGCCGGTGATGCAGACGACGATGGACTCGTCGCGCGGGATCACGCCCGCCTCGATGAGCTTCTTCGTCGCGGCGACCGTCACACCGCCCGCCGTCTCGGTGAAGATGCCCTCCGTCCGCGCGAGCAGGAGCATCCCTTCGATGATCTCCTCGTCGGTCGTGTGCTCGCCGTAGCCGCCAGACTCCTTCGTCGTCTTGTACGCGTAGTACCCGTCCGCGGGGTTGCCGATCGCGAGCGACTTGGCGATCGTGCTCGGCCGGACGGGCACAAGGACGTCGGTGTCGTTCTTGATCATCGTGACGATCGGCCCGCAGCCCAACGCCTGGGCCGCGTGCATCTTCGTCTCGACCGGGCCGTCCACGAGGCCGAGGGTCTTGAGCTCCTTGATCGCCTTCCAGATCTTCGTGATCAGCGAGCCGCCGGCGCACGGGACGACGATGTGGCCCGGGGTCCGCCAGCCCAGCTGTTCGACGATCTCGAAGCCGTAGGTCTTCGAGCCCTCGGAGTAGTATGGGCGGAAGTTCACGTTCACGAACGCCCAGTGGTACTTGTCCGCGATCTCGGAGCACAGGCGGTTGACCTCGTCGTACGTGCCGTGGACCGCGACGAGCGTCGGACTGTAGACGAGCGTCGCGAGGATCTTCCCCTGCTCGAGGTCGGCCGGGATGAAGATGTAGGACTTGAGCCTGCCCTCGGCGGCATGCGCCGCGACCGAGTTCGCGAGGTTGCCCGTCGAGGCGCACGCCACGGTGTCGAAGCCGAACTCGCGCGCCTTCGTCACCGCGACCGAGACCACGCGGTCCTTGAAGGACCACGTCGGGTGGCAGACCGAGTCGTTCTTGATCCACACTTCGCGGCAGCCGAGCTCGTCGGCCAGGTTCCGCGCGCGGATCAGCGGCGTGAAGCCCACGTGGTGGCCAACCGCGACGTCGCCGTCCACCGGCAGGAGGTCCTTGTACCGCCACATCGAGGGCGGCCCGGCCGCGATCGACTCGCGCGTGACGACGCCCTTCAGCGTCTCGTAACGGTAGTCGACCTCGAGGGGACCGAAGCAGAACTCGCAGACGTGGACGGGGGTCGCGGGGTAGCGGCGGCCGCACTCGCGACAGCGCAGACCGTTCAGCTTCTCCATTGAGCCGTCTCCATCGGTAGGGGATTTGAGCCCCGAGTTTTGCTGCACCGACAGCAAGACATTTCCACCACTTAACACTCAACGCCGAGTGAAGTCAATCGAGTAGTCATTTTGTCCTTGGACCTTGCGATTCCAATTTCTCAATACGCTTGTGCTGTGACCGAAGGCAACTGGCAACGAGTCCGGCTAAGATCCCCAGCAGGTTAAAAATGGAAGCGTAAATGATGGCGCGATGATCGTGGATAAACCAGAACCCAATGATTCCGAGAAGAAGGTTCCCGATGGCCAGGACGTAGATCGCAATAATGAGATTCATATCGTCTCCCGTCCGTCGCAGAGGACCGACTCCGTAAGATCAAGGACCCCCGACCCACCCAGCGTATCCGGAAACGACGGCGCCGACAGCGATGAAGACGAGGGCCGCCGGTAGCGACAGGGTGTGCAGCCAGTGAGGCCCGAGGGCGTCAGTGAGGAGCCAGGCGGAGAACCATGTGACTCCGACGGTCGCGGACATCAGTCCAGCGGTGTGCAGACGGTAGCTCCGCACCGCTCGGGGAGAGGGGTTCGCGGCCACGCGCGCGCGCCGCTGGCGCACTGTCCTCAGGACGACCGTCCACATGGCGATCGCGAGGGCCAGGTTGAGGATGATCGAAAGCCATCTCATACGCGAAGCTCCTGCGGCCGGCGCCCTACTCGGCGCCGATCGTGTGGGTGAAGAGCACCGAGCCGTCCTCGGCGATCAACCGCACGACGAGGCTCCGGGGCTCGATCGTGACCTCGCCGAAGTTGTAGACGCCGCCCCTCGCGAAGAGCGAGCGTGGGTTGAGCGCCTGGTCGAGCGGCCGCGGGCGGCCCATCGTCGCCGAGAGCGGGCCGGCGACGAACTCGTGGAAGGACCACTCCGGCGTCGGGTGGTGGCGGATCAGCTCGGCGTGGTGCACGTCGGCGACGAGGAACACGAGGTTCTTCACGTCGCGCTCGCGGAGCCGGCGGAGGACCGTGTCACGCTCGACGGCGAAGCCGGTGCCGCCCTCCTGGGGGATGCCCCAGACGCTCGCGTTGGACCACGAGTCCCGCTCCTCCGGTTTCCCGGTCGGGATCGAGAGCGGGACGCTCGAGACGACCACCTTCCAGACGGCGGTGGACGCGGTGACGTTGTCCACGAGCCAGCGGCGCTGGGCGGCGCCGAGCATCGTCTTGCCGGGGCCGTCGCGCTGCGTGTTGGGGCTCCGGTACTGGCGGGTGTCGAGGACGAAGACCTCGAGCAGCCGGCCCCAGCGAAATTTCCGGTATAGCCGCGTCGGCTCCTCCTCGGGCGGGACGATCGGCCAGTAGTCGAGGAACGCGCGGCGTCCGTTCGGCATCAGCGGCTCGCTCGGCCCCGAGAAGTTGTTGCGCACCTCGTGGTCGTCCCATATCGCGTAGACGGAGGTCAGCTTGAAGAAGTCCTGGACCGCGGGCTCTTCGCGCTGATAGAGGTGCCGGCGCCGGTACTCGCCGAGCGATCGTGCGACGAAGTCCGCGCCCGGGACGACGCCGGGCCTGTTGCACCGGACGTCGCCGTAGATCGTGTCGCCGACGAAGAGGAAGAAGTCGGGTCGCTGCCGGGCCATCGCCCGGAAGATCGGGTAGCCGCCCTCGATCTTCCGGCAAAAGCCCCCGCCGCCGAGGTCGCCGCTCCAGAGGAAGCGTACGGGCGCCGCCTGGTCGTGGGCGGGTGCCGTCACGAACTCGCCCCGGAGCGTCTCGCCCGCGCTCTTGAGCTCGTACGCGTAGCGCGTCGCCGGCGCGAGGCCGGAGAGCGTGATCTTGACGGTCTGGTCGCCGCGCCGCGCCGACGCCCTGGCCGCCCCCTTGACCGCGGCGCCGCCCGTGGCCGACCGAGCCTCCACCGAAACGTCCGCGTCGCCCGATGGCCGCGCCCACACGACCGCGGTCGTCGGCGTCACCTCGCCGACGGTCACCAGCAGGCCGGCCGCCGAGGCGGCGCCCGCCGCGAGCAGCGGAAGAGCCAGCGCGAGCCCCAGGAAGAGTCGTCGGATCACCAGCTTCGCCTCTTGCAATCGACCGCGGGCTTCGCCCGCGCAACCCCGTTCTGGGAGAGGCGTCGGAGGGGGCCGCCGAGGCCCCCTCCGAGTCATACGAGCGGGTCGTAGTTGAAGTACTGACCCGACGTCACGTTCGGCACGAGGTGGTGCTGGAGCGTGCCCGGGAAGATCTCGGCGAGCTTCTCGACCGTCCAGCCCTCGTCGTTGTGGATGCGCGTGAGGGGCCGGTGGTGGCCGAAGAGCATGATCTCCTTGCCCCGCACGCCGAAGATCTGGCCGGTGATGTCCTTGGCCTGCTCGGTCGCGAGGAACGCGGCGACGGGGGCGATGTGGGCCGGCGACAGCTTCTTGATCTTCTCCACGCGCGCCTTCTGGGCCTCGGTCTCCGTCGGGATCGTGCCGATCATCCGCGTCCAGGCGAAGGGCGAGATGCAGTTGGCCGTCACGTTGTAGCGCGCCATGTCGAGGGCCGTCACCTTGGTGAGCCCGACGATGCCGAGCTTGGCCGCGGCGTAGTTCGCCTGGCCGATGTTGCCGACGAGCCCCGAGGTGGAGGTCATGTTGATGAAGCGACCCCACTTCTGCTCGCGCATGATCGGCGCCGCCGCGCGCGTCACGGCGAAGGCGCCCTTCAGGTGCGTGTTGATGACGCCGTCCCACTCCTCCTCGGTCATGTTGAAGATCATCCGGTCGCGGAGGATGCCGGCGTTGTTGACGACGATGTCGATGCGGCCGAAGGCGTCGAGCGCCGTCTTGATGATCGCCTGCCCACCCGCCATCGAGGCGACCGAGTCGTAGTTGGCGGCGGCCTGGCCGCCCGCCTTTTTGATCTCGTCCACCACCTCGTCGGCCGGGGCGCGCGACTCGCCGGTGCCCGCCTCGGAGCCGCCGTAGTCGTTCACCACCACCTGCGCCCCCTGGCGCGCGAGGAGCATGGCGATCTCGCGCCCGATCCCGCGCGCCGCGCCCGTCACGACCGCGACGAAAGCGAGGGCACACGATAACACACCCGCGCTCGCGTCGGGGCTGGGGTGCCCGGGCCGGGGGTGCCCTCGTCGACCACGCCAGCTCTCGTGACGCGAGGTGAACTCCCCCCTGGGCGGCGTCCGTGCGCGTAGAAGCTACGGGTCTCAGAGGGCACCCCCGACCCGGGCACCCCCACCACGCCTGTGCGGCGGGCGTCAGCGGTGGCGGGCGTCGAGCGCGGCGACGAAGGCGGCGGAGAAGACGAAGACCACGGCCGAGTAGTAGACGAACATCACGAACGCGACGAGGATCCCGAGCGGGCCGTAGATCTGGTCGTAGACGCCGACCTCCCGGATGTAGACGCGGAAGAGCTGCTTCGCGACCTCCCAGAGGATGCTCGCGAGGACCGCCCCGGCCAGCGCGGCGCCCGGCCGCACACGACGGCGCGGGACGAAGCGATACGCGAAGTAGAACATGAGCGTCGAGAGGCCGAGGCTCAGCCAGAACGACGCGAGCTCGAACCACCGCGGCGGCACGGGCAGCGCGCCGAGCGCCAGGGCCTGGAACCAGTGGTAGAGCCACGTGACCGCGCTCGCGAGGAAAAGCAGGACGCTGAGCACGAGGACCATTCCCGCGTCGGTCACGAGGTTGCGGAGGAAGCCCCCGCCCTCCCGCACCCCGAGGAGCCGGTGCAGGACGAGGCGCGAGGCGCCGAAGAGCGGCGTCGCGAAGAGGACCAGCACGCCCGTGCCGACGAGGCCGGACACCGCGCGCGACTGGACGATCCGCAGCAGGACGCGCTCGATCTGCCGCTGGTAGACCGGGAAGTGCTGGGTGAGCTGGCGCACGACCTCGCGCGCCGCCTGCTCCGTGGAGAGGACGAAGCCGACCACCGCCACGCCGAGCAGCAGGATGGGGATCAGCGTGACGAGGAAGAAGAACGCGAGGCCGGCGCTCAGGAAGAACCCGTCGGCCTCCCGGAAGCGCGAGATCGCGCCGCCGCCGGGGCTCACGCTTGCCGGAAGAAGTAGGCCCGGTCGCCGCCTTTCATCTCGAAGCGGCGCACCTTGTTGTCGCGCATCACCTCGAGCGTCAGCGCCTCGCCCGGCTCGTGGCGCCAGAGGGAGAGATAGAGGTCGCGCCGGCTGGCCACCTGCTCCGCGTTGATCGAGACGATGAGGTCGCCCTCCTGGAGCCCGCCGCGGTCGCCCGGCCCGTCGGGGACGACGCCCGCGACCACCACGCCCTCCTCGAGTGCGTGGGCGAAGACGCCGAGCCACGCGCGGCGCGGCCGGCTCACGACGCGGCCGTACCGGAGGAGCTCGCCCTCGTGCTTGCGGTAGAAGTCCACCGGGATCGACAGCGAGCTCCGCGAGATCTCGTTGAGGTTCAGGTGGAGGACGCCCACCATCGCGCCCGCCAGCGTGAAGAGGCCCCCGCCGCCGAAGCCCGGGTTGGCCGCGTTCGACACGATGCCGCGCTCGAGCAGGTACTCCCAGTACGCCTCGAACTCGCCGAGGTAGGTCACGATGCCGCCCGCGGCCCGGCGCTCCTGCGCGCCGAGCGCGCCCAGGGCGACGACCTCCGCGCCCCGCTCGAGCCCGTCGACGCTGCCGAGGGTCGCCGCCGGCAGCCCCTGGCGCTTCACGCGAATCAGCGCCAGGCCGATCTCGAAGTCCTGCGCGACGATCTCGGCCTTCGCGCGCCGGCCCTTCGCGAAGCAGACCTCGATGCTCTGAGCCCCCATCACGACGTAGTTGACGCTCAGGATCAGCCCGGACGAGTCCACGATCACCCCGCTGCCGAGACGCTCGTCGCCGAGGATCCGCGTGGACGGGTGCTCGCGCGGCACGGTGACGCGGAGGTGGACGACCGATCTGAACAGGTGCTTGACGAGCTCGACGGAGACGTCCATGGCGGCCGCTACATGCCCCGGAGGTGGCGCCCGAAGAACGCCGCGACGCGGCGCCGGGCGTCGGCGAAGGCGCTCGCGTCGAAGCCGACCGTGGCGCCGCAGCACTCCCCGGGCTTGTTGCGGTTGCCCACCTCGGGCAGGTACGTGACCTTCTGGCCGATCACGTCGAAGTAGTGATAGACGCCGGGATAGAGGACGACCGTCGCCTCGGCGCCGCGCCGGCGCATCCGGTCCACCATCTCGACGCAGGGCCCGGGGATCGTCCAGTCGTCGGCGTCGCCGAGCAGGACCAGGAGCGGGCGCGTCACGGCCTCGCTCACGAGCGAGTAGCAGCCGCCGGGGTAGACGCCGACCGCTGCCGCGAATCCGGGCGCCGGCAGCGTCACGCCGCGCCGGCGCGCGCGCTCGAGGCTCGGGCCGTTGATCACCGCGATCGCGAAGACGCCGCCGTTCGACCACCCGATGGCCCCGACGCGCGCCGTGTCCACGTACGCCCGCGCGTGGAGGAACCGCAGCGCGCCGGCGGCGTCGTCGAAGCGCTCCGTGGGCCCGACGTCCGGCGTGCCGGCATCGCAGCCCTTGCCGATCGCGCGCGCCCCCCAGCTGTCCACGACGAGCGCGACGTAGCCGCGGTCGCGGAACCAGCGCGCCCACTCGTGGTTCGACGGCGAGACGCCGTGGCAGCCGTGGAAGAGCACGACGGCCGGGAACGGCCCGGAGCCCTCCGGGCGGTACTCCCACGCGGGGACGTCGAGCGGCGCGCCGGGGGTCGCGTTCGGGAAGCGGAGCGGGGCGGAAACGCAACCGGCGCAGAGCGCGGCGACGAGCAGGGCCACGTGGGCGCGCCGATGCATGGGTTGAGGATACACCGATCGCCGGGTATGCTGGCGCCGTGACAGGTCCGGTCCGGCTGATCGTCTACTCCGACTATCTCTGACCCTGGTGCTACCCGGCGGCGGTCCGCCTCCGGCGGCTCTCGGACGAGCTCGGCGACGCGCTTCGCGTCGAGTCGCGCGCGTTCGCGCTGCGCCCGGCGCCCGCGCGCGGCGTCCTGTTCACGGGCACGTATCGCGAGGAGGGCTGGCGGCGCTGCGGAGCGATGTCGGCGGGCGACGGGATCCGCTTCACCCCGTGGCCGCACGGCGAGCTCCCGGGCGGGAGCCTCCCCGCGCTCGAGGCGGCGAAGTGCGTCAAGAAGCAGGATGAGGCGCTGTTCGAGCGCGTGCACCTCGGGCTCTACGAGGCCTACTTCACCGAGAGCCGCAACATCGGCGACCCCGCTGTGGTCCGTGACGTCGCCGCCGCCGCCGGCGCCGACATGGGGCGCTTCACGGCGGACTTCGCGGCCGGCATCGGGCGCGAGGCCGTCCTCTCCGACCTCGAGGCGGCCGCCGCCGAGCACGGCGTCACCGCGATCCCGACGGTCGTCGTCGTCGAGACCGGCCGCGCGCTCGTGGGGCTGGCCGACCTCGCCACCTACCGCGCGGCCGTGGAGGAAGCCCTCGCCTAGCCGCGGGCTCACTCTCCCGCGGGCCCCGCTCCTCTTCGGACGCGACCCGGCTCCCGGTCTCCTCGCGTTCGGTCTCGCGCGCGGCGGTCGCGCGCTCACGCTGTGGCGGCGGGAGGGCGACGCGGTCGCGACGGAGCAGGCACCGTTCTCGCCGTTCCTCCTCGCGGCCGACAAGACGCTCGTCGCGGACGCCCCCGGGCTCGTCTCCGTCGAGACGCTCGACGGCCCCGGCGAGCTTCGCTGGATCGCCCGGTTTGGCTCCTGGTCCGACGCCCTGGGCGCGCGCGAGCTCTGCCGCGAGCGGAGTGGACAGTCCGCCGGCTCGCCGGCGGCGCCGTACCTCTTCCTCGCCGATCCGGTCCACCAGTACCTGCTCCTGACCGGCCGCACCTCGTTCGGCGGCCTCGGGTTCGAGGACCTCCGGCGGCTCGCCCTCGACATCGAGGTGGTGACGACCGAGGGCCACGAGTTCCCGAGCGCCGCGCGGCCGGGCGACCGCATCGTCGCCGTCGCGCTCGCCGACTCCACGGGCTTCCGCCACGTCGTGCGGGGCGACCGGCTCGACGAGCCGGCGCTCCTCGCCGAGTGCACGCGGCTGATCCGCGAGCGCGACCCGGACGTTATCGAGGGGCACAACGTCTTCCGGTTCGACCTCGAGTACCTGGAAGCGCGCGCGCGGCTCCACGGCCTGTCGCTCGCCTGGGGGCGCGACGGCAGCGCGCTCGCCGGCCGCGTCGCGCGCCTGCAGATCGCCGAGCGGACCATCGGCTACCGGCGCTACGAGGTCGCCGGCCGCCACGTCGTGGACACCTGGATGCTCGCGCAGCTCCACGACGCGGGCACGCGCGACCTGCCCGGCTTCGGGCTCAAGGACCTCGCGCGCCACTTCGGCGTCGCGGCGCCCGAACGGACCTACGTGGACGCCTCGCAGGTCACGCGCGAATTCCGCGAGGCGCCCGACCGGCTGATGGCCTATGCGCTGGACGACGTGATCGAGACGCTCGGCCTCGCGTCGGTGCTCGCGCCGCCCTACTTCGCCCAGGCGCAGGTCGTCCCGTTCGACTACCAGTCGTGCACGCTCCGCGGCGCGGCGGCGAAGATCGACGCGCTCATGCTCCGCGAGTATCTCCACCGCCGGCACGCGGTGCCGCTGCCGCGGCCGGTCGCGCCCGTCGGCGGCGGCCACACCGCGATCCTCCAGCAGGGCGTGGCCCGTCCCGTGCTCCACGCTGACGTCACGTCGCTCTACCCGTCGCTGATGCTCGCGGGCGGGATCGCGCCCGCCTCGGACGCCCTCTCGGTGTTCCCGGAGCTGCTGCGTCATCTCCGGGACTTTCGCGTGAGCGCCAAGCGCGGCATGCGCGAGACGGGCGACGCCGCCGAGCGCGCGCACCTCGGCGCGCTCCAGCAGTCGTTCAAGATCCTCATCAACGCGTTCTACGGCTACCTGGGCTTCTCGGGCGGCCACTGGAACGACTTCGCCGCCGCCAACCGCGTGACCGCCGAGGGGCGCGCCGTGGTCGCCACGCTCCTCGACCGGCTCGGCGCGCTCGGCGCGACGCCCGTCGAGGCGGACACCGACGGCGTCTACTTCGTGCCGCCGCCGGGGCATGGGCCGGGCGACGACGAGCCGTTCCTCGAGCGGCTCGCCGCGGCGCTACCGCCCGGCATCCAGCTCGAGCTCGACGGCCGCCACGCGGCGATGTTCAGCTACAAGATGAAGACCTACGCGCTCCTCGACGATCGGGGGCGGCTCCTCCTCAAGGGCTCGGCGTTCCGTTCGCGCGGGATCGAGCCCTTCCAGCGCCGGCTCATCGAGGAGATCGTGCAGGCACTCCTCGTCGGCCGGCGCGAGGACGTCAGGCGCACGGTGGACCGCTGGCTCGACGACTTCGCAGCGCACCGCGTGCCGCTCAAGGCCTTCGTGCGGACCGAGACGCTCCAGGAGTCGGTCGAGGGCTACCGGGAGAGGGTCGCCGCCGGCGCGCGCCCGGCCTCGGCGGCGTACGCGCTCGCCCTGGCGTCGGGGCGCGCGGTCCAGCCCGGCGACCAGGTGTCGTACTACGTCGCGGGCCGGAGCGCCGGCGTCGCCGTGAACGAGTACGCGCGGCTCGCCAGCGAGTGGGACGCGGCGCGGCCCGACGAGAACGTCGAGTACTACCAGGCCAAGGTGCGCGAGATCTGGGAGCGGTTCCGGGCGTTCACCGAGTTCGACGGGCTCCGGCCGTTCGTCGACGAGCCCGAGCCCCAGAACCAGCTCTCACTCTTCTAGTCGCGCGCGCCGCGGCGGTGTGGGCAGGGCGGAGCCGGCATGCCATCCTCGACCACGCTAGCTCTCGCTACCCGAGCTGAACACTCTGCTCTGCGACGCCCGTGCGCCCAGAAGCCGGCGCGTCGGGAACCCCGCGGCCGCTCCCAGGCGCTTCACGCGCGCCTCGATCTCGGCCACGTAGCTCGCCGGGGCGTAGGCGCCCCTCGCGTAGAGGCGCTCGTACTCCGTGACGAGCCCTGGAAACTCGGCCCGGAGGAACGCGAAGAAGGTTTCACGCGTGCCGGAGCGCAGGAAGAGCACGTTGGACTCCGCCATCGCCGCCCCCGCGGCGCGCCCCGCGCGGACGAGCGCCGCGAGGTTCTCCTCGCCGTCGGTGATCAGCGGGAGCACCGGCATGATGAAGAGGCGCGTCTCGACACCCGCCCCGGCGAGCGCCCGCATCGCGTCGAAGCGGAGGTCGGGGCGCGGCGCCCGGGGCTCGAGCCGGCGCGCGAGCGCCGCGTCCACGGTGACGATCGAGAAGTTGACCGACAGCTCGCCCCGCGTCGCGAGCTCCGCGAGCAGGGCCGCGTCGCGGGCCACGAGCGTGGACTTGGTCGTGATCGAGAGCCTCAACCCGGGGACGTCGCGCGCCGCCTCGAGCAGGCGTCGCGTGACCTCGAACTTGCCCTCGGCGGGCTGGTAGGGATCCGTCGCCGTCCCGAGCGCGACGAGGGAGCCGCTCCGCGCCGCGCGGACCAGCTGGCGCCGGAGCGATTCGCGGTCGGAGAGCTTCACGTAGATCCGGCGCTCGAAGGTCGCGGGGTCGTTGTGACCCAGGAACTCGTGGGTGTAGCGCGCGTAGCAGTAGTGGCAGCCCATCTCGCAGCCGCGGAACGGGTTGACCGTCCAGCCAAAGGGCATCGGTCGCCCATTCAAGCGGTTCACCAGGCTCTTGGCCCGAAGCTCGTGATATTCGACGCCTCGGCGCTCGTCGATGGTGGGGCCGAGGCGCGCCGCCATCCCGGGCGCGGGAACGCCGGGCTTGATCGCCGATCGCTTGATCGATGTCGCCATGTGTCGAGTGCTCCTCAGCAAGAAAAAGCCCGGGGACCCATCGATCCCCGGGCTATCGAGTCCGGCCTATCTCCTCCAGCCGCCGCCCGGACCACCACCTGGACGCGGTCCCCGATCTCCACGCGGTCCGCCAGCCCCGCGCTGCGGCTGCGGCCGCGCCTCGTCAACGACGAGATTGCGATCCCTGAAGAGCCGACCGTTCAACATCTCGATCGCCTTGGTCGCCTCTTCCTTCGTGGCCATCTCGACGAACCCGAAGCCGCGAGGCCGGCCCGTGAACTGGTCGGTGATGATCCTCACGGTCTCGACGGTTCCCGCCTGGGCGAACAGCTCGCGGAGATCCTCCTCGGTGGCCTGAAAGGAGAGGTTGCCGACGAACAACTTTGCGGCCATCACGACCCTCCTAGCCCTAACAAAAGCGGCGGCGAAAGCAAGACTACTCGTGGCCTCCAGCGCAAGAGCATAGTGACAGCGGGTGACGCATGTCAAGGTCGCTCAGGGCCGCCGCCAGGGGGGCTCAGAGGTAGACGCCGCGGGTCGCGCCGCCGTCTACCGTGATGCAGATGCCGGTGAGAAACGAGGCGCGCGCCGAGACGAGGAAGCAGACGAGATCGGCGATGTCCTCGGGCCGCGCGATCCGCTTGAGCGGATAGCCGTTCTCGACCTCCCTGCGGTACGCCTCGACGCTCTTTCCCGCCGCCGCGGCCTGCTGGGCGATCAGCGTCTCCCAGCGGCTCGTCGCGGTCGCCGCGGGCGACACCGCCGTCACGAGGATGTTCGAGGGCGCGCCGAGGTCGGCGAGCCCCTTGGTGAAGTTGATGAGCCCCGCGTTGGCGATCCCGCCCGGCAGGTAGCCCGCGGTCGGATTCCGCGCGGCCGCGCCGACGACGTTCACGATCCGCCCGCCGCCCTGCGCCTGCATGAGCGGGAAGACGGCGCGCGCCATCCGGACGTAGCCGAGGAGCTTCAGGCTCCAGTCGCCCGCCCACTGCTCGTCGGGGATCTTCGCGAAGTCGCCGCCGCGGATCGCGCCCGCGTTGTTGACGAGGATGTCGAGGCGGCCGAACCGCCCCTTCACGGTCTCGACGGCGCGGTTCACTTCCTCGAGACGACTGAGATCGGCGGAGATGGCGAGCGCCTCGGCGCCGCCGTTCCCGCGGATCTCCGACGCGGCGGTCTCGAGCGTGGCCTTGTCGCGCGCGGCGAGCGCGACGCGCACGCCCTCCTTCGCCAGCGCCTGCGCGATCGCCCGGCCGATCCCGCGCGAGGCGCCCGTCACGAGCGCGGTCTTGCCCTCGAGCTCCAGGTCCATGGCTCCTCCTATCCCGGAAAGCCGGGAACCGACGTCCAGTCGAAATCCTCGACGCGCGCCGCGCATTCCTCGAGTGCCTGCGCGAAGCCGTCGAGCCCACGGCCGGCGAGCACGCGGCCGCGCAGCCGGCCCGCGCCCTCCGCAAGCAGCGCGCGAGCGCCGGCGAGATTACCGTTCGCGAGATGTTGGTAGCCGACGGCCGCCTGGATCAACCCCTGGAGCGCCTCGCGCGTTCCGCCGGCGGCGTCGCGCCAGTAAGGCTCCAGCAGCTCGTGCACCTCGAAGTAGAGCCCCGCCTGCCAGAGCGCGGCCGCGTCGGCCACCGCCTCGGCGAGCGGCGCGGCCGGCGCGCGCAGCGGCCGGCCCTCGAGCGCGCGGCTGGCACTCCGGGCGCGCGCGGTGAGGAGCGGGGCGTAGGACGCCTCTTCGGGAAGAAGCCAACCGGCGGCGGCCGCTTCGCCGGGAGCCAGGCGCCGCAGCTCGTCGCGCGCCGCCGGGTCGTGGAGCGCGGCCAGGATCACCCCAGCGAGCCGATTCCTCGGCGCGAGCGGCAACGTCGGGATCACATGACCGCGGCGCCGCTCGGCGGCCCGCTCACCGCGGGCGCCGGCGGCCGCGCGGCGGGCGGCGCCGCGGACGCCAGCGCCGTCGGGACGCGCTCGACCCGCGTGCCGGCGATGAGGTCGTGCAGCGCCCGCTTGTCGTGCCTGAGCCCGGCCATCGCGTAGCCGATGCCGAAGGTCGCGAGCGACGCGAAGTAGGCACAGAAGCGGAGCAGCGAGGCGCCGAACGGCGGCGGCTCGCCATCGGCCACGACGCGGATACCCACCACGAGCTTGCCGATCGTCTGGCCGAAGAGCGTGTGGAGGACGATCGTGTAGGCGGCGGCGAAGAGCAGCGTGAAGAGCCCGAGCATCGGCGCGAGCGTCCACTCGTCCGCGGCGGCGACGCCGAGGAACCGCCTCGCGACCGCGCGGTACGAGGCCCGCACGATGAGGAAGATCGCGACGTCGAGGGCAAACGCCAGCGCTCGGATCCAGAAGCCGGCGGGCCGGGCCGCGATCATGCCGCGTATCATAGCGCCTGGCACCTGAGCCCACCCGCAAAAGCAGATCCTCCAACTCCGCGGAAAACTGCGGGCAAACGCGAGTGGCAACTTTTGGCATCCGGTGTTTTCCGCCACCCGATCAGGCAAACATCGGATTGGTCCGGCCCGCCTTCGCACTTTAGAGTCCAGCCGCCGATGACTGATCTTTCAAGGTCCGCGCCGCGTCTCCTCCGAAGGGCTCTCCTCGCGGCCGCCCTGCCGCTCTGGCTCGTCGGGGCCTGGGCCCAGACTGGGGGGCCGCGCGACGTGACGCCGCCGCCCGAAGGCCAACTGAAGACCACCGCCACGGACGGGGCCGGGCCGCTGACGCTCGACCCGATCGCGCGCAGGAAGCCTCCCCTCGGTTACGAGGAGATCGGGCTCGCGTCCTGGTACGGGCATCCGTACCACGGGAGGGAGACCGCGAACGGCGAGACCTACGACATGATGAACCTGACCGCCGCGCATCAGAGGATCGCGTTCGGCACGTGGCTCTCCGTCGAGAACCTCACGAACGGCCGCAGCGTCAGCGTCCGGATCAACGACCGCGGCCCCTTCGTCGATCCGCGGATCCTCGACCTCTCCTACGCCGCCGCGAGCGTCGTCAACTCGGTCGGGGCCGGCGTGGTCCCCGTCCGGCTGCGCGTGATTGCCGGGCCCACGCCCCCGCCGGGGCCGAGGACTCCCGTCCTCACGCTCAGCCCCTACGCGTCCTAGTCGCTCGGCCTCACGCACGAGGTGACGACGACCCGGTAGCAAACGCCGCGCGTATAATGTCGCCATGATTTCGGTGCAGGACGGCCAGAATCGGGTCCTCACTCAGATCACGGCGCCGACGCCGCCCGAAGTCCTCCTCCTCGGCCAGGCCCGCGCCCGCGTCCTCGCCGAGGACGTGACGGCGCCGTTCGACGTTCCGCCGGCCGACAACTCCGCCGTGGACGGTTACGCCGGCGCGAGCGCCGACATCCCGTCGTCAGGGACGCGGGAGCTCGCGGTCGTCGCCGAGCTGCCGGCAGGCGCGGTCTTCGAGGGCGCGCTCGCTCCCGGCCAGGCGGTCCGGATCATGACGGGCGCGCCGATGCCCCGCGGCGCCGATACCGCCTATCCGCAGGAGGTCGTCGACAAGACGGCGCGGGGCATCCGCGTCCCGACCATCAAGAAGGGCGCGAACGTGCGGATGCGCGGCGAGGACGTCCAGGCGGGCACGGTCGTCGTCGAGCGCGGGACGGTGCTGCGGCCCCAGGAGCTCGGCCTCCTCGCCTCGCTCGGGCGCGTCGAGGTCCTCTGCCACCGCCGGCCGCGCGTCGCGCTCCTCTCCACGGGCGACGAGGTCGTCGAGCCCGGCGCGCCACGAAAGCCCGGGCAGATCTACGACGCGAACCGCTTCGCCCTCGCCGCGTCGATCGAGGGAGCCGGCGGCGAGGTGCAGGACCTCGGCATCGTGCCCGATACGCGCGAGGACCTCCGCGCGCGGCTCCTCGAGGCGAGCGCCGCCGACGCGGTCGTCACCTCGGGCGGCGTGTCGGTCGGCGTGTACGACCTCGTGAAGGAGGTGCTCGGCGAGATCGGCGCGATCGACTTCTGGCAGGTCGCGATGCAGCCCGGACGGCCGCTCGCGTTCGGCCGCATCGGCGCCGCGCACTTCTTCGGCCTGCCCGGCAACCCGGTCGCCTCGATGCTCGTGTTCATGCTCTTCGTGCGCCCGGCCCTCCACAAGCTCGCCGGCCGGCGCCGGCTCTTCGGCGACACCTTCGAGGCGCGCGCGACCGAGGCGATGTCGAAGAAGAAGGGCCGGCGCGAGTTCAAGCGCGGCGTCCTGCAGTTCCGGGACGGCGCCTGGCAGGTGCGAACCACCGGACCCCAGGGCTCGGGCATCCTCTCCTCGATGGCCGCGGGCAACTGTCTGATCGTCCTTCCGGAGGAGCGCGGCGACGTGGCTCCCGGCGAGACCGTGCTCGTCGAGCCCTTCTGAGGCGCGCGTGGCGCTCCGCATCGGCGTGGACCTCGTCGAGACCGTCAAGCCCGTCGCCGAGACGTGCCTGCGCGAAGCCGCGCGGCGGCTTCCCCACCTCCGCTACGCCGATCTCCGGCTCGAGGTGGCCGAGGCCAGGTGGGCGGCCGCCGAGAACGGGACGCCCAAGGGCTCGGGCGACGACGAGAGCCTGTCTCTCGGCGTCCGCGTCCTCGCGGGCGACCGCACGGTCGCGCCCGGCTACGCCGGGCTGACCCTGGGCGCCGCCGACGCGCCCGACCTCCCCCGCATCCTGCGCGAGGCCCTCGAGCGCGCGTACCGGCGCGCGACGGCGAATGCCGAGGCGAAGGCCGACGCGCGCGAGAAGTTCGGCGGCCTCGGCGAGGCGCTCGCCGACACGCGCCTCCACCCGGTCAAGGTCCGCCGCGACATCGTCCCCGCGGTGTACCGCATCGACCCACGCGGCCTCGAGCCCGACGCGCTGGTCCGCTTCGCGACCGACGTCTCGCGCGAGGTCGCCGCCGTGGACCCCGCACTCAAGCACAACCGGATCGGGGCGCTCTCGCGGCTCTCGCGCGAGCTCTTCGCCTCGACCGAGGGCGCGTGCATCGACCAGGCCTTCGCGCTGACCCAGGGCTCGTGCTCCGTCGTCGCCGTCTCCGGCGCCACGAGCCAGGACCTGTACGACGTCCTCGGCCACCAGCGCGGCTTCGAGATCCTCCTCGAGGGCGTGGACGAGCCGCTCGTGCGCTTCCCGCCCTTCCGCGACTTCGCCCTGGCGCTCGCGCGCGAGAGCGTGGCACTCGCCGCGGCGCCGCCGCTGCCCCCCTCCGATCGCGAGGTCGTCGTGGTGACGGACCCGCACTACAACACGCTCGTCTCCCACGAGATCATCGGCCACCCCGTCGAGCTCGACCGCGCGCTCAAGATGGAGACGGCCTATGCGGGACGCTCCTGGCTCCTCGCCGACCTCGGCGGCCACCAGGTCGGCCGGCGCGTGGCGTCGCCGCTCGTCACGGCCTACTCGGACCCCTCGCTCCCCGGCTACGGCCACTACGCGTACGATCACGAGGGCACGCCGGCGCGGCGCGTGGTCCACATCGACCGGGGCGTCTTCCAGGGCTTCATGAACAGCCGCCAGACGGCGGCGATCTTCGGCGGCGAGCCGAACGGCCACTGGACGGCGACGGACGCCGCGCTCGTTCCCCTGGTCCGCATGTCGAACACCGTCTTCGGCGCGGGCACGCGCGCGCCCGAGGACATCGTCAAGGAGGTGGACCGCGGCTGGTACTTCGCCGGCCACCGGACGCCCTCGATCGCCGAGAGCCGCGAGAACTTCCGGATCTCCGCGCGCGCCGCGTGGGAGATCCGGAACGGCGAGCTCGGCCGTCTCCACCGTGACGGCGGCATCGTCGCGGACAGCCGCGACTACCTGATGAACGTGGACGCGGTCGGCTCGGACTTCCGCCTCTATCCCATCCCGAACTGCGGCAAGGGCCAGCCGATGCAGGTCAAGAAGCTCGGCAACGGCGGGCCGACGATGCGGAGCCGCGCCCGCGTCGCCGGAGGCTAGCGGTGCGCGGGACGCTCGGCGTGCTCGTCGCGGCCGCGATCCTGCTCCTGGGCGCAGCGCCCGGAGCGCCGCCGGAGTCGCCGGTGAGCTTCGTCGCGGTGGATGAGCTCAAGGCCCTCCTCGACCGCGGCGTGGCCGCGGACATCATCGACGTCCGTCACTTGCCCGAGTACGTCGAGATGCACATCAAGGGCGCGCGCTCGATGCCGCTGCGCTCGGTCCCCGAGCGCGCGGGCGAGATCCCCAAGACCGGCCTCGTCGTCTTCTACTGAACGTGCCCCCACGCGCTGTCCCGGGGGGCCAGCGACGTCCTCTACCAGATGGGCTGGCGGAACCACCGCGTCCTCGACGAGGGTCTGCCCGGCTGGCACGCGAAGGGTTACCCCGTCGAAGGGACGAACGTGACGGCGGAGCCCCGGCACTGAGGGCCCGATGAAGAGCGCGGCCGAGCTCGCCGTGGCGACCGAACGCGCCCTCGAATACGCGCAGCGCCAGCCCGGCGTCAGCGAGGCCGAGGTGTTCACGTCCGCGAACGGCGCCCTCCTCGCCCGGCTCAACTACACGTCGCACATCCCGTGCAACGGCGTCGAGGAGCCGAAGTCCACCGAGTCGTGCGGGATCGGAATCCGCGCCGTCTTCGACGCGCCGGACGGGCCGCGCGTCGGCTTCGGCAGCGAGCCGAGCGATCTCACCGCCGCGGGCGCCGAGCGCGCGCTCGCGCGGGCCCGCCGGACGGCCGTCGCCGACCCCGACTTCGTCTCGCTCCCCCGCCCCTCGCGCGAGCCGCGGGCGCTCGCGGGCTACCACGACCCCCGGCTCATGGAGGTGGACGACGCGAGCCTCGTCGAGGCGGGCTGGAAGGTGGTCAATGGCGCGCTCCGGACGTTCATGGCGTCGGGGCGGCTGGCGGCCCTCGCCGACAGCGACGCGGGCCTGCGCCGGCTCGGCCTCATCGTGGGCGGCGACGTCACGATCCTCCAGGAGCGGATCGCGATCGCCTCGACGCACATGCCCCGCGTGCAGACGGACGAGACCACGCTGATCACCGCGTTCGTGACCGCCATGGTGGAGGCCCACGGCGCGAAGGGCTCCGGCGCATCCACCGGTACGCGTCGCGACCACTTCACCGACGAGGCCGGCGTCGAGGCCGCCCAGAACGCCATCCGCGCGATCGGCGGCGAGCGGGTATCGTCGGGCGAGTACACGGTGATCTTCGGCCGCCAGCCCGTCGCCGACCTCCTGAACAACATCGTCGTCCCGGCCTGCACCGCGGGCGCCTTCTACCGCTCGAACACCCCGTTCCTCGGCAGGCTCGGCCGGCCCGTCGCATCGCCGCAGCTCAGCGCCTATGACCACGGGGCGATGCCCGGGCTCGTGGGCTCGAAGGGCATCACCTGCGAGGGGCTGCCGACCGGCCGCACCGACCTGATCCGGAACGGCGTCCTCGTCGGCTGCCTCTCCAACTGGTACGAGACCCAGCGGCTCCTGCACGACCCGGCACTCGGCGAGAAGCTCGGGGCCACGGGCACGGCCGCGGAGGCCGCGCTCGCGCCGCGGAACGGCTTCCGCTTCGGCATCGGCGGCGGGCGGCAGTTCGACACGCCCCCCGGGATCGCCGCCTCCAACGTCGTGGTCGAGGGCGCCGACCCGGTGACGCTCGACGAGCTCCTGCGCACCGTGAAGGACGGCCTGTACGTCGGGCGCATCTGGTACACCTACCCGATCAACGGGCTCCGCGCGGGCGATTTCACCTGTACGGTCGTCGCCGATTCCTATATCATTCGCGATGGGCGGCTCGCGGCGCCCATCCGGGCGAACGCGATCCGGATCAACGACAACATCGCGAAGATCCTCGGCAACGTCGTCGGCATCACCAAGGACGTGCGGGGCACGATCGTCTGGGCCGCGGACGAGGTCGTGTACGCGCCCGAGATCGCCGTTCGCGGCGTCCGCATCGACGCCATCGCCCCATTCCAGGAGGAGCTCGACTGATGGGAGACGCTCGCCTCGAAGCGATCGCGCGCGAGTGCCGGGTCCAGATCATCCGCATGCTCACCCACGCGGGATCGGGCCACCCCGGCGGGTCGCTCTCGGTGATCGACCTCCTGACGGCGATCTATTTCGGTCGGCTCCGCCACGACCCGAAGCGTCCCGACTGGCCCGAGCGCGACCGCGTCGTCCTCTCCAAGGGCCACGCCGTCCCGGCGCTCTACACGGTGATGGCGAAGTCGGGCTACTTCCCCGAGTCCCGGCTCATCACGCTGCGGAAGCTCGGCTCGCCGCTCCAGGGCCATCCCGACCGCACGATGCTGCCCGGCATCGAGGCGGCGACCGGCTCGCTCGGCCAGGGCCTCTCGATCTCGCTCGGCCTGGCCCTCGGGGCGAAGCTCGCCGGGTCCGCGGCGCGCGTCTACTGCATCCTCGGTGACGGCGAGACCCAGGAGGGCCAGGTGTGGGAGGCCGCGATGGCCGCGCCGAAGCTCGGCCAGCCGGGTCGCCCGCTCGACAACCTCTGCGTGATCCTCGACTACAACAAGATCCAGCTCGACAACTTCGTGAAGAAGATCCTCGACCTCGAGCCCGTCGTCGCCAAGTGGCAGGCCTTCGGCTGGCCGGTCATCGAGATCGACGGCCACGACATGGACCAGATCGAGAAAGCCCTGGATCAGGCCGAGGCCACGAAGGGCGGGCCGACCTTCGTCGTCGCGAACACGGTGAAGGGCAAGGGTGTCTCCTTCATGGAGAACGACCCCGAGTGGCACGGCAAGGCGCCCAAGCCTGCGGAGGCGATCCGCGCGATCCGCGAGATCCTCGGCGTCCCCGAGCCGGGGTGGAGCGACTACCTCGCCAAGAACCCGGCGACGCGAGCCGTCGTGGACGAGCTCGCCGCCCTGGAGGCCAAGTGATGCCGGCCAAAGCCAGCCGCGCGGCGTTCGGCGAAGCGCTCATCGAGCTGGGGGCGAAGGACGAGCGCATCGTCACCGTGGACGCCGACCTCTCGAAGTCCACGATGACCGCGAAGTTCGCGAAGACCTATCCCGGACGCGCCTTCAACGTCGGCATCGCCGAGGCGAACATGATCGGGATCGGCGCGGGACTGGCGCTCGCCGGCAGGATCCCGTTCGTCTGCTCGTTCGCGTGCTTCGTCGCCGGCCGCTTCGAGACGATCCGGATCTCGGTCGCCTACACCGCCGCCAACGTGAAGATCGTCGGCACTCATTCGGGCATCGCGATCGGCGAGGACGGCTACAGCCAGATGGGCCTCGAGGACATCGGGTGCATCCGGACGCTGCCGAACATCCCGGTGATCCAGCCCGCCGACGAGCTTGAGACCAAGCAGGTGATCGCCTACGCCGCCGAGCACGAGGGGCCGCTCTACCTCCGGCTCACGCGCCAGAACCTCGAGCCCGTCTGCCCGCCCGACTACCGCTTCCAGCTCGGCCGCTGGCTCGTGCTGCGCCCCGGGACCGACGTGACGCTGATCGCCTCGGGCGGGACGGTCTTCAACGCGCTCGAGGCGGCCAAGCGGCTCGAGGCCGAGGGCATCGCGGCCGAGGTCATCGACGCCGCGTGCATCAAGCCGCTCGACGAGGAGCTGCTCCTCCGCTCGGCCGGCAAGACCGGTCACGTCGTGACGGTCGAGGACCACTCGATCACCGGGGGGCTCGGCGGCGCCGTCGCCGAGACGCTCGCCGAGGTGCTGCCCACGCCGGTGAAGCGCCTGGGCGTCCAGGGCTTCGGCGAGTCGGGCGACGCAAAGGGGCTCTACGCCAAGCACGGCCTCGACCCGGCCGGGATCGCGGAAAGCGTCAGGAAGTTCCTGAACCGCTAGGCGAGCGCGGCGAGACCGTACGCGAGGCCGAAGGCGATCGAGCCCAGCCCCGCGCACACGGCGAGCGCCCGGCGGGCGCGGCCGAAGCCGAGCGCGAGCGAGACCGGGTAGGCCATCGCCGCCGTCAGCAGCGTCATCCCGAGGATCGTCCCCACCCCGAAGACCGCGAGGTAGGCGACGGCGCCCGCCGTCGAGTCGAGCGTCGCCAGCACGAGGAGCGAGGCGGCGGCGCTGCCCGCCATCCCGTGGACCGCGCCTACCGCGAGGGCGCGCAGTGGCAGCCGCCCGCGCCGCACGGCGAGCGCAGCGAGCAGGCTGCGCGACGGGTGCACGTGCGGGTGGGCGTGGACCCGGGGGCCGTGGACGTGAGCATGACTGTGCACGGCTTCGAGGTGGCCGTGGTCGTGGTCGGCGGCGAGGTG